>Ga0187771_10000217_pt1 | contig 32396 bp, 22 predicted proteins | sample 0116_SJ02_MP15_1_FD_133139 | JGI IMG/M metagenome (GOLD analysis project Ga0187771, IMG submission 133139) | Tropical peat soil microbial communities from peatlands in Department of Meta, Colombia - 0116_SJ02_MP15_10_MG | ecosystem: Environmental > Terrestrial > Soil > Wetlands > Peat | place...
ACTGTACATGAATCCGGGAATGGCAATGTTGTTCATAGGCATGTGCACGGCGAACCCTGCTGAAAGTTTTCCGCCGTTGGACCTTACCGCTTTGCCAAAAGTTTTGACCCCCATTCCTGCCAGACTGCCATACGTGCTGACGGCAAAAACGTATTTTGAACCAAGTCCATCCAGCTTCTCAACAAATCTTTCAACTATGGATGGAATGCGATCAAGTCCATAAACGGGAAAAACAACCCCGATCACGTCAGCGTCAGTTTCTATTCTATCTTTGCTCATGACGGACGGTATGGAAATTAGTTTCCCACGGGTTCTCTCCGCAATGTCCCTAGCAACTGCCAGTGAGTTACCCGTGCCTGAAAAGTAGTAAACATCTAAGGACGTGCAATTGCCTCCTTATCATTCAGAACCTTCGGTTCGGAGTGGCTTTTCCTTGTCGAGTTTAGCGCCCATCTCAAACGCTTTTTTACAGTCGATAGGGAACACTTCTTTGCGTCTCTTCATTTTTTCTTCAGCATCAAGCGGCGTGACGTACTTCGAATAATCATCAGTATGAAGCGTATCCGCGACCACAAGCGATTCTACGGATCCAAAAACCATTTTCAGCATCATCTCGTTGCCTCGAACGTGGTTTTCAATTCTCATTGCCTTCGCGTGCTCTTCATCGCCGCCCATGGTATGAATAAAGCCTGTAGGTATTTTTCTGGGAAAAAGCGAGACGAGGTCACCGTCCGCGTCGTAAACAAGATACGGAGTTACTAAACGCTCCAGGAAAGACTTCCACGCTAGGTATCGTTCCCAAGTAAATTGGGGCTCCCAGAATCAACGCGTCAACATTTTCTATTTTACTAAGCAGGGGGGATAATTCGTCTCTGTAGGCGCATTTGCCGAATGATGGCCCATTCTTCAGTTTGAATTCTTTGCAGTCTGTGCATCCCTTGAAGTTAAGGTCGTACAAGTGAAAGAGCTCTGTTTGGGCACCGTTTGATGCTGCACCTTCAAGAGCTCTGTTTAGCAGAGTTGCCGTGTTCCATTGTTTTCTTGGGCTTCCATTTATTGCCAAAATTTTCATTTCAAACACTTGCCTTCCTTGCTTTTTTTTGTGACCGAATTACTTTAAGTCACTAGCAATATTAAAATACACCAGAAGCGCATATGTAACATTGTTTCCAGAAAGTAACTAAAGGCGAATTGACTTGGACCCTGAAAATAAATCCCATTTGGAGTTTCTTCGCGTGTTGGAAATCATCGGCAGCAAGTGGAACCTCTTCATCATCTGGAGCCTCAAAGACGGAACACTAAGGTTCAGTGAACTCCAGAAAACAATGAATGATGTAAATTCCAAAACCGTCACGAAGCACCTGAGAGACCTAGAAAAAATCAGGATTGTGACTAGGACGGTGTACCCCGAGGTTCCGCCCAGAGTTGAGTACACATTGACTGAACAGGGTCTAGCATTTCTGCCAATTTTTGAAGCCATTCGGAAATGGGGAAAAACATCGCTCTCAAAGTCCAATTAGTTAAATTAGCTGCTCGGTACTTCACAATAAGATCAAACGAAACGAGGCGCGGTCATGGCACAAAAAATCAAGTCTATTGAATTTCCCATGCGTCTAGCCGGCATCAAGATGGGTACTGTCAACTCCTACCTCATCAAGACAGAGACCGGTTGCACCCTGATCGACACGGGATTTCCCAGCGGCCGAGCCGACCTTGAGAAGGAACTACAAAACGCGGGATGCCTACCTGGAGATCTCAGGCTCATTGTCATGACCCATGGTGATCAGGACCATACTGGAAACGGTGCATATCTCCGTGAAAAGTACGGTGCAAAAATAGCGATGCACCGTGATGAAGTTGGAGTAGTCGAAAACGGAGACGACACTCTGAGCAGAAGGAGGAGGTCTTTTCTCAGAAGAGTCTTCAACAGGATCGTTCTTGAGTTGCTTTCCCGGTTTGCCAGATCCGGCAAGTTTGAACGGTTCAGTCCAGACTTCACAATCGACGAGGGATACGATTTCTCTGAATATGGGTTTAACGCTAAAGTGTTGCACATTCCTGGGCACTCTAAGGGTTCCATCGGAATCCTTACAACTGATGGCGATCTGTTTTGTGGCGATTTGTTGTGGAATAGGCGAAGGCCGAGTACGCACTCAATCATGGATGACCAGTCGGAACTGAAGGCTAGCGTGGAGAGACTGAAAAGCATGAGAATCAACATGGTGTACCCCGGTCATGGTAAGCCGTTTCCGATGGAGTCATTTACACAGCTAAATCGATAGCTCAATTGGAACATTGCTGAGATTTATGATGCATTTCTCCCAAGTAGTATCGGTTCATAAAGGATTGAACACTCAGTGTGGGCGCAGGTTCATTTTGGTATGTGGTCTCGCTCTGTTCGGCTTTAGATTTTAGCGCGCTGGTTTGTCCCGAAATTACTATAGCGCGCACGCTCAGAAAAACGTATATCGACATTTCATAACATTAATAATTGTACTAGAAAGAAGTGCGGAGAATTCTCTCTTATCGGTCTCCTTTCTCCATTCTCCCTCTCCTATCTCTGCGCCCCAACTTTCTTCGCTAAAGCCTCTGCTCGGAACGCTTCAATGACTTGCACCTCCTCTTAGAAACAATTTTTTTCAATCACCTTAAACTCACTCAATCACAATGTACACAGAAAAAAAGGAGTTGCGAGCAGTGGAGATGTCTCCACTATTCCAGTGGTCCGCCATACTGATGTATTTTCTGCTACGCTAAGGAGCCCGTAAAAATGGCGTACCATAGGGATTTGAACACCAGTTTACCAGCAAAAACGCGCGCGGTTAAGCGGGACTTGTACCCATTTGGGTTCAAATCTCTAGAAGATCTACGCCTAAAACGATACAAATCCACCAATAGCTGTCGACCGTAGCACATGACAAAGGTCAATTTTTTCCATTGTTATTGAGTGCACGTTTCTTGCTTAACGCGTATGCTTGGTTCAGAATTCCTTTTGTATGCGTGCGTAATCTTTGCCGCTGGTTTGAGGAAGCCACGTTCTCCATAGAAAACAAGCAAAAGCACAAAGCCAAAAATCTCATTTAGACCAGAGAAAGGAAACAAAACCATTTTTCGCCAATTTCGGGACAAGGTAGCGCGTCATTTCCAAAAAGCATAATTCTTTTGGATATTAACTATTCAAGGGATGTGAAATGGATATTCTGGAACCCACGAATGTCAAACTGTCTATGAAGTTACCGCCGGACCCGATATTCGAGAAAGGGGTTCAGAGAGCACCTTTTCGTGAATGTAATCTCACTCGTGAAGAAACGATTATAGCGTTAAAGAATGCTTTGAGATATGTGCCTAGCAACCTGCATGAGAAACTTGCTCCGGAATTCCTGAAGGAATTGATGACTGGAGGAAGAATCTATGGTTATCGGTACCGTCCACAGGGAGAAATTAAAGCCAAGCCTGTGGATGAGTATAAAGGCATTCTGGAAGCTCGAGCAATACAACTAATGATAGACAACAATCTGGCCTTTCGTGTTGCGCTATATCCATATGAGCTGGTAACTTATGGAGAAACTGGCCAGGTTTGCCAAAACTGGATGCAATACAGACTGATAAAGATGTATCTCGAAACAATGAACGAAGACCAGACTCTTGTAGTAATGTCTGGTCACCCCCTGGGTCTTTTCCCTAGCAAAAAAGATGCTCCTAGAGTTATTGTGACAAATGGTCTGATGGTGGGTATGTTTGATAGTGACGACGGTCACGACTTCAAACGCGCTACCGCTCTAGGAGTGGCAAACTATGGCCAGATGACTGCCGGTGGGTGGATGTACATAGGACCCCAAGGCATAATTCATGGGACTTATATTACCTTGCTTAATGCTGGTAGACTTTATCTAGGCATACCTCCGAAAGATGACCTAAAAGGAATTCTCTACATTAGCTCTGGTTTAGGTGGTATGAGTGGTGCTCAAGCAAAAGCAATCGAAATCGCGGGAGGGATAGGCGTTATTGCTGAAGTCGATTATTCGCGAATTCAAACTCGCCATGATCAGGGTTGGGTTAGGAAAATCTCCAGAAACCTTGAAGAGATCTTTAGATGGGTCGGAGAATACAGAGAAAAAAAAGAACCAATATCAATTGCATATCATGGCAACATAGTCGATGTATGGAGATATGTGGTCGCCAACAATGTAGAAGTGGAGCTTGCATCTGATCAAACCTCTTGCCATGAGGTTTATGAAGGCGGATATACACCCTTGGGACTCAGTTTTGACGAGGGAAGAGCCCTTCTACGAAGCGACAAAAGCACATTCATTAACAAAGTCAATGAATCACTCAAAGAGCAGTATAGCCTGATAAAGAATATGGTCAAAAGAGGTACAAAATTCTGGGATTATGGAAACTCATTTCTCAAAGCAGTGTTTGATTCTGGCATTACAGAGATCGCAGTAAACGGAGACGCTAAGAATGGTTTCATATTTCCTTCCTATGTAGAGCATATCATGGGACCTATATGTTTTGATTATGGCTACGGACCTTTTCGATGGGTCTGTTTGAGTTTGAAACATGAGGATCTACTTAGAACGGACCGAGCTGCGATGTCTTGCATAGACCCAAACCGTCGGACACAAGATCGCGACAATTGGAGTTGGATAAAGAACGCGGAGAAGAACAAACTAGTTGTTGGTTCTCAAGCGCGGATTCTCTACGCGGATATGGAAACCCGAGTGAAAATAGCGCTGAAGTTCAATGAAATGGTTAGAAACGGCAAAGTTGGTCCAATCATGTTGGGTCGAGACCACCATGATACAGGTGGTACAGATTCTCCACTTCGCGAGACATCGAACGTTAAAGATGGTAGTAATGTGATGTCTGATATGGCTCATCATTGCTGGGCAGGTAATGTTGCCAGGGGCATGACGCTATGTGTTCTTTCTAATGGTGGTGGCGTAGGAACTGGAAAGGCAATCAACGGCGGTTTTGGGCTAGTCTTGGATGGATCCGAGCGCGTGGACAGAGTCATCAAGTCCGCTATCGACTGGGATGTTACATGTGGCGTTGCACGACGAGCATGGGCAGGAAATGTTAATGCACTTAAGACGGCATACTGCTGGAATGCCAAAAACCAAGAGAAAGGGCATATTACTTTACCTTCCCCAACAGATGATGGTCTAGTAAGTGGCACCCTAGAGGAATATCAGCGATCGCGCAATTAGAGTCAGTAGTAATGACACCGAGCTTCTTTCAGAACATCATAAGTGAGTTTACCTTCTTTCATCATCGTCCAAGATAAAGAAATAAGAAAGTCGATGCCCTAGCAAAATCGTAAGTCTTAGCTACTTCAAATGCTAACTCTCCAGCCGAAAAACCAAGATCAAAGGTAGTTTCCGTACTATTCGGCGCATACTCTTTAATGTCCTCTACAATCCAACCGTGAAAGCTTTCCGTTGACCACAACTACAGGTAAAAAACTTCCAACTAGTCCACCCCACCAAATGTCGTAAAGCTCTGTTTCGCGCCTGCACATAATAGAATCAACAGCGAAAACACATAAATCCGCTAGTCTGTAAGCTGTCGTATGGGAAAAGAATTTGATAGTGGAAGATCTTCTGCCATACGTTTCGCTACTGACTGGGGTCTCATTTTCCCTTTTGACCTATGCCTTTCATAAACCAAGATTCAGAGTCTGGAAAATACACATCCTTGCTGTCACAGTCATTCTGGCTTTCTCTGTGTTGTCTCTGTTTATAGGTCTGCCCCTGACTGAGACTCAACAATTAGACTTTCTAGATATTATATGGGTTTCACTATCCCTTGTCGTGATATCGTTTCCTATCTGGTGCACCCTCTTTCTTGGCTATCGGGGATGGTCATTTTACATAATAGGAAGCTGGTTCTTGTCGTACGGTCTAATTGGATCTTCGTCTTTAGAGCAATTGCCTTTTCTTGTTTCCTTTATACTTGCGTTCGGTCTATATTTTCTGTGGGGAGCATTTCTACATTACCGGGAAAATATAAAAGCTATGCTGATTCTTGGGTTTGGGCTTCTAATATCTGATTTTGCCGTGATAGTCACCCAGACAAGTAGCCTTTCCATTCTGCTTACTTACCTAGTACCTTGTAGCATACTGCTCATCTTCTCCGCATATTTCCTGGGCAAACCTTGGATAATGGCGCGCTACAGAAGAACAGGATATATGCTTCCTATCGTTTCGTTTTACTTGATTTTTTTTATACTCATATACTTCCCTAGACTTGACTTTTTGTCCTTCAGCCCCTATTATTTCACGATAACTGGTCTCGTGGGATTTCTGATTGCCTTCATCTACCTCTTGATGCTCCCTCTAGGTATCATCGTGAGAGAAGAAATCATGGGAATAGGTGTACCAACTTATTTGATGTCAAGTTATTTTCTTTTTAAAGCAGGTGGTGGTATTCATGATTACCCCTCTATTGCCAGACAAAGAACGAAAGCGGAGAAAAAAAGATCATTATTCAAGTCTCTTCCTGTAATATCTGATCAATTTGAAAAAGAGAGCATTACGTTGCAGGATCTTGCTGAAAGAAGAAATAGCCTCGATATCTTCTCGCCTCTAAAGAAGCTAAAAGACGCAGAGAGAGACACTATTTCAACTGGAGTCTTTCTCATGGAAGGTAGCCATGTTGAACAGCTTCAAAGATATGCCCTCGAGTTCCTTATTGGTGGGCTTACCAGTGGGGAAACTGTTTACTATGTTACAACAGAGATGGCTGCAACAGACCTTCGCGAGAAACTAAAAGAAGTCCTGCAAGAGATCGCTCATCGTAATGTGAAACAGGAGAAAAGCGATGCTCTATGGAATAGAATTGTGGACAGAACGATAGCCCTGTACATAATGCCTTACACGAGAATCAACGCCAGAGGGAAATGGTTAGAATATCTTTTTAGAAGTTATCATGAAGAAGATGATGTAGTAAGAACCCTTGATAATTTACGCGGAATATCTGATTCATCAGATTTTGTACGACAAATCAGAAACAAGTTGCTCAATAGAGAAAAGGGCCCAGAATTGCTGCCAAGAATTTGGGAAAGGAGTTTCAAGTTCTTGATTGTAGATTATTGGACCCCGAACTATGCTATAGAGGCAAAATGCAAAGAGGAGCCAACGTGGAAATCTCTTCGACTGAGGGAAAACCTTCAAGCGATTGATATTTCAGCTATGCACGTAGCTGTGAGTGGAGTTAAACACAGAGAATTATCGGGATATTGGGGCGAGTACGCTTGGAATGTTGAACAAGCTATGAAGACAGAGAAGATAGGACGCTTGCCAATTAGATACATTTACGACAACCTTTGGCGGATGGCACCAACATCAGAAAAGAAAAACCTTGAGAAGTGGATATTACATGCAATCCCTATAGAAAAGCGAGATAGTCTGACCCTTTACTTAGTAGATCCGAAAACATGTGATACAGGGTTCTGTCAACTTCTGATACATCTTTCTGATTTTGTTATAAATGTTGCTGGACACCGAACGATCATAAAAAAGAAGCCGATTCGCTTGCACCGAAAAAATGATGACCTACAATAGATGGTAAAGAAAAGTTAAGGTCAATAAGAAGCCTTAAAACTTGGAGAGGCGAACTTGAAAACAAGGAGATTAGCAAAATGAGCTTTCTCGAAATAGCAAAGAATTTGATATCGATCCCTAGCTACTTTGAAGACGATGGGATCCATAACGAGCGCGAAATTTCAGAGTTCGTTAACGGATTCTTGAAAAGGAACACCCATTTAGATCTTCAAGAACAGATTGTGGAAGGTAGAAGACACAATATCATTGCGCGGGATAAGGGAGAGCCGCGTCTAATGTTTTGTTGTCACCTTGATACGGTAGGACCGAAGAAAGGCTGGACCCAAGGAGTTTGGCGTAGATGTGGACGGCGACAAGCTTTACGGTTTGGGGGCGTCGGATATGAAAGGCGGAATTGCATGTCTGCTAGATGCGCTGGAGTCCATCGGCGACACCAAAGGACTTGTGGTACTGTTCGACGTGGACGAAGAGTATCAGTTTAAGGGTATGCGAAAGTTCGTCTCGGAATATGATTTGCACCCTAAACTGGCGGTATTTCCAGAGCCTGGACTGGCGATTCGCAATGGTCATAGAGGATTGATAGAGATTTACTTTCAAACAGTCGGCAAAACAGGTCATGCAGCTCGTCCTAGCTTAGGCCGCAACGCCATTATGGGTACCTATCAAGTGATTGAACACTTGATGGACGAGCTTGACAAATGGACGCATGAAGACCTGGGAAGCACTTCCTGTAATGTGGCTTTCTTACGCGGAGGAGTGAATAGGGGATATGATGAGAGAGGCGAGCTCGTGGTTTCGGGAAAAGACTCAGGAAACAATATACCCGACATATGTGAGGCTGTCCTAGACATCCGAACAGCAAAGCAAGAACCAATGGCTGGCGATATTATTCAGATGTTGAACGATTTTCTTGTTAACCAAGACTACAGAATGCATTGTTGTTCAATAAGACATAACTATGGCGCCTTCTATGTGCCGAAAACAAGACTCGGCGTGGTGGAAAAGATCTTTCAGGAGATCGTTGGATCAATCGTCTATCCTGCTAACCTCGGTGAATGGGGATTTGGTGAAGCAAAGATATTACAACAGAAATTGGCTGATGTAGATTGCGTTTATCTCGGACCAGGACCAACAGGAATGGGTCATAAACCTGACGAATTTGTTTCAATTAATGAGATGAAAAAAGCAAGAGACATCTTCTACAGGCTCATTCAAGAATATTGTTGTCAACCCTAGGCGCGCGCTGAGAAATCCTTTGAGCCCAAAAAAAGCGCGCATCTTATCCACGTACTATTTTGCTTAACGGAGAGAAAGTCTGCCTTGCCTCTGCAACAGATGAGATGCCTACCAAAACGGCTGTTATTCCGGCTCTTTTGAACAGGAATCTGAATGCACTTTCGATCTCATTTACGAGAACGCCTCGGGCAAGAGGCTTCATCGCTATTATTGGCTTTCTGATTCCCTTTATAACGTCCAATGCATCCCGAAGAGTTTGCAGACCCCAGAGTTTGTTGAGTGGGACGATGTATCCCGCTACGTCCAATTCCTTCTCAGCAATTGGAAGAACATAACTTGCCCAATGGCATATTAAAATAGGAACAAAACCGCCTTTTCGAATGAGCCGGTTGAGATCTTGTAGAAGGTCAACCCTTCCTAGGGCAGCCAACCAATCCGCTGTGCCCCCGCCAAACGTCACGAGCTTCACGTCAAGATCTTGATAGACTGCTAGTCTCTTTCTGAAAAACTCCGAATTCATTCTAATACTGTCTATCATAGAGCTGCTCAATGGTCGAGCAGTGGCTCTAGGCAAGAAGAATGATTTGGCGAAATTTGATTCAGCCATCTCTGAATGTTTCAGATTCTGAAGATAGCCAGAAGGCAGTATTGAGCACATGTTGGCTTTTATTTCTTCAGCATATTTCGCGAGTGGAGTTGAGTCAACTGTGAAATTTGAGCAGATCCACTCTTGGAGTGCTCCAAGGGCTTCGATCTTCTCGTGTCTTTCTTTTCGGAGTCTATTAAAGACATCAATCAGCCGCGGGGACAAGTCAAGGCTTCTCACACCTTGGTCGAAGCTTGCGTTCACAACTTCATAAGCTTTGAGAGAGTTAACCTCTCCGCGTTCTCCTTTAAATGGAGAGTCTCCACCCTCATAGAGCCAAGAGATAAAACAGTCACAGCCCAAAATTGCCCTAGTAAGGACGACTCCTTCAATGCTGAATCTCGGAATACTCTGCATTGGCAAACTCCTCTAACCATAATGAACATGCCTTTTTTTTATAACAGTAACGCTAATTCGAATCGTTGTGTGGAGATGGAACTTTACCGTTTTTCTCTCACTCACTAACTAGCTCTAACTTCCTCTCCTACTAAGCGCGCTTGATACGGTTGGTCTTTTGGAGAGCGGATTTAGCCCAAAGCTCCTGAGCTTTCGAAGTGGGGTCCGATTACAAGGTAAATAGATGCAAGCTCGATGAGATTTACTTAAAAAGATTTAAGCGCGCTAAAGGAGAGAACAAAAGTGATGCTTGGATTAGATGACGATGAGACTGCTTAGAAGATGATGGATGCTAATCGGATTTACTACAACTATCTGAGACCCCATCAAGCGTTAAATGGAAAAACGCCAGCAGAAAAAGCAGGCATAGACCTGAGATTAGAAGTAACAAATGGAAGGAATTGATTAGAAGAGCGAAAAATAACCGATATAGGCGCTCTCAGGGTACGTCTCTAAGCAGACCTCATGCTTGATATGGATCTTAAGCGAAAACCTGATAGTACACTACATGTAATAAATTAAGAGGCGATATTTGTGGAGCCAGATGACTTGTCCAAACTAGGCATTATCGATATGCATGTGCATGTCGGACCAGAGTTTCTTAAGAGACGTTATAACGTGCTCAGGCTGGCTTTGGAGCTTGCAAGTTTCAATATAGGTGCAGTGATTAAGAACCATTTTGTTCTCACGACTGGGCTAGCAGCAATGGTTCGGTCACTAGGCTATACAAACATTTGGGGAAGTATTACTTTAAACCAAGGCGTCGGAGGACTTAACCCTGAAGCATTAAGAGCGGCCATTAGCTCAAATAAGACAAATTCGTCTGCGGAAGATCCGGATAACATAAGATTTGTCGTTTGGATGCCGACTATTCATGCATTGGCTCATTTGGAGAAAATTGGCTACGATATTGATCCTCTTTGGGGAGCTTCCGTGAAATACTGTAAAAAGAAACATGAAGTGACTCCAATTACAGTTTTGGATAAGAACGGAAGTCTAAAAAAAGAAGCTATCGAAATCCTTGAGATAATAAGGGACGAAGACTTGATTCTTGCCACTGGTCATTTGGGCGTGGACGAGACATTCAAACTTGTTGAAGAAGCTATCACCCGAGGTGTTAAACGAATAGTTGTGACTCATCCGTCCTATCCTCCAACAAATATGAGTGTACATGACCAGAAAAACCTAGCACGAAAGAATGGAGTGTACATTGAACAAGCTTATGCCGACTTTCTTATTTACCGTATAGATCTTCGAAACTGCCTTGACTCTATTCGGGAAGTTGGATATGAAAAGACAATTTTGACATCTGATCTGGGTCAGTTCAATCAGACTTCCGTTATTAATGGACTTTGCAGATTTATTAATGCACTAATAGAGATGGGTTTAACAACTAACGAGATCAAGAAAATGACCTCTGAAAATCCGACTAGGTTACTATTGAAATAAAAAATCCCTATCAGATCCAATGACGATCAAAGTGTCGAGCTTTCCCCAAAAAGTAAAAGAGGAATAAAGGGAAGTTAGAAAGCATTAAATAGGTTTGCAACCGTAGCAAGATTTCCCATGCAAAAAGGCAGTCATTTTTGATATGCACGGAACGGTTTTCAGCTTTAGTCCTGATTTGGATAATAAGAAAAGTAAGAAAATTTACAAAGAAGCTATAGAGAGAATTAAGAAAAGACATCGGGAAAATATTGGTGAATCAGAAGCTGAACTTGAATCCATTTCGAAGGGATTGGATGGCGATCCCGATGAATTGTTTGTTTACGAAATTTCAGGAGCTTTGGATTGTATATCCGATTATGCTGAGAAAGGTTACAAGATAATCTTTGCGTCAAGTTCCAAAATTGAAACAATAAGAAAAATACTTTCCTTCTTAATCGAAAAGAAAGGCGCAAACCTTGATATTAATTCCTTTTGTGTGCATTCCATCCTTGGAGACAAGCGCGAGCCTGAAAGTTGGGAAGAGATTCTAAGACAACATAGCAATATATCCGACGTCTATGATGATGACCCAGAGTATCTGAAGGCTACCTTAAATGCCTCTAAATCCTTTGGCAACAATCCTAAACTGCACACCTCTGTCAGAGATTGATTATTGATTGTCTCTTAACCTTTGAAAAACCATCGAATCATGAGCGCCAACACGACTTGGACGTCCGTGCTGTTGTCCATGTCAGGCAACGCTGCCTGATAGACCTTTGACGCTTGCTGAGTTGGTTGGGCACGCGCTCGCGCTTGAACCCGTTTTTGTCTTTCCGAGTCTGGATCTAGCGGTGAAAATGGTTCAAGAAAAGGAGGAGCTTGGAATTAAGAATAAACTCAGAAGTACAAAAGCCTTGAAAGATATTTCACAAGTTTCAAAAAGACGGAATTATCGAATACCGCCATAAAGCATTTATGATTCTGGCCACGCACGCGCAAGAACCTCGATTTTCTTAACTATCCTGTTTCGCATATTTAGCCTATCTATTCTATCTTAACCACATTGTTTACTGAATCTAGTAGCTAGCGCGCACACGCTGTACACTCACTACCGCATTCAAAACATTTGACTTTGATCTTAACTATCGCGGTATTTGCCTCCAACTCTATTTTCCTTTAAAGCCTAAAACCGACCAAAAAAGCGGAAATGTGGGAGTTAACGCCTTGTGGTCAGCAGTCCAAATCCCACCCAGCGCACGCTTAGAGCATCGCAAAGCTTCTAAGCCACCGTTTCCAATAAATTGCGTGAAGATCCAAATTGACGGGTCGCACAAGAAATAACTTGCATAAGCTGAGTCAAATATCAATGTGTCCAAAGTGCGGAAGCGCACATGTTGAATTAAATGATGAATCTTTAAGATGCGCAAACCAAGCATGTCAAGCAACGTACGATTTGGCCAAAGGCGAAATCCCAATTTTCGCTCCAAGCATCGACATAGGGAAGTATGACGCAGCATATGCAACGAAATATGCCGGCATTTGGGCACTCGGTTATAAAACCTTACATCGTGGAGAAAACGAGGGCCTTTACAGGACCGTGAACGAAATGGTTCTTTCGGAAGGACGAAGAAACGAACCATTGACCATTCTGGACCTTGGATGTGGAATAGGAAGAATAGTAGCAGATTGCGCAAGAAATTTCTCGGACTCTTTCGTCCTGGGCTTTGATGCATCAATTTACATGCTCGAAAGAGCAAGAGAAGTAGTCATCAGCGATCATGAAGTGCTCTTTGATTTGTCATCGGTGGGTCTAGAGAAACAAGCAATATTCGGTGCAGGCGCCAATAATGTGTGTCTAGCTCAAGCCGACGCGCACAGTCTTCCTATCCAGAAAGACTCGTTGGACATAGTAACCTCCGTGAATCTTATTGACAGAGTAAATGACCCCGCAAAGGTCTTCCAAGAAATCGCGCGTGTGCTAAGAAAAGACGGGCTCATGGTACTCACTTCGCCTCTAAACTGGACTTCAGGAGATTTGTGGCAAAAACACCCAGATAGGAATTCCGTCCTGAAAATCCTATCAGATCTTCGCATGCGAATTGAGGAATGGTTCGACTGTCTCTTCTATCGAGAGATTGAAGACGCGCGAGGATCATACGCGGACTGGAACACGCTAGTCGTGAAAGCCAGAAAATAATCTTGCCCGTGGCTTTCACTATTTGTCTCTGCTGATCATGGTCTTACTTCTGATGATAGAGAATGCAAAAACAAAAAGGCTAAGAAGAAGCTGCCTATTGCCCAGGAGAACCAGTATTTTGAGTCAATAAGATTTTTAAGGAAGTTAACTGATTAATACCGCAAAGGGAAAATCAATGGGGAATCGTGTTCATCTCGGAAAGCTCCGTTAAGCTGATATCTCGTTTTAGTGGATGCCCCATTGTGAATTCTCGTTATCCAAGATGTCTATATGGTGAGTAGAATGTCTAGACCACTGATCTTCCAACCTCCCAGGGGCACTCGCGATTTCCTTCCAGAAGAACTAGCAAAGAGACGCTATGCCGAAAGAATCGTTCGAGAAGTGTTCGAAAGCTACGGCTTCAAAGAAATCCAAACGCCCATTTTTGAATACTTCGACTTGTATGCTTTACGATCTGGAGAAAAAATCCGTGAAGACATGTACGTATTCAAAGGAAAAGAAAGAGAAAGAGAAGAAGGACATGGAGTTTCGCCCGAATACGTTTTGAGGCCGGAGTTGACGGCACCAGTTTGCAGATTGTTCGTATGCGGTGAATTAGCAAAGTGGCCAAGACCGATAAAAGTCTATTACATCGGGCAATGCTTTAGATACGACCGCCCAGCTCCAGGCCGGTACAGAGAGTTCTGGCAAGCTGGAATCGAACTCTTGGGATCACCATCTCCAGAAGCAGATGCTGAGGTCATCAGAGTTGGAGCAAAAACCCTAGACGCTCTTGGCATAACAGGGTACAAAATAAGAATTGGAAACTTAGCCGTGTTGAGAGGAATATTAGAAGAGAATGATGTCGGAGTAGATCTTCAAAACAAGCTGATAGGCATCATCGACAAGGCTGTTGGAAACATCGCAAAGTACAAAGCTGGCGAAGTATCAAGCGAGAGCGGAGAAGTGCTCGATGAGGTTGGAATCCTTCAACAACTCGATGAGGCTCTATACGATCTTGGGATTCGAGGGTCTCTAAAGGATACGATCATTAAAATGATCGAACTAAGGGGACCGCGAGAGGAAGTATTGCAAAAGGCAAAGGACGTATTTCGCAACTCTGAGAAAGCATCAAAAGCCTTGGAGGTCTTGAATACAGTGCTCTCAATTCTCGAAGACTATGGAGTAAAAGACTACACGGTAGATCTGAGCGTTGCACGGGGACTGGACTTTTATACAGGAACCGTCTTTGAGTTCGATGTCCCAATCCTAGGTGCCCAAAGCCAAGTCTGCGGTGGAGGCAGATATGATAACTTAATCGAAGAATTCGGCGGCCCTCATACACCAGCCAGCGGATATGCCTTTGGGTTCGATCGTCTCGTCGAATCTATGATCAAACAAAGCATCTCTTTTCCAGTGACTGTAAAGACGCAAGTAATAGTGGCGCCAACTACTGACCAAATGAGAAATGAGGCTATTCGAACCGCCGAACAACTCCGCTCGCAAGGCATAAAGACAGAAACCGATGTTTCAAGAAGACCCTTAAATGAGATACTCTCATACGCAGACCGCACAGATATACCCTTCATGCTAATAGTAGGTCCAAAGGAACTAAAGGAAGGAAAGGTTGTCTTGAAGAGTCTGAGGGAACGAAAGCAGGAGAGCTTGTCGATTAGCGATGCTATGAAGCGGATAAAGAAAACAGGTCGTCACAGGGATCGTCATGCCAGGAAAACCGTTAGTTAATCTCGTTTTCATAGGTCACGTTGACCACGGGAAATCCACGCTTGTAGGAAGGACATTGTTTGAGAGCGGAGTTGTCAGCGAGACTGTAATGAAGAAACTCGAGGAAGAGAGTGCCAAGGTTGGGAAAGAACATGCAAAGTTCGCTTGGGTAATGGACAGACTGAAAGACGAAAGGGAAAGCGATCAAACCACAGACGTATCTTACAGATTCTTTGAAACAAAAACCAGAGCCTTCACGATAATAGACGCCCCAGGTCATCGAGACTTTGTGAAGAACATGATAACAGGGACTTCCCAAGCGGATGCCGCTGTGCTTGTTGTATCCGCTGCACCTGGTCAATTTGAGGCTGGCATGAAGGCCTCTGCAATTGACAAATCAGAAATTGGAGGGCAAACAAGAGAGCATGCTGCCTTGGCGTTTACTATGGGGATAAAGCAAGTCATAGTTGCGATAAATAAGATGGACACAGTGGAATATAGTCAGGAGAGATATCAAGAAATAAAACAAGCGATCACTTCTGTTCTGCAAAGAGTTGGATTCTCTGGCATCGAACACTTTCTATTCATCCCAATTGCCGCATACTATGGCGAAAACATTTCAAAGCCCTCAACTAAGATGCCTTGGTACGAAGGATCAACGCTTTTGGAAGCCCTCGATACGCTTCAGGAGGCTGAGAAACCTGTTGATATCTCGCTTCGCATTCCAGTTCAAAGAACTTTCAATGTACCCGGCATCGGTCTGTTGCCTGTTGGAAGAGTGGAAACTGGGATCATCAAGGTGGGAGATGAAGTAGTGATCAGCCCTTCTGGAGCTCGGGGCAGGGTGAAGTCAATGGAAATATTTCACAGAGCTTTGGACAAGGCTGAAACAGGGGATAACATAGGAATATCTATAAAAGGACTGAAGAAAGAAGACATCTGGAAGGGATGCGTGATAGGTTCTGTAGACAATCCGCCGACGGTTACCAAGAGATTCAATGGAAAAATCGTCGTAATGGAGCACCCAATTGGAATAAGACCCGGCTATCGACCAGTTTTGTTCTGTCACACCGAACAAGCAGAGTGTTGCATAGAAGAACTTGTGAGCAAAATAGATCCGAAGACAGGAGGGACCATCGTTAATCATCCTGATCTGCTCGCAAAGGGCGATGCAGGTATCATAACAATCTCCACCGAAAAGCCGATCGTAATTGAAAAGGTTAATTATATGCCGAGGCTATCAAGATTTGCGCTACGAGACATGGGAACTACTGTCGCCGTAGGCATGTGTACAGACATCCTTTAAGATAAGTCGGACATATCGAGAAGTTACGTATATGATGAATCGTGGCGGGAGTGAGGTAGTGGTAGCCTGGGGGCCTGTGGAGCCCCACGCCCGAGTTCAATTCTCGGCTTCCGCCCCATACCTTTTGCGTTGAAAATGCCTGTAGCTTGCAGAGAAAGATTTTTCAGACCGCGATCACCATAATACACTGCGCCAAGGGCGGGTATCTGTTGATGAAAGATTTAGGAATTGAGGAAGGAATTCCGGTTATTCGCAACAATGTGATAATGAGTCACCAGAAAATTATGGGTGGGGGAAATTTTGGAGAAAATAACTATTGACGGCCAAACGCTCGACTTGGAAAAAATAGTTGCTGTTTCATGTAATGGGGTTAAAGTCGAGATAAGTCCCAAAGCAAAGGAGAAAGTGAGACGATGCAGACAACTGGTTGAGGATTTCGTAAACGAGAAAAAGGTCATATATGGTCTCACAACAGGTTTCGGGGCGTTAGGTAGCAAGTGGCTTCCACCAGATGACACAGTTGAATTGCAGACAAATCTGATTAAGAGCCATTCTTCAGCCGTTGGAAATCCACTTAGAAAAGACATTGTAAGGGCGATGATGCTGTTACGGGCAAACAGTTTGGCTAGAGGAAACTCTGGGATTAGATTGGAAACTCTGGAAACGTTGGTTGAAATGATAAACAAAGGAGTGCACCCAGTTATCCCGGAAAAAGGTTCTGTGGGAGCAAGCGGTGATTTGGCACCCCTATCACATATGACACTGGTTCTAATTGGCGACAAAGAAGGAAAGGCCGAGTACAACGGAGAAACATTGTCGGGGGATCAGGCCATGGAGAGAGCAGGAATAAAGGCAGTTCACCTTCAGAGTAAGGAAGGCTTGGCGCTTAACAATGGCTCTCAATTGATGACCGCGATTGGCTCAATCGTCCTTTATGAAGCCGAAATACTCGTGAAGACCGCGGAGATTGCCGCTTCAATGAGTCTAGAAGCCCTGTGCGGCATAAGTGATGCCTTCGACACGCGGATACATGAAGCTAGACCACAGATTGGTCAGATGACGACAGCGAGGAACATACGAGCCTTGATTGATGGGAGTGAAGTAGTAAAGAGTAGCGAAAAGATGATAGCGGAAATAATGGCGGCCAAAAGTGAAGGAAAGGACGTGTCCTTTAGGTCTCCTCAAGATCCATATTCCCTTAGATGTGTGCCTCAAGTCATAGGCGCGGTGAGGGATTCAGTGTCGCACGTCAAGCAAATTTTGCAGAGGGAAATAAACTCAGCTACAGACAATCCATTAATTTTCCCGGAAGACAGACAAAGCTTAGGAGGCGGTAATTTCCACGGGCAGCCGGTAGCAATAGCTATGGATCTTCTCGGGATTGCCCTCGCAACGCTTGGCAACATTTCAGAAAGAAGAATTGCACGACTTATTGATAGCAGTTTAAGTAATGGGCTTCCGGGTTTCTTGATTCCGAGAGATGTCAAGGAAGGATTACATAATGGTTTCATGATTGCGCAGTATACAGCCGCCTCACTTGCTTCCGAGAACAAGGTTCTTGCCCATCCAGCAAGTGTCGACTCGATTCCGACATGTGCCAACTTCGAAGATTTTGTAAGCATGGGAACCACAGCAGCCAGAAAGGCTACCGAGATATTAAAAAATGTTAGGTACATCGTTGCAATTGAGTTGCTCTGTGCTGCGCAAGGAATAGACTTTCGAGGTCCAGAAAAAATTGGACGAGGAACTAAATCGGCCTTCAGGCGTATAAGAGAGAAAGTACCACAATTGACAAAGGATAGAGTATTGTCCAAGGACATAGAAGAAGTAGCGCAGTTGATTGCATCTAATGAGATTCTAACCACCGTCGAGAAAGCAATAGGAACGCTAGCTTAAGGCGCTCTAGCGCGCGGATCTGTTGGGCTTCAGCCAACATGGCGAACTCAGGCAAACTTTGATATTAATTGACGATCACCTCTTTCTCCTTAAAGGAACGCTAAGAATATGTGCGATTGGACTCTTCAACGAAAAGAATCTTCTTGCGAGTTTAGTGAACAGACGGTGCAATCTATTCTTCGTACATTCAGAGATGGGTTCGGTATCCCTGGATGGAGCGAGGAAGGCGTCAGACGAAGGCTGATGAAATCGGATATCGCTTGTTTTCTATTAGGAGTTGACAAAACGGTCTATGGTTATGCCCTATACTTCATTCCTTCGATGCCTTTGAATGGACGCTTTTTGCTATGGGAGAACTCTATTGCTTTAGCAAAAAATGTTCAGGGCAAAGGGTTCTCCAGCCAAATCTTAAGGCGAGTGCTCAAGGCATATCCCGAAAAGGAGTTTGGCTGGGTCGGAGGAAGAACTCAAAACCCTCTGATCTTCAAACACTACTCAGCCCTTGGAGGCACGCTTTTTCCTTTTGATGAATCTTACACTAGCGAGGAAGGACGGAAATTGCTGAACTATCTCATTCAGAATATTCCAGAAGTAAGTTCCGTTGATCAAAAAGATCAACTGGAAAAAGATCATGGGATATGCAAAAGGATCTACAAGGAAGGTCGTCTTGGCGATTACGACGACAGGATAAGTGGGACATCTTGTTTCGAGCGAAAGCTCAAAGCATGGGGTTTCAACCGAAATGACGGTGATGCAGTGGTATTAATCAACAGATTAAGAGAGAAGGTCTAACTCAGAGAAGCACAAGGCAACAGCGATTTTCAGCAGTCAGTTAATATTCTCCAACGAACTTCGTTATGGCGTGTGCACGCGCTCACCACTATTCTGGCTACTGGAACCCGACTTCATTGTTTCGCGAATCTCGAAACACCCGCTTTTAGAAGATGAACTTATTTCAAAAATGCGACTATCAGGTTGTCAATGAGCCATATCCTTAGCATTCCTGTCTGAGGTTTTTGAGAAAGCTGAAAAACATTTTTATCCAAAACATCCTAACTGAGATAATGTCTGGAGATTGGTAAAATGGGGTTTCTCGAAATAGCAAAGAATCTGATGTCGATCCCTAGCTACTTTGAAGACGATGGGATCCATAACGAGCGCGAAATTTCAGAGTTCGTAAACGAATTTTTGAAAAAGAACACACATTTAGATCTTCAAGAACAGATTGTGGAAGGCAAAAGACACAACATCATTGCGCGAGACGAGGGAGAGCCACAGTTGATGTTTTGTTGCCACCTTGATACAGTTGGGCCCAAAAAAGGCTGGACCCATAAAGAGTTTGGCGCAGATGTGGACGGCGACAAGCTTTACGGTTTGGGGGCCTCTGATATGAAAGGCGGAATTGCATGTTTGCTGGATGCGTTGGAGTCCATCGGCGACACCAAAGGACTTGTGGTACTGTTCGACGTGGACGAAGAGTATCAGTTTAAGGGTATACGAAAGTTCGTCTCGGAATATGATCTGCACCCTAAACTGGCGGTATTTCCAGAGCCTGGGCTGGCCATTCGCAATGGTCATAGAGGGTTGGTAGAGATTTACTTTCAAACAGTCGGTAAAACAGGTCATGCAGCTCGTCCTAGCTTAGGTCGCAACGCCATTATGGGTACGTATCAGGCAATTGAACACTTGATGAATGAGCTTGACAAATGGACGCATGAAGACCTTGGAAGCACTTCCTGTAATGTGGCTTTCTTGCGTGGAGGAGTGAATAAGGGATACGACGAGAGAGGCGAGCTCGCGGTTTCGGGAAAAGACTCAGGAAACAATATACCAGATATATGTGAGGCTGTTCTGGACATTCGAACGGCAACGGAGGAACCGATGGCTGACACTATTTCTCGGATATTGAACGATTTTCTGGTTGACCGGGACTATAGAATGGACTGTTTTTCAGTAAGGCACAACTATGGTGCCTTGTTTGTGCCGAAGACGAGACTCAGCGTAGTCGAGAAGATATTTCAGGAAGTAGTCGGATCCGTCGTCTATCCTGATAAACTTGGATATCAGGAATGGGGATTTGGCGAGGCAAAGATATTACAGCAGAAATTCGCGGATATAGATTGCGTATATCTGGGACCAGGGCCGACCGGAACGGGTCACAAACCAGACGAATTTGTTTCAATCAGTGAAATGAAAAAAGCAAGAGATATCTTCCAGAGGCTTATTGAGGAATATTGTTGTCACTCGTAACGACTGCTGGCCCTGAAACTGAAACAATACTAGTTCATTTCGTATCACAAGGTATGAAAGGGCGCGCCAGCTTGTTGCTAAATCGATTTCTTCGTGTTAATTTCGTTATCTTGCGAGCATGGTGAGTGACCGAGCCTTTTCCGATCTGTCCAGCCTCAACGCCGCCAACGCATTGAGTAGCATGGCGATCATAGAGAGAGCGCTTTTTTAGTCTCTAACTTTTGATAGTTGTGGGCAGTTTTAGGGGCTGCAGTCTTTTCTGGCCTCTTTGCAGTATCCGCCCTTCCCAAACCTGCACAGATGCTTAAGGCGACTGAGCGGCAGATGCACGAGCTCTATCGACGGGTCTAAGAGTGCACCGGAAACCTACTTCTTAAGCCTTGGCGAGATGGAATACGCGAACTTTGGCCTCCCGAGCCCTTCAGGGTACGCCTTTTCTCTCACCAGTATAAACCCGTAGCCAACAGCATTTTGACATGCAGCTTGAGCGTGTTGTGAGAAAACCCAACCTCGTCCAGAAGCTGAGTGAAAAACCTGGGTTTTCCATCCTTCAAAACAGAGAGAATTCGCCCTTCAAAGACATCCACAGACCAGCACATGCAGAAATGAACTTAAAACCATTTTTAGCCAATTTCGGAACAAGCATGCGCGCGATATACTGCTTTGTCTAGGCTTCTAATGTTTTCTGCTACTTCTCTGTTAAGAATCAGACATAGTAAGCTGTACAGTGTGAAAGAAGTTACGTTCCCAAATCCTTTGACTTGTTGACGGTTGAGCTGTACCAGGTATTGTGCGATAGGCAGTTTTTCCGCACATTTTGCATGTTCATGGGGTGGGACTTGTACCCATTTGGGTTCGAATCTCTCCCGGCCCACATTTTATTTCTCCCAACACGCGGGTTACTGAAGCTTCATATCAATGTGAAGCGAACCCTTTCTGGGCATAAGGATGCCGAGCTATTTTTGTTTTTAGCGCGCGCGCACGCTAAATAGGCTCGTCTCATACGTGAGACCGTTGATGAATGCGGTCATCTTGACCTGCAGTTCTTTTTGGTTGAAAAGACTACTCTTGGCGTACTTCTGTCCAGCACTTGTTTTAATTATGTACTTCTCGATGTGTTCCGCCCAGTCCACCTTGAACAACGCAATTGTTAACACTATTCCACTCGTTGTGCTAACCAGTAAGGAAGCTAGACTAGTTCCTGCTCCAAACATGCCTGCAATCATGCCTATTGAAAATCTAGCGCCATAAGCCACCGTCAGGCAGAAAAGGAATTTTCCAATCATGGATGACATAAGGGCTTTGATTGGATTATAACGCCTAATGCCGAGCGGGATGAAAACAAGGTCATCAGGTAGAGGTGTGAAAGCAAACGCAAAAAACGCGAGGGTGCCGAACTTGTTGAAAATATTGACCAGAAGGTCCACGTTCTTTTTGAACTTGCCAGTTATGGCTTTTCCGCCGCTGAGACCAAGGAGATATCCTGACAAGTTTCCTATCGTGCCACCGATTGCTGCAGCCAACGCGAGCAGCACGGGCGCGAAAACCCAACTTGCCCCTACTTTAAGCCCAGCAAGAGTGAAGACAGCAATGGTATCTGGAACGGGTACGAAAAGTGACAAGGCACCAGCTAAGCTCATGGCTAAAACTCCGATATATCCATATTGCGTACAGACTGAACGCATCAAAGCGATGATACCTGAAAATTGCAGCATTATCCCTTCCAGTTAGAATTAAGTTCGTACACAAGATGGCACGAGCATACTACTCTGGCTTCCAGCGAGCGATTCACCAAGACTATTCTTCCACTAACAGCGCTAACGCAAAGATAACGCCTTCTGACTATTAAGCTCTTTTCAGAATTAGGTACTATTTTATGCCCAGTGTGAGAGTGTGCAAAGGTCTTCAAGCGTCAGTAATCATAACATGATTGATCGTATTCCCATTTGGCTGATGAAACCGTCGAGGCTGCAACCCACTTGAATGCAAGTCACTATAATCAAGCCAAAAATGGTCCGAACCGCCTCATCTATTATGAGAACTGTCAAGCTTGCGTGTCATACCTAAGCGCGGGCCTTAGCCTAGGATATTTGGACATCTTAAAAAATAGCGCCTTGAGAGCAACGTAAATTTCTTTTGTGTTTACAACCATTATTGACACTAGTGTTAGGAGTGGAATTAGAGCATAGTAGTAAAGCGGTGTACTGGCTCCACGTTCAGCTACCATTCGCAAGAATCCGAAACCTATTCCGCCTAACAGTAATGGAAAGTTAAGCATAGCAAGGCTTGCTACTAGTGATAGTCCTGCCCTTTTCAGGTCTAGCTTATTGTAGAAGGCAAATAGTGGAAGACTGAGAAGGAAAAACCTAGGGTCGAAAGCTCCTAAGGCAAGTGCAGTTCCTGACAGTATGGGTTTGCCGCTTTTACCTAAATAGAATGAGAGTAGCAGAAGAGTTGTGTTTAGCACTTTGTCTTGACCTTCGCCCCATTGCCAGAAGTAGCTCGCTGACAGTCCCCAGTGCGGTACGGGCGATGGCTGAAGTATTGCTATGATGATCACGATAGCTATTGTTAGGATGCTTCTTTCTTTGAGCAAAGTATAGATCAAAAACGCCATGATCGGCAAGAGGAGGAATTGTATGACGTCGAATGCGATCAAAGCTTCCTGATAGTTAAGCACAAGCAAGGGAGAAATAAAAATCAGGAAAGATGGTAAATACTTGAACGGATCCGGTTGCGGGTAGATAAGAGGTTGTCCATCATTTAAGAGCCCCTCAGTGTAAATGTTCGAAGGGTCGTGAAAGAGCCTCCACGCTCCTGTATAATACGCTGAGAAATCCTTCGCGTGAATTTGACTGCCCCACATTCCGGGATCAATAGTAAACGTCTCAGGATATGCCTGAATGAACGTGTACATGTTAAGAAGAATCGAAACTAACACGATTAAGAATATGACGGTTTTCTTTCTTCCTTCGATTTTCGACATGGCGCCGATCTTTCCGTTTGTTTCAAAATGATTGAACCGTATTTAGCGTTATCTATAGATTTCAAATCCGTCAGATTTTATGCTGATTTGCCCTTTAAGCCCTTTGCAAAAATTACGACGAATTGCCTTTCACTTGTCTTCATACTTGTCAGCCATTTCGTGCCAAAAAACAGCCATAGCTAGACGTATTTTCATGCCTTGACAATCTCGGCTTTTTCGCTATTGATTCCATGCCAGACAACCTTGTATCCCAGTGTTTTCAGGACGCTAGTTACGTCTTTTACTCCTTCCTCCTCGACTGTGCGGATTGCTTCTGAAAGCCATAGCTGTCCTTTCTGGCTGATTTGCTCCTCGATCTTCTTCCGGACTTGCTCGAACACGTCCTTTCTCACGAGTTCATTCGACATCACAGTATAACCTTGCGGCGTTCGATCTGCCAATGCTGCCTTAACTGCTTCTGCTGAGACCCCGATTCTTGCTGCGAATTCTTCGTAGTTTACAACGGGTTCCGTAAATACTATGGGAAGCTCTTTGACGAATCCGACCTGTTTCGTCTTGACTTCTTTGAATCTTTGTTCAAGATAATGAATAATTGGCGCTAACGGGATTTTGTCTCGAAAGTATATGAAGCTCAGCTTAGCATGCTTTTCCAGCTTGGCCAGTTTCTCGCAAGCCAAATTCTCGTTGACGAGCACAAGCATGTCTACATCTATTTGCTTTAGTTTCTCTATTTTTCTCAGCAGGTATTCAATTGTCCAGAACCCAACGATCTCAACATATATTCTCATCCCTTCTTTTTCGAGTGAAAAGTCCGGAATTATTACGTGTTTGCCCGCAAGAACGGGTTCAGGCTCCCTTCTTAAGAGCCAGCCTGTTGCCAAAGCCTGGAAACGCACTGCGAAATCCTCTTCAACGACGCTATCAAACGATACGGTTAACACGCTGGGTTTTCTCAACAAAGCTTGATGTTTCGAGCTTTCAATCTTGAAGTCGCATATCTCGTTCGTGTATTTCCAAAGGATTTTCGCCTCAACAGCCCATTCTGGACAGGCAACTATTACTGGCAGAAGCTTAGCTATGGATGTTCCATACCTTCTTGTCAGTTTGAAGAGGCTCGCAGGGCCGTCCACTTTGACCCAGAAGATACCGTCTTGAAAGGCGTCGTAGATGAGTCCCAACTTCTTGATCGTATAGAAGATTTTTTGCCACCTGCTTGAAGATGTGAAGGTGACTTCTGTCGAGTAAAAAAGTAGCGTCTGAGCCAAGCTTAGATTATAATCTTCGAGCAACTCACGCGGAGATAGTGGCTCAAATTCTTCTAGGACTAGCTCGGTTTCCAAATCGGCGTAGGAGAACTCTTCTACTGTCTCCGGCGCGATTTTCAGTTCAAAGGCGACGGTTTCAATTATTTGCCTCCGCTGCTCCGGTCTAGTAGGCAGCCCTAGCTTTCCTGTAGCGTGATAGATTTTTCTTCTCAGGCCTACGGCGTCAATTTGATCGTTGCATTTAAAGCGGCTTCTTCTATCAAGGAGAAAGGACAAACCTCTTACGAAGCGGTAGTCGTATCCTTTTTCTTCGATTTCGTCTATAACTTCCTTCACAACGCTCTTTTTTTCGCCCAAGTGGCTCTGATAAACTCTGATGAGACTACTTGCGACTTCTAGGTTGCCATCAGACATACTAGCGTACCTAGGCCAGATAACGCCTCTCCTCCTCCGTACAGCAAGTAGCTCGCTTGGAAGCATCGTCTTAAGCCCCTTCGCTCGTCTTTTGGCGTCGCCTGCGACTCATCCTGACCTCCATAGTCTCCTTGGAAACGATCTCGACGAGTTTGGCTCTTTTTCCCTCGACTTTTCTGAGAAGTCTCCCGAGCCTCTGGACGTACTCACGCGTGCTCCCTGTTCCACTAAGAATGAAGCCCACAGAAGCATCGGGTACGTCCACGCCTTCGTCAAGAACCTGGGAGGTAACGATAGTCCTGTAATCGCCCTTTCTAAAGTTCTCCAAGATTTCACGCCGTTCCTCTTTCGGCGTTTGATAGGTCAATGCGGGTATCAGAAACCTGCGGCTAATCGCATAGACGAGATCATTATGCAGCGTGAAGACGAGGGTTTTCTCGTTTCTATGGATTTCAAGCTGCTTTGCCAAGAGGCTCAGCTTGGCTTCGGAGTTTAGCGCAACTTTTATTGCGCGGTTTCTGGCCAGAAGGGCTTCCCGCGCTCTTCTGTCTCTGCCGGTGGTCATTATGAACTTGTGAAAATCCTCTATGCTCTTTAGAACGATCCTCTTTTCTCTCAGATAATCGTTGAAGACACTCATTTCCTTGTCATAGACGCTTTGCTCTTCTGGAGTCAGATCGACGTATATTTTCTCATGTACGTACGGCGAAAGGTGCTCACCGGCCAGTTCTTCAACGCTTGCGATGTAAACCATGTCTCCAACAAGGGTGGGCAGTAGCACGTGGCGTTGGTCACTTCTCTCGTAAGTGGCAGTTAAACCCATACGGTAGGGCGCTATGTACATTTCGGCGATCTGCATATAGCCAGGAGAAGCCAAATGGTGAACCTCATCGAACACTATAAACATGAACCTGTTGCCTAACACCTCTGCCTGCAGATAAGCCGAATCATAGGTTGAGACGGTCACCATCTGCACATTATCCTCGCCTCCGCCAACCGCTCCGGCCTGAATGCCCAGGTGATCATTCACTCGCTTTCTCCACTGGTCTATGAGATCTAACGTAGGAACAATGATGAGGGTTTGCGTCTTCAAAAGGCTTATCGCTTTCAGAGCAATGAAGGTTTTTCCTGCAGCTGTGGGCAGAACAAGAACCCCTCGCATACCAACATTCCGCCATTTGCCTAAGGCTTCTTCTTGATACTGACGGAGTTTAACAATGTCCTTCAATGTTTGAAGAGCAGTAAGATTTGGGACATCGTCCTGATACGGGAGCACGCTTTCCTTGAAGTAAGATAAAACGTCGCGATAATGCAAGGCCTTGATTCTATAGCAACCAACCCTCGGATCCCACTTTCCGTAGGGGGTTCCAACTTCTCCCTTCAACAGCAGCGTACCCTTGTCGAACCATAAACGGATCATAAGCAAATAATCCATCTACACCAAGGCAACCTTAAACATTTTTGCCTCGGCAGAGCGCGCGCTCCCTTTGCTCTACTCACCCATGCGTGTGTAGGAGGTCTCTGCATGTAAGGTGAGCGTTTGATTTCTTACTATTAGCTTTAGCATGTACAAAAGTGATCCCGTAGCTCGCTGTTTTGTCCAAAAACGGTTTCGTAATGGTCGTTATCCTTTCTTTGAGTTGGCTCTTAAGGTTTGGTCTGTTTTTTGGTGCACAAGGTTTCTGATGCCGGAAAAGGGGGAGGTCCTCCTTGGATCCGAAAACATGGTTTTCAGGAGGCTAGATTTTTCCAGAATCAAGCTGGAAGAAGGCTGTGTTTAGCGAAAGAAGCTTACGACGGGCTCTTTTTGAAGCCAGAAGTCCACCACAACACCACCACAAACCAATCATAGAGGAAGCATTTATCCGCAAGTCCCTCGTTGCCCAGCAACGCAAAGCAGGACCCCGTCCAAAACAAGCCTCAACACAATTTCAGAACAAGGCAGCGCACTCAATAATCAACGTCTGCTATTCAAGTGCGGATGAGATAAAAGTCCATATAAAAACGCCTAATCGTTCAGACGATTCTCACATTTCTCAGCCAAGGAACATGAATGATCGATTTTTCGCCTGTTGGATAGGGAGTATCTGAATTCTTGCAGTTGATTCTACGTTAATAAGTGCTTTATTAGACGTAGCACTCGTGAGTAAAACTGTTGATGCTCGGCAAGCCTGCATGCAGAAGAGTGGATTAATGACTCAACACACTGTAGAATCTTCTTCAGAAATGGTCATTGATTTGAGCAAGAAATCAATACGAGTTTTGCATGTTGATGATGAGCCGGACTTTTTGAGAATGGCGAAACAATGTTTGGAACTGCAGGGTTCATTTCAAATGGATACAGCGTCTTCCGTTGAAGAAGCATTTGAGAAACTGAAGAAGAAAACGTACGATGCCGTCGTCTCTGACTACCAGATGCCTGGCAAAGACGGGCTAGAATTCTTGCAGGAACTAAGGCAAGGTGGCAACTGCATTCCGTTCATTATGTTCACAGGCAAGGGCAAGGAAGAAGTTGCCGTTAAAGCATGGAGATTAGGCGCTAACCATTACGTCAACAAGAATGGCAACCCAGAAACAGTCTACTATGAACTGGCGCATTGCCTACGCTCTGCCGTGGAAAAGCACAAGACTGAACGACAGGCAAGAGAAACAACTCAAAAACTTCAGGCGATACATCAAAGTGCTGTCGAAGGAATCTCGTACGTGGATTCCGAAGAGAACTTCGTTTATGTGAACAAGGCGTTCGCTGATACTCTGGGTTGCAAAGAGGAAGAAATTGTAGGTGTGAATCTGCGCAGATTCGTAGATGAAGAGAACTGGGCAAAAATAAAGAGCGAGACAAAGCGACGCAGAGAAGGACATTCAAGTCGTTATGAACTAACGCTCCGCAGAATTGATGGTGCCAGACGTGACGTTAGGATATCTGGTTCGCCCCTGTTCAACCCTGATGGTGAATTTGCTGGCACAGTGAGCATAGTTCTAGACATAACTGAACGCAAAAAAGCAGAAGAAGCATTGAGAGAGAGTGAGGAGAAGTTCCGCAGTCTAGTTGAAGAAACTGCTGTGCCAATAGCCACAACTGATTTGAAGGGAAAACTCACTTACGCAAACAAGGCACTGGCAGAACTACTCGGCTACTCAACCCAAGAATTGGTAGGCCACCCATTCAAAGATTTCTTACATCCGAAAGACAAAGCCAAAGTCATGCGATTGTTCCTCGAAGCTATTTTGTTGAGAAGAAAGCCATTCAATTTTGAGTTCAGAGTATTGCATAAAGATGGGCACATTTTGCACCTGATGTCTAGGCCAACAAGAGTTATCATTAATAACAAAGCCTTCGGGTTCGTAGCAGTGATGATTGATATCACCGAACAAAAGAAAGCACTAGATATTTTGAGAGAAAGAGAAGAGAAGTTTAGGACCGTTGCAGAGCAGTCTCCAAACATTATTTTCATAAACAAGAAAGGAAGAATCGTATATGCCAACAGGAAAGCAGAGCAAATCATGGGATACACCAGAGAAGAATTCTATTCCCCAGGCTTCAACTTTTTGATGCTGGTTGCACCTAGTTCTAGAGAGCTGGTAAAATCAGATTTCGCGAAACACATGAAAGGAGAAGACACACCATCATTCGAATACAAAATAGTTACAAAACAAGGAAGAATAATTGATGCAATGCTAAGTTCAAAGCTGATAAACTACGAAGGAGAGAAGGCTATTCTTGGAACAGTAACAGACATAACTGAACAGAAGAAAAGCGAAGAGTTGCTAAAGGAATCTGAAGAAAGATGCAGAGCGCTATTCGAGAGCATAAAAGACCCTGTCTGCATCTACGTTGGAAAAGAAGGGCACCTCAAAGACTACAACACAGCGTTCAAAGAATTACTTGGGTACACGGATGAGGAACTAAAGGACAAAGTGTTCTTGGATTTTGTCCACCCTGACGATCAGGCCATGGTTTTGAAAAAGTATCAAACAAAATATCCAGCACAGGAATTCCCCCTCGTGTACGAAATACGTGTAATAAACAGAAAGAGAGAAACTGTTCCAGTCGAGATTAGCGTAAGCCCGTATGAAAAGAGAGGCAGAGTCATCGGCGTAGAAGTCGTACACAGAGAAATAACAGAAAGGAAACGCTACGAAGAAAGACTTTCAGCATTGAACACCTACAGTAGGAACCTAAACATGGCGGAGAGCATGAAAGAAATATATAGTCTAACCTTGGACGCCATGCAAAAGGTACTGGGATTTGAGTATGCAGATTTCTTCATGATTGAAGAAAGCGTGCTTCGCATAGTAGATCAACGTGGATATCCAGAACCTTTTCCACTTGAGTTGCCGCTGGATGGAAGCAAGAAGGGGATAAGTATTAAAGCAGTAAAGACGGGCAATTCCGTTATCGTTCAAGATGTGAGAAATAATATAGACTTCGTCGAAGGACTCTCCAACATACTTTCTGAACTCGCTGTACCAATCAAAATTGGGCAAAAAATCTTTGGAGTGCTGAACGTCGAAAGCAAAAAACTGGACGCCTTTGACGAAAAAGATCAGGCACTGCTTGAAATCTTAGCATCACATGCTGCTACTGCGATAAGTAATCTAGAACGTGCTAGGGAATTAGAGACATACATGCGGGAAATTCAAGAGACCAAACAGAAATTTGAGGGGTTGTTTTTGGGCAATCCGGAAGCTACAGTCTATCTTGCCCCAGATTTCCGCATCATAGATGTCAACCCAAGGTTTGAGGAACTGTTCGGGAACTCCCTTTCCGAGATCAAAGGCAGATGTATTGATGATGTTATCGTGCCCGAGAACATGATTGACGAAGCGGAAATGCTAGATAAGAAAGCGATCAAAGGATACGTATACCACGACACTCTCAGAATGAGAAAAGACGGCTCTATGGTTCCTGTTTCAGTTTCTGCTGCACCGATTCTCATTCAAGGTAAACTTATTGGCTATATTGGCGTATACAAGGACATTTCCGCGTTGAAGAAGACTGAACATGCCATGTCAATCATGAATGAGAAGCTGCGGGTTGTAGGCAGCCTGACCCGGCATGATGCTCGGAACAAACTCTCAGTAATAACAGGAAACGCTTACCTGTTGAAGAAACAGCTAGCAGGCGACAGCAGCGCTATTGACAAGCTCAGAGGCATGGAAGCCGCTGTCGAACAAACTGTCAAGATTTTCGATTTCGCGAAGACATACGAGATGTTGGGTGCCGAGGAGTTGGTGTATGTTGATGTGGAGAAAGCAGCTAATGAGGCGATCTCACTCTTTTCGGACTTGAAGGAGGTTAAGTTAGTAAATTATTGCCATGGACTATATGTTCTCGCTGATTCGCTGTTGAGACAGCTTTTTTACAATTTAATTGACAATTCGCTGAAGTATGGCCAGAAGACAACAACAATAAGAGTAAGCTTTGAGAAGACAGATCAACATCAGCTGAAACTACTCTTTGAAGATGATGGTGTAGGCATACTCGCTACCAACAAGCCTCAACTCTTCAAAGAAGGATACACTACTGGTGGAAGCACTGGTTACGGGCTGTATCTGATAAAGAAGATGATTGAAGTCTACGGTTGGACTATAGAAGAAATTGGTGAGCCCGGTAAGGGCGCTCGGTTTGTTTTTGCAATACCTCACTGGAATTCGAATGGGAAAGAAAACTATCGATTCCGCTAGCATGCAAAAGGAACAAATCTAGAGTAGAATTGAGAGAAACACATGCTTCACGCGTAAAAGTGTGAGTCCAAAGCTCTCCCTGCCTATTTCTCAAGATTCGCACTGCGATTCAGAACGCGCATCTAACCTTTAAGGCTCCTGCTAACTGCTTAAGCTCATCATTGCTCATCCATTCGGTTTTGAGGTATTGACAGATTCTTTGGTCACTTAGGCTCATGTTTCTGGCCTCTTCAACAGCATAGCGGTAAGCCTCAATTTCTGTCGGTCTATCTATGTAACCGTAACACATATCGAGGAGATAGGTTGCCGCAATGAAGAAAGGCATCCTACTTTTGCGTAATATCTTGACAATTTGCAATGCTTTGGTAGCTATTAGCTCACGCGGATCTACGCGCGTCAGTCCCCTTTCGCAGGATTGTTTCCTCAAACCTCTAGAAGAGTTCTATCCAGATTCCATCTGGATCCTCTATGTAAACCCATCTACTTCCGTCTGTTTTCATTTCCAGAATAGTTGGGTATCCCGCCTTTCTGGCCTCGTCCAAGACTTCGTCCAAGTCGTCCGCTTTGAAGGCCAGATGGTCCAATTCTTCGCCCACACTGTACTTGGTGTTGTAGGGGCTGTTTTGTTCGTAATAGTTGAGCTCAAGAGTAAAACCATCCTTTTCGCTCTGCAGTCCAACAGTCTCGCCTTTCGTCTGTTCAACCTTGCCTCGACCTGAAATCGTCATTCCTAATATCTTTGTGTAGAAATCAATAGATCTTTGTAGGTTCGTGACTCTTATTCCAACATAAGCGAAATGGGACTTCATACAAATCACGTAATCCTATACAAAGCTGATGTAATAAAGTTAAACTATTCAACTTTTTAGAAACGAAGAAAAGGGAGCCTATAGTCAGCTTAACTGTCCGAGCGCGCGCATTTGTGACGCCAGAAGACCCTTGCATAATGAGATGCTATGCCAAGCGTTTGACGTATCTTCTTAGGTTAAAGTGTAACATCTAGATCCATCACCGTCACGTGCCCAGAGGTCAACTTGGGTACGGTGGCTAGGATCATTAGGAGAGTTGTCTTGCCTGAACCATGGGGTCCGAGAAGCAACATGACCTCGTTCTGGTTCATGGTGAAGTCCAAGTTTTTGAGGGAAGTCTTCCCGTACCGTTTTGTTAGGTTCTTGGTTTCAAGCGCATACACTACAGTTTTCCAGCGTCAATGCTGCTGTGAAAAATTTAAAAGTTTAATGCACAGATTCAAGAAAACATAGTGTTAGTTCATTGATTCTCTTCTCTAAAAAGTTATAAATTGAATACAATCAAAAACGTGTTCAGTGAAGGACAATGTCGAAAGATGATAGGGTGCTAGAAGAACTACGCCGCATCAGAGAACTCTTAGAACCGAAACCTGCTCCGCCAACGCCA
>Ga0187771_10000218_pt1 | contig 32374 bp, 27 predicted proteins | sample 0116_SJ02_MP15_1_FD_133139 | JGI IMG/M metagenome (GOLD analysis project Ga0187771, IMG submission 133139) | Tropical peat soil microbial communities from peatlands in Department of Meta, Colombia - 0116_SJ02_MP15_10_MG | ecosystem: Environmental > Terrestrial > Soil > Wetlands > Peat | place...
AAGACACCTTTATCCAAATGAGCGGCTTTACGTCATCAACCCAAGGTAGGAGCCGTATGAGATAATTCCTCACGTACGGATCTGTGCGGGGGGTGCCGGGTGACCGGCATCCCTACCGCGATGCTCAAGTGCGGCAAATCGGCCGCCTCCAGGCATGACAGTACACCGCGCGATATTGGTGTAACTCTGTCATGGGAACTTTCTATGAACGGTTGGCAGGGCTTGGAAAACCCAAAAAGGTTCAATCGTTCGCATGGAAAGAGGCGAGGGTTAACTGCGATACGTGTACAGCCTATGGCGGTAGCGGGTGGAGGGTAACAAAATCGCCTGCCCACTGGATTCTTAGCTTCCCCCTGGGTTTCAGGCCGAATGCCGCTCTTCAGGCCGCCGCCGCAATTAGCAGGACTTCTGCAGCGATCAGGGATATAATCAGACGTGAAAGCGAGATATCGATTATCATCAGCTCCGCCAGTGAGCCATCGAGAGGTAAGCAAAAATGACACACAGCATGTCGAAAATGCCGGTGTTATTCTTCGGCCACGGCAATCCAATGAACGCATTGTCGCAAAATTCTTATTCCGAGGGATGGCTTCATATCGGCAAGAGTATTCCAAAGCCCAAGGCCGTTCTCTCCATATCCGCCCATTGGTACATACAAGGAACGGCCGTAACCGCAATGGAAAGACCTCGCACCATACACGACTTTGGCGGGTTTCCGAGAGCCTTGTTCGAAGTTCAGTACCCGGCGCCCGGTGATCCCCAGCTTGCAGTTCAATTGCGAGAGCTTCTCAAGCCCCTGAATGTCGAGCTTGACCGGAGCTGGGGGCTGGATCACGGTACGTGGTCCGTGCTGATCCACACCTTTCCAAAAGCGGACGTGCCCGTTGTGCAGTTGAGCATCGACAAGACGAAACCGCCGGCCTTTCACTATGAAATCGGAAAACGCCTTGCGCCACTAAGGGATGAGCAGATTCTTATAATCGGAAGCGGCAACCTCGTGCACAATCTGCATGCCTACGCATGGGGCCTGCGGCGTGTTGAGCCTTATGACTGGGCTATGCGATTCGAAGAGCAGGCGCGAAGCCTGCTGCTCTCCGCCGATGACGGTCCACTCATTAACTACGAGACTTTGGGACGTGATGCTGCGCTTTCAATTCCCACGCCTGACCATTATCTGCCCCTGCTTTACGTGATAGCTCTCCGCAGAGAGGGCGAACCTTTGAGTTTTCCGGTAGAAGGTATCGATGGGGGTTCAGTATCCATGCTGACTGCGCAAATTGGTTAGATTCCTCCTAGATCGTAGCAGTTACCGTTGCGCCTTAGTTGCCTCCCGGCCGCCGAAAATCGCCCCTTACCCTCACACCTTGCCCAGCCACTCATCTAAATCCACCGTTTCAGCGTATTCTTTGTACGTGAGCAGTTGGCCTGTTATCTCATTTGTAGAGCCGGTCCGTTTAAGGGATGTTACGGCATTTTGCACCGCTTTCATGGCCGCAAAGAGGGGAAGATACCAGTAGAGGACCATCTTCACTCCGGTTTTTTTCCATTGTTCGAGCGTAAAATCAGGTTGGATGTAAAACCGCTCGGGATCGGCGGCACAAGCTGCCAACGGGGCTTTCACCTCCCGTACAAGCCGCAGATACTGATCAAAAGTATATAAGTCTCCCACCATAGCCATATCAGCCCCATTTTCGATATACATATTCAGCCTTCTTATAGCTTCATCAATTCCTCCCGCCACTTTGGAGTCGGTTCGGGCTATTATTACAAAATCGGCGTTTTTTCTCGCATCGACGGCGGTCCTGATTTTTTGGGCGAACTGCTCCGCTTCTATGACCTGTTTTCCGCGTATCGCGCCGCATCTTTTGGGAAACGTCTGGTCCTCGATGTGAATTCCGCTCACCCCGGCCGCCTCGAACATCCGGACTGTCCGGCGCAGATTAATGTCTCCACCGAAGCCCGTATCGGCGTCACAGACAACGGGGACCTTCACCACTGCAGCTATATTTCCAGCCTTCCTGACGAGTTCAGAAACGGTGGCGAGCCCAAGATCGGGATACCCTAGATCGCTGGCCTCGTTCCCCAGCCCGGAAAGATACGCAAGCGGGAACCCAGCCTTCTCGATGATCAGTGCGGATACCACATCATAGGCAGCCGGGGCGATGACTATCTCTTCGTTATCAAGTAGTTCTCTCAGGCCCATTTATTGACCCTCCAACACAAGAATATTTCTGCCGGATTCAAGGGAACGCAGGTTGAGATGAGACGATTTCTTCTTTAAAGTTGGCGAGACGGAATGGAAGGGAGGACAACTTTTTTAGAATTAGAATATGCGCTTGTCCCACCTGCGTTTACAGTACGGACCCTATAGTAATAAGTTTTGCCTGCGGTAAGTCCGGTGACTTTTGCGCCAGGCTTGGAAACCGGGAGACTCTTGTAACCCGAAACAAAATGTGAAAAGTCTGAATCAGTGGCTACGTCGAGCAGGTAGTGCGAGATCTTTGCCGTGCCGGATGGAGTGGACCAGTTCGCAGTAAAACCGGTAGCACTTATATTGGTTGCCGCAGTTGTCTTCGGAGCCGCGGCAATAGTTGTGAAGGTCGTATCGGTCGTATAGCCGGTCGCAGGGCTTGCGTTGGTTGCATAGCCTCTGAAATGATAAAGCGTGTTCGAGGTGAGTCCTGTGACAGTGATCTTAAAAGCACCTTCTTTGACAGTGGTGGTCACCTTCTTGCCTGACGGCCCGGGATTTGAGCTCTGCCCGTAGGCTATGCCGGCTGCTGTGATCGTATAGCCTCCGTTTGATTCTATGGTCGCCCCGAGTACGGCGGTCGTCGTGGTAACGGCGCCTACGGTCGGTTTGTCTATTACGGGAGCGGGTTTATTGGCGAGATAGTGGAGGATGACGCCCGTGCCGGGAACGGTTTCTCCTCCTACCGCCCATCCCTCATCAACAGAAAGAAAGAAGAGTCCGGCGAGGCCCCATTTAAAGCTCAGGTCCGGAGGGGTTTCCGAGCTCCAGCTGCCGTAATAATAGTGTAAAATGACCCCCACGCCGTTTGCTGAGTCCAGTCCTACCGCCCATCCCTCATCAACGGAAGGAAAAGAGACCCCTTCGAGGTACCACTGCGAGCTTACCTCCGGAAGAGTGACCACGCTCCAGCCGCTCTCGGAAGAATATTGGAGCATGACTCCCGTGTGGCTTTTATTGTCCCATCCTACGGCCCATCCCTCATCAACGGAAGGGAAAGAGACCGCCTTGAGGACCCAATCAGAGCTGACCGTCGGAGGGGTGACCTCGCTCCAGACGCCGCCGGAATAGTGGAGGATAAGTCCCCCTCCGGTCTTGTTTGTCACTCCTACGGCCCATCCCTGGTCAGAGGAAGGGAAAGAGACCCCATAGAGGTACCATATGTACGACCCCGATGGAGGGGGTGTGACCGAGTTCCAGACGCCGCCGGAATAGTGGAGGATGATGTTCGTGCTGTTCGAGTTCCATCCCACCGCCCATCCCTCGTCAGCGGAAGGGAAAGAGAGCGAAGTGATGTACCATCCAGGCTTCAGCCCCGCAGGGATCATGGAGATCCAGCCGCTGCCGGAAGAATAGTGAAGCATGACTCCCGTGCCGTTTGTATAGTCCCATCCTACCGCCCATCCCTCATCAGCGGAAGGGAAAGCGACCGCTTCAAGGTACCACTCCGAGCTCACCGTCGGGGTGGCCACGCTCCAAACGTCGTCGGAATAGTGAAGGATCAGCCCCGTTTGTTTCTGCCCTGCTTGAGTGACTGCCCCCACTGCCCATCCCTCATCAACGGAAGGGAAGACGACCGCTTGGACGCTCCAAACCGGGCCAACGTCCGGAGTGGTGACCGATTCCCATTGGGCAGAGGCGAGTGACTGCATATAGAAAAGAGCAATGAAAGAAACAATGACCATAACGACGCGATGTCGACACCTGTTTTTCTGTGTTTTCATTTCCACTTGCCGTTATCAATACTAATTGATCTGTCGAATTGCGGCCTTATGGCCCCTGCCTGTTTGTCACCAAATGCGTTGGGACAGACGCAACATCATTTCCAGGCATGCTCACGCATAATCCAGGTTGAAAAGCTTCCGTTGCTATCCCAAAGCCGGAAAAACCATATCATTTTCAGGTCGGACATGCAAGGGAGAACCCAGAAAGGACAGGCGTCAAGTCTCCGTTTGACCAAGAAGAGGGGTCAAGTCTCCTTTTGACCAATTTTCAGAGTCATGATATTCATCGTTCATGAGCAGACCGTTACGGATAGAATTTCCAGGCGCCTGGCACCACGTGATGAATCGTGGCCGTCGTCGCGAACGGGTCTACGATGACGATGCGGAATACCTGGGTTTTGTCGCCCTGCTGCGGGAAGCCGCCGGTTTGTGGGATATCAGGACAGGTTTCGCAGATATCGGTTCCATCTTCGGCCTCAAGAGCTAAAGTGCTGTCGGGGCGGCGCTTGAATCCATGCGAAAGCGGTTGGCCTCGACCAAGGAACTGAGTGAGCGTTGCCGGCATATGCAAAGAATCCTGACAACCGGTCAAACGGAGACTTGACCCCTTTCCGTTTGACCCCTTTCCGTTCCCCTTTCCATTCAGTTAAAATTAAAAGTGATGATTGCCTAAATCTTTTAAAAAAGGAGCTAAAATGAGGACTTTTCTTTTTGTATCTTTGATTGTGGCGGTTTGTGCTGCATTAGGATGCGTTTATACTCCTGGCATGTCTGTATTTAATAATCCTGATGAACAAGCCGGTGGGAAAATGCCACAAGATACAAATGAATTGAAAGGCGCACATTATGCAAAACCTAACTCCACTGAAAACTTGAGTATTGATCATAGTAGAACTGCTGTCCTGATTATGGACTACCAAACCGATATCTTAGGTTTCTTAGAGGCCGGCCGGGATGATCTCTTAAAACGGGCTTCCCGAGTACTTCAAGCATCACGAGATGCTAAGATCATGGTGATTTATATTGCTGTAGGTTTTCGCCGGAATTATCCTGAAATCAGTCCGCGAAACACGATGTTTACAGGATTAAAACAGAGCGGACGTTTCATCATGAATCAACCCGGGTCTGAGATTCACCCCATGGTTGCCCCCAAGAATGGAGAGGTCATCGTTTTAAAGCATCGTGTAGGCGCCTTCGTTGGCACCGACCTCGATATGATTCTTCGCTCAAGTGGCATTGAGACGCTTGTTCTATTCGGGATCTCTACGAGCGGCGTTGTCCTATCGACACTTCGTTACGCTGCAGACTTGGATTATCGCTGTATCGTGATCAAAGACTGCTGTGGGGACCGTGACCTCGCAGTCCATAATTGCCTGACTGAAAAGGTCTTTCCCAGGCAAGCTACCATTGTTACGGTCGAAGAATTTTTAAGTGCAATTCGATCATAGTTCGCGGTTATCCATGAAATCCAATGGTCGGTGTTCGTGTTGGCCCTGAAATCAGAGACAGCGAGGGGATCGGAACCAATCGCTCCGTCTCAGAGAGCTGTTATAGAAATACTATTTTATTTGTTGACCACCTCAAGGGTGCCGCCTGCGCTTGGCAGAAAGTTGGTGTCCCCCTGGTAGTTGGCCCTGATGCTGTAGCCTCCAAGGCGCCAAAAACTCGACACAATTGACGCGTAGTGAACCACCTTAGGCGGTTTTCCGCCTATGAGTTTGGCGGCGAGGGGTACAGGCGCCCCGATGTTGATCCCGTTTTCCTGGAACTGCACATTACCGGTGGGATTGCCGAACGGTCCGCTGACAAAAGCCGTGAATGTGACCTTCTCGTCCCTGCTGGCTGGATTGACGTTGGAAGAGACGGTTGTCGTACTCGATGCCCTTGTGACGGTCTGGATAAGGCTGCCGCGGCTCGCCTGGTGATAAGCGTCCGGCGTGTAGATGGCCCAAACGGTGTGTTTGCCTGCCGAAAGTTGATTATAGGGAATACTGTAGGCGGTGCCGCCTGAGAGAGTTACCGGCCCGCCTAAGGTCCACGTGTCCACAACGAACTGTATGGTACCGCCAGCAATGTCGTCCTCCCGATCGACCACGTCAGCCTCGAAAGTGACATAATCGCCGTAGGTGGAGGAGTTCTCGCTGGAACTGACTCTCGTATCGGTCTGATAAGCCTCCGGCGTCACCTCGTTTGACGGACTGGATGCCGGAGAGGTCATATCATCGGAGTTGGTGGCGGTTACTGTGAAGGTGTAAGTGGTGCCGTTGGTAAGGCCCGTCACGGTAATGGTGGTGGATGTTCCGGTGGTGGTTGCCGTTCCCGGATTTTGGCAAACAGTGTAGTTCTTGATGGCCCCTCCGCCCGTATCGCTCGGAGCGGTGAAGCTGACGACCGCCTGGGCGTTTCCTGCCTTCGCTGTTACATTTGTCGGCACAGTTGGGGGTGAGCTTTTGGAAATGCTGAAATATGTTTGATCTGTTTCCCCGAGAGAGACAATTATGTGAGTTGGTGCAACGGTCCAATCTGTGAACAAAACGACTGAAGGATCGTTGCTGATGTTGGTACGGATGGTTTGGTTATTGGGTTCGCTGAGCGCTGAACCCGACATGGTCACCGTCCCGGTGAAGTCAGTAAATGCGTCATCTCCGTCGCCGTACCTCTCGTGAGTGTCATCTTCGATGATAAATTCGGCAGTGTGCCCGAGCGTAAAGCAATCGGGATAGTTCGGCTGATCCGAGCAGAGCGGATTCGCCTTAACGGACCAACAGGGGGTACCGTCTGACGAAGTGCAACTAAAGATTGCACCCGAGGTCAAATCCTGGAGAAACGTACAGCCGTAGCCCCCGTTAATATTCGGGTTACCTGATGAATCGCAGTACCACTCCTGCGAGTAAATCATGTCGCCCGGGAAGGGGGCGAACTTACCCCCGTAGCCATTGCTGTCCGGATCTCCGCCCGCATATTCTCTAAAAATGGAGTAGGTAGCGATGTTTGGCGTGGTTCCCAAATCCACGCCGCCCTGGATAAGACCTTGGTTCTGACCCTTCTTGCCATACCCTCCAACGCCGTTCCATATGGATATCGCAGTCTCCGTGGTCTGGTCTCCTCCGGGAACCGCCATCGGAATGTTGAAAGTTGCCTCGCTCATATAGTAGCCCTGTGAGCCTTGTAATAGGGAGCCTGCCCAATAATTCCCCGTTTCCTGCTCAACCTTGTGCGAAGCCGGTTTAGGAAGTTGCGAGGCCAATTGATAACGTTCGACCGCTAGCATTCGTCCAGGTTTTGAAGCAGATTCCAGCCAGCGGGAATACGCCGCAGGGTCTCCTGCGGGGTCGGGCCTCAGTCCGTAGCCGGCCCGGATCAGCTCAGACTGAGTGTAACTGAGTGGATCGCCTTTGAGCGCCGGCCTGTCGATGCCGTGCTCTTTGGCGAGGTCGACCGGACGAGGCGTGAACGTATCATCAGACGTCAGATCGGCTGAATAGGAGTAAGCCTTTCCGGCCGAGTCCCTACAATCCAGAGTGAGCAACTGAACTGCGTCGCCTGGCAGCGCCCGCACGGCATGGAACCGGGCGTACCCATCGTCGTTGGTGAATACCGTCAGTCCCGATGAGGGATCGTTCCCTGCGGGGTGAACTTTGCATTGCAGCCCTGGCAAAGCCCGGACGGACGCAGGAACATACTTCCTGTCCAACGCGGCTGATTGGGCGGCCGCGTTTGTTGCGCACAAGGCTCCAAGGCACACCGCCAGCACTCCAGCGATTACGATCCACGCAGCCCTGTGTTTCATTGTTCTGTCGTGCTTCATCATCATCTCCTTTTCAGTCTTTCAAAATGGCCTTTCCACTTTCCTTCTCGTGTGGAGAAGCTCCCTGTAATGAAGAAGCCTGCCCGAAACAAACAAGAGCATGGCTGCCGGGAAAAGAATTACGGGCTTGACGGCCATGACGTGTGAGATGATTCTCTTTCCTGTAAAGAATCATGCAGATTGCCAGTGTTTGGAATCGTGGATCGTATCCATGACGACTCCTTTCCTGGTCCGATTTGAAAGGTATAATGCCCAGCGTCTTTGCCGTGCATCCAAACTGCATGTGGCAATGATTCTTTTACCCGGAAAACTTGCACTGCGGCCCTGGAATTCGTAAGATAATAGGGTTCTCAAATCGGAAATTCAACAAATATCTTCGGTTCTTGCGATTTGAGGATCCACCTCCATCCCCGGAATTCACACCTCGCTACCCGACTGTCCGAGTTGATGGTTTGAGGCTGGAGCAATGCGCCGGTAATGGGCACAGAGACAAAGTCGAGGGGGACAGCGAGAATCCCAGGCTCGTGGCACGGGGGGATCAAAGTTAGCTTACCAAATCTCTGAGCCTGACCAGGCCAGGCTGGAAAAAAACATATGATTCGAGAAGGCTGCGGTTTTCCTGCGGTCAATTTCTCACAGCCCAGGGAGGCGACTTATAACGGACGACAGAAAGCCGGCCCCCGAAGTGTATCTAGTCGGGGGTCGGATGTCGGAAGACAGAGAAAAACATCCCATGGGCCGTAAGATCGTGTCAACTTTCTTTTGACGCTTGCTATAGTTCCAGCAGAACCCGTCTGCACAACCAAAGATGGCAAGATTGACAGAGGGCCGCCTGAGCGGCCGATTCCTGCCGTTCCGCTCTAAGCGCTCCCAGGATGGCGCATAAATCACGTGTACTTTTTGACGGCCTGTTCGATAGCCGGGCGCGCCTTTATCAGGTCGTCGGGCACCATAACAGGATGGATTTCAATGTGAGCGTTGAACGCCAGGAACCAGGGCTCTGAAATCGCCGGGATTTGGGAGGCGTCTTTCATGTCCAGGAATATTAACGCCGTCCTTTGTCCCTTTTCATCAGTGAAATACGCCGCCTCAGGCTTCAGGTCAGCAAGAATGGTTTGAATCGTTTCGCCCAACTTGCCGGCTTTCGCTGCTGCGTTCCCTGCCTCAGCGGGAATATTGACCTTGAGCAAGAACCTCATCGTCTTCACCTCCTTTTCAGGTACTTATCAACATACGGCCATCTTAAATTCACTCGGCTATCTAACAATATAAAACAGCAAATATAGATTGTCTTTTCTTGTTCCAGAAATGCCGAACTTGCCGCTGTACGTAAACTGCATACGTGCCAACCTGCTCAGCTCAGGGACAATCCTCCCCTGCAAGAGGCAGGACAGGAAATTCCTCAAAGGTGGCTGCCGTTTTATCAGGTGCTTCGTTAATGTCTATTTCAGTCTCCATCGCCGTGCTGCTCTGCCCGGGTGATGTAGTAAAGCGAGATATGGTTGGCTCCGATCGGCATTATCGTCTCTGAAGGCTGCCGGTGTAAAACGGACTTATTCCGTGTTTCTTTTCTCGAAAAGGTAGTAATTTGTCCGAAGAGAATTTTCAAATTCGGCTGTTCGGACATTCCAAGACCCGGTCAGGATTGCTCATTCAAGGAGAATGCCTATGAAGGATGCAATTGACGATCTTCTCAGCAAGAGGGGTATTTCGCTCTTTGGGGTATCTGAGCCAAAGCAATTTGACGAAATGCCCGCGCAATTCACTCCCGCGCATATCTTGAGCAGCACCCGCTCGGTTCTTTGCTACGCGGTTCCGATTCCGAAGGGAATACTTCACGCTGAAGACCATTCTTCTCTGCTGTTTTGGCGGTTTTCCAACATGACCTACCGATTCCTGGACAGGGTCTCGAACGAGGTCTGCACCGAATTGGAAGCTCAGGGCCACATAGCTGTTCCGATTTACTCCTGTTTCCCATGGAAGATGCACGCGAACAGGTTCCACGGTCTTCTCCCGCTTCCTCACTGGGCACAGGAGTGCGGAATCGGAAAAATCACAAGATGCGGTCTGCTCGGCAATGCCCGTTTTGGCACAAGACTTCTTCTCGGAGGAGTCATAACTTCCGCCGACCTTGAGAAGACCCGTGACGACTCCGCTCACCCGTGTCCGCCGGATTGTTTCCTCTGCCAGGAATCCTGTCCGGGAAACGCAATAGGGAAGAGCGGCCGGGTCGATCACAATTTGTGCGTGAGGCAGTCAGGGGTAAACCCTCTCCTGGCTCATTTACTGGCCGACAGAGAAACGAAAACCAGGTTCGAATTCGACACCCTTCTCAATACGATAAGCGTGGACGATCACGGCATGTACACCTGTTCGAAGTGCCTGACGGTATGCCCTCTCAACCGCTGACTGAAAGCCGTATGAGTCTTCCGGGCGAGTTTCCGATGTGACTGGCCGCTGTATGTAATAAGCACTGCAAAATGGCGCTCGCTCCGTCCCGGAGGCAATCAAGGTTTTCTTGCCACTCAAAATCCCGCTCCGGCCGGAGCGGGACAATGAATATGATCTTCATTTGTTAAGAGGAGAACGGGTCCCCTCCAGAACGCTGGATAGGAGAAGATGTGTAAAGTTTGGCGATGTCATTACTAATTCGTCCTTCAGGAGATGCCTTTAGTTGATCAAGGGAAAAGAAGATCATTGGGAAGTTTCTTGCGCGTGCTGTGCGGTTTTTTGAGGAGGAGCCTTCCAGCTCCCCCTTGTTTGGACTTTACGGTGAACGATGACTTCGAGGCCATGGGCGGAGTCTAAGAGATTTGCCCGTTATCCCAACTTCGTTAGGCGAAGTTAGCAGATAAAACCTGAAATGCCGCGCATGCCACCGGACCCGACCTCTACGGGGCGCAGCACGCTACGGGCAGTTTGGTGTCGCATGTCGTTGTGTTTGATAAGTGCGCATAAGTATCCGTACCCGCCTCCGCCGCGGCTCCATAGTCGGTGTGGAGAACACTGGTCCAGCCCTGACACGAGTGGACCCAGTCGGTAGGATCGATGAAGGTGCCGTCCGAGATCGTGGGTACCTGGCACATAACGTAAGGCGATGTTGAGCTGCTAACGCAGTTTGAGACACTCGGTTGGAGCCACTTTTCTTGGATAGGGCCCGTGGCTGACGCGGTAGAAAAATATTCCCCCGCTGTGCATATATGCGCAGTAGGTCCGAACTTGGCTTGGCACAGATTGTTCATGCCGACCTCTCCGTGCGCGTTTCCATTCGTCGTGGCAGTCGTGAAGCCGACATAGTGGTCTGACGCCACGGCGCCACTGGTCCATGACGGGTTACCGGCGTTTGCGTTCACAGCATAACAAGAAACCAAACAAACAACTGCCGCCAACAATGCGAACTTTCTCATGGTCTATCTCCTCTGAAATGACTCAATGTTTAAGCCGATGATGCTGTAAATTTCGGCGGATACTCGGTGGATGCTCTACGGTTCCTGTCCAACTGCGGCCCGCTGCAGCGGTGTAATATTATATGGCTCGCATCCCCCCTTTCGCTGTACTTGGCCATATCTGGCATTTTAATCCGGTTTGCGGTCTGCCGATGGGAATCCGCCCCTTGCGCCTTGCCAGCTGTGTACAGAAAGTGCACGTTGAGATCGGACTTCCGCTGAAAAACCCCCATTGGACCTTTCGAATTTCAGATACGATAACATTGTAAAACCGAACAGGCAAGAGGCATCTCAGCCTGAATAATGCATCAACTTCAGCGCCAAGCGTCCCAACCGCATTTTCGGGTTGGGTCTTTGTTGGAAAAAACTTCATTTGCGCGGCTGAGACCGGGAGAAGTATGCAATCTCCAGTTGGGATACTCAAATTATACGTCGATGGGATAGTTTGAATATTTGGTACTGTACGTAACAAGACCCTGTAAAACCGCTTCTGTGCAATTCTCTGAAAAATTGCAGGAGCTTGCTAGAACGTGAACCAGGAAGAACAGACCTACACATAACGACATATGGTCTGAAGATGAAAAGATTCCAGACCCCATCTTTCCGGACGAGCAAAAGAGGAGATGTCTAAAGTTCATGTATCAGCGTTCAAAGGTGAGAACGATCTTGCCTTTTGCCGTGCCATCCGCGACCTGCCGGTAGGCTCCGATTAGCTCGCCGAGAGAGCAGGTCCGGGAAATTTGGGGAGGTGTCAGCCGGCTATCCTCAAACCAGGGTCGAAGACTTTCCAGGATATTGCCGCAGGCAACCATATCCAGCTTCGCCGTATCGATCCCAAAAAGGGTGATCTGCCTATGATAAAAGTCCAACAGATCGAAGCAGACTCTTCTGTCGCCAACTGACGTGATGTTCACCTGCCGGCCGCCTACTCCAAGTGAATTGAGAGCGGTTTCAAAGAGCGGTCCGCCCACGCAGTCAAAGACGACGTCCACACCTTTGCCGTCGGTAAATTCCTTAGCTCGACTCACTATGTCGTCAGACTCACTGTTCAGGGCGAGATCGATTCCCAGCCGCCTCGCCTGTTCCGGGTCCATCGCCCTTCGATCTACGGCTATTACGCGGGCTGACTTCAGTTTTGCGAGCTTTGCGGCAGAACTGCCGACGCCTCCGGTTGCGCCGGTCACAAGAAGCGTTTCACCGTCTTTGAGCCCTGCCTTTTCGACCAGTCCCAGGTAGGCGGTGATGTAGCTGATGCCCACGGCGGCGGCCTCGGACATTGAGAGGGACTTCGGCATCGGCCGTGCAGCTTTCTTTGGGATCACGATGTATTCGGCCTGACTTCCGTCTCGAGTAAAACCGATATCTCCGCCCGCCGCCCAGATCTTTTGCCCCATCATCTCCCTGTCTCCGGCGGCGATTACACCCGCAAAATCCCGCCCGGGAATTCTGGGCAGGGTGGTATCGGCGAATTTCCCCTGGACGTTTTTAACATCGCTTGGATTGAGGGAAGCAGCATGAACCTTTACCAGGACCTCTTCAGATCCCGGTAAAGGATCGGGAACCTCTTCGATGCGCAAAACTTCCGCTGGATTGCCAAATTTATTGAAGCGCAGGGCCTTCATCGATAAGGGTCCTCTTAAGCCGCTTTGGCGGCGGATTCCTCCTCGACTTTGCATCCTCAGTGAAGCGCCAAGAAATGCTTATTCAGGGTTGAATACCGGTTTGCGTTTTTCTGCAAACGCTTTCAGTCCTTCTTTCCCGTCAGGATGAGCGGCACAATTTGACAAACCTCTTCGCTCCCGTTCAATATGAGTCTCAAAGGAACTGTCGAAGGAATCCGTAAGCAGCCTCTTTGACCATCCGAAGGCATGAGCGGAGATACCCGCCAGCTCACGGGCCATAAGCGTTGCCTGCTCGATCGCCGCTCCATCGGATACCACTCTGGTCACCAGTCCCCAAGCCAGGGCCTGCGCCGAAGAGATCGGCTTGTCAAATGCCATGATTTCCATGGCTCTTGCCAGTCCAGCCAGTCTGGGGAGTGTAAAGGACCCACCGCCGTCGATGCACAGGCCGTTTGATGTGTAAGCCTGCAACAGCACCGCGGACTCAGCCATTACCCTGAAATCGCAGGCCAGTGCAAGCGAGAAGCCTGCTCCGGCCGCAATACCGTTGATTGCGGCTATGACGGGTTTGGGCATCCGACGAATTTCCAGGACGGCCTGATGGAAACGGGCCGCCAATTCATGAAAAGCGGCCGAAGGCCCTTGAGGGAATGCAAGGGCCCACTTGACGTCTCCGCCTGCACAGAAGCCTTTCCCTTCCCCGGAGATAATGATTACGCGCACATCAGGCTCCGTTGCGAGTGTGATGAGATTGGCTGCAAAGGAACTGATCAAATCAAGATTGAATGCATTGAATGCCTCCGGCCTGTTCATCAATACGGAGGCAATACCTTGAGTCTTGCTGATCTTCACAAGCTCCGCCATTTTCTCGTCTCCCATAGAAAATAAGAGGGCCGTCAGGTGGGTTGAATTCCGTCCCGGAGTTTGAACCTGTACCGGCACTCGCGCCCTTGCGCTCTTGCACACCCGGCGAGCGCCGGGGTCATTTCGCAGTTCAGGCCCAGGGCTTCCATCCATCCAGTCACGCGAGCGAAGACGCCGCACTCATACTCTTCGCCGATTCCGGCCCTCATCACGTTCTCGTGCGCAAAGCACCTGCGGACGCGAAACTCCCATGCGCCGTCACCGGCGGCGAGCAGCTCGTAGTCGATCAGGTCAGGCCCCAAAAGCCCTATCAAGACCTCGTGGACGACTGCGTAATCGTCCAGCGTCACAACGGGCGCAAGCCCAAGGGCCCTCGTAATGCGCACTGCTTCGATTTTGCCTGTTTCACGGGCCGCAAACTGATTGAGCTTGTTGGCGGCATCTATCCCGAACGCGCGGGCAACCGCCGTATACCAGCGGGCATCGTGGGATATCCAGCACCTGACAAGCAACCCTTCCCGTTCTTTAGCAGAGAGCGCGGCAAGAAGGCGCCTTGCCTTCCGCCTCAAATGAGGCCGCCGGTCATTATGTTCAGCCGTGGGACCGCCCATCACAACATCCTCTTGGACGTGCAACGGATGTCTTATACCAGGTTGTTTTCAGTACACACCTCCATTATCAGTTGCGGCCGGGATTTTGTATTCGCACGGCACCCCGGTCTGACACAGACCGCAGCCGTATCCGTCAAAATGATAATGGGATTTCACGAACTCGGCGGTTGTCTGTCTAATGTGCTGGAAACACCTTGTCTTGTCGTGCCCATTTTTGGAAACGGCCTGAACGGGGCAACGCTCGATGCACTTCCCGCAAAGGCCTTTTGTGAAAAAGAGGCAGTATTCGTGATGGTCTCTATAAGGTCTGACGCCGGCTGGCGCCCTGGTTTTAACCACCACCGAGCCAAGGCGCGTTGCCTTTCCACGAGCGGTAATCAGCCCATCACACAGCCCGAAGGTTCCCAATCCGCAAGCATAGGCCGCATGCCGCTCCGACCAAGTGGAAGCGAAAACAAACCGCTCCGAGGTTTTTCGCTCCCACTGGGCGCAAAGCACCGGGGCAACGGCTTCAAGACCATTGTCCATGAGAGTTTTAACGACATGTTTTCTCAGCTTCTGATTGAATTGCTCCCCGAATATCCTGGCCCGCGCCCAGCTCTCGGAGGGATAAAAGGACTCCTTGCGATTGGATCTCCTGGTGGATTCGGTCTGCGGAAGAACCCAACTGACCACCGTAAGCTCTTCCGGTTCGACCTCCAGACCGGGGAAAGCCAAAGCAAAAACTTCCGCCGGGGTCCAATGAAACGGTCCGACATGAGTCTTGAAATCGATGTAGATGGGATCGCCGCCCGCCGAGAAGCCGACGAGCGGAGAGTCAAAAGCCCTGTCGGCGGCTGCATTGCCGAGATTGTTCTCCGGGGATTTCTCTACGAATCGCGTGATGACCGACTTGATCCATTTAGCCGTACCGGCCGGACTTTTCATAGTTTACTCCAGTCCAGGGCGAGCACTTTTTCATCCGCCGCCATAGCAACACTTTTCATAGTCCGGTTCTCTTTCCCGTTTAAGAGTCAAGCGCCCGGCCTCATCGCTTTTTACAGAATTCCCAGTTCTTTCCCCATCTCCTTGTGCGGCTTAGGTAAATCAGGCTGGAAATTCTGATAGGGAGTCGCAGGGTAGCGCGCTCCGACCGCTTTACCCGCTTCATTGAGTCCCCTGACAATCTGGTGAATATACTTGCCGGGAACGGCAAGAACCATCTCGTCGTCCTGGGCCGCGGCAAAAATACGTTCGCCGTTTCCAGGAATCACTATCCGGGGGGTTTGCGTCTTGAAAGGCACGATGAGGTATTCGTCACACTCCACCTTGCCTCCGAACTGCCCTGAAATGCGTTCTCCAGACGTGTATGTCCAGGCTTGAGCAAGACGCATCATCTGCGCAGGATTTCCGTAAAGGAGAACCACATCCGGATCGTAGGACGCCTTATCCATTGGAGCCAGAACCATTGCTTCGATCTCGCCGTTTTGAAACCGGCCCATGGATGAGGTCTCCTTTCGGGCAAGATCCTCTCCGCTCGAAAACCCCATGTGACAGAACAGCCTGGCGGCAGAACCGGTCTGGTCCGAAGAAGCGCTGAACCCGAACATTATCGCGGCGGCAACACATATGTTGTCCTCTTTGGAAAACCCCATCGTCCATCCGTAATTCCTGGCCATGGTAACGCCCTGGCAAATAGTTATCCTTTTTCCCAGCGCAACCGTGGGACGGCGCGCCTTTTCGGGCAGTTCGGCTTTGTCTTTCAAAAACCCGACAGCCACTGGAAAGGTCTTTAGTCTAAGGTTATCACGGATATAAACGGCCACTTCCTTTAACTCCATCCCGCTCATCGTTGTCTCCTTTCTTTTTTTCAAGATAGCTCTTCAAGCGGCGCGATTTCAAGGCCCCTATTTCAGGAACATGGCCCATAACCCGGTTGCGGAATGCAAGTCCCGATTCCCCCCAGCCAGCTTACGCAATTAAGGAAAAACATGAGGTTGTTCTCCATGGCGATCATCCCTATCCGGGCTGACGAAACCGGGCTTGAAGATTAAGCTGAAGGTTACGGACGCAACAACAATCATACCCGCAGTAATCAGAAAGCAGGCTTGAAAACCATACTTCCCCGCGACCACGCCCATTGTCGACGAGCTCAGCATTTGACCCAGGTAGATACAGCTGGTAAAGGCGCCCATTGCAAGTCCCCTGGAGGCGGCAGGGACGAGTTCCGAGATCAGCGTTGCGACAGCCGTAAAGGCGATCCCCATGCCGATGCCCATAATCAGGGCGCTCATAAGAAACATGGCAAGCGAATTGGAAAGAGCCAGCCCGACATTTGAGAGGGAATATGCGAGAAGCCCCACCAGCGTCAGGACTCTCCTTTGCGTAAACCGGTCACAGAGATATCCGAAAGGGAAACGCCCCAGAGCGTTCACGATCGCTTGTATTGCGAAAATGAGGCCGATTTGCCCGACTTTTATCCCCCGGTCGCTTGCGTGGAGGGGCAGAAAGGTAATGAACGCGCCAAGGCTGAAAGTGCCAAAAAGAGTCACCAGCAGGCAAACAAGATAGGGGTTGTTCCTGAGAAGTTCCCAAACGATTTTTCGGTTATTCCTTTTTTGAGTTCCTTCGTGCCAAGCTGGGTTTGACTTCGGGAAAAAAAGCAAAGCGATCGAGAAAACTGCACAGCCAAGGATCGCCGAGATAGTGAAAACCCACCGAAAGTTTAACAATTGCGCGAACAAACCCCCTATTGCCGGACCAATGCCCATCCCGCCGTATATTGTCATTGTGTACCAGCCGTAAGTGCGCCCACGATGAGTGAGTGGTGAAAAATCGGCAACGAAGGACATCATCGTGGGACCAAAGGCAGCGAGTCCCAAGCCTGCGAAGACAGATATAAGCATCATTTGCGGAGAAGTGCGGCTAAGGGCCAGCAAATAAGAACTGGCGGCCGTAACCAAAATGCCTGTGAGGACCAGCCGTTTTCTTCCAAGCCGATCTGAGAGAATCCCCAAGGGAACCGACAGTATTCCGGCCGCCAGCATTAGCAGGGAATTAATTATTCCGATTTCGATCGGGCCGATGCCCAGCGAACGCGCATATAAAGGAAGTATCGGAATGCGCATGTAAGCAGCCGTGTAACAGCCCAAACCGACTACGCAGGAGGTAAGCATCAATATCGGGTAGGATGGCGCTTTGTCCATTGCCCCGCTCCAAAAGAATAGCGCTTTACAGGGTTAACGGGAATTTTCCGGAATCGCGGCTCTTGGGGGAGTCAATGGCCTTCTCGCCTCCGATCTGCATCTGAGAATAAAAAGCCTCCCGGCCGACAGAATTTCACAGAATCCGAACCCAGCCAACAGATGGTGAGATCTACGGAGCTTAATGAAACTTATTACCCATATCGGCATCCGTGTCCAGCTAATATTCCCTGCCTGCGACGAACCGGTCTCCAGGACAGTCATCCCTGCACTTCAGTTAAATATCCTACATCTATGGCTTGCCGGGAGATCCGGTTTTGCCGCAGCGGCGGCGCGACTGTGCAGCCAAGCGCATCATCGGCGAGCAGTTCCAGATGCCTGGATTTGATAGGAAAGTAATGGAAAAATCAGGAAAGGTTTTCTATAATGCAACTTCCGCTGAACTGATGAAGTGCAGGTTATTCAGGTTGGAGGTCAACGATGAGCGCGTCGACCATTCCCAAGTGGGTAAAATGTCCGGAATGCGGGAGCCAAAATATTGGAACCAAGTTGACTCTAATGACCTCAGCAGCATGGATCAACAGGTTACTGGGAGTCCAGGCGGTGAGGATTTACGACAAAAAGTGCCAGCTGTGCGGAAACCAATTTCAGGTCTTTCGTAAATGAAGGATTATGGCGGCGCCCGAAAGGAAGCAGCTAAGCACGTTTAGAGCACGTATTAACTTTAGCAAACCCTCACGACAGTCTCTTCGCTTCTATTGTCCCTGATACATGTATACGAACTTGACGGAGCGAGTGGCGGTCAATCTTCCAAACCGGGCCTTACAGATGGGCAACGAGCTTTTCGACATCCTGGTTCGTGTGCTGGCGGCGATGGCGGCAGGCGCGCTGATAGGACTTGAACGAAGCTATAACGGGCATGATGCGGGTTTCCGCACGCACACCCTCGTATGTATGGCTTCAAGCCTTCTCATGCTCTTTGCCAATTATCAAGGAGAGTGGTTTTCGCAGGCGCTGCCCGTGGCTGTCAGGATCGATCCGACACGTATGGCGCAGGGAATAATGACGGGTATCGGTTTTCTAGGGGCGGGCGTTATCATGAGAGAGGGGCTGTCGGTTCGCGGCTTGACGACCGCGGCATCGATATGGATTACGGCAGCCATAGGCATTCTGGCAGGCGTTGGCTTTTACAGAGCCGTTACTATCGCATTGGTTTTAACGCTCGGGGTTCTGTCCACCTTTCGATGGATCGAGTCAAGACTCCCCAGACTCATCTATGCCCACTGCTCACTGCGCCTTAACTGCGAAACTCCAATGCCCGAAAAGGATTTAAGGGACATTCTGGCTCGTCATGGATTCGATATCGTGACCCTAAGCTACACATTTATGCAGGAAGCAGGGAAGTGTTTTAACTATGACATGATGATCCGCACTCGGAGCCGGCAGCACTTTGAGCGCCTTTCTCAGGAATTTTTGGAACTCGAGTCGATCCTTGACTTTCGAATTTCCCTGGGCAGCGACCGTACATGAGGGGGTTCTCAGACTTTGGCCCAAGGCCGCCATCATTTTAATGGACTAACACGCTCTTGCCGTTATAGTAAGGGGTTGGTTTTCGAATGAAGGGATGCTTCAGCAGTGGGAGATCAACTAGACAGGGAATTGGAACGGCTTCAAAATGAGCTGATCGATCTTGGAACGTTGGTCGAGCGCACCATAATCGATTCCGTCGAAGTCCTGAAGACACGGCAAATCGAGGATGCCAGACGGCTCATCCAGGCCGATTCCGAGATCAACCGGAAGCGCTACTCGATAGAATGGGACAGCCTTGTCCTTATAGCGAGGCAACAGCCCATGGCTAAGAACCTCCGAACTTTGGCGGCCATTCTGGAGATTGTCTCCGAGTTGGAAAGAATAGCCGATTATGCGAAGGGGATAGCGAAGATTTCGATTCAGATCGGCCCAAGACCTCTGATTAAGCCGCTCGTCGATATTCCGCTAATGGCGGCGTTAGCCTCGAAGATGCTCCATGAATCTTTGCGTTCCTTCGTTGACAGAGACGTGGAGAAAGCGCGTTCGATCCCTGCCGAAGACCGCCGGATCGACGAACTCTATGACCAGGTGTATCGCGAGCTAATGACTTACGTTATATCGGACCCCAGGAAAATCGAAGATGCAAGCCACCTCTTGTGGGTGGCCCACAACCTTGAGCGCACCGCCGACCGCGCCGTAAATATTTGCGAGCGGGTAATCTTCACGGTGACCGCTGAACTGATCGAATTTGAAGACCTGGACGTAAGCCGCCCGAGCGTCTGAATCTTCTTCTCCAGCCAAGCGCTCATTCAAAGCTGTTGCGAAAGATGCCCGCAGACAAATAATACCGAGTTGCGTTCAAATCGTTGCATTCGGGAGGGCGTAAAGCCCTCTACGCAGCGGACGGGTTCATCTCCGCCCAATATTGAACGCAACTTGGTATAATGTGCCGATGAATTGAGGAGCATGCGGGTTTACCCGGCCCGGCCGGTGATGTAGTCTTCGGTGAGTTGCTGGCCCGGCCGGGTGAAAATGGTCTCGGTCACATTGAATTCGACCAATTTGCCCATCCAGAACAAGCCGGTATAATCTGAAGCGCGGGATGCCTGCTGCATGTTGTGGGTCACGATGACTATTGTGTAGTCTCTTTTGAGGGACCACATGAGTTCTTCGATCTGAAGAGTCGCTATCGGGTCCAGGGCCGAGCATGGTTCATCCATCAGGATCACCTCGGGCCTTACAGCTATGGTTCGGGCTATGCACAGTCTTTGCTGCTGACCCAGAGACAAGCCCTGCGCATCTTCTCTCAACCTGTCTTTGACTTCCTCCCAAAGCACTGCGCTGCGAAGACTGCTTTCAACTATTTCGAACAGTTCCCCTTTGTTCCCGGCAAGCCCGAGCACGCGCGGCCCGAAGGCAATGTTGTCAAAAATGGACTGGGGAAAGGGATTCGGGCGCTGAAAAACCATTCCTATTCGCTTGCGGAGGTCTATCACATTGGTGCCGGGGGCGTAGATGTCCTGGCCGTCGAATTCGACGAGACCCTCTACCGTCGTTCCGCGTATAGTATCGTTCATCCGGTTGAGGCAGCGCAAAAAAGTAGATTTGCCGCACCCCGAAGGTCCGATCAGGGCTGTTATGCAGCGGTCGCGGATGGACATCGAGATATCGCTTAGGGCAATTACTTTGCCGTAATAGAAATTGAGCCGGTCTACCCTGATTTTTTCCATCTCTTAACTTTTGGGGCTATCCGAAACGGCCCGTAATATAACCCTCCGTGCGGCTGTCGGCGGGTGTTGTGAATATTTCCGCACTGGGACGGAATTCAATCAGGTCGCCCATGAGCATGAAAGCCGCCTGGTCGGCCACCCTTGCCGCCTGTTGCACGCTGTGCGGCACGATGATGATGGTATAGAGTTTTTTCAGGTAATTGAGAGATTCTTCGACCTTTCTCGTTGAGATGGGGTCCAGACCGGAGGTCGGTTCGTCGAGAAGCAGCACTTCCGGCTCCAGCGCGAGGCTTCTGGCGATGCAAAGCCTTTGTTGCTGGCCACCGGAAAGGGAGTTCGCCGGGTTGTCCAGCCTGTCTTTCACCTCGTCCCATAAAGCAGCCTGAGTGAGACTGCGTACCAGGGTTTCCTCCATTCTGCCCCGGTCACGGCAACCGGCCAGTTTAAGACCGTAGGTAACATTTTCCCGAACAGTTCCGGGAAGAGGCAGAGGGAGCGCGAAAACCATTCCGACGCGGCGGCGCAGGTTTGGCACGTTGGCGCCGGGATCGTAGATGTTTTGGCCGTCCAAAAGCACCCGCCCCGTCATGCGGGTATTTTCGACCATATCATTGAGCCTGTTGATGAGCCGGAGCAAGGTGGACTTTCCGCCTCCCGCAGGCCCGAAAAAGACTGTCACAGACCTGGGCGGCACCTCCATGGTGATGTTGCACAGCGACTGGAAACTTCCGTAAAAATAGTTTACGCCGTCCACCACTATTTTAGGCTCTACCATTGACGTCTCCTGCGGAAATAGCTTCGCAGCGCCGTTGCCGCAACATTCATGGACAAGACGATAAAGAGCAAAACGAGCGCCGTTCCGTACTGAACTCTGATCGGCATTGCCGGCACCTGGGTGCTGATAACATAGAGGTGGTAGGGCAGCGCCATTACCTGGTCAAAGGGCGTCTGGGGCAATCGAGGCAGATAAAAGGCGGCGACCGTGAACAGGATGGGGGCTGTCTCCCCGGCGGCGCGTAAAATGCCCAGAATTATGCCTGTTATTATGCCCGGCAGGGCCTGCGGAAGCACGATATAGCGGACCGCCTGCCAGCGTGTGCCGCCCAGGCTTGCGCTAACGGTGCGGAACTCCATGGGCACGGCCCGGAGCGCTTCTTCGGAGGTGCTCATGATGACGGGCAGGGTCATGATTGCCAAGGTCAGCACACCGGCCAGGATCGAGGTGCCCATGTGCAGAAACAGGACAAACATTCCCAGCCCGAAAAGGCCGTATACAATGGAAGGAATGCCGGCCAGGTTTACAATCGCAAGCCTGATCGCCCGCGTAATCCAGGTGTCTCCGGCATATTCGGCGAGATAAACGGTTCCGGCGACGCCGACCGGGATAGCCGCAACCGCTGTGCCCACCGTCAGGATAAGCGTTCCAACTATGGCCGGGAAAATGCCTCCTTCTTTCATGCCCTCATAAGGCATCGAGAAGATGAATCCCCACGAAATAGCCCTTGCCCCTTCGACCAAAACGATTCCGATCACGATCATAATGGGCGCAACTACGACTATCGCCGACAGGCTCATCACGGCGAATCCGATCTGCTGAGTCCTGTACCGATCCATCAGCGCAACCCCCCCTTACGCTGTTTTTTGAAGATTGCGCTTGCAGCCAGAATGTTGATCATGAATGTGAGGATGAAGAGGATGATCCCGATCCCAAAAAGAGTATGATAGTGGACGCTCCCGTTTGCAACCTCTCCCATTTCAGCGGCCACCGTAGCAGTCATAGTCCTCACAGGCATGAAGAGCGATCCCGCGCTCAGAGGCATCCGGGCCGCGTTTCCGGTTACCATCATAACCGCCATCGTCTCACCAATCGCCCTGCCCATTCCGAGCATCACGGCCATTGCAACCCCGGAGCGCGCAGCGGGAACAGTTACCCGCCAGATGGTCTGCCACCTGGTAGCCCCCATCGCCAGGGCCGCATCCCGATAACTTTTCGGCACGCTGTCCAGGGCGTCCTCGGCCACACTGATTATTGTGGGCAAAGACATATATGCCAGAATCACCGCGCCCGTGAAGGCCGAAAGCCCCGTAGGAACACCCAGAGCGGAGCGCAGCATCGGCGCTATGACGTGCATTCCGAAGAAGCCCAGAACTACGGAAGGTATTCCCGCCAGCACTTCGATAAGCGGTTTTAGAATTTCACGGGCCCATTGGGGCGCCACTTCCCGGACAAAAACAGCAGTTGTCACTCCCAGCGGAAGGGCGATAACTATTGCGGCTATCGTTACGTATGCCGATCCGAGGATCAGGGGCAGGGTGCCAAACATGTTGAAGGTGGGGTACCAGCGGGTTCCGAACAGGTTTCCGGGGGCAACCTCCCATAGTGCAGGGAGGCCCTCCTTGAGGAGAAAAAGAAAGATGAGAAGCACGAAGCCGATGGTGGAAAATCCGAACACGCGTATGACGGACTCGATAAAAAACTCGGCCCACGATTTGCCCGCTGTTTCGGATGAACCGGTTCCAGGGAACTTTCCAAAAATTTTATTATAAAGGGACAAAGCCCAGTTTTGCCACAAGGGTCTGACCACCGTTAAGTATCCACTCGATGTAGTCCTTCATCTGTCCCGCAGGACGGCCGGCCGTGTACATGTAAAGGGGCCGCGCAATGGGGTAAGAACGATCCTTGACGGTTTTTGCCGACGGGACGACAAAGGGGCCGTTATCATCCTTCGATACCGCTATGACTTTCTGGTCTTCGGTCACGTAACCCAGGCCGTCATATCCAATAGCGTTGGGGTTTTGGCGAATTTCACTGCTTATCCCTTCACTCGAAGGCATCAGGAGCGTGTCGGGCGAAAACAGAAGTTTGCTCCTGTAGTTTCCCATACGTATGACATTTTCGAGAAAATATACATGAGTCCCGGAATTGGATTCCCGGGACAGCAGCACGATAGGCCTGTTCTCTCCGCCCACTTGGGCCCAATTTATGATTTTTCCGGTGTAGATGTCCGAGATTTGCCTGAACGTCAGGCGTTCAAGCGGGTTGGAAAGACTGACGACGACCGCGATTGCGTCGTAGGCTACCACGAATCCAACAGGCTCGATCCCGCAGTCCGTTGCGGCCCTTATCTCTTCGGGACTCATTTCCCGGGATGCGTTTGCAATGGAAACCGTCCCGTTTATCATAGCCGCAATGCCCGTTCCGCTGCCTCCTCCGGTGACCGATATGCTCACATTGGAGTGGACCTCCATGTATTCTTCGGCCCATGCAAGCGCCAGGTTCACAAGGGTGTCGGAGCCTTTATTCTCAATTGTCCCGGCGCCACTGGCCGAACCGGTCACGTCTTGCGGCTTGCTTTTTCCGCACCCGCACAGCACTCCGATGCCAATAAACAAAACCAGACAGACTGCAAAAGACGCAAACCGGAGACGGAATGCCGAAGGGCGGCATTTTTTATCTCTACTATAAGAGAGGATCTCCAAATTCAATTTCCTTTACACCCCGGTTTGATTCCGAAAATGAAGAGGAAACGGGTGATTTCCCAATATCCGGCAATTCATCCGCGAGCCTTTACAGCTAAGAGTTTGAGCAGATCGCCGAATGCAGCAGCTTCCTCTTTACTCGACCCGCCGATTTGCCCCCTTCTTTCAGCCGGGCTCCGAAAACGCGTAAAGTCCGTCGGCAGCGTCTCGGTATCCGCCAAGAAGGCGACCCTCTGGGTCATTGCTCTAATTTTTCTAATTACGCAGGTGCTTGGAGAATTGCTCCACAGGAAACGACCCAAGTAAGTGGACGTGCTGACGAGTCCCACTCGGCGCGGCATCCGGAGGCGTCCGTCCGGATTCCGGCTTCCGTGAGAATGACGACGGCAGGCGCGTCGGCTTTTCAAGATCGTTTCTTATAGCAGGCCACCTTGACCCGGTATGATGGCCACAGTTTCCAAAATTCTTTGAATTGCCGTTTTTCCTTATAGACCAGAATGGCGTCGATGACGATAAAATTCAGTTTACGTTTTGGCTATTACGCCTTATTAACTCCCAGGATAATATGGAGGTATCCTGGAACCCGCATTTCCGGCCGATGATCGAAAGGTGAAACACAGCTTCGAACTTCATTATGAACCACCTCCAAAATCTTTAAATGCGACGCGCCAAGGACGGCATTGAAATAAATATTAAGATTTGTTTCAATTGCTTTCTATTTGCCCATGCGGCTTTCGCACCTTAATCCATTTGTCCGGGAGGAATTGAGCCAGATGAGCGCCGGCAGGATCGAGAATGCAGACGAATCCAAAGCCGCTGATTCCGGAAAGCGGCGCACTTTTTTCATCCCTTTGCTTTTTTTTGCGCTGGGTGTCCTTAGCGCCTACGGCTACTTTCGTTGGTACGCAGGCCCAAGCGCAGGCCGGATGCAGATGGAATCCTCCGGGATCCCGGAGCAGGCCCAGGCAAAAAAGCAGCCCAGGATCCTCTACTATGTCGATCCGATGAACCCTGCCAACAAATCGGACAAGCCCGGCAAAGCCCCATGCGGGATGGACATGGTTCCGGTCTATGATGAAGAGCAGGCTGGCGCCGGCAAGAATCTACCTGCGGGGACAGTTAAAATAAGTCCGGAAAAACAGCAGACGATCGGCGTAAAAATGAGCGAAGCCGCCGAAATGGAGATTTCCAAAACCATCCGCGCCGTGGGTCTGGCTTCATACGATGAAACCAGGGTTGCCCACGTACACACGAAGTTTCCGGGGTGGGTGGATAAGGTTTACGTGGATTTCGTGGGAAAGCTGGTCAAAAAAGGCCAGCCTCTTCTGAGCATTTACAGCCCCGACCTCGTATCGACCGAGCAGGAATTGCTGATCGCGAAGAAATCCAGGGACATTCTCAAGAGCAGCGCATTCGGAGAGATCGGGTCAAGGTCGGAATCTCTTTACGCCGCTACCCGCGAGCGGTTGAAATACTGGGACATAAGCGACGCCCAGATCGATCGGATCGAACGGTTGGGGACCCCGCTCAAGACGCTCACGCTCTATTCGGACCTGGACGGCTTCGTGGTAGCCCGCAACGTTTATGCCGGCCAGCAGGTTGCACCGGAAACGGACCTCTTTGTGGTCGCGGACCTTTCCAATATCTGGATTCAGGCGGAAGTCTACGAGTATGAGATCCAGTCGGTGAGCCTGGGGCAAAAGGCTTTAGTCAGCTTTCCGTCTTTTCCCGGAAAGACTTTTACGGGCAAGGTCACCTACATTTCTCCCGAAATGGACCCAAAGACAAGGACGCTGAAAATCCGGGTGGAACTGGCCAACCCGGATTTCAAGATCAAGCCCGATATGTATGCGAATGTAGAGCTCAAACTCGATTATGGAAAGAAGCTCTCGATTCCGCAGGAGGCGGTGCTGGACTCGGGCGCGAGCCAGATGGTTTTTGTCGCCAGAGAAGGCGGCTATTTCGAGCCGCGCAGGATAACGGCCGGCCCCCGTGTTGACGGCCGATTGATAGTGCTCGACGGCCTCAAGGCAGGAGAGCAGGTGGTGACTTCGGCGAACTTTCTGATCGATTCGGAGAGCCAGCTCAAGTCTGCCGCCGGCAGCATGGAAGCTAGATGATCAACAGAATCATCGATTTTTGCGCCAATAACAGGTTCATCGTTTTCCTGTTAGCTGGAGCGGCGGTTGCAGCGGGCATCTATTCGATGCGGCATATCACGCTGGACGCCATTCCCGACCTCTCCGACACGCAGGTGATCATCTATTCGAAATGGGACCGCAGTCCGGACATTATCGAGGACCAGCTTACATATCCGCTTATCACTGCGATGCTCGGGGTTCCAAGAGTAAAGGACATACGGGGTTTTTCCGATTTTGGCTATTCTTTCGTATACGTCATCTTTGAAGACGGCACCGACATCTACTGGGCAAGGTCCCGCACGATAGAATATCTAAACAACATCCTTCCGAGACTGCCGCGTGAGGTTCAGGTAGAGCTTGCCCGCGACGAGACGGCCATCGGGTGGGTTTTCGAGTATGCGCTCGTGGACAAAACCGGAAAGCACGATCTTGCAGAACTGCGCTCGATTCAGGACTGGTTTTTGAAATACGAGATCCAGTCTGTGCCGGGTGTTGCAGAAGTTGCCCCGGTGGGGGGATTTGTCCGCCAATACCAGGTAAACATCGACCCCAACGCGTTGCTTTCCTACAGAATCCCGGTGGAAAGAGTCATGAACGCCATTCGGGAAAGCAACAACGACGTGGGAGGAAGGCTTCTTGAGTTCTCCGGCCGTGAATACATGGTGCGCGGCCGAGGTTATGTAAAAAATTTGAACGACATAGAAAACGTGGTCGTGGGGACTAATGAATCGACGGGGACTCCCGTTCTGGTCAAAAACCTCGGTAAGGTGGTTCTGGGGCCCGACATCCGCCGGGGAGTCGCCGAACTGGACGGTGAGGGCGAGACAGTGGGCGGGATCGTCGTCATGCGCTACGGCGAAAACGCCTTGAAAGTCATAGACAGGGTCAAGGCGAAGTTGGCCGAAATTACCCCCAACCTTCCCAGAGGGGTGGAGCTGGTTACGACATACGACCGGGCCGACCTCATCAGCCGGTCGATTGATACCCTGAAACATACGCTCATAGAAGAGCTTCTGATAGTCAGCCTGGTTATCCTTGTCTTCCTGTGGCACATTCCGAGCGCCATCATTCCGATCATCACGATCCCGGTCGCAGTGATCATTTCGTTCATTCCGATGTACGGGATAAATATCACGGCCAACATAATGTCTCTGGGCGGGATCGCGATAGCCGTGGGCGCCATGGTGGACGCGGCCATAGTGGTTGTCGAGCAGACTCATAAAAAGCTCGAGCACTGGGAGATCGAAGGGAGGCCCGGAGATTTCAAGAATGTGGTGGTGAGCGCCGTAAAGGAGGTCGGAGGGCCTAGCTTTTTCGCGCTTCTGGTGATAGCGGTTTCCTTCATGCCCATTTTTGCGTTGGAGGCGCAGGAGGGCAGGCTCTTTAAACCCCTGGCCTTCACCAAGAATTTTTCCATGATCGTTGCGGCCATTCTGGCCATAACGCTTGACCCGGCCATCCGGCTGCTTTTCACTCACATGAAGAACTTTTCGTTTCGCCCTAAAATTCTGGCGCGCGCAGCCAACGCTCTCCTGGTCGGCAAGATTCACAGCGAGGAGAACCACCCTATAAGCAGGCCGCTGATGAAGATTTATCATCCGGTGGTGGAATTCGTGCTCAAACACCAGTGGTCCACAATTTTTGCGGCTTTCCTGGTCGTTGCGGTTACGTTCGCTCCCCGGATCGGGGTTTTCGAGAAAATCGGCTCGGAGTTCATGCCGCCCCTCGATGAGGGCGTGCTGCTCTATATGCCTACTACGGTCCCGGGCATTTCAGTAACCGAAGCGCAGCAGCTTCTCCAGATCCAGGACAAGATCATAAAATCGTTTCCGGAAGTCGAACGCGTGTTCGGCAAGGCCGGGAGGGCTGAAACGGCTACCGATCCGGCGCCTTTTTCCATGATGGAGACGGTGATCGTTTTAAAGCCGCAGTCAGAGTGGCCGAAAATTGCGACCTGGTATTCCGATTGGGCGCCTGACTGGCTAGAGAATGTTTTGCGCAGGGGATGGCCCGACCACCAGAGCACCGAAGACCTTATACACGGACCAAACGGCCTGGATAAGGCCATGCAGATACCGGGCGTGGTAAACGCCTGGACCATGCCGATCAAGGCCAGGGTGGACATGCTCACGACCGGCGTGCGCACTCCTGTGGGGATCAAGATACTGGGTCCTGACCTTGACAAAATCCAGCAACTAGGAGTGCAGATTGAAGCCGCTCTTAAAGGTGTTCCAGGGACTTCAAGCGTTTACGCCGAGAGGACAACGGGAGGTTTTTTCCTCGACGTCGATCTTAAGAGGGAAGAGCTCGCCCGTTACGGCCTCACCATAGGCCAGGTAGAAAGCACGATCACCTCCGCTATCGGGGGCGAGAACATTTCCACCACTATCGAAGGCCGCGAGCGCTACCCGATAAACATCCGATACCTTCGCGATTACCGCAGCACGGTTGACCGGCTCAACAGGATTATGGTGGCCACCGAGAGCGGCGCGCAGGTCCCGATGGCGCAACTGGCCGCCATCAAACTCTCATCGGGTCCCGGAATGATACGCGATGAGAACGCGAGGCTCAGCGGATACGTCTATGTCGACATCGCCGGGAGGGATGTGGGAGGCTACGTGGATCAAGCCAAGAAAGTCGTAAGCACTCACGTTCAACTGCCTCCGGGGTATACGCTCGTCTGGAGCGGCCAGTATGAAAACATGCTCAGGGTAAGGAACAGGCTCATCGTCGTATTGCCGGTCACGCTTCTGATCATATTTCTGCTCATTTATTTCAATACCAGATCGGCGGCAAAGACCCTGATCGTTTTCCTGGCTGTTCCTTTCTCGGCCGTGGGAGCAATCTGGTTCCTGTACATACTTGGCTACAACTTGAGCATTGCCGTTTGGGTCGGCCTGATCGCCCTCATGGGGGTCGACGCTGAAACAGGGGTATTTATGATTCTCTACCTCGACCTGGCGTACTACGCCATGCGCGACAAAGGGCTCATGAAAACCAGGGATGACCTGCGCCGCGCCATAGTCGAAGGGGCGGTAAAAAGGCTGCGCCCGAAGTTCATGACGGTGGCGGTAATGTTTATGGGCTTGGTGCCTATAATGTGGTCAGTGGGCGCCGGCTCCGATGTCATGAAGCGCATCGCAGCCCCTATGATAGGGGGCATTTTCACCTCTTTCGTCATGGAACTGGTAGTTTACCCCGCTGTTTACGAGGTTTGGCGGTGGCGCTCTGACCTGAAAAAAGGGAGGCCCTCCCCGGAGAAAGTTCCGGCTTGACAAAGCTGGTTTTGTCCCCATTTTTCTATTAACCAGGGAGTAGAACGTGAAAAAGATTAAACTGATCGTGCTTTTGGGAGTAACACTGGGGCTGCTCGCCTTTGGCTGGAGCATGCCGGGGATTGGGCATGCTGAATCCCAGGCACAATGCCCGGTGATGGGTGGAAAGATCGACAAAAAAATCTACGCCGACTATCAAGGCAAGCGCATTTATTTCTGCTGCACCGGCTGCCTGGAGGAATTCAATAAGGACCCGGAAAAGTACATGAAGAAGATGGAGGCGGAAGGGGTCATCCCGGAGAAAAAGCCTTAAAATCCATGTGGGTGTCAGGTAGTCATGCAGGTCGGCAACTCATCCTCCTCTAACATCGACGCGCGGTGGAGAGATCGGAATCACAAAGCCTCTGTGGAAGAGTTTTTCAGGCGTTACGCGCAAATAAACTCTTGACAGGGGTAATTTTTTGTGTGAAATAATCCACTAAATCAATGGGAATTATTGCTTATCGGGAGACCCAAATGAAAATGTCCACCAAAGGCCGCTATGGGGTTCGCCTCATGTTCGACCTTGCCCTCCATGCAGGACAGGTCCCGGTCACGCTCAAGGACATCGCAGCACGGCAGGAGATCTCGGAAAAGTACCTCTCCAATATCATTCCACTGCTCAAAAACGCAGGGCTTGTAAATTCGGTGCGAGGTTCACAGGGCGGGTATTCACTGGCGAGGCCGCCGCGCGAGATCACCTTGAAAGACATCCTGCTCGTGCTGGAAGGCTCAATGTGTCTGGTCGAATGCACTGAGAAACCCATGCTCTGTCAGCGTTCCGGAGACTGCCCGGCACGGGAGGTGTGGTCCGAGGTAGCCGGAAAAATGCTCGAGGCGCTCGAATCCTTCACCCTGGAGAGCATGGTGGAAAGGCGCAATCTCAAAAACACTGCGCCCTCTTACAGCATCTAAGCCGTTTCCGATTTGGAAGCTGTTCTGGGGATTCAATATGACGCATACGATTTCTTTTTCCCCATGCTTTTCGAATTAAAGGAGAAACTAATGGCACAAGCTGAAAATAACGGATGGGGGCCGGAGACGATTGGGTTGCACGCCGGACAGGTCCCCGACCCTGCAACCGGGGCGCGGGCGGTCCCGATCTACCAGACCACCTCTTACGTATTCAAGAGCACGGATCACGCCGCAAATCTTTTTGCCTTGAGAGAATTCGGCAACATTTATACCCGGATAATGAACCCAACCAATGACGTGCTCGAACAGCGCATGGCTCAGATCGAGGGTGGAACCGGCGCTCTGGCCGTTGGGAGCGGGCAGGCTGCCGAAACTCTTGCGCTCCTGAATATTACCCGACCCGGCGACGAGATCGTCTCCGCCGACAATCTTTACGGCGGCACCTATGAGCTTTTTCATTACACTTTCCCCAAGCTGGGACGCAAAGTCAAATTCGTTAACTCTGCCGACCCCAATGCATTCAGGGAGGCATTAACCGATTCAACACGCGCTCTGTATGCCGAAACCATCGGCAATCCCAAGCTGGACGTACCTGACTTCGAGACAATCGCCAATATAGCCCATGATGCAGGGGTGCCTTTTGTTGTGGATAACACAGTGGGGATAGGCCTGTTACGCCCCATTGATTTTGGCGCCGATATCAGCGTTCTTTCCGCGACAAAATACGTCGGCGGCCATGGGACCTCTATTGGCGGGCTGATAGTAGACAGCGGAAAATTCAACTGGGGAAACGGCAAGTTTCCAGAATTCACCGAGCCGGACCCTAGCTACCACGGCCTGAAATTCTGGGATGTTTTCGGCGACTTCCCCGGCCTGGGGAATGTCGCATTCATAATAAAGGCCAGGGTACAGTGGCTCCGTGACATTGGGCCGGCGCTCAGCCCGTTCAACGCCTTTCTTTTCCTCCAGGGACTTGAGACCCTGACTCTAAGGCAGGAGAGGCATTCCGAGAATGCCTTTAAAGTGGCGAAGTTTCTCAAGGGGCACCCGCTGGTAACCTGGGTTGTTTATCCCGGTTTCGAAGACAATCCGAACTATCCACTCGCCAAGAAATATCTCAACGGCCGATATGGATCGCTCATCGGTTTCGGGATAAAAGGCGGCCTTGAAGCCGGCAAAAAATTCATCAATTCAGTGAAACTGCTTTCGCATCTGGCCAATATCGGCGATGCCAAAAGCCTGGTCATCCACCCTGCCTCCACCACGCACCAGCAGCTCACCAGGGAGGAGCAGGAGGCCACCGGGGTTACGGAAGACTATATTCGTCTGTCGATAGGTCTGGAAAATGTCCGGGACATAATAAACGACATCAGCCAGGCGCTTGAAAAGGCGGCAGGAGTGAATAGATAAAGAATAGATTGTCTGGAGAAGATGAAGTGGGTCAAGAAGGGAGCCTGGGGATCGTTGAGACCAAATATATGACGTTTTCTCCGCCGGGAGGGTTTTGTCTGGAAAGCGGCGAAAAACTGGATGCGGTCAAAATCGCCTATGAGACTTACGGCGAGCTAAACCGCGATCGCACAAACGCAATCCTGATCGTCCACGCGCTTTCGGGGGATGCAAATGCGGCCGGCTTTCACCGGGGCGCGAGGAAGCCGGGGTGGTGGGACGGCGTGATCGGTCCCGGAAAAGGTTTTGATACGGATAAGTATTTCGTAATCTGCTCGAACATCCTGGGGGGCTGCAAGGGGACCAC
>Ga0187771_10000220_pt1 | contig 32260 bp, 24 predicted proteins | sample 0116_SJ02_MP15_1_FD_133139 | JGI IMG/M metagenome (GOLD analysis project Ga0187771, IMG submission 133139) | Tropical peat soil microbial communities from peatlands in Department of Meta, Colombia - 0116_SJ02_MP15_10_MG | ecosystem: Environmental > Terrestrial > Soil > Wetlands > Peat | place...
CATGACGGCGATGCGGTCGGCGATCTCGAGCAGCAGCGAGAGGTCGTGCGTGATGAAGAGGACGGCGAAGTGCAGCTGCTCCTGGAGCGCGACGACCTGCGCGAGGATCTCCTTCTGCACGACGACGTCGAGCGCCGTCGTCGGCTCGTCCATGATCACGACCTCGGGCTCGGCGGCGAGCGCCATCGCGATCATGACCCGCTGGCGCATGCCCCCGGAGAGCTCGTGCGGGTAGCTGCGCAGGCGCTCGCGCGGGATCCCAACCAGGTCGAGCAGCTCGCCGAGCCGATCCTCCTTCTCCCGCCGATTGACCTTGAGGTGCGCGTCGATCGCGTCGCCGAGCTGGTCGCGCACGCGCAGCACCGGGTTCAGCGCGTTCATCGCGCTCTGGAAGACGACCGAGATCTCGCGCCAGCGCAGCTTGCGCAGCTCGCGCGAGCTCTGCTCCATCAACTCGACGCCGCCGGCTGGGAGCCGGCTGCCGCGGTAGACGACGCTGCCGCTCGTGATCACCGCGGGAGGTCGAAGCAGGCGGCAGAGGCCGAGCGCGAGCGTCGACTTGCCACAGCCGCTCTCGCCCGCCAGGCCCACGGTTTCGCCCCGTCCGAGCGTGAAATCGACGTGGTCGACAGCCTTCACGTCGTCGTCGTAGACGACCGACAGGTCGCGGACCTCGAGCAACGGCTCGTGCTCACTCTCTGCTTCATGCACCTTGCCGTTCATCTCGGGTGCGCCGTTCATTGCGCAGCCTCCAAGCGCTCCACGGGCGTCGGGTCGGTCGGGCGCCACGCGACGGAGCGGCGAGCCCGCCGTCGCAACCTCGCGGTAGAGCCTCGCAGGCGCGGGTTCCCGAGCTCGTCGAGACCGAAGTTGAGCAGCACGAGGCTCATCCCGAGAATCGCGACTGAGAGACCGGGCGGCAGGTACCACCACCAGGCGCCGACCTGGAACGCCGCTCGCGACTGCGCCCAGTAGAGCATCACGCCGAGCGACCAGCTGTTCAGGTTCGCGACGCCGATGAACGCCAGCGCCACGGAGGTAAGGATCGCGTAGAGGAAGGTGCCGACGAAGTTCGCTGCGATCAGGCTGATCTCGTTCGGCAGCACCTCGAACACGACGAGTCGCCACGTCGGCTCACCCGTCTCGCGCGCCGCCGCGACAAAGTCGCGACCTCGCAGCGTGAGTGTTTGCGCGCGGATCACGCGCGCACCCCAGGCCCACCCGAGGAGGCTGAGCACGAGGGCGGTCGCCAGCTGACCGCTGTTCGGCAGCCATCCGAGAACGATGATCAGCAGCGGCAGCGCGGGGAGGACGAGGAAGATGTTCATGACGAGCGACAGCCCCTCGTCAGCGACGCCGGCGAGGAATCCCGCGGTGACGCCGACCGCAACCGACAGGAACGCGGCGAACGACGCCGTGAGCACGCCGAGCACGACGGTCCCGCGAATCGAGACGAGCAGCTGCGAGAGGATGTCGCCGCCGTCGTTCGTGGTGCCGAGCAGATGATGCGAATTGGGCCCCAGCGGGTTGGCCTGAGTCAGGATGATCGCGCTCGGGTTGTCGGGGGCGATCGCCGGGCCGATGATCGCAATCAGGACGAACATTGCGAGGATCGCTCCGCCGACCTTCGCCTTGAGCGGCATCGAGCGCAGGAACTGCCCGCGGCGCGCGGTGGGCGCCGTCTCGACCGGGGCTGCGACCGCGATCGCCATCAGTAAGCAGCCCGCGTTCGGACGCGTGGATCGGCGAGGACATAAACGACGTCGGCGAGCAGGCAGGCGATCAGCACGCAACCCGCGATCGCGAGGAAGATGCCTTGCAGGACCGGGAAGTCGTCGTTGGTGACCGCCTGGAAGATCTGGTAGCCGACCCCGGGATAGGAGAACACGATCTCCATCACGAGCGCGCCCGCGACGACGTAGCCGATCGCCAGCGCGAAGCCGGCGATGTTCGGCAGGATCGCGTTGCGAGCGGCGTAGGTGAACATAATGCGACGCGTGGAGAGCCCCTTCGCCTGGGCCGCGAGCACGTAGTCCTCGCCGATCGTCGTGATCATCACGTTGCGCATCTGGAGCATCCAGCCCGCCATCGAGGTGACGATGATCGTGAACGCCGGCAGCATCGAATGGAGCAGCGCACTGCCGATGAACGTCCCGTTGAAGCCGATCGTGTCGCCGAGCTGGTAGCCGCCGTAGCCGGGGAAGATGTGCAGGTCAGTCGAGAACAGGGCGAGCACCACCTCCGCGAGGAAGAAGTAGGGGATCGCCTGGACGAACGTGAAGCCGGGCAGCGAGCGGTCGAACCAGCCGCCGCGACGCCAGCCGGCGAAGATCCCGAGCATCGTTCCGACCACGAAGCTGATGATCGTCGCGCTGCCGACCAGCACGATCGTCCACGGGAGCGTGTTGTTGAGCACCTGGGCGACGCTCGCCGGATAGTTCAAGGTGGAGATGCCGAGGTTGCCGTGGAGGAGGTTGCCGAGATACACCCAGTACTGGTGCAGCAGGCTGCCCTGGTGTCCCTGGCCGTACTGGATCTCGATCGCTCGTCGAGCCGACGGCGGGAGGGTTGGGTTCTTGCCGAACATCACCTGCACCGGGTTGCTGGGCAGCAGGTGCGGGATCACGAAGTTGATCGTGAGCGCAGCCCAGGCGGCGACTACATAGAAGCCAAGGCGGCGAAGAATGAACTGCAAGCGACCTCTCTCCCTTGCTCGCTCGTTGGGCTCAAGACGATCACCCGATGCCCTAACGACCTGTAAACGCTAACCTATTGTTTCCGTTCCGTCAAGTAGCTTCCGTAAGCAATTTGCAGACAGCCCCTTGCATTAAGGGCCCGTTAACGCGGTATGCTTGGGGGAAGGGCTGTAACATTACTGAAACAGATGAGCCAGATCCGCACACCGATCGCTAACGGGCGTCCCACGATCCGCGAGATCGCCGCGCTCGCGGGCGTCTCCACAGCGACCGTGTCGCGCGTCGTCAACCACAGCGGCTATGTCTCCGAACAGACGCGGCGGGTAGTTGAACGCGTCGTGCGGGAGCACGGCTACAGCGCGAATCGCAGCGCGCGCGGTCTCTCGGGCGGCCGGACCGGCCTCGTCGGGGTGACCGTGCCGCGGATCCATCCCGCCTACTTCTCAGTGATGGTCGCGGGCGTCACGGAGGCCCTCTACGAGCAGGACATGCGGATCGTGCTCTGCCCCACGCTGCACGAGCACGACCGCGAGGTCTCGCTGCTCGAGCGCCTGATGCACGGGACGACCGACTGTGCCCTGCTCGTCCTGCCGGAGGAGTCGAGCCGCGAGCTGCGCACGCTGATGGACCACGGATTCCGCTTCGTCGTGCTCGACCCGCGCAAAAGGATCGACGAGCGTGTACCCACCGTCTCGGCGGCGCATATGGCCGGCGCCGACCAGGCGACCATGCACCTGCTCGAGCTCGGACACCGGCGCATCGCCGCGATCACCGGCCCACGTGGCTGGATGGCGACCGACGAGCGTCTGCGCGGCTACCACGCCGCGCTTGCCTCCGCTGGCGTGCTGCCCGACCCGAGCCTCGTGATCGAGTCGAACTTCGAGGTGGGCGGCGGCCATGCGGCGGCGAACGCGCTGCTCTCGATGGCCGAGCCGCCTACCGCGGTGTTCGCATTCAACGATCAAATGGCGATCGGCGCCATGCAGGCCATGCTGGAGCGCGGACTGCGCGTACCGGACGACGTCTCGGTCGTCGGTTTCGACGACACCGCGGAGGCCGAGATCGTGACGCCGCATCTGACCACCGTCCACCAACCGCTTGCCGAGATCGGCAGGATGGGCGTGAGCCTGCTCACGCGCCTGCTCGACGGCCAGCGCGTCGAAGCACTGCACGTCGAGCTCGAGACGAAGCTCGTCGTGCGCGACTCTACGGCGCCGCGCTAGCAGCTACTGGCTCGATCCGCTGACGCCGGTCGCCTCCGTTGCGCCGGTGGCGCCGTCGCTCGAGTCTGGCAGCGCAAAGGTTGTTGTGTACCGCAGAGCCCCGGATTGCGGTCGCACGATCATGACCAGGCTGCGCAAGCTCGCCGCGTAAGCCGAGCTGGCGCGCTTGCCGTGCGCGAGCTCGATCGTCGCGTCCACGCTATAGGTCTGCGACGTTCCATCCGGCTCGGTCACGCTCAGCTCATGCTGGGCGACTGTCATCTGCGCGCCGGCCTGGTACCAGACCTCGAGCTCATACGTCGAGCCGGCTGGCGCAGCACAGGTCAACGTCACGCCATCGCCGGCGCTGTTCGGCCGGTAGGTCCAAATGGTGCCGGGATCGACGAGCTCGCTGCCTGCAGCCGTGCTCCAGCCGCCGCGAATCGTGACCCTGCCGGCGGTTGTCACGCCGATGTGCCGTCCGATCGGGTGCAGCAGCACCCGTGAAGTGCTGCGCAGTGCGATGCTGCCGATCGCCGGCTGCGAAGTCAGCGGCGGCGGCGGCAGGACCGCCTGCCAGCCACTCGAGCCATCGAGCTCAGCCGCGACGAGACCGAAGCCGTAGCGGGCGTCGCCCGTATTGCTGTCGAGCGCGTGGACGGCAAACCACAGCTGGCCGCTGGTCACGGCGGCGAAACGCGTATGCGACGGATCGACGAACACGCCGTTCACGGTGCTCGGCAGCGGCTCGAGCGGCGCGCTCTGGACACTCGCCAGCACGCCTGCGGCCCCGTCGAGAGCCCATAGCGCTAGTCCGTCGTACTCGACGGTGTTGGCGTAATGGTCGATCCCGCCATAGCTGCTCGGATCGCCGCTGCCCGCGAAGCGCGGTACGAGCGGCAGGCCCCAGCCGGCGCTCGGGTAGACGCCCTCGAGGCGCTCGAGGGAGACCTGGGCGGCGGACAGGTAGCGGCCCCGCCAGAGCGGGTCGCTGGTCAGCTCGGCCGCGATCGCGAGCGCATCGATCGTCACCCCGACGGTCCAGACCTGACCCTGGCCACGCCCGATGTAGGTGCCGTTTCCGTCGGGAGCTAGCAGCGCCACGAGCGCCTCTGCAGTACGACCGAGCGCCGCCCGCAGCGCTGCCGGGGCGTGGTCGCCCAGCAAAAGCACGGCCTTGCCGAGCAGGAGCGTCGAGAGCGCGTGGTAGGCGAGCGGGTTCTCGCTCGGATCGCTGAGAATCCCGGCACCGGAAAGCCCGATCTCGCCGGTACGGTAGGCATCGCGCCCGGCATTGTCAGCCGCCATCGCGAGCAAAGCGAGCGCGTGCGCACGCAGCGCCGATCGGTCGTGCAACAGTGCCCCCTTGCTGTGGCTGCGCAGGCCGGTCTGAAGCAGCGAGAGATCAGCGACGGCTGAGACCAGCTTGAGGTTCGTGTAGCAGCCCGGAGCCGTGTAGCAGACGGGCTGATCGGAGATCGAGTCCTGGTGGTCGCGCAGGAAGCGCGCTATACGCGCGCGTGCCGAACGCCACGCCGGGTTGTTCGCCAGCGCTCGCTGGTCTTGCGAGTAGGCCTCGCTGAGGCCGAGCAGCTCGAAGCCGCCGCCGTCGGGGTGCTCGACGTCAGCCAGCTCAGCAGCCACGCCGGCGGCAATCAGGCCCTGATCCTGGGAAGCGAGCCCGGCAACGACCATCGCCTGGCCCGTCATCGAGTCACCGTAGTCGCCGCGCAGCGGCCCGATCACGGGATCGACGAGCGCTCCGCCGCGAAGCTCGTGCGCTGCCCACTGAGCGGCGACGGCGCTTGCGATGCCGGCTACCGCCTGCCCGAGTGCGGCAGGCGTGATCGCCTGCTGCTGGCGCGTGGCCGCACGCGCGCCGCCACCTGCCAGGCCACTCGCTGCGAGCACGAGGCCGAGCGCCGCGAGCAGCCAGAGGCGCAGCGTGGAAATGCGGCGAGCAACGCGTGGTCGTGGGGCGGTCATCACAACAGCACCGATGTGAGCTTCGGCACTACCTGCCACGGCCCCTGCCCGTAGTAGTGGTAGGAGGTGTAGATGAACATCGTGCCTGCCGCCAGCGCGCTCGTCACCATCGCGGCGGCGGCGATGGCTCGCGGACGGTGCTGGACGCGCCCACCGCCCAGGCCGGCGAGCATTGGTACCGCAAAGATCAGCACGAGCGTGAAGTAGCGCCCGTGCATGCCGCTGATCTGGCTCGCGCCAACGCGGCTCCAGCTGACGTAGAGCGCGAGCGCCGTTCCGATGAAGTAGACCGCGAGCGTGCCGGCGATCCAAGCACGCGTTGCTCGTCCGCCCGCAGGCGCCTCGCTTCCGACCGCGAGCGCGACGAACAGGACGATCCAGACGATTGCGAACCACTCAGGTAGGCCTGCCTCGCCGAGCGTCCCGACGACCTCCCAGAGCATGAACAGGTGACCGTGGAGCGCCGTCGTCCAGAGCAGCGGCGCCAGGTCGTAGACGTGCGTGAGCAGGTGATGCTCCTGCTGCGGCTGGCTGATGAACACGCGATCGGCGGCGCCGTAGACGATGTTGCGATAGGGCACGAAGTAACCGTCCGATGCCGCGTTCCACCAAGCGGCGACGGCCAGGCCCGGCAGCGTGATCACGGCGACGCGCAAGGCGCGCGCCCGGCCCACCCCGACCACGGGCCAGAGCATGGCAGCCACGGCGACGATCACGGCCACGAGCGGGAGCTTCATCAAGCCGAGCGCGATGCCCAGGAGTACGAACAGCGCGAGCTGGTGGCGTCGGGGCGGCCGTCCGCGCTCGAGCACGCGCAGAGTGTAGGCGGCACCCAGCGCGACGACCCCGAGCGTGGCGGCGTCGGCGTTGATCACGGCGCTCTGCGAGAGCGCGGTCGGTATCAGCACGACCATCGCGAAGAGCCACTTCCAGCGGGGCGTGATCGCGACGGCGGCGGTCACGAGCGCCGCCCAGACCATCCCGCTGACGAGCCGCGCCGAGATCAGGGCGGCGAGCAGCGACTCCGAGGTGTGCTGCGCGATCCAGAAGACGAGCATCTCGGGGAGGTAGTTGACCGGCGAGTAGAGCGCTGTGTTCTCGAAGTTCGCGAACTTGCGAGCGCCGCCACCGAGCGTCACCCCGAGCAGCCGGGAGTAGTCACTCGCCTTGAAGTTGACCGGGACGCTGCCGTGGTGGGAGATTGTGTAGAGCTGGTTGAACGCAGCGACCAGCGCCGGTGGCACGGGTCCGCCGGCGCGGTTCCGCGGCGCGAGGTGGCCGCTATCGCCGAGACACGCGACTCGCATCGCGTGACCGGCGCAGCTCACGAGCTGAGGAAAGAGCTGCCCGAGCGCCAGCTGAAAGGCTCGGTAGGTGTGCTCAGGCTCGTCAGGCCCGAAGCCGAGCGGCACCACCAGTCCCATATAGAGCACCGAGAGGATGGCGACCGCCGCAGTCCAGGCGACCGGCGCTGAAAGGCGATGCGAGCGGGTCACGCGGCTGATCGCAGGGCACCGTATCGAACGCACCAGAGGGTCGCGCCTGCGCGCGTCGTCGACCGGGCTTCGCGAGCGCTCGGGCGAAGGCGAACAGGGCTAAGATATAAGTACTAATGTCCGTACAATCGAAAATGGCGGAGCCACTCGACCGCGACAGCCCGCTTCCGCTGTGGGCCCAGCTGCTCGCCAAGCTGCGTGCACGGCTCACAGCGGGAGAGTTCGCCGAGCGCTTCCCAACCGACGCCCAGCTGATGCGCGAATATCGGGTTTCGCGCCAGACCGCGCGCGATGCCGTTCGTCGCCTTGCTGACGACGGACTCGTGCTGCGCGAGCGCGGGCGCGGCACGCGCGTGCATCCGCGCACGTTCGAACGCGCCGCCGGAACGCTCGAGAGCCTGTTCGAGTACGTCCAGTCCCATGGACACGAGCAGACGAGCATCACGCGCGAGTGTGACCAGCGCAGCGACCCGCGCGTCGCCGCGCTGCTCGGGCTTCCCGCCGCGGCGCGGCTCGTTTACATCGAGCGTCTGCGCCTCGTCGATCGCAAGCCGCTCGCACTCGATCGCTCGTGGCTGCCGGCGGAGATCGCGCGGCCGCTGCTGCACGCCGACCTGCGGCGCACGGGCATCTACGTCGAGCTCGTCGCGCGCTGCGGCGTGACGCTGCGCTCGGGTTCAGAACGGATCCGGCCGGTCGTGCCGGCAGCGGCCGATCGGCGGGCGCTCGGGCTGCGGGCGGGCGGGGCGGCGCTGGACGTCTCCCGTCTGACGCTTGGCGAGCACGGCCCGGTCGAATGGCGCGAGAGCCTGATCCGCGGCGATCGCTGGAGCATCGTCGTCGAACTGACGCCAACAGCGCGCGCCTCGGCCGCGCTGCCGTGGGCGCCGCTGAGCTCGTGACACGGAGCCTCGCCTCGCCGCAGCCGAACATTCCCGGCCGCGGAATCCTCGCCGGCTACAGCCTGCGCTTCTGGGCCTTCGTCATCGTCATCGGCGTAAGCGCGGGGCTTGCGGCCGCCGGATTCGTCGCGCTGCTCGATCTGGTCGAGCACGTCGCGTGGCAGCATCCACACGAAGGATTCGTCGCGGCCGTGACCGCCGCGACGCCGGCGCGACACGTGCTCGTGCTCGTCACGGCTGGTCTGATCGCCGCCGCTGGCACGTTCTTGGTGCGGCGCCTCGGCGGATCGGGCGGCGGCGAGATCTCTGAGGCGCTGTGGCTGCGCGGCGGCCGCCTCGAGCTCGTGCCGAGCGCGATCCGCGGTCTGATCTCGATCGTCACCGTCGGCATGGGAACCTCGCTCGGTCGCGAGGCTGCGCCGCAGCTGGCCGGAGCAGCGATCGCAAGCGAGCTGTGCGAGCGCAGCAGGGGTCGGATCACGCCCGCGCAGCAACGGCTGCTCGTAGCTGCGGGAGCGGGGGCGGGGATGGGCGCCGTGTACAACGTGCCGCTGGGCGGCGCGCTGTTTGCGCTCGAGGTATTGCTCGGCTCACTGGCGCTGCCGCTCGTGCTGCCGGCGCTGCTGATGAGCCTGCTCGCCACGGCGGTCGCCTGGTTCGTCATCTCGACCGGGCCTACCTACGCCATCGGGGCCTTTCACGTGTCCGGCGCGCAGCTCGTTTGGGCAGCGCTGATTGGTCCGCTCGCCGGCCTGGTTGCCGTCGCCTGGGTCCGGCTCGTGACGGTCGCGAATCGCGTGCGCCCGTCGCGTCGCACGTGGCGCCTGCTCGCCCCGATCGCGATCTTCGCGGTTCTTGGGGCGCTTGCGATCCGCTACCCGCAGCTGCTTGGCAACGGCAAGGAGCTGGCCCAGCTCGCCCTTGTCGGCAAGCTCTCGATCGGACTCTTCGCCGTGCTGATGGTGCTCAAGCCGCTCGCGACGTCGGCCTGCCTGGCGAGCGGTTCGCCGGGCGGTCTCTTCACGCCGACGCTAACACTTGGCGTGCTCTTCGGGGCGGTGTTCGGCAGCGCCTGGAACGATCTGTGGCCCGCATCTCCGGTCGGCAGCTACGCGCTGATTGGAGGTGGCGCGGTGCTCGCCGCTGCGATGCAGGGCCCGCTGGCGGCGACCGTGCTGATGCTCGAGCTGTCGCACAGCAGCGGATCGCTGACGGTCCCGCTGCTGCTCGCCGTCGGTGAGGCGACGGTGCTCGCGCGACTGCTCAACACGCCGTCGATCTACTCGGCGCGCCTCGCCGAGCCGCACCTTCGCCCCGAGCCGCACGCTGCGGCTGCCGAGCGGCCGACGCCGGGCACCGATGGCGCGAGCAAGGCGAAGCCCAGCGGCATCGCCGAGCGCCAGCGACCGCAGTAGCACGCGCCGGCGGCCCCACACCCACCGTGTTCAAGCTGGCCGCCAGCCCGCAGCCGCGCGAAGCGCGGCGAGGACTGCCGGCCTACTGCCGGCCGCCTAACGGCCCTGGTTTGCGACCGCCTCCGCGGCCTCGACGGCAGCCTGCGGGTCGAGATAGCGCCCGCCTCGGACGAGCGGGCGGAACTCATCGTCGAGTTCGTAGACGAGCGGGATGCCCGTCGGGATGTTAAGCGCCGCGATCTCAGCGTCGCTGATCTCGTCGAGATGCTTGACCATCGCGCGCAGCGAGTTGCCGTGCGCGACGACGATGACCGTGAAGCCGTCTGCGAGGTCCGGCACGATCGCGTCGTACCAGTAGGGGAGGAGCCGCGTAACGACGTCCTTGAGGCACTCGCTCCGCGGCATCAGCTCCGGCGGGAGACCCGCGTAGCTCGGATCCCCGACCTGCGAGAGCGGATCGTCGTCGGCGATCGGCGGCGGCGGCACGTCGTAAGAGCGGCGCCAGAGCATGAATTGCTCGTCACCGAACTCAGCCCGGGTCTGGGCCTTGTCTTTGCCCTGCAGCGCGCCGTAGTGACGCTCGTTCAGTCGCCACGACCGTCGCACGGGGAGCCAGTGCAGCGAGGCCTCGTCGAGTGCGATGTCAGCCGTCTGGATCGCGCGCCGTAGAACCGAGGTGTGAACGCGATCGGGCCGCAGTCCCGTCTCGGCGAGCAGACGCCCAGCGTTCTTCGCCTCTGCGATACCGGCCTCCGAAAGTCCCACGTCGACCCAGCCCGTGAAGAGCCCCTTCGAGTTCCACTCGCTCTCGCCGTGGCGTACGAGGATCAAAGTTGACATTGTCGGCAGCCTAGCGCGCGCGATTCGCGGGACGTCGGTGACAGGCCGTGGTCTCGCTGTGTGGCTCTACGGTCTGCCGGATGGCGCTCGCGCGCCATCGGCCGCTCTGGGACACTCGCAATCTTCGCGTGATCAGTCCTAGCCGCACGTCCTATTCATCTGCTCGCACAGCGCCGGGGCGATCGCAGTCCGGAGCATGCCCTGGCATGCTTGAATGTAGTAATCAACTGAAAGGAGACCGAAGATCATGAGTTTACAGCTGGGGGATACCGCTCCCGACTTCGAGGCTGATACCACCGAGGGACCGATCAGCTTCCACGACTGGATCGGCGACTCGTGGGCCGTCCTGTTCTCGCACCCGCGCGCCTTCACGCCCGTCTGCACGACCGAGCTCGGCTACATGGCGAAGATCAAGCCCGAGTTCGACCGCCGCGGCGTCAAGATCATCGGGCTATCGGTCGACCCGGTCGACAACACCAAGAACTGGGCGAGCGACATCGCGGAGACGCAGGGGACCGCGCCGAACTACCCGATCATCGGCGACGCGGACTTCAGGGTCGCGAAGCTCTACGGCATGCTCCCGGCGGACACGAGCGGCGATCCGATGGTCCGCACGCCGGCCGAGAACCAGACGGTGCGCAACGTCTTCGTGATCGGACCGGACAAGGAGATCAAGCTGATCCTCGTCTACCCGATGAGCACCGGGCGCAACTTCGACGAGGTGCTGCGCGTGATCGACTCGCTCCAGCTCGGTGCCAAGCACAAGGTCTCGACGCCCGTGAACTGGAAGCCGGGTGAGGACGTGATCATCGCGGGCTCGGTCAGCGACGAGCATGCCAAGGAGCTCTACCCCGAGGGCTGGGAGGCCCCGCGGCCCTACATACGAATCGTGCACCAGCCGAGCTGACCGCGCTCGGCCTTCGTGGTCAGGAATAGCTGACGCCTGCGGGCGTTGTCATGACGCGCTCGGCGCCCAGCACACGCAGCGGACCGACCACATCGATGGTTGCGCGCAGCCGAATGTCGGCGCTCGACGATCCGATCATGACCGTCATCTCGCCCGGGTCGACGATGCGCTGAAACGCCCGGCCGGTGTAGGCAAGTCGATCGGTGTGCAGCTCGAAGCTGACCGTTGCACGCTGGCCCGGCTCGAGCGGTACGCGCGCGAAGCCGACGAGCTGCATCACCGGCCGCGCGACTTCTGCGACCGGATCATCGACGTAGAGCTGCACGATCTCCACGCCGCTTCGCGACCCCGTGTTGGCGACCGTGCAGGCGAGCTGCAGCTCGCCATCGGTGGGGATGGCGTCGGCGCTCAGGCTGAGGTCGCCGTACTCGAAGGTGGTGTAGGACAGACCATGGCCAAAGGGGTAGAGCGCTCGCGCCTCGACCGAGCTGTGCCCGAGCCCCGGTCCCCCGAGCGGCGAGTGCAGGTAGGTGCCGGGCTGACCGCCCGGACGCTCCGGTATCTGCACCGGCAGCTTGCCGGCGGGCGTGACACGCCCGGAGATGACCCCGGCGATCGCGCTGCCGCCCTCCTCGCCCGGCAGGAACGCCTGGACCACGGCGACCGCGCGCTCGGCGAGACCGCCTAGCGCGTACGGACGGCCGGACACGAGCACGAGCACCGTCGGCGTTCCCGTCTCGAGCACGGCCTCGACCAGCTCGGCCTGAACTCCGGGCAGGCTGAGGTCCTCTGCGTCGTTGCCTTCGCCAGAGGTGCCGTCGCCGAGGATTCCGGCGCGATCCCCAACCGCCACGAGTGCGAGCTCGGACGCCTTCGCGGCCTCCACGGCCTCGGCGATGCCATCCCGGGACCCCTCCTGTATCGGGCAGCCGCGGGCGTAGCTGAGCTCCGCGCTTTGCAGCTCGCGACGCAGCGCTGAAAGAAGCGTCGGCACCTCGACTCCGAGCCCGACGTCCGGAAGCTGACTGTGCAGATGGTTGGGGAACGCGTAGCAGCCGAGAAACGTGTAGGGGTCGTCGGCGCAAGGGCCGAGGACGGCGATGCGACGCGGCGGGGTGGTCAGCGGGAGCACGGCGGCGTCGTTTGCGAGCAGCACGACCGACTGCTCGGCGATCTCCCGGGCAAGCGCGCGATGCGCCGGCGGGTCGAATTCGAGCGGCTCGTCGGCGCCGGGAGGCTCGGGCGACCAGTCAGCCTCGAGCAGGCCGAGCTCCGCCTTCTGGCGCAGAACCCGCGTCGCGGCACGGTCGACGAGCGCCTCGGACAGCTTTCCTTCGCGGACGCGCGCGACCAGCTCAGTGCCATAACAGCGGGTGTCGGGCAGCTCGACGTCGACGCCCGCCGCTAGCGCGATGGCGCCCGCCTCCCCGGCCGATGCGGCGACGCGGTGCATCGTCGCGAGGAACGTGATCGACCAGTAGTCGGAGACGACGATCCCGTCGAAGCCCCACTGGTCCCGCAGCGTGCTTGTCAACAGCGCCGGATCGGCGCCCGGCGGTGAGCCGTCTAGATCGGCGTAGGAGTGCATCACGGCGCGGGCACCGCCATGGCGAAGCGCAGCTTCGAATGGCGGCAGAATCACGTCGGCGAGCTCACGTCGCCCGACAGAGACCGGGGCGTGGTTGCGGCCGGCGCGCGATGCCGAGTAGCCGGCGAAGTGCTTGAGCGTGGCTACGATGCCACTCGATTCGAGACCCCGGACGTATGCGGCGCCCATCATGCCCGCGAGATAAGGGTCCTCGCCGAAGGTCTCCTCGACCCTGCCCCAACGGTAGTCGCGCACCACGTCCAACACCGGCGCGAGCGCTTGGTGCACCCCGACGCGCGCCATCAACAGCCCGATCGCCGAAGTCATCGCCTCGGCGATCTGCGGGTTGAAGGTCGCCGCGAGCGCGAGCGGCGTGGGGAAGATCGTCGCGCCGTGGGTGGTGAAGCCCGTGAGACATTCCTCGTGCGCCACCGCCGGCACGCCGAGCCGGCTGCTGGCGACGAGCTCGCGCTGGAGGTCGGCGAGGCGTCGCGCCCCCTCATCTGGTCCGACCGGGGCCGTCCCGAACGCGCGCGTGAGCTGGCCGACCCCGAGTTGCGACAGCGTCTCCCAGTCGCTCGCGCGGAACTCAGCTTGCTTCGGCGACTCGCTGATGCCTTCGAGCCCCAGCCACACGCTCCCGAGCTGTGCGACCTTCTCCTCCAGCGTCATCGCGCCGATCAACGCCTTCACGCGATCCTCGATGGGGATCGAGCGGTCCTGCCAGACGCGCGAGGCGCCGGCTCGCTGCGCCTTTTCCGTCAATGCTGACTCCCGACGTCGGGCGGCGGCGCCGTCGACTCGCGCACGACCAGGTGCGTTGCCAGCTCGATCCGATCGGACTCAGGTCGCTCGCCCGCGGCCAGCGCGAGCAGGGTCTGGCATGCGACCCTCCCGATCTTCATCAGCGGCTGGTGGACCGTGGTCAACGGGGGCGCTGCCCAGCGCGAGATCGCCACGTCGTCAAAGCCGACGACGCTGAGATCCTCGGGAACGCGCAAGCCGCAGATCCGCGCAGCTTCGACGACGCCGAATGCCTGGTAGTCGTTTGCCGCGAAGATCGCGGTCGGCCGGTCCGGGAGAGCAAGCAACTCCAGCGCCTCGTGGCGGGCGAGGTCGAAGCCGAAGTCGCCGACACGAACGAGCTCTGGGTCGGGCGGGATCTTGGCGGCCTCGAGAGCGGCGTTGTAGCCGTGCAGGCGCGCTCTCGAACAGAGCGCCGCGGGGCGTCCCGTGATCGTCGCGACGCGGCGATGGCCGAGCGCGAGCAGGTGCTCGGTCGCCGTCAAGCCGCCGAGCCAGTTCATCGCGCCGACGCTCGGGACGCCTTCGGGAACGTCGTCCGGATCGATGACGACCAATGGGATCTTGGCGCGGCGGAAGTGAGCGACCTGCTCTGCGGTGATCGAGGAGGTCACGCAGATGACTCCCATCGCGCTCGCCTCCGTGAGACGCTGCGCCCACTGGATCCCGTGTGGGTCGTCTGGCGTCAGGCCGACCACCACGTCGACTCCAGCCTCAGCGGCGGCCGTGACCACCCCGTTGATCAACTCGAGACCGTAGGCGCTGCCCAGCGCGTCGAACGCGAGGTCGAGCGTGCGGCGCTTCGGCGACTGGCGGCGCACGGCACGCGGGACGTAGCCGTACTCCGCGAGCAGGCGCTCGATCGCCTGCCGCGTTTCGGGTGCGACGTCGGGACGCCCCCGGATCACCTTTGAGACGGTTGGCAGCGACACTCCGGCCGCCTGTGCCACGGTGGCCAGAGTTACCGAGCGGGTGCCGCTCTTCGGGGTCACCGTTTGCTTAGCCATTTTTTCGGGGATTGATCGGAGTGATTCGAGCGTCCGGCTCTTGCGCGACGGAGCGTACGCGCACGCATGAAATACATCCAAACAAGCGGCGCAACCGTATCACAGGCCATGAGTTGCGCAATAGTATGGCAGCTTTCGGTCGAAAGTTTCGATAGGCGTGATCGCTCGCCAGCGTATTCGCCTCGGCTCACCCGTCGGGCACGCGCGCAGCGGGAATCTACTGACGGGTCCCGTTGCCTGGTCCTTGCGTTGGTGCTTGACAAGCCATGCAGACAGCGTTAGTTTCCGCCTGTTAGGCAAACTTGCGACGCAACTTTCGTACGATCGCGTTGCGTTGGAGGAGATAAGGAGGAGGTCCACACGTGACCCGCACACGAGCGCTTCGCTTCGCGACCGCGGCTGGTCTCGTTGCCGGGGCGGCTGCTGTTTCCGTCCTTGGTACGAGCGCCTCTGCGCTCGCCACGGCGAAGTCCACGGGGCCGAAAGCCTCGATCACCGTCTGGTTCGTCGATGGCGGCGCGCCGGTCAACAACCTGCTGGACGCCACGGCGAAGAAGTTCAACAACACGCATCCTGGCGATCACGTCACGGTCGACATCATCGAGAACACTCCCTACAAGGAGAAGCTCCAGCTCGCGATGGGGGCGAACAACCCGCCGACGGTCTTCTTCACCTGGGGCGGCGGCCCGCTTCAGCAGTACATCAACGCTGGCAAGGTCGTGAACATCGGCCACACGACATGGTTGAAGAAGTTCCTACCCGCATCGCTGGGCAACTGCACGCTCACGGTGAAGAAGAAGAGTTCGATTTGGTGCGTGCCGGTCGAGGGCACGGGCCCGGTCTACTTCTACTACAACAAGTCGCTGCTTCAGAGCACCGGGATCGGGACATTCCCGACGACGTTCGACGAGCTGACCGCCGATATTGCGAAGGCCAAGGCGGCCGGCGTCTCCCTGATCTCGCTTGCCAACGAGTCCAACTGGGAGGGCCTGATGTACCTCGAGTACTTCACGGACCGGATCGGCGGTCCGAAGGTCTTCCAGGACATCCTCGCTGGCAAGGCGAACGCATGGAACAATGCGGCGATCACGGGCGCGGTGACTGACATCCAGACGCTCGTCAAGGACGGCGCCTTCAACACGGGCTTCAACAGCATCGACTTCCCCGCTAGCGATCCACTCGTGTACAGCGGCAAGGCGGTCATGCAGCTGATGGGCTCGTGGGATGTGTCGAGCATTCTCGGCGAGTCGGCGAGCTTCGTCACCGGCGGTCAGCTCGGCCAGGCTTCGTTCCCGGCCGTCTCTGGCGGCAAGGGCAGCCCGAAGGATCTCGCCGGCAACACGGTCTCCGGCTATCTTGCGATCGCCAAGCACTCGAGCTCGGCGGAGCAGCAGGTCGCTCTGCAGTTCCTCTCGACGATGTTCGAGACGAGCTCCTACGCCTCGTCGTTGGTGTCGGCCGGGCAGGTTCCGGTGATCAACGGCACCGGCGGTCTGCTGTCGTCGAGCAACATCGGTTCGTACCTGACGGCGCAGTACAACGACGTCAAGGCGGCGCCGTTCTTCCAGTACTCCTGGGATCAGTCGGTGCCCCCGGCTGAGGCGCAGCCGATGCTGACGAACCTGGGTCAAATCTTCGACCTGACGGAGACACCCGCGCAGTTCGTCACGAACATGGACGCAGTCAAGCCGTGAACGAAGTGCGCGAGCCGACCCGCGCACGCTCCCAATGAGCACGGTTGCTCAAGTAGGAGCACCTGCTACCTCAAACATCCGGCGCTCCCGCGTTACGCGGGAGCGCCGGTTGGCTGATCTGGTCGGCCTGGGCCCGATCACGCTGATCTACGGCGCGTTCGTCCTCGTGCCGATCGTCGGCCTGCTCGTACTCAGCTTCTTCAACTGGAACGGTCTCGGCACGCCAACCTGGGCGGGCCTTGCCAACTGGCGTGAGCTCGTCAACGATCCGACTGCGGGCGCAGCGCTCGAGGTGACGCTCAAGGTCGTGGTCTTGAGCTGGCTGATCCAGACGCCGATCGCGATGGCGCTCGGCCTGTTCGTGGCCGGTCGCGGGCGTTGGCGGACGGTCTATGCCGCAATCTACGTCTTGCCGCTGTTGCTCTCGACGGCGGGCATCTCGTTGATGTGGTCGGCGCTGCTGAACCCGGACCTCGGCGGCGTCGCTTACCTCTACCACACCTGGCACCTCGGCATTCTCAACCAGAACTGGCTCGGCAGCCTGACGCTCGCACTGCCGGTGTTGATCGTGATCAACTCGTGGCAGTGGATCCCGTTCCACACGCTGCTCTATCAAATGGGCCGCCGGAACATTCCGGGCGTTCTCTACGAAGCTGCGGCGATCGACGGCGCAAGCGGCTGGCAGACGTTCTGGCACGTCACGCTGCCGCAGCTGCGCTACACGATCGTCACCTCATCGGTGCTGATCGTGACTGGCTCGCTCACATACTTCGACATCTTCTACATCCTCACGGATGGCGGTCCAGGGAACGAGACGCGGGTTCTTTCGTTGTGGATGTACCAGCAAGCCTTCCAGTACCAGAGCTTCGGCTACGCCGCCGCGCTTGGCACAGTGCTCGCGATCACGGCGATCCTCGCCGCGGGCCTGATACTCCGCTTCACCGGATTCGCCTCGCTGCGTAGCCAGCAGGCGGGCATAGCATGAGCAGCACCGCCGTTCGCTCGCCGCTCGGGCGCAGGGGAGACGCGCCACCGATGGATCTCCCACGCTGGGACGATCGGCGGTCGATCCGCAGCCGCGCACGGCGCCGCCTGCGGGGCAGTGGGACGTTCGTGCTCGCGACCGTCTGGCTCCTGGTCGTGCTGATACCGCTCTACTACATGCTGCTCGCGACGCTTCGCAATCAGGGCACTTACCTCACGGCCAACCCGTGGGTACCAACGGGTCACCTCAGCCTCGGCAGCTACAACAGCGTGTTCGCCGCAGGGCTGGGCCGCTACTTGATCAACAGCGCGATCGTCACGGTCGTCACCCTCATCCTTCTCCTCGTTTTCTGCCTCGGCGCTGCGTTTCGCGTCATGCGCCGCGCGACACCGGCCTCGCGCAACTACATGAAGCTCGTGGTGATCGGCCTGGCTGTGCCGATTCAGGCAATCATCGTGCCCGTGTACCTCGTCGTGATCAAGCTCGGTCTCTACGACAGCGTCACCGAGGCCGGCGTGATCCTGGTCCTCTGCGCCACGGCAGTACCGCTCTCGGTGCTCATCACCGTCAGCTTCATTCGCGACATTCCGGCCGAGCTGTATGACGCGATGAGCGTCGACGGCGGCAACGAGTGGACGCTGTTCCGCAACCTCGTCTGGCCGCTGTCTCGCCCCGTTCTCGCCACGCTTGCGATCTATGACGGCCTGAACTGCTGGAACAACTTCCTCGTGCCGCTCGTTCTCACGACCAGCCCGAATCACGCGCTGCTGCCGCTCGGTATCACGAAGTTCCAAACCCAGTACGCCTACAACGTGCCCGTCATCATGGCGGCCGTCTGGATTTCGATGCTGCCCCTCCTCGTGCTGTTCATCGGGATGCGCAGGCAGGTCATTCGGAGCCTCGGCGGGATCGCGCTACGGTGAGCTGGGGGCACAAACTCGAGAAGGAGTCCTTGGACGATGGCCACCGTTGAGCTAGCGGGCGTGAAGAAGATCTACCCGAACGGCTTCGAGGCAGTTCACGGACTCGACCTTCAGGTCGCCGATGGTGAGCTCATGGTGCTCGTCGGCCCGTCGGGCTGCGGCAAGACAACCGTGCTGCGGATGATCGCCGGCCTCGAGGACATCACCGCCGGCACGGTGCGGATCGGTGAGCAAGTCGTCAATGACTTGACTCCGAAGGAGCGCGACATCGCGATGGTGTTCCAGAACTACGCGCTCTACCCGCACATGACGGTCGCCCAGAACATCGGCTTCGCGCTGCGGTTGCGCAATATGCCCAAGGAGGAGATGACCCAGCGGGTTGCCGACGCCGCCCGGATCCTCGGGCTCACCGACTGGCTCGATCGCAAGCCGGCGCAGCTGTCCGGCGGCCAGCGCCAGCGCGTCGCGATGGGGCGCGCGATCGTGCGCCACCCGGCAGCTTTCTTGATGGACGAGCCGCTGTCGAATCTCGACGCCAAGCTGCGGGTTCAGATGCGCGCGGAGGTCGCGAGCATCCAGCGCACGGTCGGCGTCGCGACCGTCTACGTCACGCACGATCAGATCGAGGCGATGACGCTCGGCGACCGCGTCGCGGTGATGCGCGACGGCTTGCTCTTGCAGGTGGACGAGCCTCAGGAGCTCTACGCGCACCCGACCAACCTGTTCGTCGGGGCGTTCATCGGCTCGCCGGCGATGAACCTCTACGAGGCCACGCTCAACGACAGCGGCACGTCGCTGCGACTCGGTTCGCAAGAGCTCGCGCTGCCCGAGCGTGCGCGTGGGGACAGCTCAGGGCTCGCCGCCTACGGCGGCAAGCGCGTCATCGTCGGCATCCGGCCGGAGAGTCTGTCTGGCGCAAACGGCGACTCCGAGGCCACGATCGTCGCCGACGTCGGTCTCGTTGAAGCGCTGGGTAGCGAGCTCCAGGTCCACTTCTCGATCGACGCTCAGCGCGTGCTCGCCGACGAGCCGACCGACGCCGACACCCTCGCGAGCAGCGGCGCCGGCGTCGCGAAGGTCGCTCCGCACGTTCGCGCGAGACAGGGCGAGCGGACGCGCTTCGCCGTCGATCTCGACGCGATCCATTTCTTCGACCCCGAGACGGGCAGCGCGATCAATGCTGAAGCGGCGGTGCGCGGACGCGGCGGCACGAAGCGCGAACCAAGCCGCCTGTGATCGAGCCCGCGCCTCACAGAGCGGCGCCGATGCTCGTTCGCTGACGTCCCAACACCTCGGCTTACGCGCTGAACCGGGAGTACCGAGCGCGACGCGGCTTGCCCGCACGCACTAGCGGTGCGAGGCTTCAATCGTCGAGGAGGCCATGAGGAATGCAGTTCTACGTCAACGGTTACAAGCCGGGCGACCCACTCATCGAGGACCCGCTCGCTTCGGATAGCGCGCGAGTGCTTCCGGAGGAAGTCGACGTACTGATCGTCGGCTGCGGTCCGGCGGGTCTCGTGCTGGCCGCCCAGCTGGCCAACTTTCCCGACATCAGGGCCGCGGTCATCGAGCGCAGGGACGGTCCGCTCGAGGTGGGCCAGGCCGACGGCGTCGCCTGCCGCACAGTCGAGATGTTCGAGGCGTTCGGTCTGGCCGACCGCCTGCTGAACGAGGCCTACTGGGTCAACGAGGTCAGCTTCTGGCGGCCCGATCCCGAGGATCCGACCAGGATCAAGCGCGCCGCGCGCATCAAGGACACGGAAGAGGGCTTATCCGAGTTCCCGCACGTGATCGTCAACCAGGCCCGGATGCTCGCCTACCTCCTCGATCACATGCAGCGGTCCGCCGGCCGGATGGCTCCGTTCTACGGACTGGAAGCGGCTCGCGTCGAGATCGAGCCGGGCGACTCGTCGGCGTATCCCGTGACGGTCACGCTGCGCCACCTGCAGGAGCTACAGGAGACGGGGAAGACCTCCACGATCCGGGCGAGGTACGTCGTCGGATGCGACGGCTCGCGCAGCGCCATCCGCGCGGCGATCGGGCGGAACCTGACCGGCGACGAAACCAACGAGTCGTGGGGCGTGATGGACGTCCTGGTTGTTACCGACTTCCCCGACATCAGGGTCAAGTGCGCGATCTCCTCCGCAGGCCACGGAAACATCCTCGTGATCCCGCGCGAGGGCGGATACCTCGTCCGGTTCTATGTCGAGCTCGACGAGCTGCGCCACCATCGCAGCGTCACACCGCAGCTGCTGGCCAGCGTCGCGAACCGCATCCTTAATCCCTATGAGATCGTGGTCAAGGACGTCGGTTGGTGCTCGGTGTACGAGATCGCCCAGCGTCTTTGCGACAAGTTCGACGACGTGCCGGTTGAGCGTACGACGACGCAGCTGCCGCGGGTCTTCATCGCAGGCGACGCCTGCCACACGCACAGCGCCAAGGCCGGTCAGGGCATGAACGTGGCGATGGCCGACAGCTGGAACCTCGGTTGGAAGCTGGCGGCGGTCCTGCGCGGCCGGGCGAGGCACGAGCTTCTGCGCACCTACACCGAGGAGCGTCAGGCGATCGCCAGGGAGCTGATCGAATTCGACCGTGAGTTCTCCGCCAGGTTCAGCGCCGGCCGGACGGCGTCAGGCCACGCCCAGCCGGTCGATCCCGAGGAGTTCCAGCGCTACTTCATTGCCCAGGGCCGCTTCACCGCGGGAGTTGCGACGCGATACAGCCCGTCGATGATTACCGCCGAAGGGACCTCCCAGCACCTCGCCGAAGGGTTCCCGGTGGGCATGCGCTTCCACTCCGCTCCGGTTCTCCGCTTGGCCGACGCGAGGCCGCTGCAGCTCGGCCACGTCGCCCGGGCGGACGGCGCCTGGCGCATCTACATCTTCGCCGACGGCTACGACCCGGCTGGCCCGCAGTCCCGCGCCCGGCAGCTGTGCGAGTTCCTGGCCTCGGACGCCTCCCCGATCAAACGCTTCACACCGGCGGGCGCTGAGCCGGACTCCGTGATCGACGTTCGGGCTGTCTTTCAGCAAGGCCATCGTGATCTCGCCGTCGAGAAGATGCCGGAAGTTCTGCTGCCGAGTAAGGGCACGTTCGGCCTCGTGGACTACGAGAAGATCTTCTGCCCCGACCCGAACGCCGAGGACGTCTTCAAGTCACGAGGCGTGAATCGCGAGACCGGCTGCATGGTCGTCGTCCGCCCCGACCAGTACGTCTCGCACGTTCTCCCACTGGACGGATACGACGAGCTCGTCAGCTTCTTCGCGGGAATCTTGATCGATGCGAGCTAGCCTCGTGTCTGAGCTTCGCGTGACGATGCCGGTTGAGCGCGAGCACGCTCGCAGCGCTACGCAATAGCGCACTCCCGCGGCAGCTAGATGGCTCGTGAGCTGTTCGCGACCCGCTCGAGGACTGTCACCAGCGCGTCGATGTCCTCGCGCGTGTTGTAGAGCGCGAGCGAGGCGCGAACGGTTGCCTCGTGGCCGAACCGGCGGACTGTCGGCTGGGCGCAGTGGTGGCCGGCGCGCACGGCGATGCCCTCGGCGTCGAGAGCTCTGCCGACCGTCTCCGCGGCGATCCCGTCTAGCACGAACGAGAGCACACCAGATCGCTCACGAGCTGTGCCGATCAGTCGCAGGCCGTGAACCGCAGTGAGGGCGTCGATCGCATAGCGGACGAGCCCACCCTCATAGGCGTTCACGTCCGCGAGACCCAGCCCGCTCACGTAGTCGAGCGCCGCGCCGAGCGCGACCGCGTCGGCGACGCTGGCCGTACCCGGCTCGAGCCGGGACGGCGGCGGTTTGTAGAGCGTGCGCTCGAAGGTGACGTCGCGGATCGTCGTGCCGCCGCCCTGCCAGGGAGCCATCGAGTTGAGCATGCCCAGCCTGCCGTAGAGGACGCCGATTCCGGTCGGACCGAAGACCTTGTGCCCGGAGAAGGCGTACCAGTCGCAGTCGAGCGCGCCGACGTCTACCGGCATGTGCGACACCGCCTGCGCACCATCGATCAGGACGCGCGCACCATGGCGGTGGGCGAGCTCCGTCATCGCTTGCGCTGGGAGTACCGACCCGAGCACGTTGGAGACGTGCGCGAACGCGACGATGCGGGTGCGCTCGGACAGCAGGCGCTCGTACTCGTGCAGCAGGACCTCGCCCCTGTCGTCGATCGGAACGACGCGCAGCGTGGCGCCGGTGGCCGCGCAGAGCTGTTGCCAGGGAACGATGTTCGCGTGATGCTCGAGCCAGGTGATGAGGATCTCGTCGCCCGGACCCACATGCCCGCGTCCCCACGCGTGCGCGACGAGGTTGATCGCTTCGGTCGTGCCACGAACGAAGACGATCTCCGCGGAGGAGTCCGCGCCGAGGAAGTCGGCGACGGTCTGGCGTGCGAGCTCGTAGGCCTCCGTGGCGCGCGAGGCGAGCTCATGCGCCCCGCGATGGACGTTCGCGTTCTCGTGGCGGTAGAAGTGGTCGAGACGCTCGATCACCACCGTAGGCTTCTGCGTCGTTGCCGCGCTGTCGAGCCAGACGAGCGGTCGCCCATTCACGATCTCGCCAAGGATCGGAAAGTCGGCGCGCACGGCCTGCGCGTCGAACGCCAGCTCCGCGACGGCTCTAGGCATGTGCTGAGGCGTGAGCCTCCGTGGCCTGCGCTCGGACCGCGCCGCCGTCGCCGTCGAACAGGCCGTCGACGGAGAAGTAGCGCTCGCCAGTGTCGAAGCAGAACGTCAGCACCTTGCTGCCGTCGGAGATGTCGGGCAGCTTCTTGGCCACGCCTGCGAGCGCGGCGCCCGAGGACGGGCCGACGAAGATGCCCTCTTCGCGCGCGACCCTGACGGCGTAGGCGAATGCCTCCTCCTCGCTGACTTGGATCACGCCGTCGATCGTGTCGAGGTGGAGGTTCTCCGGGATGAAGCCGGCGCCGATCCCCTGCAGGCGGTGCGGGCCTGGCTCGCCGCCGCTGATCACGGGCGATTTCTCCGGCTCGACCGCGAACGTCTGCAGCCGCGGGAAGTGCTCTTTGAGCACCTCGCTGACGCCGCTGATGTGGCCGCCCGTGCCGACGCCCGTGATCAGGAAGTCGATCCCCTCGGGGAAGTCGGCGAGGACCTCCTGCGCCGTCTGCTCGCGATGGACGTCGACGTTCGCCGGGTTGACGAACTGCTGCGGCATCCAGGCGTTCGGCGTGTGCTCGACGATCGCGCTCGCGCGCTCGACTGCGCCCTTCATCCCGAGCTCGCGCGGCGTCAGCTCGAGATCAGCGCCGTAGACGGCGAACAAACGCCGGCGCTCGATCGACATCGACTCGGGCATCACGAGCAGCAGGCGGTAGCCCTTGACCGCGGCGACGATCGCGAGCCCCACGCCGGTGTTGCCGGAGGTCGGCTCGACGATCAGGGTGTGGGGACCGAGCAGGCCGCGGCGCTCGGCGTCCTCGATCATCGAGAGGCCGATGCGGTCCTTGATGCTGCCGCCGGGATTCGCGCGCTCGAGCTTCACCCAGACCTCCACACGCGCGTCGAACAGGCGGTTGATCCGCACCACGGGGGTGTTGCCGATCGTCTCGACGATGCTGTTGAACTTCATGGCGCTCCTCAGATGTTGAATTCGATGAGATCGTCGGTTGCCGCGTCTGCGCTGCGATGGTCGATGCGCGTCGCCGGTGTGACAACGGAGAACGGCGGGACGCTGTGGGTGAGCCAGACGTTGCCGCCGATCCGACTGCCGTGGCCGATCACAGTCTCGCCGCCGAGGATCGTCGCGTTGGCGTAGATCACGACGTCGTCGCCGATCGTGGGGTGGCGCTTGACGTGCTCGAGGCGCCTGCTCACCCGTGCCGCTCCGAGCGTGACTCCCTGGTAAAGCCTGACGCGGTCGCCCAGCTCTGCGGTTTCGCCGATCACGACGCCAGTGCCGTGGTCGATCGCGAACGCCGCTCCAATACGCGCACCGGGATGGATGTCGATCCCCGTCGCGCGGTGGGCGACCTCGGTCAGCAGTCGCGGGAAGAGCTCGGCCCGGCCGTATAGCTCGTGCGCCAGGCGGTAGGTGGCGATCGCGAGAAAGCCCGGGTAGGCGAGGATTACCTCGTCGAGGCTCTCTGCCGCCGGGTCGCCCTCGTAGATCGCCTCCGCGTCGACCAGCAGCGCGTCGCGCAGCCAGCCCAGCCGCGCGTAGACGTGGTCGATCGCGTCGGCGCTGGTCGCGCCGCTCTCACCGAGCGCCCGGTCGAGGATCCCGCCGAGCGCGTGGAGCTCGCCGGCCAGCTCCTCTTGTCCGGTGTGGGCTCGCGTTGCGAAGTGAGGGAACAGCAAGCCGAGCGCCGCGTAGACAAAGTGCTCGGCCAGCTCACGCAGACCGACTGGCAGCTCGTGCCCTGCGTGCTCGCGTCCCAGGGTGGTGAGCAGATCGGCGCGGGGCATCGGGGGAGGGAATGCTCGCACTCTTCGTGGAGCGCGTCATCCGTATTGACCTGTATCCCGATCGAGATTAGATACTATACGACGGTCCGTAGTTGCCGCCCGGAACGGGGGCGTGGCCGCCGCCTGCCATCTCCAGGAAGCCCTCCATATGAAGGACTTCCATCATGCGCCCGAGAGGACTCGAACCTCCACGAGCTAAGCGCTCACAAGGCCCTCAACCTTGCGCGTCTACCAATTCCGCCACAGGCGCAGGGCGATCGAGTATAGGCGTCTTGATTCCGTCGGGAGCGGTCGCTAAGGTGACGAACAGATGTTCGGTTCAAGCGGAGGCCGACCACAAGGAGACCCCGAATGGATCTGACCAAGCGGCAGCAGGAGATCCTCGACTTCATCAGGCGCTATGGCAGCGAGCATGGCTATCCGCCGACGGTGCGCGACATCGGGAAGGCGGTCGGTCTCGCATCGTCGTCCACCGTGCACCAGCATCTCGCGAACCTCGAGCAGCTCGGCCTGCTGCGCCGCGACCCATCCAAGCCGCGCGCGCTCGAGTTGCTCAATCGCGCCACGCAGACCGCTGCCAGCGTCTTGAGGCCGGGCGGCCTGCCGCTGCTCGGCACCGTCGCCGCCGGACAGCCGGTGCTAGCCGAGGAGAACATCGAGGACTACGTCAGCGTGCCCCAGGCGGCGGGCGGGGACGACGGCACTTTCCTACTGCGCGTGCGGGGCGAGTCGATGCGCGACGCTGCGATCATCGAGGGCGATCTCGTCGTCGTGCACTCGCAGGAGCATGCCTCGAACGGCGACATCGTCGTCGCGCTCGTCGGTGAGGAGGCGACCGTCAAGCGCTTCTACCGCGAGCCCGACCACATTCGCCTGCAGCCCGAGAACGCCGAGATGGAGCCGATCCGCGCGCGCGACGTGCAGATCCTCGGGCGTGTCGTCGGCGTGATGCGGGCGATCGGCTAGCAGCGCTCGCGAAGCAGGCGGAGACGCGCTACTGTCAGGGAGCAGGCCAAGCAGTCGCGGAGGTTCGCCTTCGAGGAAAGTCCGGACATCAAAGGGCAGGGTGGTCGCTAACAGCGACCCGGGGAAACCCGCGGGACAGTGCCACAGAAAAGACACCGCCTAAGCGCGCAGCCACACGTGAGCTGCGTGCCGGCAAGGGTGAAATGGTGCGGTAAGAGCGCACCGGCGTCGCGGCGACGCGGCGGCCAGGTAAACCCCACCCGATGCAAGGCCAAGCAGGACCGCTTGAAGGTTGCCCGCCAAGGTCCAGGTAGGCCGCTCAGATGGATGGCTGCTCACGACAGAATCCGGCTTACAGGCTTGCTACGGAAAAGCCCCGCTCCGGCGGGGCTTTTCTATATGGCCTCTCGCGTGAAACTGCAGCCCCGGACCGGGGCGATCTGTCTCTTCAGCCGCTGATCTTCGCGGCCGTGGCGGCAGCGCTGCGCGCCGCGCGAGCGCGGGGTACGCGTGCCCTCAGTCGCGACTGCACAACGGAGTCGAGCGAAGCGAAATAGTCGGCGGCCGTCGGGCGCCACGCCGTGTGCAGGCTCTCGAAAAGCTCGTGTGCGCGCGAGCGCGGCCAGCTGTCTGGCAGCACCGCCTCGGGCAGGTCGGGATCGACGAACGGGAACTTGCGCCACGCGTGAACCAGTTGGCTCTGCGCTTGGAAGATGGCCTCGGGCGTCTTCGGGCGCAACCCCTGGAAGCGGTCAATGAACTCGTCGTAGTCTCGCGCAACCGCGTCGAGATCCCATGCGTTCAGCACCAGCGACTCGGGGCGTCCCAGCGTCCCGAAGCGTGCGTGAAACGACTGGAGCTCCATCCCAGCCGCGTGGTCGGCGACGATCACACGCAGCTCCTGCTCGCGCTCGGCGTGCGGTGAGATCCAGACGCCGCCGCCAAGCGAGCCGAAGCCTGCCCACGCCAGCCGTGCTCGCAGCTGGTGGCGCACATCGCGACGGTGCTCTGGCACGCGGACGACGACCAGCAGCCAGTTTCCGTCCCAGGTCCACGGCTGGCCGAAGCCGTAGATGCGCTGCGCGCCGGCGCGCAGCATTGCGGCGGTCTCATCGGTTAAGTGGACACGCGAGCGGCGCCCGTGACGCTCCGGCCGCAGCCAGCCATCAGCGACGCTGCGCGCCAGCGCCTGTCGTGCCGCCTGCGGCTTGTAGTCGAGCGCACCAAGCGCGGCGACGAGCGTCTCCTGCCAGGCGCTGCCCGCCGCCGGAAGCACGTACTCGCCGAGGATCGTCAGCAGGACGGAGCGGGCAGCGGGCACGCCGACAGATCGCCGCCTCAGTTGATCGTTCACCGCAGCCCAGGATAGCCGCACCGCAGTCGTCGCCGCGCCCGACCGTCCCGAGAATGCCGAGGGCCGGGAGCTCGTCCCGGCCCTCGAACGCCAGCGGGGGACCGACCTCGGCCTGGGGCCGGTCCCGTCGTGGTCATGTCCGTCTGGCGGCTTCTCTCCGCGCGTCGTGGCGCCTCATGCCGTACCTCGCGCCTGCGAACGGGACGAACCCCGTGCAGTGATAGCTCGAGGCCTCATTCGGGTTGCCAAAGCCGTTGTACGCGGCTTGGAGCGGGTAGGCGCACAGGGGCCGCGACTCGGTGATCACGTTCGTCGTCGCATCCTGCTTGATTGCCTCGATCGACAGCGGCGCGACACCGTGCTCAACCCAGTTGACCAGGTCCGGAAGCGGCGATGCCACGTCCGGGTAGCTGTACGACACGCCCGGTGCCGGCCCGTTCGCGGCGCCGCAGTGCGCTGCGCCCGGTGCCAGGAACAGACGCGCGAACGAGTCCGTGTTCCAGACGCCCATCGTCGCCTGCACGCGGTTGTAGTAGTTGATCGTTCCCTGCGGGAAGATCAGCTGGTCGGCGAGCCCGTGCCAGACGATCAGCTTGCCGCCGTCCTTCTCGAACTGGCTGAGGTTCGGGTTGTCGGTGGCGAGCACGTTGATCGTCGAGTTGCTCACCGAGTCCGCGAACAGCATGGCGAACTGGGAGTAGGTCATGCTCGTCCACCAAGGGGCGAACGGGTTCTGGGTCGCGTTCTGCGGCACCCAGTTTCCGAGCCAGGCCGTGGCGATCGGGAACCCGACGCCGGTCGTCACGCTGCCCGTGGTGGACGTTCCCGCGAGCCCGGAGAAGCTCGTCCCCGGTTCCAGCCCGTACCAGAGCTGCTGGCCGTTGACGTTCGGGCCCTGCCAGATCTTCTCGACCACCTGCGCGTCCGTCGCCGTGATCACGCCGCACGGGGTCACGAGGCCGACCAGGTCCATCGGGTTCCAATTACAGTCGCCCGGATCCTGGATCACGCCGTCGATGCCACCGCAGGCTTCGATCACGGCGTCCGTGAACGCCTGCTCCTTGCAGCTGGGCAGGAAGTCGTTGCTCTGGCTCATCACGATCTCGGGCCACAGCTCCGACGGGATGAACTTCGTCCAGTTGATCGCCGGAGCCCCGACCAGGATGCCGTTGTAGTCACTCGGAAACATCTGGGCTTCCATGAGACCTTCGCGACCGCCGGTCGAGCAGCCATTCCAGTACGAGAATGCCGCCGCAGCCCCGTAGTAGGCCTTCGTCAGGGCCTGCCCGTCCACTGTCATCTGGTGGATCCCGTTGTACGCGAAATCGTCGATCAGCGCGGTGTTGTACGTACCGCCCGCGCCGCTCAGCGCCCACGGGAGGCCCGTCAAGAGGTCCGCTGGGGGCACGCCGCAGTCGGTTGTCGCGGTCGCGTAGCCGGCCGCGATCCCTTGCGCAAGCGACGCGAACTCAGGACCGCATTCGAACACCGCCCCGCCGACTCCCTGGAATCTCCCGTTCCAGTTGTCTGGCAGCCAGAGCCAGATGCTGATCGGATTGCCCGACGAGTCGAGCTGGGTCAGCGTCACCTGGCAGTAGTTGGGCAGCCCGGTCAGGGCCGGTCCGGGCGGATTCGGAGCACTGCCGGTTGTGTTCTCGACGGCGCCGGTGACAGTCATGCCCGGCAGCGACAGCGCCGCGCCGAGCGCCGCCTGGTTGCAGCCCGCGCCCGACGCTGACGTCCTGGCCAGCGGATGGGCCATGGCACCCATCGAGGTGCCCGCGATCGCGAATGCGCCATACGCGCTCACGAACGCTGCTGCAATTGCTGCTAGGCGACGAAGTGGTGTGCCGAGCACGCCTGAGGAGCGCGCGCGGCGTGGTCGTCTCGCCTGCGGATTCACGGGAAATCTCCCTCCTCTCGTGGGTCTCCAGAGCGATCAGATCGCCGGTCCAGCTCGATCCGATCGCGGTCGACGATGGGCAGCAACGGTCGCCCGGAGGCGGGCTGGGCAGCCGTCGCCGCAGCGAGGGCGGTCGATCGCGGCCACCGCAGGGCTCTCTGCAGCCATGCTCCAGCTCTCTCCCCCTCCGGACGAGAGTTGACAATCCTCCGTCTACAGCGAGCGTTATGTAGCATGAGTCCTCGCGCGCTGTCAAGGAAGGGGCGCTGGGAAGTTTCTCACCAGCTAGCCGGACCGCCGACCGCTCTGCCGGCGGTCCCGGCGCGCGCTCACGACGGCGCCCTGTCCAACCTGCCGACGGCCGTCGTCTTTCCGTCTAATCTCGAGTCGGCGTCCGTGCATCCGCCTCTGATGTGGGGCGTTCACACTCCGAGCGCAGGCGTTGCGGGGAAACCCGGTTCCGGTTTGACCAACCGGTCAGACAAGGCTAGAGTCCGAGCCACAGACGCTTTGGAGGCAAGGGACGGGAGGTACTTATGAAGCGGTTTTCGTCTGTGGCCGTCATCTGCGCAGTGGCGTCGCTCGTTGCCGTCTTCGGCTCGGGCGCGGCAAGTGCGAGCGGTGGTGGGACGATCGCGATCGGCGGCCTGACGTCGCTGACCAGCACGTTCACGCCGTGGGGCATTCAGGCTCGGGATGGCATGCAGTTCGCTGTCAACCAGATCGACGCGGCTGGCGGTGTCAAGGGCAAGGGCGGCGGGCGCAAGCTCCAGCTCTTCGTGGCTGACGATACGTCGTCGGCGAGCGGCGGCATCGCCGCGTGGAAGCAGCTCGTCCAGTCAGACCATGTTGTCTCGGTCGGTGGCGTGATCGACAGCGATGTCGCTGTCGCGACGGCGCCGATGAGCGAGAAGGCCAAGATCCCGATGTTCCTGACCAAGGCCGGGACGAGCTCGATCCTGACGCTGAAGAGCCGGTACACGTTCCGTACCTGCCTGCCGGCGGCAGCCGAGGTCGCTGCGCCGATCCTGCAGTATGCGAAGGCGAAGGGTCTCACCAGCATCGGTGCGATCGTCGCCGACTACGCGTGGGGATACTCGATCAAGTCGTCGCTCGAGGCGACGTTCGCCACGGATCCGCAGATCCACCTCAACATCCAGGATGCGCCTGTCACGGCGACCAGCTTCACGCCGTACCTGCAGGCGCTCCAGAACGACCACGTCCAGATGATCATCGCGACAGGCCACCCGCCGGGATCGGGTCCGATCCTCGCGCAGTCGCTGCAGCTCGGGATGAACGTTCCGGTCGTGGGCGCGTACACGCCGTTCTCGCTGGTCGAGGGCGCAGCCGGGAAGGCTGCGTTCAACACTTGGACCGACTTCAAGTGCGAGGCCGTCAACAGCTCGGGCTTCCAGTCGCTGGCGGCGAAGTTCCTGCAGGCGTTCCCGAAGGACGGCTTCATGGAGGACGACGCCCTGTCGGGCTACGCGTACGTGCAGATCATGGCCAAGGCGATCGCCGCAGTCGGGACGGACACGGCCAAGATCAGCGCCTACATTCACGCTCACACGTTCAACATTCCGGGGTACACGTTCCCCCTGAAGTGGACGGCGTGGGGCGAGATCGCGGACGCGCGGATCGCGCTCGACCAGATCACAGCGGGCCCGGCACCCTCGGGTGACAACACGGCCGGCACCTGGTGGATCAGCCAGCTGTCGCTGTCTAGCCCACTGAAGCCGTACAAGCCATAACAACGTGCTCGAGGTCGAAGCCCTGACCAAGCAGTTCGGCGGGCTTCCGGCCGTTGATGGCGTGACGTTCGGGATCGACGGCGGCGAGATCGTCGCCGTCGTCGGTCCCAACGGCGCCGGCAAGAGCACTCTGCTGAAAACGGTCGCCGGGCTTCATCGCCCGACGTCGGGAAGCATCCGTTTGGGTGGCGAGCCGATCGGCGGCCTCGCCACCCACCGGGTGCGGCGCATGGGTGTTGCGGTAGTGATGCAGACGCCGCTCACGTTCGAGTCGATGTCCGTGCTCGAGAACGCGACCATCGGCGCGATGTTCGGCTCCGGCGAGGAGCCGCCGGGCGCGCGCGAGTGCAAGCGCCGCGCGCTCGAGAGCTTGGAGTTCGTCGGGCTGGGCGGCGAGGCGCGCCGCCCTGTGGCGAGCCTCAACCTGCACGGTCAGCGCTTCCTCGAGCTCGCGAAGGCGCTCGCCGGCAAGCCGCGGCTGCTCCTCGTCGATGAGGTCATGGCGGGCCTCAACGAGACCGAGGTCGCAGCGTCGATCCAGATCCTGCGCAGCATTCGTGACAAGCTCGGGACGACCATCGTCTGGGTCGAGCACGTGATGAGCGCGGTCATCGAGCTCGCAGAACGCGCAATCGTCCTCGACTTCGGGCGGATCCTCGCGCAGGGTGCCCCCGACGTCGTGATGCGCGACGCTGCCGTCGTCGACGCCTACCTTGGTCAGGCTCACCGAGTTGCTTGAGATCCGGGGGCTCGCCGCGGGCTATCACGGCGAGAAGGTGGTGGCGGGAGTCGACCTCGACGTGGGTGCCGGCGAGGCGATCGCCATCGTCGGCTCAAACGGGGCCGGCAAGAGCACCCTGCTGCGGGCGATCGCGGGGTTGCTCAAGCCGCTTGACGGAAACGTGACGCTCGACGGGAAGGACCTGACCGGGCGCCCGGCGAACCGGATCGCTCGCTCCGGTCTCGCGCTCGTGCCGGCGGAGCGCCACCTGTTCCCGTCGATGACCGTGAAGACAAACCTTGCGCTCGGCGCCTACCCACACCGCCCGCACGGCGAGACGCTCGAGCTCGTCTACAACCTCTTCCCGCGCCTCAAGGAGCGGTTGCGCCAGCGCGCCGGAACGCTCAGCGGCGGTGAGCAGCAGATGCTCGCCGTTGGGCGCGCGCTGATGTCGCGACCGCGGGTGCTGATGCTCGACGAGCCGACGACAGGACTCGCGCCGAAGCTCGCGCGCGCAGCCTTCGAAACCCTCGAGGGACTGAAGGCTACTGGTCTGCAGCTGCTCGTCGCAGAGCAGCAGGTCGCGCTCGCGCTCTCGATCGCAGATCGCGGCTACGTGCTCGAGAACGGACGGATCCAGCTCGAGGGGACGCCCGAAGAGCTCGAGAGCAACCCGGATGTGCAGCGCGCCTACCTGGG
>Ga0187771_10000221_pt1 | contig 32213 bp, 22 predicted proteins | sample 0116_SJ02_MP15_1_FD_133139 | JGI IMG/M metagenome (GOLD analysis project Ga0187771, IMG submission 133139) | Tropical peat soil microbial communities from peatlands in Department of Meta, Colombia - 0116_SJ02_MP15_10_MG | ecosystem: Environmental > Terrestrial > Soil > Wetlands > Peat | place...
CCGAGGATTCGTTGGCAGCCATCCTGGCGCGCAGCAGGTTGGGAATGGCGATCGCCGCGATGATCAGGATGATGGCCACGACGATCAGAAGCTCGATCAGGGAGAAACCCTTTTGACGCTTGCGCATGTGCTCTCCTTAAGAAAATCTTTTGTGTTCGCACAACCAGCAGTACTGGGAGCACTTGGACTGCCAGCCAGTTGCTCCCCAGAAATCAAATTCGTGCGCGAGCTTATCTTCTTGTTCTGCAATATGTTAGGCAAACCTGCTGGCTGTCCAAGCCCTCCGGGCAATGCGATTCTACCACTTTGCCCTCCGGGTGTGACAGTTTTTGTCACCGTGCTGCTGCCCCAAGATGGCTAGTACTGGAATTCGATAACTAACCCCCCGACTTGTGCAAGAGCCCAGCCTCGCGGCTCTTGCGCCTCACGAATATCGCGGAAACAGAGTCCTCGTAGACGCTCGTCCAATACATCTTCACTTCCGGCGATTGTATTCCCAAGTACGAAAAGCGGTGCAGCACCAGAATGTCCACTTTCTGCTGGTCCAACTCCGGCTCGAGAGGCACGAGACCCAGGTATAGGTTCAGGTAGCGGGTCAGGAATGCATCGCCGTACATGTCTGCCCGCCCGTCCACGTACACCTGGGACTCCGGGTACAGCCGCCAGATTAGATACCCGCCAAAGGCATAGGAATTGAATATCCGTCCATGCAAACCGTGTTCTTGGAGGAAGGCGACGGCGCCACTAGGACAGTGCGTCTGCTCCCAACTTTGCAGCCTGCGCGCCGTCCGCCCTACTTGCACACACAGCGCAGCCAAAGCCAGTAGGACCCCGGCCATCGCCAGGACATAGCGCGCGGCTGGACGGATTTTGACGCGGCGGGGCCATCGCCAGCCTCCCAGAACCGGGTGACAACCAAAAATATATGCGCATACCAAGGCGCAAAGAGTGAGATTGCGCATGGAGCGCAAAGCCAACAGCACGACGGGAATGAATAGTACGAGTTCGGTCGGCTTGGTGCGCTTCCGCTGCACGATCATCACCAGGAAGGCGGCCAGCACGAAGGCTTCAAAGAGCCGAAATTGCGACCAGGCAAGATTCAGCGGCTGCCACTCGACGATGGCGGACTGCATCACCGGGGAGAACAGAGTTTTCAGGGGATAGCCGTACATGCGCAGGCCATTCGGGTTCAGAGGAACAACCAAGGCACAGCTAAGCAGCGCCAAGCCCAACGCACGCGCTTGCTGTACCCCCTGCACTCGCTGGCCGCCCCAGCGCTCCAGCAGAGTTCCCAGGGCAAAGAGCAAAATCAGTACGAGGCCAAGAACATAGCCTCCATGCAGGTTGACCCACAGCAACGTCAGCAGAGGCAAGGCCGCAAGAGGCCTGACGCGGCCCGTTTCCTGGAACCGCCGCAGTCTCCAGAGAAAAGCAGCACCCAGAAGAAGAGTGAAATCCCCGGGCCGAAGCAGCAGCAACCCGCGCACGGACCAGACCGCAAAGGCGGCAGCAATCACTCCGAGGCGCGGCCTGGGCTTCGCGGTCCACGTGACCAGCCAGAACGCACCTCCGGCAACCAAGGCCATGGCGGCGCTCAGAGAGCGGAATCCGCCGTAATGGTACACGGAATACAGAATGACCTCCGAGAGCCATTCGTGCGCGATCCAGGGCTTGCCTGCCGCGCTGAACGAGAAAGGGTCCGTCCGAGGCACGTGGTGTGTCTCCAGGATGTATTGGCCCGCGCGCAAATGCCACCAGAGGTCAGCGGACGGATAGTGGGCCACTGCGACCGCACACAGGAAGAGAAGCGCGGCCGCTCCCAGCAGCAGGCTTGACCACCGGGCGCCGGCAAGCGGCCCGGGCGCCTCGGCGGCCAGCAGGACATTGCTGTTCCCATCAATCATTGGGGGAAGGCCTCGCAGCGCGCTTCACAGGGCAAAGCCGGACGTAGCGCGACTGAATTCAAAGAAGACCTGCGCGCTGCGGCGCCGGATCCGCAGCTTCCCGGCAATCAGCTCTGCGGGAAGTCCGTGTTCCGGCAGAATCCGCAGGAATCGGGAGGGGACCAGCGGCGCTCGATGCCATGTCCATCGCCCGAATGAGCCGGTCCTTCTGAACCGTCACGGCCACCAGGGTAGCCGCGACGAACAACCAAGGAATCACGGGAGAAACCCAGAAGAGGCGCGGGGCGTAGCGCAGCAAGCCGAACCAACCGAATGTCCCAAGGGCGCCAAGCCACAGGGCCCGCACCTTCTCTTTGTGCTTCTTCGGCAACGAGAAAGAAAAAACTGCGAAAAGTAGCAAACAGAACGGAAATGCCACAATGAGATCAATCAGGTAGTGCTCCCCCATGCCCAGTGTCGCCGCGACCGTAAACATTACGAATGCAAGGGTGACCCCCCTGGTCCACCAGGAAAAACCGCGCGAGTACCACCAGGCCAGCAATACCCAGCCCAGGTGCATGGAGGGCATGGCATTGCGGAACCCCCCTAAGGCCACCGGTTCCAGGAAAAGATGCTTTGCCTGAGCGATGGAAAGCGGATGAAAAGGGAAATTGCTTCCGAACAAGTAGCGCGGCCCTAAGGCTGGAAACAAGTCATAAACCGGGAGAACCAGCACGCAAGAGAACAGAAACGCGGACAGGACAGCAAGCGCCCTGTCTCTGCGGCGTGCCAAGGTCGCAGCGTATACGGTCATAACTGGAATGGAAATGCCCAAGTAACATAGGACCGAAATCCTTTCCAGCCAGTGCCACTTCCAAAACAGAACGCCCATGAAGAAACTGGGTTGAATACGCAGGCTGCAATCAAAGGAATAGAGGAAGAGATCCAGGGCCTTGGGGCGAAGAAATGTGCCCAGCAGCAATATGGGCATGGTGACCCAGCCAAGGCCAAATAGCAAAACGCCAGCCGCAAGAGCGCCGTACAGTATTTTGCGCTCAGTGCCAGCCGCCCAGATGGTCCTGATTGCTATTGTGGCCAGGCTGCCCAGACCCAGGCATGAGAAGGTCAGTATGAGCCACCAGGCAAGCGTCGCCGGCCACTGGCCGACCGAAAGCAGCACTCCAGTGCCCAGCAAGAGAAGCCCAGCCTCGGAAAGGAATGGCCGAACACGGAGAAGGAGGATCGCCGTGGATCCCAGGGATAGCCAAAAGAATGGCGAGGAGCCCGCAGCCTTATGGAAGAAGACGCTCCTTGCAAACAGCAGGGTGCTGACGAGTACAAGCAAGGTCAGCACTACCCGCACTGCGTAACGGCCGCGCGCTGAGATCATCCTGCCTCCATCCACCAAGGGAACGAACAGAGTACCTGCGGCGCCGGGAATCCCCCCGCGCTGCGCGGCCTCAAAGATTGTGCTTCTTCGCGTAGTGCCGAAAAGACCGGTAAGTGATCTTCAATAGCTGCGCGGCGCGCGTCCGCACTCCTCCCGCGGCTTGCAATGCCGCCCGCAAATAACGCCGCTCGATTTCGGCCATTTCCTGTTCGAGGTCCAATCCGCCTGCGGGGAAGTGGAGGTCCCCATTTGAGCCGGCTGCCAGTTCGGTGGCGTATCCGGCCACACGTTCCGGCAGCACCCCGACGGTGATTTCCCCCGAATTCTCCAGTGCCACGGCCCGTTCCATCGTGTTTTCGAGCTCCCGGACGTTGCCTGGCCAGTCGTACCTTTCCAAGCGACGCATGGCCTCGGCCGAAATCCCCCGGACCGGCTTGCCCATGGCCTTGGCAAATCGCTCGAGGAAATGCCGGGCCAGCAAAGGGATGTCTTCCCTGCGTTCACGAAGCGGCGAGAGGTGAATGGGAATAACGCTCAAGCGATAATAGAGGTCCTCGCGGAATTGCTCGTCCGCAATGGCCTTCTCGAGATCGCGATTCGTCGCGGCGATGACGCGCACGTCAACATCTATCTCCTCGGTGCTGCCGACCGGGCGCACTTTGCCCTCCTGCAAAACCCGGTACAGCTTCACCTGCATGGTCGGGCTCATGCTGCCGATCTCGTCCATAAACAGCGTGCCTTCGTGTGCCGCGCGGAATAGTCCCTGGCGATTCTCCGTGGCCCCAGTGAAAGCGCCTTTCATATAGCCGAACAGCTCCGATTCCAGCAGCGTCTCGGGGAAAGCCCCGCAGTTGATGGTAATGAATGGTCTCTGCACGCGAGAGCTGTTTTCGTGGATGGCGCGGGCCACCAATTCCTTGCCTGTGCCGCTTTCGCCGGTGATCAGCACGCGGCTTGACTGGGGCGCGACCGTCTGGATCAACTCGAAGATGGCCCGCATCTTGGGGCTTTGGCCGATGATGTTGTCCAAACCGGTGAGCCGCCGCAATTCCCGCCGGAGATATCCGGCCTCCTTCTTCCACCGGAGGCTATCGGAAACCTCGCGCACTGCCCGGCGCAGTTGTTCCAGGAGGTTGTGATCCTTGATGATGTAGCGGTTGGCGCCCGCGTTGACAGCGGCAATGGCTGTTTCGACGCTGGGAACGCCGGTGATCAGCAAAACAAAGGTATCCGGCGTCACCTCCTTGGCGAACTTGAGCAGGTCCACTCCATCCGAGCCTGGCATCCGCACGTCGGAGATGATGATGTCGAAGATCTTGGACTCCAAAATACGCTGGGCCGCGTCCACGCTAGAAGCGAGCTGCACCCGGTGACCTTCCTTGCGAAAGGTGATCTCTAGGAGTTCGCAAATGGAGCGTTCGTCATCAACGACGAGAATGTCCGGCATGTTTCTTCACCCTGCATCGCGCGGCCGGGAAAACTGCCCGCGGGTGGCTAGGCCACCCGGGGCAATTCCACTATGAATTCCGCGCCCTGGTTCTTTTCCGAACGCACGCTGATTCGTCCGCTGTGCGCTTGCACAATCTGGTACACGATGGAGAGCCCCAGTCCGGTGCCGCCGAGGAATCCGGACTGGAGCGGCTCAAAAATCTTGGCCTGCTGCTTGGAATCAATCCCAAAACCGGTATCCCGAAAGGCAATGCGCACGACAAAAGGGGCAGGATCCAAACGCACCGTAAGTGTCCCGCCATCGGGCATGGCCCGGAGGGCATTCTCGCAAAGGTTCCAGAAGACCTGCTTGATGCGGTTGGCGTCCACGCGTGCTTTTGCGGTTTGTTCCCGGAATACCCGCTCGATTCGGTACTTGTCCAGTATCTCTGGCTTCCTTTCGAGAAGCATAAGGGTTTCGTCGAGCAGGGCGCGTACGTCCTGCTCGCAAAAATTGTAGGTTTGCTCGCGCGAGTAGCTCAGAAAATCGCTGATGATCTGGTTCAAACGCTCCGACTCGCGCGAGACGATGTTGACCAGCTGGCGCTCGTCGTCCTCCATAGGCACCAGGCGGCCGAGTTCCTTAACCGCCCCGGCCATGGCCGTGAGGGGCTGGCGAATCTCGTGGGCGATAGCGGCGGAAAGCCTTCCCAGGGCCGCCATGCGCTCTTTGGTGGCTACCTCTTGTTCCAGCCGATGCAGATCGGTCAGGTCCTGGAAATTGAACACGTAGCCGTTGCGCTTGAGGTCCCTCGAGCGCAGCGGTGAAACGGAGATGCCCAGGTAACGCTCCTGACCATCCGCGGTTAGAAAATCAATTTCCTTGCGGGCAATTCTCTGGCCGCCCGCGCCGCGGTCCCCCGGGAGCCAAAACGCCGGAAAGAGTTGCGGCAAGCTCCGCCCCTGGACTTGGGAAAAAGAGTAGCCGGTGATTTCTTCGCCGGTGCGGTTGAAAAGCAGGATCCGGCCTTCCAGGTCAGTGGTGATCAGGCCCCCGCGCATGGAGTGGATGATGTCCTCGTTGAAGGCTTGCAGGTCGCGTAACTCTTCCTGTTTTTGCTGTAGTTCCGCTCCTTTCTTGCGCAGGGATTGCGCCAGCAAGCTGGCGAGATAGGCAACGGCGAAGAAGCCCAGGGTGTTGCTCAGCAGCCAAGTGCGCAATGTTCCGGCCGTGAGAATTGCTGCCGATGTGCGCGGGATTATCCCAAAGTAGGAAAGGTCTGCCACCGCGCAGAGAAGCAGGGAACTGAGGGTGGCGGTGGCAAAAGTGCCGGGCAAGGAGAACAGGATGCTGGCGACGATGATTACTAGTACGTATAGGGTCACGAAATAGCTGTCCGACAGACCGGTGACATAAACGAGGGCCGTGACGACAACCAGATCGCAAATCACCTCTAGAGGACCGTGCCAACGCGCATGTGGGACCCAGCGCACCAAGATCAAGTGCAGGACGGACAAAGTAATCCAAAATACAACCAGGGGAATAAAGGCACGGCTCAGCGGCGACGCCTGCAGAGCCTGCGATAACACTACAGACACGCCGAGGATCAACACGATCATCAGCAGGCGGACGCGCGTCAGCCATTCCAGCCACTCTTGCGAGCTGTGCTTGGGTTTCATGCGAACTTAGGCCGTTCCTTCGCGACGCCGCCCTTCGAGGTGAAAACGCCTGAGCCGCCCTGTATCTTAGTCCCTAGCGTTCCCCCGCAATTGAAACATTGCCGAAACTACTCCAGTCTTAGTGACCGCTCAGCTTGCTGATCAGGGAGAACAGCGGCAGGTACATGGAAATCACCACGCCGCCGACGACGATGCCGAGGAAAACGATCATGATCGGCTCCAGGGCTGTCAACAAGTCCTTCACTGCTGCGTCTACTTCCTCTTCGTAGAAGTCGGCGATCTTCTGGAGCATGGCGTCCATTGCGCCCGTCTGTTCTCCGACGCCGATCATTTGCGTAACCATGCCGGGGAACACGTTGGTTTCTTTCAGAGGCTCCGTCAAGGTCCGGCCAGCCTCCAGCGATTTGCGGACCTTGTTCAGAGCCTTCTCGATCACCGCGTTCCCGGAGGTCTTTGCGGTGATGTCCAAACCTTCCAAGATGGGCACGCCGCTGGCGATCAACGTGCCGAGCGTGCGGGTGAAGCGCGCCACAGCAATCTTTCGCAACAGCCCACCGAAGAGGGGCAACTGCAGCAAAGTCGCGTCCAGAGCATAGCGGCCTTGCGGCGTCCCGTGCCATGCGCGCAGGGCCACAATCACGGCTACGACGGAGGCAACAGCCAGCAGACCGTAAATACTGCCAACGAAAGCGCTGAGGCTCATCACGATTCGTGTGGGCAAGGGCAAGTCCACACCCAGGCTGGTAAACAACGTGGCGAAAATCGGGACCACTTTCCACAAGAGCAGGGTGATGACCCCCACCGCAACGGTCATGACGCCAACGGGGTAGACCAGAGCTGACTTGACCGCCCTCTTGAGTTTGACGTTCTTTTCGATGTACGTGGATAGGCGTTGCAGAATGGTGTCGAGAATTCCGCCTGTCTCACCTGCTTCCACCATGTTGACGTAGAGCGGATCGAAAACCTTGGGATTTTGCTTCATGGAAGCCGAAAGGGTGGCGCCGCCTTCTACCGCTCCGCGCACGTTCACCAGCGTTTTTTGGAAGGCCTTGTTCTCCTGCTGCCCGGCGAGAATTTCGAGGCACTGCACAAGGGGCAAACCGGCATCAATCATCACGGAGAACTGCCGCGTGAAGATAGCCAACTCCTTGGGAGTCACCCCGCTCTGGAACGTCGGCAGGTTGAACTCTTTGCCTTTCTCGGACATCTTGGTCACCGTGATTTGCTGGCGGCGCAGGAGATTGGCCAGTTCCGCTTTGCTCGCGGCGGTCAATTCTCCGCTGACGCTGGCACCGGTGCGGTTCGTTCCCCGGTAGGTGTAAACCGGCATGGTCGTATCCCTCCTTATCCCTTTTTCCTAAAAAGTCTCGTGGACTGCTCTCGCTCCCATTCAAGCTCAGCGCCGGCCAGCAGGAACTTTGCCGGTGGGGGGCCCGGATGTCACGCCCCGATTGATCATGTCCTGCAACTCGTCTGCATTCGAAGTCCGGGACATCGCCGTTTCCAATGTGACGAGCTTCTGGAAGTAAGCGTTCGCCAGACTCTGATTGAAGGTCTGCATGCCTGTCTGCCCGGTTCCCGACTGCATGGCCGAGTAAATCTGGTGGATCTTGTCTTCGCGGATAAGGTTGCGAATGGCCGCATTGGGTATGAGGATTTCCATGACCAGAATACGGCCACGGCTGTCGGCGCGCGGCAAGAGGGCCTGGCACAGGATGCCTTCAAGCACCATGGATAACTGCGCGCGTACCTGAGGCTGCTGGTGCGAGGGGAAAACATCCACGATGCGGTTGATCGTGGAGACTGCCGAATTCGTATGCAAGGTGGCCAGGGTCAAGTGGCCGGTTTCGGCGATGCGCAGGGCGGACTCGATCGTCTCCAGGTCACGCATTTCGCCGATCAAAACCACGTCGGGGTCCTCGCGCAGGGCCGCGCGCAATGCGTTGGCGAAGGAGTGCGTATCGGAGTGTACTTCCCGCTGGTTCACCAGGCACTTCTTATGGTTGTGAAGGAACTCGATGGGATCTTCAATGGTGATCATGTGTTCTTCACGTTCATTGTTGATCTTATCGAGCATGGCCGCGAGCGTCGTGGACTTGCCCGCGCCAGTGGGCCCGGTCACCAGAACCAAACCGCGGGGCTTTTCGCAGAGCGTCTTCACCACCGGAGGAAGCCCCAGGGCTTCGAAGCTCTTGATCTCCCAGGGAATGGTGCGGAAGACCGCCCCTACGGCCCCGCGCTGATGGAAGATGTTCCCGCGGAAGCGCGCAAGGTTCTTCAGACCAAAGGAAAAGTCCAATTCCAGGTTTTCCTCAAAGCGGTGCTTCTGGGAGTCGGTCAAGACGCTGTAAGCAAGCGACTTGGTGTCCGCAGCGGTCAGCGGGGGCATGTCAATGGGGCGGAGCCGCCCATGGACGCGAATGCGCGGCGGGCTGTTCGTGCTCAAGTGCAAGTCGCTCCCTGCCATCTCGATCATCTTCTTCAGCAGCTCGCTCAATGTAATTCCAGCCATGGCTTTGCCTTTCCGCTTACAAGACGCTCTCGCGGAGAACTTCTTCCAGCGTCGTGTTTCCTTGCATGACCTTCAAAAGCCCGCTGCGGCGAAGCGTGAACATGCCTTGTTCCAGGGCCTTCTTCTTGAGTTCCAGCGCCGATGCCCCGACGAGGATCAGTTCGCGCAATTCGTCATTGATCTCCATCACCTCGAAAAGACCGGTCCGCCCCTTGTACCCGGACTTGTTGCAGTTGGCGCAACCCTTGCCGTGGCAGATTTTCACCGTCTTGGCTTCTTCCGGAGTGAAGCCGGCGTCCAGGAGCGCTTGCTCGGGGACTTCCAGTTGTTCCTTGCAGCTCGGGCAAATCCTCCGCACCAACCGCTGCGCGGCGATGAGGTTGACCGAAGTGGCCACCAGGAATGGCTCAATACCCATGTTCATCAAACGGCTTATGGTCGAGGGGGCGTCATTGGTGTGCAGAGTGGAAAGCACGAGGTGTCCCGTCAGAGCGGCCTTCACCGCAATCTCCGCGGTCTCGAAGTCGCGGATCTCGCCCACCAGGATGATGTTCGGATCCTGCCGCAGGAAGGAACGCAAGGCGGCGGCGAAATTCAGCCCGATTTGCTCCTTCATTTGAACCTGGTTGATTCCCGCCAGTTGAAATTCGACCGGGTCTTCCGCGGTCATGATATTGGTTTCCAGCGTATTGAGGCGGGAAACCGACGAGTACAAGGTGTTGGTCTTCCCCGATCCCGTCGGGCCGGTCACCAGGACCATCCCATAGGGCCTGCTGATGGCGCGCTCGAATTTGGCCAAGGACTCAGCCTCGAAGCCCAGCTTGGTCATGTCCAGACGCAGATTCTCCTTGTCCAGCAGCCGCAGGACGACTTTCTCACCGTAGATGGTGGGCACGGTGGAAACCCGGAAGTCCAGTTCCTTCCGCTTGCCCTCCTGCTTGAACTTGATCATGATGCGGCCGTCTTGCGGCAGGCGCTTTTCGCTGATGTCCAGTTTGGCCATGATCTTCACGCGGCTGATGATGGCGTCCCGCAAGCGAAGGGGGGGATTCATGACCTGTTCCAGGACGCCATCAACGCGGAAGCGCACCCGAAGTTCCGCCTCGTACGGCTCGATATGGATGTCGCTGGCGCCCCGTTTCACTGCATCGGTCATAATCAGATTAACCAGCTTGATAATGGGAGCTTCCTCCGCCGCCTTCTCCAGGTACGCGGCGTCCATCTCCCGTTCTTCACCCGCGGCCAGCTCCAGGTCCTCCTCCGAACCGCTCAAGGCATCCATGACCTTGCTCAGTTCTTCCTCGCTGTCCTTGGTGCCGTAAAACTTGGAGATGGCCTCGTTGATGGCCGTCTCCGAAGCCACCACCGGCTCCACGTTGAATCCGGTCATGAACTTGATGTCGTCCATGGCGAAAACGTTCGTGGGGTCCGTCATGGCGATGGTCAGCGTCGAGCCCACGCGGGACAATGGGATGACCTGGTATCGAACGGCCGTGTCTTGCGGAATGAGCTTGATGACCGCGGCGTCAATCTCGTAATACTTCAAATTGATGGAAGGAACTCCATACTGCCGGGAAAGCACTCCCATGATGTCGTCATCGCTAATGAACCCTAGCTTGGACAGGCAGCTCCCGAGCTTGCCTCCGTTTTGGCGCTGGTACTCGAGCGCCTTCTGGAGCTGTTCCTGAGTGATTAGGTTTTCTTTGACTAGGATTTCGCCAAGTCGAACGGACATCGCGCGCTTTCTCCCTGCGCACTCGTACCCGTTCGTAACCTTAACAAACGGAACGCACCGAACCGCATGGAATTTGGCATTCCGTTCTGAAACCGCTAACACCTGTACGAAAGGACAGGTCGCTTCCGTGGCCCACAAGCACAAGCCTTGACTTGCGAACAGACGACCGCTATCTTGCGCCTGAGATGCCGCTTGGCGCCACCGCGACGCAGTGTGTCACTCCGGTGACGAAAAGTGTCCATGTGCCCGCCCTCGCACGCTCGCTGGGCGCCTCCCATGTCTTGATGGACTATTACCAAGCTATGTTCGAGCGCCTCGGGCCGCGCCACTGGTGGCCTGCCAGGACTCGCTTTGAGGTAATCGTCGGCGCAATCCTCACCCAGAATACGGCCTGGACCAATGTCAAGCGCGCCCTCGACAATTTGAGGCGCGAGCACCTGCTTGTGCCAGCGCGCCTGGAACGTCTGGCTACGCCGCGTCTGGCACGGCTGATTCGCCCGTCTGGCTATTTCCGCCAAAAAGCTCGCAAACTGAAAGCGTTCACCAGGTTCTTGCGCAAGGAATACGGCGGTTCCTTGAACCGGATGTTCCGCGTCCCCACGCGCGAGCTTCGTCAAAAGCTTCTGGGCATACACGGCGTCGGACCTGAGACGGCAGACTCCATACTTCTTTACGCCGGCAATCATCCCGTCTTCGTCGTGGACGCCTACACGCGCCGGATTCTGGGACGTCATCAACTCTTCCAGGCGAGTGCGAGCTATGACGAGATCCGCAGGCTTTTCGAGGGTGCCCTTCCTCACGATGACCGCTTATACAACGAGTACCATGCACTGATCGTGAACGTGGGCAAAGAGTGGTGCCGGGCGAAAAACCCGCGCTGCACGGACTGCCCGCTTCGCCCCTTTCTGCCAGACGACTCAATCGGGACGGCTTCATGAGCCGCATGGATTTCAAACAACGGCTGCGTTTGGCAATCGGGGGCGCGCTGCTGACCGTTCTGCTGGCTGCGGCCTTCACCCTCGGCTCGCTCAATGTGCCCCTCACGCCCAGTAACCTGCGCGCCCTGCTCGTCTTTTTCGCCGTCTCCTGCTTCATCACTGCGGCCCTGCTCGTCTTTAGCGTGGTCCTCACGCGGACGATCCTGCGCGTGCTCGCGGAACGCAGTTCCCGGCAGCTCGGCGCGCGCTTCAAGAAGAAGATGGTGCTGGGGGCCATGAGCATCTCCTTGCTTCCGGTCATCTATATGTTCTTTGTCAGCTACTTGCTCCTGAACCGTACACTGGGGCTTTGGTTTCCCCGTCCGCTGGAGATCGCCATCGAGGAGAGCCGCAAGCTCTCGGACGAGCTTGGCCAATTGCAAGCCCCGTCGTCACAGTGGCTGACGAAGGCGGGGCAATCCTACGCCCCTGGCGCAAGTCAGGACTTCCTCGCACGCATTCTCACTGCGGGCGCTGATGCCGTTTGGATACTGGACAAGTCCGGCCGAATCGAAGCCGGGGGCGTGAGCACCACGTCCCGATCCGATGTCTTCTCGAGCGAGCCACGTCCCTGGACAAGCGCGACGGGGAAGCAGGTTCATGTCCTGCCCGATGGAATCGAGCTGTGGGCGGGCAACGGCGAGTATTTCCTGGCCAGACGCATCCCTCTAGCCGTCGCCAGCGGAAAGCCCGGCTATCTCGTGGCAGGACGCCGCACCGCTCCTGATTTTCTCGCCCGGTACAACGAGGTCGAACGGCAAGCGCAGACCTACTGGCAGGAAAGGCAGCAGCTCCGCGCCATGAAGAGGGAGATGCTTCTGATCCTCTGTCTCTTCACCCTGCTCCTGCTCTTCTCCGTGATTTGGGTAGCCCTGTTCCTGGCCAAGCAGGTTACCGTGCCCATCCAAGCGCTCGCCGAAGGGACCAAGGAAGTTTCCGCCGGCAATTTTGACTATGAGGTGGCCGAACAGGCCAAGGACGAGCTGGGCGTCCTGGTGCGCTCGTTCAATCAAATGACCGCGCAGCTCCGCGACAGCCGCCGCCAGATCGAAGAGTTCACCCACAGTTTGCAGCAAGCCGTCCAAGAACTCGAGCGCCGCCGCAACCTCCTGGAAACGGTTCTGCAGAGCATCCCCACAGGTGTGCTGTCCCTGGATGCCGCGGGAACGATTCTGCGCGCCAATTCGGCGGTAGCTGCGATCTTCGGCGAATCAGTGCGTAATGCCCGTTCCCTCGAGGAACTATTCGGGCCGGAAGCCGCGCAGATCGTGCGCGCATTGATGCGACGCTCCCTGCGCCTGGGCGTTGTCTCTCGGGAAATCGAATTGGGGATGAACGGCCGTCTGATTCACGCGGCTGTGACGGTCAGCTCCCTGGGCGCGTACCAGGCCCATGCCGGATACATTGTCGTGGTCAGCGACCTGACCGAACTGCTCCGCGCGCAAAAGGCTGCGGCGTGGCAGGAGGTGGCCCAGCGCATTGCCCACGAGATCAAGAACCCTCTTACCCCTATCCAGCTCTCCGCTCAGCGGCTCATCCGCCACTTGGAGCATCGGGCTGGCCACGGCGACCCGGGCAAGCGCGATGACGAGCTCGTACAGGTTGTCAGGGAGTGCGCCTCCCTGATCGAACGGGAGGCCAGCGCCTTGTCTGGACTGGTAAACGAATTCTCCGTTTTTGTGCGCTTCCCGGCGGCAAGACTCGCGCCTTGCCGCCCGAACGACCTCGTGCGGCAAGCCTTGGGCGTATTCGCCGGCAGGCTCGACCAAATCAAGGTGCGCGAACGCCTGGCCGGCGGGTTGCCCGACATCCGGGCCGACGCGGAACTGTTGCGCCGCGTGCTCGTGAACCTCATTGACAACGCCGCGGAGGCGCTGGAAGGCGCTCCCCTCAAAGAGATCGAGGTGGCCACCAAGTTCCGCGCGGAAACCGAGACCGTGGAGATCGTCGTCGCCGATACCGGACATGGTATTTCCCCTCAGGATAAGGACAAGCTTTTCCTCCCGCGCTTTTCCACCAAGGACCGCGGCACCGGCCTGGGCTTGGCCATCGCCGCCCGCATCGTCGCCGAACATGGAGGCAGCATTCGCGTGCAGGATAACTCTCCCGTAGGCTCGCGCTTCGTGCTGGACTTCCCTGTGATCGAAGCCGTAGCCGCAACAAAAAGCCGCGCACAGGACGAACCGGAGCAAACATGACCGGCCGCCTGTCCATTTTGATTGTGGATGACGAAGCGGGCATCCGCGAATCCCTGGGATCGATCCTTGCCGAGGAAGGCTATACCGTCCTGGCCGCGGCCTCGGGCGAACAAGCCCTGGAGATTGTCGAAAGCCACGGCGTTGATGTTACCTTGCTGGATGTTTGGCTGCCGGGAATGGACGGCCTGGAGACCCTGGCCCGCCTTCAGGCGCTGCCCAGGCCGCCCATGGTCATCATGGTTTCCGGACATGGGAGCATTGAGGCCGCCGTCCGGGCCACGAAACTCGGAGCCTTCGACTTCGTGGAGAAGCCTTTGTCCCTGCAAAGGGTCATCCTCCTGGTGCGCAATGCCCTCGAGCAATTGCGCCTGGCCGAGGAGAACAAGGAACTGCGCTCCGCCCTGGGACAGCGCTATCAAGTGATCGGCGAGAGCGTGCCCATGAAGGCTTTGCGCCAGCAGATCGCCCTCACCGGACCTACCAACAGCCGTGTTTTGATCTACGGAGAAAGCGGAACGGGCAAGGAGCTTGTTGCCCATGCCCTCCACGCCTCGAGCCAGCGCCGCGAGACCTCTTTCGTCGAGGTGAACTGCGCGGCCATCCCCGAAGAGCTGATTGAATCCGAGCTTTTCGGCCACGTGCGCGGCAGCTTCACCGGAGCGGCCGAAGATAAGACCGGGAAGTTTCAGCGCGCCGACGGAGGCACGCTGTTCCTGGATGAAGTGGGAGACATGAGCCTGCGCACCCAATCGAAAGTCCTGCGCGTGCTCGAGGAGCAACGCTTCGAGCCTGTGGGTTCGAATCAAACCGTTCGCGTGGACGTGCGCGTCATCGCCGCCACGAATAAACACCTGGACCAGGAAATCGCCAAGGGCGCCTTCCGCCAGGACCTCTTTTATCGCCTCAACGTCATTCCCTTCTACCTTCCGGCCCTGCGGGAACATCCGGAGGATATCCCCATCCTGGCCCGCTTCTTCCTGGCGGATTTCAGCGCTGCCTACGGCCGCCGGACAAAAGAACTGAGCGTCCCGGCCCTGGACATCCTCACACGCTATCCCTGGCCGGGAAATGTCCGTGAGCTAAGGAACCTCGTCGAGCGCCTGGTGATCGTCTGTCCCCAGCAATTGGTCGAACCTCATCATTTGCCTCCGGAGGTTTTCCGCAGCCTGACGGAAACACCGCTCCAGCCCGACGCTACTCTGCACGAAGCCCGCAGCGCTTACGAGCGTGAGTTCATCCTCCGCAAGCTGCAGGAGAATCGCTGGAACATGACCCAAACGGCCGCGGCGCTGGGGCTCGAGCGCAGCCACCTGTATCGCAAAATGAAATCTCTGGGAATCTCGCCGCCGGATTAGTGCCGTTCCAACTGATTGAGGCCATGGTTCTGTGCTGTCCTTGGCGGGCAGGTGGAGAAACCACGCCACCTTGTTGGTGAAATTAGTTGGAACGGCATTAGCCCGGTTTCCATCCCGGAAGCAGGCCGCGCCTATGGTGCAGAGAATAGCCCTGTCCCGGCGGGAGTTGCCGGGCCTGGCCTGTTCAACGCGGACGAACTTGCACTTTCAGCATGGCCGTCTTTGTGTTTCCCTGCGCGTCCTCAATCGTCAGGGTGTACGTTGTGTCTTTCTTGGGGGCCACGTCCACGCAACGCCCATAAGAGGGCCACACGGGATTGTCTTGCGGCTCCAGCCGCACAACCTGGGCGTTGGATACGCCGTAGCACAACTGCGCCTTCTGCCCCGGCCGGATGACCCCTGGAGCCGCGTAAAAATCCAGTATCTCCAAGCGGTTCCCTCCCAACATCTCCACGCTGCGCTGATCCGCAGCCTTCTCTCTGGCCGCCGCCTTCTCTTCCAGCATTCGGTTTTCCCGCCAGCGCGAGAAGAACGTCCAACCCAAGTAAGCGAGGCCGAGACCCACCACGATCGCCCCGGCGAATCGCAACATGCGCGCCGTCGAATACAGGTTTTCGTCGCCGTCCGCTGGCATGCCCGGGTAAGTCCCCCCCCCATACTCGGATGATTGGCGTGCCGGCGACGTTGCGCCTGGTGCCGTTCCAACTGATTGAGGCAAATGGTTCTGTGCTGTCCTTGGCCGGTAGGCGGATAACAGGCCGCGACCTCGATCCTGCGACAGAGACGATGCGCGAGGGGGATCCGGACCAACCGGCACTCTGGCAAGAAGCATCTGAGTTATTCCCTGCATATATGTCCCCTGACTGGGGCGCACCTTCTGATGGCAGCCAGCATTACCACGCTGCCGCCGAATGGCGCGTTTGGTCCTGCGCGATTGCCCCGCTTTTCCACAGCCCCTGCGCTGTTCCTCTAATTTCCCACACATTTCTATTGCACATGGGTAACTTTCGTGCTACAATAAACCGTGAAAATTGGCCCCAGGCCCGCTAACTCCTTTAGATCGCACTCTTACGCGAAATCCACCTGTAAGTCCTGTATTTCTCACTCTTACGGGAAATGGACACTTCAACCCGCCTGGAATCACACTCTTACGAGAAAAGCACGCACCCGGCCAGGGTGCGTGTCCCGAGGGAGCAACGTGAGCCGCGGACCCCTCTTCCGGCCCAGCCAGGATGGCAGCCCCCAACGAGCGTCCGCTTCCCGATTTTCGCTTCTCGTATTTCGGGTTTTCCTCTGTGTCTCTGTGGCCAACGACAGGCCGAAAGCTGGGCAAGGTCTCAAGGCGCGGTACAATGATGGGCCTAGAGCAATCGGGGCTAGGCAAGGCTCAAGAGGGCGCAGGCGGTTCGTGGGCCCGGTCGTATCTCACGCGAACATGAAAATCCAGCCGGTAATTGCGCGTTTCATGACCGGGTTTCTGGCGGTCCTCATGGCTAGTTGCTTGTTTGGCCAGCAACCATCGCCCGCTGTCGCAGCGGGGACAGACGTTCCGGCAGGCCTGCCCCAACCCGTGAATTGGACCGCTGAGCAAGATCATCAGAACATGATGGACCAGCTCGGCATCAAGGCCCTCCGTCCGGGCCCCAGCGGAAACGAGAGCGCCCCCGATCACGCGAATTACGACGAGTCAAAAGCCAATCCGTTCCCGCACCTCCCGGATGCCTTGACGTTGAACAACGGCAAGAAAGTCACTAGTGCGGAGGAGTGGTGGACCCAGCGCCGCCCCGAAATCGTCGAAGATTTCGAACGGGAAGTGTATGGACGTGTTCCCAAAAACGTTCCCGCGGTGACTTGGTCGCTCGCCAGCACCGAGAACGCAATGGTTACTTCGCGGCCGGTCATCGAAAAGCATTTGGTGGGGCGCGTGGACAATTCCTCGTATCCGCCGATTAGCGTGGACATCCACTTGACGCTGGTCACCCCTGCCAACGCGCCCGGCCCGGTTCCGGTAATGATCATGTTTCGCTGGGTCTTTCCCCCGGGGTTGCGTCTGCCGCCTCTTCCCCCGGGGAGCGATCCCCCGGCGACCGAGCAGCTCATTGCCGATGGCTGGGGCTACGCCACGGTAAACCCCACGGACATCCAGGCGGACAACGGCGCCGGATTGACGAGAGGCATCATCGGCCTCGTCAATAAGGGGCAGCCTCGCAAGCCCGACGACTGGGGTGCATTGCGCGCCTGGGCTTGGGGCGCCTCCCGCTGCCTCGACTACCTCGAGACCGACAAGGCTGTGGATGCCAAACGCGTGGGCATCGAAGGTGTCTCGCGCTATGGCAAGGCCGCTCTCGTCGCCATGGCTTTTGACACGCGCTTCGCGGTCGTCCTCGTGGGTTCTTCCGGAGAGGGCGGCGCCAAGCCGCATCGCCGCAATTGGGGCGAGGCGGTCGAGAACCTTACAGGCACGGGCGAATACCACTGGATGGCTGGCAACTTCCTGAAGTACGGCGCCTCGCAAGCCGTCTTCGGCAGCAAGAACGCCGGCGACCTGCCGGTGGACTCCAATGAGTTGATCGCCTTGTGCGCCCCCCGTTTGACCTTCATCAGTTACGGCGTGCCGGAGAAGGGAGACGCGAAGTGGCTGGACCAGAAAGGCAGTTTCATGGCCACGGTCGCCGCAGGAGCGGTTTTCCGCCTCCTTGGCGCAAAGGACCTGGGTGTTTCAGGCGACTATCACACCGCGCAAATGCCCCCGGTCAACGTGGGCTTGCTGGACGGCCAGCTTGCCTGGCGCCAGCACGATGGGGGACACACCGACGGCCCCAACTGGAAGTTTTTCATCCCTTGGGCCGACAAGTTCCTCGCCTCGAAAAAGGAGGGCGCTTCGCCATCTCCGCCGCCTTCCCTATCCGCCCCGCCCCCAGCCCGGGCTTCCCGGGGAACGAGCAATTCCCTTGACTTTCACCGCGGGCGCCCGGTATAGAGGCCCCATGCCGCAGGCTTATCTGATTTTCGACTTTGGAGCGAGCGAAGACGCCGTGCAGTCCGCAAGGCACAAATTGGAGGCCTGGAAGCAGGCCTTCCGCCTGGGTGAAAGGCTGCTCTTCAAGTTCGAGCGCAAAGCCGGGGAGAAGTCACCGCCGCTTGACGCCGCCGAGGAAACAAAGAGCAAGGCGAAACCCAAGGGGGAAGGAGCGGCCGAACGAGGAGGAAGCGTGCGCGTCCTCTTGCGCTTGGATTTCTCCGAGCACGAGCGGCTGTCCTACCAGCGCTGGCTTCAGCGCATCCCCAAAGAAGAACCCTTTGCCGCTCTCGCGCCATCCGTCGTTTCGCGGAACGACGCTCAGTTTGCCGCCACCCGCGACTTGTTCGACGCCTTGGATTAGCGCTGTCCATGAACCAACCACGGATAGAAGAATGGGCGGGCCGGGCGTTCGCCACGCTCTTGGCCTCCTGCGCGCTTTTCAGCATCATCCTTGCTCTGTTTTCGCTGCTTGCGCCACAGCAACTCGACTACGAAGAGGGGAACATTCTGAATGCCGGTCTGCGTATCGCCCAGGGGCTGACGCCTTATCCCGACCCGCATGGTTGGCCGATCGTTCTTAACCCTTATGGACCGGTGCCCTACCTGGCAACGGCCGGGCTGATCAAGCTATTTGGACTGGGATTCACTGCGCCGCGGGTCTTGACAGTTCTCGCTGCCCTGGCCATCAGCGCCATTCTGACCATTCTGCTCCGCCATTGGGGCCACTCCTGGCCTGTCGGAATTGGCTTTGGAGCCATGTTCCTGTGCACGCCCGTGGCCGTTCATTGGCTGCCGGTACTCCGTGTAGACATGATGGGCTTGGCGCTCGCACTGGCCGGGCTGTCTGTCGTCGCCCTTGCCCCCAAGTGGTGGTCTCTCGCCGTTTTGCTCTTTGTTGCCGCTTTATTCGTCAAATGGAGTTTGTTGGCCGCACCCGCGGCGTGCGCCCTGCACCTAATTGCCAAACGCCAGTGGAAGCAACTGGGACAAATGGCTGTGGTAGGAATCGTCCTTGCCTTGGCGGGTTTCTTGGCCATGCAGGCCTGGTCCACCGGGCACTTTGCGTTTCACATCTTTGGGACCCATCCCGACCCCTTCGGCCCTTTCGACTACGTCGCCGCGGTCGCCCGGCTGCTGCGCGCCCAGGCATTCCTTGCTGTGCTCGCCCTGATTGCCTTCGTCCGTGATGTCCGGCGAGACGGGTCCTCGCTCTCGTCCTTTTACCTCTTGACGTCTCTCTTCGGGGCCGCCACGATCGGCAAATCCGGGTCTAACACCAACCACCTTCTCGAATTGACCGCCGCACTCTGTCTGAGTGGCGGCCTTGGCTGGGGGGTCGTTGCGGGCTGGCTGCGCGCAAAGCACAAGGCCGCCCTTTCCGCGCTGGCCCTGGCTGGGGTGACTGCTGCCTCTCTGGCTTCCTTCACTTTCCGGCTTCCCTCCAAGCCGTCTGACGGATGCGAGCAAGCTTACGCGTTTCTACGCGCTCAGGGAGATCGCGTCCTGGCGGAAAACGTTGGCGCGCTGCTCCTTGCCGGCAAGCCCGTGTTGCTGTCCAACCCCTTTGTATTCACGCAGTTAGTAGCGTACAAAGGGTGGTCAGATGCGCCTTTGCGCGACCGTCTCCGCGCGCAACAGTTCGACGCCGTTCTGCTGGCTACCCCATTGAAATTGTATATGCTCAACGAGCGCTGGCCCCCGGGCGTCCTGAAACAAATCGAGATGAGCTACCACCCGGCTGCCAGGTTCAGTTGCTACGAGGCCGGCGTGGCCTTTCTGCCAAATCAGACCCCGTCAGCCGCCCCAGGCGGTAGAGCGGATAGCTCTGCTGAACAAGGTTGGGCTAAGAAGCCCGTGGGAGGGAGATGAGCCCGAGGGCCTTCCCCGGATAAGGCTCGCGGCGCGACTTCTGCTATAATCTGCCGCCTCAGTCCCGCAGGCGAATTCCCTTTCCGGGGGCTGCTCCATGACGGTTCAAACGGGCCTCAGCTCAGGTCGGGTGGGCACCAGCAAGTACCAGGGCCTTGATCGAGAAACCCTGATCCTCATTTACCGCACCATGTTCCTCTCCAGGCGTCTTGACGACCGGGAAATCCAGCTCAAGCGACAGAGCCGCAGTTTCTTCCAAATCAGCAGTGCCGGGCATGAAGCCGTCACTGCGGCGCTGGGACTCTTGCTCCGCCCCGCATGCGATTGGCTTTTCCCCCACTATCGCGACCGCGCCCTGTGCCTGATGCTGGGCGAGACTCCTGAGGCCATGCTGCTCCAAGCGGTAGGCTCCAAGGATGACCCCAGTTCCGCCGGGCGGCAAATGCCTTGTCATTGGGGCAATGCCCGGCTTCACATCGTCAGCACCTCCTCGCCAACCGGAACACGGTTCCTCCCCGCCGTGGGCGCCGCCGAGGCCACTCTCCTTTTCGCCCAATTCCCCGAAGCGCTTCAGCGCGCCAAAGCCGCGCCCCTCGGCGAGGCCTCCACTCATTACCCCGATGAAATCGTTTGTGTCGCCAGTGGGGAAGGTGCCACGAGCGAAGGAGAGTTTTGGGAAGCCATAAACGCCGCCAGCGCCGGAAAGCTGCCCCTCTTGTTCTTGGTGGAGGACAACGGTTATGCCATTTCCGTGCCCGTGGAAGTGCAAACGCCCGGTGGCAGCATCTCCGGCTTGGTCCGCAGCTTTCCCGGCCTATACGTGGCCGAATGCGACGGCACCGACCCTCTCGAGAGCTACGCGGCTTGCCGCGCCGCCGTGGAACACTGCCGCATGCGCCTCGGCCCTGCTCTCGTGCATGCTCGCGTTGTCCGCCTGCATCCCCATTCCTTGTCAGACGATGACAAGCTCTATAAGACGGCTGCGGAACGCGAGGCTGAGGCCCAGCGTGACCCCATCTCCAAATTTGGCCTGTTTTTGGTGCGCGAAGGACTGCTCGAAGGCAGAGGGCTCGAGGCCATCGAGGCCGAGGTGGAGGTCAAAGTCCGTGAAGCTACCGACCGCGCCCTGGCGGCTGTGCCCCCCGCCAAGGACTCCATCCCTCTACATGTCTATTCCGAGGACGTGGACCCGGCCTCCAGCCGTTTCGAGACCCAGCCTCAGTTGACCAGCCGGCCTTTAACTATGGTCGAGATGGTCTCCGCTACCTTGGCCGACGAGATGGCTCGCGACCCCCGCATCGTCGTCTTTGGCCAGGATGTCGCCGATTGCAGCCGGGAGGAAAACCTGAAGGAGGTAAAAGGCAAAGGCGGCGTCTTCAAAGCCACTGCCGGTCTGCAGCGGAGGTTCGGCGGAAAGCGCGTCTACAACGCTCCCATTGCCGAAGCCAGCATCGTTGGCCGGGCCCTCGGGCTGGCCGCCCGCGGCATGAAGCCCGTCGTCGAGATACAGTTCTTCGACTATATCTGGCCGGCCATGATGCAGTTCCGCGATGAACTGAGCGTCCTGCGCTGGCGATCCGCCGGCACCTTCAAGTGCCCCGCGGTCATCCGCGCCGCCTTGGGCGGTTACCTGAACGGCGGGGGCATTTACCACAGCCAATGTGGCGAGGTCTTCTTCACGCACATGCCGGGGATTCGCGTGGTTATGCCTTCCACCGCGCTAGACTTGTGCGGCCTGCTGCGCACCGCCATCCGTTGCGACGATCCAGTCCTTTTCCTGGAGCACAAGCACCTGTACCGTCAGCCCTATAACCGCTCTCCATATCCTGGACCGGACTTTACCATTCCCTTCGGCAAGGCTCGCCTGGTCAAGGAGGGATCGCAAGTCAGCATTGTCACCTATGGGGCCATCGTGCACCGCGCCGAGTTGGCCGCCGCTCAGCTTGAGCGCGAGGGCATTTCCACGGAAGTGCTGGACCTGCGGTCGCTCTCGCCCTACGATTGGGATGCCGTCGTGCGCTCGGTGAAGAAGACCCACCGTGTTATTGTCGCTTACGAGGACATGCGCTCCTGGGGATATGGCGCGGAGATTGCCGCCCGCGTGGCCGACGAGCTGTTCGACCAGCTGGACGCCCCCGTGAAGCGCGTCGCAGCTCTAGATGCCTACTGCGCCTACAACCCTTTGCTCGAGAATGCTATCCTGCCCCAGGTTGAGGACGTTGCCGCGGCCGTGCGCGAATTGGCCGCCTACTAACCTGTCCGATGACTTTGGCGTGGCCATTCCGAAGGAGCGAGGAACCTCATTTAGGCCAGGTCAAGACTTCTGTGTGCGGAACAATTTCCGACCGAAGCGCGTATCCTGGATGTGGCCTCACGCGGGGACCTGCTCCGGCGCTGCGGCGGCGGGGCTTTCAGTTCCCGGTTTTGACAAGCGTTCTAGCCGCACCGTTGGGGTGATCGGTCGGAGGAAGCCATGATCTGCCAGAGCTGCCAAAAGGAAATCGCGGACAACTCAAACTTCTGCTACTTCTGCGGAGCGAAGCAATCGCCTGCGCCTTCGGCGGGCGTGAGTCCCAGGAGAAGGCTCTTGCGCTCTTCCACCGATCGCAGGATTGCCGGCGTGTGCGGAGGCTTGGCGGATTATTTCGACCTGGACGCCACGCTCATCCGGGTGATTTGGGTGCTCCTGTTGCTATGCGGCGGGACTGGTTTGCTGGCCTACATCATCCTCTGGATCGTCGTCCCCCTCGCGCCCAGCGCACCTCCCATGCAACCTACTCCTGCTGCTCGCTAACGCGTTCCACGAATCGTCCTCCCGCTGAAACAAACCCCTGTCGCGAGACAGGGGCAACGATGTCGCTTTCGAATTCCATTTTGTTCCCGCGGCTTGGTCCAGCGGCACCGCCGTGCTAGACTTTGGGGCGTGAGGGCAGCGGCCCTCGGAGCGGGTCTGGCCCCGGACGCTCCGTCCTAGCCCGCCCACCTGCCCGGGGCGACCATCTTTGCGCTACGTGACTCTGCCCAGGCTGCGCCTGCTGTCGCAAATCATCTTCTTTGCGCTGTTCCTGTTCTTCCTGCGGACGGAGTTTCTCGGGTCGGGGTTGACGGCATCAGACGACGCGCGCTTGCCCTACCCCGTGAGCATCTTCCTGCAGGCCGACCCGTTGGTGAGCGTTTCGAGCGCCCTATCCGCGGGTGCGCTCTACAAGGGACTCCTGTGGAGCCTGACGATTATCATTCCCACTCTTTTCCTGGGCCGGATTTTCTGCGGATGGATCTGCCCACTGGGGACGCTAAACCACTTTTTCAGCAACCTCAAGTCAGAGCGCAAGCAAGGCAAGCAACGTATCGAATCGAATCGCTACAAGCGCTGGCAGACGCTCAAATACTATCTTCTGATCGCGCTGTTGGTTTCGGCGCTGCTGGGGAGCCAATTCCTTTTCATCCTCGACCCGATCTCCTTGACGGTGCGGTCGCTGGGTCTCTCCGTCCTGCCGGGGATCAACTACGGGTTGGCGGCCGTGCTGCACTGGTCCTACCCGGGGCATGGAGGGACGTTCGCGTACGTAGTCTGGATGCTTGATTCCTTACTGCAAGGAATCCTTGTGAGCGCCAGGCAGCCTTACTTTCGGCAGGGATTCTTCTTAGGAATCATCCTGATCACGGTTCTGGCGCTCAATCTGCGGATTACGCGCTTTTGGTGTCGGGCGCTGTGCCCCCTAGGCGCGTTGCTGGGAGTGCTATCGCGCTGGTCGGTTTTGGGCCTGGAGAAACAGGCGGCAAAGTGCGGCGATTGCAACCGCTGTCTCTTGCATTGCCAGGGGGGGGACGATCCCATCCCCGGAGCGAAATGGCGCAAGGCCGAGTGCCACCTGTGCTTCAATTGTGTGCAAGATTGCCCGGAGAGCGGCATCAAGTTCAAGTTCTTTCCGGGCAGAGGGACGACAGCAGAAGGTCCCAACCTGACGCGGCGAAGAGTGATAACCGGCGCGGCGGCCGGCGCGGCGGCTCTGCCTCTTTTCCGCATCATGCCGGGCGTGGCGAGGAGGCCCGATCCGCTGCTCATCCGGCCCCCCGGCGCTTTGGACGAGACGCGCTTTCTGGACCGGTGCGTCCGGTGCGGGGAGTGCATGAAGGTTTGTCCGAACAATGCGCTGCATCCGGCGCTGGCGGAGGCGGGCCTGGAAGGGCTGTGGACGCCGGTGCTAGTTGCGCGGATCGGCTACTGCGAACCGAGTTGCGTGCTGTGCAGCCAAGTATGCCCCACAGGGGCGATCTGGGAGATTACGGCAGGGGAAAAAGGCTGGGATGCCGCGCGAGCGCGCCCGGGCGCAAAGCCCGTGCGCATCGGCACAGCGTTTTACGATCGCGGGCGCTGCTTGCCTTGGGCCATGGCCACCGAATGCATCGTGTGCGAGGAATGGTGCCCCACATCGCCCAAGGCTATCTACCTGCGAACGGCGGAAGCGGCGGATGTCGCGGGGAACACCAAGCAGGTTCGGCAGCCCTACGTGGACCCGGATCACTGCGTGGGATGCGGGGCCTGCGAGTATGCCTGTCCGGTGCAGGACCGACCCGCCATTGCAGTTTCTAGCGTGGGCGAGAGCCGTTCCAGGGCGAACCAGATCCTGCTACAGGTGCCCCGGCCGGAGGCGGGCGCATGATGCGTACACTCGGCGCGATGGTGCTGGGGGCGGGCCTCTTGCTGGGCTGCGGACGAAAGCCAGTCTCTTCCACGGCGGCATTCTTCCCGAAGAGCGGCGAGATTGCCGGGTGGAGCAAGACGGGGAATACGCGCATCTTCGCGGCCGCCGATCTGTGGCAATACATTGACGGCGACGCCGACAGATACATCCAGGCGGGGGTGCAAAAGACGTTCACGGCGGATTATCGATACGGGGATTTCACCGACGCGACGGCGGACATTTACCTGATGGCTGCGGCGAGCGGAAGCAAACAGATCATGGATTCCGAACCGGCGATGGACAGCCAGCCGGTGGCGCTCGGGGACGGCGGAAGGCTTTACGGCGCCAGCCTGCTTTTCCGCAAAGGGCCGTACCTGGTGCGCCTGGTGGCCTACAAGGATTCACCGGGCATTGGGACGGCCCTGGCGGCGCTGGGCCGGGGCATCGAGAGGAAGCTGAAGTAGGCGGATTTCGGCGGGGTGGATTACATGGGCGATGACAGGACATTGCGCCGGCGGGAATTCTTGAAGGCTTGCGCCGCGAGCGCTGCCTACGCGGGCGGAACATGCGGGATGGCGGGCTCGCTCCTTGCTTTTCCCTTAGGGCAAGAATCGAGAGTGGTGACGGCCCGGGATGCCCAGCTTCGCGGCGGGGGGTCGAGCCTGGATTCCGGGCGCTTGCTGGCCATGCTGGACCGGGCTGTGCAGGCACTCTACGGAACCAATTCGCCGCAGCAAGCCTGGAAGAAGGTGGCCCGGCCGGGAGAAGTCGTGGGACTTAAAGTAAACGGTTTGGCCGGCCGGGGCATATCCACGAATGTGCTGCTCGTGGAACTGATTTGCGAGCGACTGCGCGAGGCCGGCATTGCCGGGAAGGATTTGATCATTTGGGACCGGCTGAATGCGGACCTGGAGAGCGCGGGGTTCCGGCTGGGCTCCCGCGGGGATCAGCCGCGGGTCATGGGGAACGATGTGGCGGGATACGAGGACGACCTGGCGGTCTATGGCAGCGTGGGCAGCTTGCTGTGCAAAACTCTCACGCAGGAATGCGACGCGGTGATCAACATTCCGGTGCTGAAGGACCACGGCATTGCCGGGGTAACCCTGGCGCTGAAGAACATGTTCGGAGCCATCCACAATCCCAATAAGTATCACCTCAATGCCGGCGATCCCTACGTTGCCGACGTGAACATGCTGGCGCCCATCCGGCAAAAGCTGCGGCTGCACATCTGCGACGCCACGACGGCGGAGTACGAGGGCGGGCCGTCTTACATGCCGCAATGGACCTGGTCGTACAACGGGTTGCTGGTTTCGCGCGACCCGGTGGCCCTGGATACCGTGGGCTGGCAAATCATCGAGCGCAAGCGCGCGGAGAAGGGCATGAAATCTCTGGAAGCGCTGAAGCGGGCGCCTCGCTACATCGCTACGGCCGCAGACACGCAGCACCGGCTGGGCACGAACGATCCCAGGCGGATCGAGCAAGTGGAGGTTTGAAGCATGAGCACGGCGCTGGGGATGCACAAGAGAGCGAAGCCCGGCGGCTGCGCGGAAGCGTTTGACGCGCTGCCGGAAGGCCCGGGGCTGTCCTTGCTGGAGCGCGTGGGGCCCTCGGAGTGCGGCCGCAGGGTTTTTTTGAAAGCGGCGGGCATGCCCTGCCTGGCGGCGTGTGCGGCATCGTGCATGGGAGGCTGGCCTAGCCTGGCATTTGGCGCGGCGGCGCCCGAGGACGATTCGCGTTTCATCGTCGAGGCGCAGTTTTACGAAAAGCTGGCCTACAAGAAGATTCGCTGCAAGCTGTGCCCGCGCGAGTGCGTGATTGACGACCGGGAGCGCGGCTTTTGCGGCGTGCGCGAGAACCACGGAGGGCGTTACTACACCCTGGTTCATTCGCGGGTGTGTACGGCCCACGTTGACCCCATCGAGAAGAAGCCGTTCTTCCATTACCTCCCGGGCACGCTGGCGTTCTCCCTGGCCACGGCGGGGTGCAACGTGAACTGCAAGATGTGCCAGAACTGGGAGATTTCGCAGTCGCGCCCCGAACAGGTCGGCAGCCATTACGTGCCGCCGGCGGATCTGGCCGCACTAGCCCGGCAGAATGGCTGTCCCTCGATCGCCTACACCTACAGTGAACCGGTGGTGTTTTACGAGTACGTGAGAGACGCCACCGCGGCGGCGCACGCGGCGGGGATCAAGAGCCTGGTGGTCACCGGGGGATTCATCCAGCAGGAACCGCTGAAGAAATGGTGCCGAGAAGTGGACGCTATCAAGGTGGACCTGAAAGCTTATTCGGAAAAGTATTACCGGGAAATCGTCAACGGGGAGCTCAAGCCGGTGCTCGAAGCCCTGGTGACCATGCGCGCGCTGGGGATGTGGACGGAGATCGTCTACCTGGTGGTGCCCACGCTGAATGACAGCGACGCGGAGTTTCGCGGGCTGGCGCAGTGGATCAAGGGGAACCTGGGCGTGGACGTTCCCTTGCATTTCTCGCGTTTCCATCCGGAGTACTTGCTGAAGAACCTTCCCCCTACGCCGGTGGAGACGCTGGAGCGGGCCAAGGCCATTGCCGATGCCGAGGGGCTGCATTACGTGTACCTGGGGAATGTCCCCGGGCATCCGGCGGAGAGCACTTATTGTCCCAAGTGCCATCGCGCGGTGGTCACGCGGATGGGATTTACGGTGACGGGGACGCACCTGCGCAAGGGCAAGTGCGAGTACTGCCAGCAGGCCATTCCCGGGGTTTGGCAGTGAGGTGGGTGGAGGCGCGCAGTTCATGAAAACGGAGGGATGCCCATGAAAAAGAGGCTGCTTGGCCTGTTCTTTGCCTGGTGTGCGGGATGGTGCGTGTTGCTGGCCGCGGGGTGCCTTCGCGCGGACGAGAAATCCAAGGTGAGGGAGCCCGCAGTTGCCGGTGCGTTTTATCCGGGGCAAGCGGAGGTCCTGAGCAAGTTGGTGGATCAACTCATAGCCCAAGCCGTCGTTCCAGCAAACCCGGGACGCCTGGTAGCGCTGGTGGCCCCGCACGCCGGCTACGAGTACTCGGGCGCGGTGGCAGCGCACAGCTACGCGCTGCTGAAGGGGCAGAAGTTCGAACGCGTGGTGGTGATCGCGCCTTCTCATTACGAGTACTTCCCGTTTGCCTCGGTGTACGACGGCGACGCCTACGTCACGCCGCTGGGAAGCGTTCCGGTGGACAAGGAATTCGCCGCCAAGCTGGCCAAGCTGAGCCCCCTGATCCAGCTTTCGAGCGCCGGCCATGTGGCCAGCGGCGACAAGCGCGAACACTCCGTGGAAGTCGAACTGCCCTTTCTCCAGCGCGCGCTGGGCTCATTCAAACTGGTGCCCATTATCATGGGGGAGCAGAACTACGACGTGGAACGCGCGGTGGGAGTGGCGCTGGCCAAGACCGTCGCGGGCACGAACACCCTGATTGTGGCAAGCTCGGACCTTTCGCATTATCACCCTTACGACGAGGCCACTTCCCTGGACGGGAAGACGCTCAGAGCCATCGCGGAGTGGGACTACCTGAGCATGTCGGAGAACTTCGGCGCGCGGGTGTGGGAGGCCTGCGGCGGAGGTCCTATTGTGTCCGCCATGATTGCCGCGGAGCGGTTGGGGGCCAACGAAGCCAGGGTGCTGAAATACGCGAACACCGGGGACGTTACCGGGGATCACAGCAAGGTGGTGGGTTACAGCGCGGTGGCGTTTTTGCAGACGGCGAGCCACGCGGCCCGGAGCGAGAAGTTTTCCCTCAGCGCGAAGGAAAAAGAGCTGTTGTTGCAAATCGCCAGGAAATCGGTGGAATCCGCGGTGACCGGGAAGACCTACGATCCACAACCTCCGGCATTCGATGCGCTGTTGCAAGAGCGCGGCGCCTTCGTGACTTTGACGGAAAACGGCGAGCTGCGCGGGTGCATCGGAGTGGTCACGGCCTCGAAGCCGCTGTACCTGGCGGTGCGCGATGCCGCCGCTTCCGCGGCGCTGCACGACCCGCGCTTCGACTCAGTAGCCCCGTCGGAACTGTCCAAGCTGGACTATGAGATTTCCGTGCTCAGCCCGTTCCACCGCGTATTGGACACCAAGGAGATTCGCGTGGGGCGCGACGGCCTGCTGATGATCGCCAGAGAGCACGGGGGTCTGCTGCTGCCGCAGGTTCCCACGGAGCAGGGGTGGGATCGAGAGACGTTTCTCGAGCAGACTTGCCGGAAGGCGAATCTTCCTGCTGATGCCTGGCAGGACGAGGACACGGACATCTTTGCGTTCACGGCGCTTGTTTTCAATGACCGCGGAGTGGGCGAAGGCATCATGCCGCAAGTGCCTTCCGCCGCGCAGCCAAGCCGGCCATCAACGCAGCCGGCGCCAGATTCACCAAAGCCATGAGCGCGGCCGTTTCCCGAAAACCGAAGACGGGCGCCAAGTATGCGCTCAGAAGGACCGCGCCGAGGCAAGCGCCCGCCAAGTCCAGCGCGTAGAGAAAGCCCAAGCCAGGCGCCTCAGGCGCGCCGGCTCCTTTGGTTTCCACCTCGTCCAGGAAAATGCGGCTGGCGATGGGGAATTGGTATCCGCCGACTAGGCCGCAGACCACGGCCAGAACAGGGAACAACACCTCGCCCGCCAGGAATACCGCAGGAGGGTTCTTCGCCCCAGCCAAGGCTACGAACAGCACGTACAGCAATAGTGGCAAGACCATGGCTAAAACTTGCATGCCAGCCACGGCGCGGGCGTCACGCCGGCCTCCAGATGATTCTCGCCCCGCGCTCGCGGTCCGGCGCGACGCCCGCGCGCTTCCCAGGGCCATTCCGGCCATGAAACCCGCGATGATGGCGGCCAGCTCCTGATAAACATATCCATACACGGCTTGGAAGGCCAGCAGAAGCAGGATCTCCAGACCCATCAGCGTGAAGCCCATGGCCGCCACGCAGAAGCCGGCCCCGGCGTGCAAGCCGCGGCTTCCCGCCCGCAGGCGGGCGATCAGCGCGGCCAAAGCGAGGAGCGCAAGAGAAACCCCAACCGCGAGCCAGCGAAAGGACACGCGGGCCACCGCCTCCAAACCTTGGCGGTACGCGCGGTTAAACTGCGTACTCCACAGGGCCACGTCGAAGTAGTAAGCCACGGGCGCGAAATCGCGGTTCACTCGCGTGGACGCGCGCGGCTCGATCTGCGACTCGAGGTCGGACATGCGATCCGGCATCATGCGGTAAGGAAGGTAGTACTCGCGCACGTAGCTTGTGCGCAGCCGACGCGCGCGCAGCCGGGCGATGAGTTCCTGAGCGTCCAGGGTCAGGATCCCCGGAGTCGAGGCGGCGAAGAAATGCACGGTCTCGCCGGGAAGGGGGGCGACTTCAGGAAAGACCTGGCGCAGCGTCTTGTTGATGCAGCGCAAGAATTGAGCCAAGTCCGGGCTGATGTAGTCCTCGGCGGCTCTCAGTTGGAAGGAAAAAACCCCGCCCGGCGCAAGGTGCGCGGCCGCCTCGCGGAAGAACTCGCGCGTGTAGAAGCGGTTCAACTGCGCGGTGCGCGGCTCCGGCAGGTTGACGATAATCACGTCGTAGTTCCGCGCCGCTGATTTTAGGAACAGGCGGCCGTCGGTGTTGTAGGCATGCACGCGCGGATTGGCGCCCAACAGCGCCCACTCCTCCGGGAAGAATCTGCGCGCCAGAGCGAAAACCGCGGGGTCGAGTTCCACGTAATCAATGCGCTCCAGGCTGCCATACTGAAGGGCTTGCGCCAGGCTCCCATTCAGGCCGCCGCCAATCAGCAGAAGGCTCCTGGGCATGGGGTGTTCGAGCAGGGCGTAGTGCACAGCTTCCTCGGCGGCTGCGGCATCTGGGACATTGAAGGACACCTGGCCGTTTTCAAACAGGCTGAACGTGCCTGCGGTTTGCACAATGGCCAGGTTGCCGTAAACCGAATTGCGGGAGGCCACCAGCCGGTAACCACTCCACAAGCGGCGCAGCGAGGCTTGCTCGAGCCGGGGGCAGAGGAAAGGAAAGATCAGCAGCAGGAACACCACCGCCAGCGCGCCGAGGGTTAGCCGCTTATGGAGCTTGCGCCGCGCAATCAAGCTCGTGGCGGCCATCAAGTTCAACAGGCCAAGTGACGCGGCAATCTGAAAGACGTTCAAGAAACGGATCAACAGCACGCTTGCCAGGATGCCCCCGGCGCCCGATCCTGCGGCCTCCAGCAGGTACACGTTGCTCGTCCCCGAGGCTTGGGAGACGCCGGCTTCCTCCGCGTACAGGCGGCTGCCGGCGGCGAAAAGTCCTCCGGAAACCAGGCAGAAGAAGCTCAAAACGACGAGGGAGACGAGAATCATCGGCCCGGGACCAAGAATTTCTCCCGGAATCGTTTGGAACGCTTGCTTGCTGGCGCGCGCCAAAAAAAGGGTCAGGGGAAACGCTGCGGCAAGCAGCGTCTCGAGCAAAGCCACCAGGCTTCGCGGGTTCCGCGCGCGCGCCGCCCACCGGCCCATCGCGCCGCTGCCGGCCGCAGTCCACAGCAGCCAGCACGCCAGCATCATGCCCAAAGACATTTCGTTTCCATAGAAAACGACCATCAGCTCGCGCATGAGGACGATCTGCGCGATTACGGCAGTGAACCCGATCAGGAGAAGGACGCCCAGCAAGCTTTTGGCGACTGGCTGCGCGTTTGGAACCGCACTCGGCATATGACTTGGCATGGGCACCAGCAGAGGATTAGACTCAAAGCGGGGGGAAGTCAAACGGAACTGGCGGAGGAAGGGAATGTCCTTGCCCCCCGAAGAACACGCCATTGGGCGCCGCGAAGCGCTTCTGCAACTTTTGCGCCTGGCGGGAGCGGGCGCGGGCGTTGCTGCACTGGGGAGCTGGCTTGCCGGCCGAAGCTTCCGCCCGGAAGATTCGCAAGGCGCGACCATCAAGCGCGATTTCGGCGTTTCCCAGAATCCCAAACTTCCTGAAATGGTCGTGGCGCAGGGGGAGGACCCGCGAGCCCTGGTACGCCGGGCGCTCGAGGAACTGGGAGGAATCCAGCGGTTCGTCGCACGCGGCGACGTCGTCGTGGTGAAGCCGAACATTGGTTGGGACCGCACGCCCGAGCAGGCCGCGAATACGAATCCCAATGTGGTTGGCGAGATTGTGCGCCTGTGCCTGGCGGCCGGCGCCGCCAAGGTGGTGGTGACGGACGTGAGTTGCAACGAGCCCCGGCGCTGCTTCGCACGTTCGGGGATCGCCGAGGCGGCCCGCGCTGCGGGCGCCCAAGTGGTCCTGCCCGAGGAAAGCAGGTTCCAGGAGACAGACCTAGGCGGAGCAGTACTGACGTCCTGGCCCGTGTTCGAGCCGTTTCTTTCGGCGGACAAGATGATCAACGTGCCCATCGCCAAGCATCACGGCCTCACGGGCGCGACGCTGGGAATGAAGAATTGGTACGGCATCCTGGGAGGCCAGCGCGGCCGCTTGCATCAACACATCAACGAGTGCCTGGCAGACCTGGCTGCCTTCATGCG
>Ga0187771_10000223_pt1 | contig 32151 bp, 26 predicted proteins | sample 0116_SJ02_MP15_1_FD_133139 | JGI IMG/M metagenome (GOLD analysis project Ga0187771, IMG submission 133139) | Tropical peat soil microbial communities from peatlands in Department of Meta, Colombia - 0116_SJ02_MP15_10_MG | ecosystem: Environmental > Terrestrial > Soil > Wetlands > Peat | place...
CATGGGGCATGATAGCACGTCCATTACCAGAAATCAATAGTATTCTGAGGATAATTCAGCGGTTGGGCCACCGGGGCGCGGGGTTTTTTCATGGAATTTGGAACTTACGTGTTTCGGCGCAGGCCGAGCAGGGACTCGAACTGAGCCTCGGTGAGAATGGACAGGCCCAATTCCTCGGCCTTGTCGTACTTGGACCCGGGGTCGGCGCCCACAACCACATAGTCGGTCCTCTTGCTTACCGACGAGCCGACCTTCCCTCCATGTTCCTTCACCAGTTCGCCGGCCTCTTCGCGCGAGCGGTTGGCCAGCGTCCCGGTAAAGACGAGCGTCATCCCGGCGAGCTTGCGACTCTTCAAGCGGCGCTTTTCTTCCCTGGGATGCACGCCGGCCAAGCGCAGCCGCTCGATGAGCTTGCGGTTCGCCGTTTCGGAGAAGAACTCGGCGATGCTGGCGGCCACTTTGGGTCCCACCTCGGACACCTCGACGAGCTGCTCCTCACCGGCGCGGGCGAGGTCCTCGAGCGAGCCAAAGTGTTCCGCCAGCAACTGCCCGGTGCGCTCGCCCACGAATCGAATGCCCAGGGCGTAAATCAGCCGCGCCAGACTCTTCGTCTTGCTGGCTTGGATTTCCTCGAGAAGATTTTGCGCCGATTTCTCCGCGCGTCGCTCGAGAGCGGCCACCTGGGCGAGCTTCAGGGCGTAGAGGTCCGCGAAATCCTTTACCAGCCCCTTGTCCACCAGTTGGTCCACCACCTTTTCGCCTAAGCCGTCAATGTCCATAGCGTGCCGGCTGGCGTAATGGAGCAGCGACTCCTTGCGTTTGGCGGGGCACGCCGCGTTGACGCAGCGGCAGGCCACTTCGTCCTCTGCCCGGTGAATCCTGCTGCCGCACTCGGGGCAGGCCTGGGGCATTTGGAAGGCCCGCCGCGGCTTCCCTTCCTTGAGCACTTTCACGACATGGGGGATCACTTCGCCGGCGCGCTCCACGATGACGGTGTCGCCGATGTGCACGCCGAGGCGCTCGACCTCGTCCATGTTGTGCAGGGTCGAGCGGCTGACGGTCACGCCGCCAATCTGCACGGGTTCGAGCGCCGCGACGGGGGTCAGCGCGCCGGTGCGCCCCACTTGCACGAAGATGTCTTTCACGACCGTGCTTTCCTGCCTCGCCGGGTACTTGTAAGCGATGGCCCACCGGGGCGCCTTGGCAGTGAAGCCCAGTTCCCGCTGCATGGGGATGGAATTCACCTTGATGACCACGCCGTCTATTTCGTAGGGCAGCTTCTCGCGCCGCGCGTCCCAGGCTTGGCAATAGCGGATCACCTCCTCAATCGAGATGCACAGCTCCCAGTCTTCCGAAGCGCGAAAAAAGAGGCGCTTGAGCGCCTCGAGCGATTCGGAATGCTTCTTGAAGGGGGCCCGGCCGCCCGCAAACAGAAAATAAGCGAAGAAATCCAGGCGACGCTGCGCGGTGATGGCGGGGTCGAGCACGCGCACCGAACCTGCCGCGGCGTTGCGCGGGTTGGCGAAGCGCTTGCCGCCCTGCTCCTCCTGCCTGCGGTTGAGCTCTTCGAAGGCTTTTCGCGTCATGACCACTTCGCCGCGCACTTCGAACTCCCCGGGCAAGCCCGTCTTGGCCAGCGCCGCCGCATCCACGCGCAACGGAATGGAGCCTATGGTCCTGAGGTTGGGGGTCACGTCTTCGCCGGTGGCGCCGTCCCCGCGGGTGATTCCGCGGGCCAGCATTCCGTTTTGGTAATGCAAGGCGATGCTCAGGCCGTCGAACTTGTGCTCGGCGACGTACTCGACACGGCTCTGGCCGCTCAGCTCGCGCACGCGGCGGTCGAAATCGCGCAGCTCGTCGTGGGAGAAGCAATTGTCCAGGCTGAGCATGGGCGCCGAATGGCGCACCGGCTCGAAGCCCTCCCGCGGCGCGCCGCCAACGCGCTGCGAGGGCGAATCAGGCGTAACCAGTTCCGGATGCGCCGCTTCGAGGTCTCTCAGGCGGGCCATCAGCCGGTCAAAGGCGGCGTCCGAAATTTCCGGATCGTCGAGGACGTAATAACGGTATTCGTGGCGCCGGATCTTCTCGCGCAGTTCGGCGGTTTCTCCGGCAACCGGATTGCTTTTTACCATGCGGGCCTCGAAGAACGGCGCAACGCTCGCGCCGGGGTATTATAATGCACGGCTAGCGGCCCGGAGTGACGGCCCGGAATGTAAGGCGATGAAGAACGCCTTGATGATTCACAACCCGCGCGCGGGGAATAGCGGGCGGCACAGGCTCCGCGCTCTCGAGGAGTCTCGCAGAGTGCTGCATGCCGCGGGGATTGAAACGACGCTCGAGGAAGTGAGCGCGCCGGGAGACACTGCTGAACTGGCGCGCAACGCTGCATCCGAAGGCCGCGACCTGCTGATCGTTTGCGGCGGAGACGGCACGCTCAACGAAGCGGTGAATGGCTTGGTGGCCAGCCCCGGCGGCGGCCAGGTTCCGCTGGCGCTGCTGCCCGGGGGAACGGCCAACATTCTGGCCAAGGAATTGGGGCTGCCCTGGGATTTCTCGCGCGCCGCCTCTCGTCTGGCGGGGGCTACCCCGCGGAAGATCGCCTTAGGCCTGGCCACGCCGCTCGAAGAGCCGGGGAAGCGGCGCCACTTTCTGTGCGTGGCGGGCGCGGGACCCGACGGCGCCATCGTTCACGCCGTGGACCTGGAACTGAAAGGGCGAGCGGGCATTCTGGCTTACTGGTATGAAGGGGCGCGGCAGTTGTTTGGCTACACCTTTCCGAAGTTTCGGTTGCGCGCGGCGGAGCATAGCCTGGAAGCGTCATTGGTCATCGCCGGAAGGACCAAGCATTATGGCGGGCCGTTCCAGATCACTACGGAGGCCAGCCTGTTCGAGGACTGCTTCGAGTTCGCCGCCCTGGAGACACAAAGCGCCTGGCGGTATCTGAGTTACTTGCCCACGCTCTGGCTCGGAGGACTGCGCGGCGTACCGGGCGTGCATTATTGGAAGGCGGATGCGGTGGTGTGCGAGCCGCTTGGCCCCGAGCCGGTATACGCCCAAGTGGATGGCGAGCCGCTCGCGCGCCTGCCTGTGGAGTTTCGGATCGTTCCCGGCGCTCTGACGCTGCTTGTGCCACAACCCGCTCCAAGAGCGCGCGTAGCGTGAACTCATGCGGCTGTTCCGACGCGCGCTTTCCATAGAAAAGGCCGCGCCGCTCTTTTTCCTTCGCGCCGTAGAAGGCTGCTGATCGCCGTGGATCCGCTCACGCACGCGGTCGCTTCCTGGACGCTTTCCCGAGCCGGACTCAATCGCACGGGCAGAGTTGCCACGGCCATAGTCGTGTTTTCCGGCGTAATCGGCGATGCCGATTGGCTGGCTTACCTCTTCGGGCCCGGCGCCTTTCTGGCCGCGCGGCGCACCGCCAGCGACTCGATCCCCGGCATCGTCGTGCTCGCTGCCATTGTGGCCGGCGCTTTCTGCTGGTTCGCCCGCAAGCGAGGAAACGTGCACCTGAGATTTGGCCAGGCTTTCGCCCTGGCCGCTGCCGGCGCGGCGCTGCGCGTGGCACTGGACTTGGCCGATTCCGGCGGGGCGCAACTCCTGTGGCCCTTCGGGCCGAGGATCGCCGGCGACCTGGTGGCTGAGGTGGACCCGTGGATTCTGGTTATCCTTCTGGCGGGCCTCCTGCTGCCGCTTCTCTTTGCCGTGGTGAGAGGCGAAATCGGCGCGCGCAGCAGGGCGCCCGCGGGGCGCTGGGGCGCGGTTCTCACGCTGGCCGTTCTTGCGCTTTACCTCGGGGCGCGCGGCGTGCTCCATTCACAAGCCGTGGCGGCGCTCGAGGCGCGCAGTTACGCGGGCGAGTTGCCCCGCCGCGTGGGCGCGTTTCCGGATGCGCTTTCGCCGTTTGTTTGGCGCGGCTTGGTTGAAACGCAAAGCGCCATCCACGAAGTGTACCTACCGCTCGGGCCGGGGGCACCGTTCGATTTCGAGCGAGGCAAGATGCTGTTCAAACCGGAGCCTTCGCCCGCGCTCGAAGCGGCGCAAGGCACGCGCGCGGCGAACGAGTTCCTTTCCCACGCGCGCTTTCCTATCGCTACGGTGGAGAAGTCCGGGGGGGGCTCAACGATTACGCTGCGCGACCTGCGTTTCGACGCGCCGGGCCAGAGCGGCCCCGCGATCATGGCCGTCGCGGAGTTGGACGAACAGGGCCGCGTGGCGCGCGAGAGTTTGCGCTATGCCCCGCGGTGAACGAAGAGAAAGCAGCGCACGGCGGCGCGAAACGCCGGGCGGCAATTCCCGTTCACGCGCGCGGCGCGTTGTGCAGGAATGCTTTGCTCAACAGGTAGCTCAATACGACAATCCCCAGGACCATCGCGGCCATGGCCAGCTTGTGCGCGCCGAGATACTGCGCCGCCGCTTCGCCGTAGCGCGCGGCCAAAATCCCGATGGCGAGGTAGCGCACGATGCGCGCCAGGAGAACCGCGGGCGCAAACGTGCGTAAGGGCACCTCCAGAACGCCCGCGGCAATGACGAAAAGCTTGAAGGGGGTCGGCGGAGGGAACAGAGCGGCAGCCAGCGTGCCCAGGAATGCATGGCGCTCGATCCAGGCGTGCGCCCGGTGGCCCCGCTTGCCGGCCCGGCGCCGGTAGAAGGCCTCGCCGCCCTTGCGGGCGATGAGGTACAAAACCACGCAGCCGGCCACGGAACCGAGCGCGGCCATGAGCGCGTAGTAGGCAATGTGCCGGGGATGCGCATAACACATGCGCATGAGCAGAAGATCGTTGACCACCGGAAAGGTCAGCACAGAAGAATCCAGAAAGGAAATGAGGAAGAGCCCGCCGCCGCCCAGCACGGCGACGAGCGCCAAGACCTTGGCGCGAATGGTCTGAAGTGTCATGTCCGCGCGCTACGCACCCTTTCCCCCTGAAAGCGATGGACGCACGACCGTTGCGGCGCATACAAGTCGCGCCGCGCGGCTCGGGCCGGAGTTCAAAGGGAATCCTTACCCGCTCCGAGGACCGCGGGGATCGCCGCTTCGATCATATCGTAGACGCGATGCAGTTCCTCCGCGGTGACGACGTAGGGCGGCAGAACGTACACGACGTTGCCCAGCGGCCGCAAGAGAATGCCCCGCTCGATGAAGAACTGATAGAGCCGCGGACGCACGGCGGAAAGATAGCCGGCGTCTTCCACGCGGAGTTCCACGGCGCCGACTGAGCCAATGTGGCGGACGTCGCCGACCTGGTCGCTCGAGCGCAGCGCGGCAAGGCGCTGGACATGGACCTTCTCGATGGCGGCGATGCGCTCGAAGACCGGCTCGGTCTCGAAAATCTCGAGACAGGCGCAAGCGGCGGCGCAGGCCAACGGATTGCCGGTATAGGAATGCCCGTGGAAGAAAGTACGGCGGCGATCGGCGCCGCGAAACGGCGATTCCACGGCGTCGGTGCAAAGCGTCGCGCCCAGAGGCAGGAATCCTGCGGTCAAACCTTTGGAGAGGCACATCAAATCGGGCACGACGCCGGCACGGTCGCAAGCAAACATTTTGCCGGTGCGGCCGAAGCCGGTGAGAACCTCGTCGGCGATGAAAAACACGCCAAAGCGCGAGCACAATTCGCGCACGCCGCGCAGAAACTCTTCCGGATGCACGATCATTCCACCCGCGCCTTGCAAAAGCGGCTCGACGATGACGGCGGCAATCTGCTCGTGGCGCTCGCGGAGGAGCTGCTCCAACTGCTGCGAGCACTCGATGCGGCAGGTTGCCCGCGAGAGTCCCACGGGACAGCGGTAACAATAAGCCGAATGCACGCGCTCAACGGGGAAGCGCATGGAGGCGAACGCTTCATTGAAGACCGAGTCATCGCTCGCGGACATGGCCCCCACGGTATCGCCGTGGTAGCCATGCTCGAGAGCCACAATCCGGCACTTCTCCTGGCGGCCGAGGTTGAACCAATGCTGCACGGCCAGTTTCATGGCCACTTCCACGGCGGTGGAACCGTCGTCGGAAAAGAACAGATGGGTCAGAGCGGGCGGCGCCCAGCGGCGCAGCTTGGCGGCCAGCGTTTCCGCCGGCTCGTGGGTGAAACCGGCAAAGATCACGTGTTCGAGCCGGCGGGCTTGCGCGGCGACGGCAGCGGCGATGCGCGGGTGGGCGTGACCGTGAATATTCACCCACCAGGAGGATATGGCGTCGAGGACTTTGCGGCCATCTTGCAGGTAAAGATAGGCGCCTTCGGCGCGGGCCACGCGGAGAGGCGGAGGATCCACGGCTGCTTGAGAAAACGGATGCCAAATGCGCAATTCGGGCTTCATGGGCAAAAGGCGGCGCGGTCAAAATGGTTTTCAAAGACGCGCAAGAGGGCGCCGCGGCCGATTTGCGCCAAAGGAGGAATCTCGCCGATCACTTTGACGCGGCCATAGTGCCGGATAGCCCAGCGGTTGTCCTTGTTTGGCTCGCCGATCATCACCACGCCGCACACAGGGACGTTCACGGAACGCAGCGCAGCCAGCGAGAGCAAAGTATGGTTGATGGTGCCGAGCGAGCTGCGCGCCGCCAGGATCGCGGGCAGCTTCAACTGAACTATCAAATCCAGCATAAGCTGGCTCTCGTTCACGGGCACAAGCACGCCCCCGGCTCCCTCTACAACCAGAGATTCCCGCTCCAGCCCCGCAGGCAGGCAAATGCGCTCCAGGTCAATCCGCGCGCCGGCCTGGGAAGCCGCGAGGTGCGGCGAGACCGGCGGAGCGAAACTGTATACCTCAGGCAGCGCGCGGTCCGGGCCCAGCCCGGCCAGACGCATGACCGTTTCGCGATCGGCACCCTCGAGCGTGCCCGTTTGGATTGGCTTCCAGTAAATGGCGTCGAAGGCCGCGCAAAGCAACGCGGAAAGCACGGTCTTGCCGATGCCGGTGTCCGTGCCGGTGACGAAAAACCGGTGGCTCACGCGGTCCTCGCCGAAGCCGCTGGAGGCACATGGCCAAAGACCGTGCTTGGCGGGCCGCAAGAAACCCTTCGCACATCGGGACATGCCAGCAGCGCGTGGCGCAAGCGCTCGAGCTCGGCGGGAGCCACGCGGGTGGTGAGGGAAAGCCGCAGCCGCGATTCCCCCTCGGGCACCGTAGGCGGGCGGATGGCGCGCAGGGCGAACCCGGCCGAGACCAGCGCATCAGAAACACGCAGCGCGGCAGCATCCTCGCCAAGCACAACGGGAACGATCTGCGAGCAGGCGGCCCGGGTATCGAATCCGTCGCGGCGGAGCGCAGCAGTGAAATTCGCAGCCGTTTCCAAAAGCGCGGCACGCTCACGGTCCATACCGCGCGCGAGGTGAAGGGCGGCGCGAATCTGATGGGCAAAATACGGAGGCAAGGCCGTGCTGAAGAGGAAGGTTCTGGCGCGGTTGATGAGGCAGGGGCGAAGCGCGGCCGAGCCGCAGACAAAAGCCCCGGCGCTGGCCAGGGCCTTGCCGCAAGTGTGCACCACGGCAAAAACGCGCCGCTCCGCGCCCAGCGCGGCGACCAGCCCGCGCCCCTCTGGGCCGTGCACGCCGGTGGCGTGAGCCTCGTCCACAACCAGTTCCGCGCCATAGCACGCAGCAAGGGCCAAGAGTTCCGCAAGCGGCGCGGCGTCGCCGTCCATGCTAAAGATGCTCTCGGTGACAATCAGCTTTCGGCAGCGCTTGACTTCGTGCTTCTCCAGGGCACGGCGCAGCGATTCCAAATCGCGGTGGGGGAAGACGACGCGGCGGGCGTTGGACAAGCGGATGCCGTCAATCAAACTGGCGTGGTTCAACTCATCGGAAAAGACCAGATCATCGCGCCGCAAAACGGAGGAAAGCAAGCCGATGTTCGCGGCGTAACCGCTGGAGAAGAAAAGAGCCGTCTCGGTTCCGGCGAAGCGCGCGAACTCCTCCTCGATCTCCTGCCACTCGCGGGAATGGCCCGAAAGGAGGCGCGAGCCGGTCGAGCCCACGCGGAGGGTGCGCTCAATTCCGGCAATGAGCGCGCGCTTCAATTCGGGATTCTCGGCAAGCCCCAGATAGTCGTTGGAACACAGGTTGACGCCGGGAACACAGGTCAGGGAACGCAGGCGGCCGCGGCGGGCGAGGTCCGCGAGTTCCGCTTCCAACTGCGCGGGGAGAGATGGGCGCTCGTCAGACGGCATAGGATGGGAGCGAGCGAAGCCCGAGGTTGCGAAGGAAGGCGTCGTCCTCATCGAGCGTCGGGTTGGGCGTGGTGAGCAGCTTATCGCCGATGAAGATGGAGTTGGCGCCCGCAAGGACGCAGAGCGCAGTGGCTTCCGGGGACATCTGGCGGCGGCCGGCCGCCAAGCGGACCATGGAGGCGGGCATGAGTATACGCGCGGTAGCGATGGCGCGGACCATCTCGAGGGAATGGAGAGGCGGCCGCGATTCGAGCGGGGTGCCCTCGACGCGCACGAGCATGTTGATGGGCACGCTCTCGGGATGAGGATCGAGCGCGGCGAGGTCGCGCAGGAGGGCGACGCGGTCATCCTGGCTCTCGCCCATGCCGAGAATGCCGCCACAGCAGACGGTGATGCCGGCCTTGCGCACTGCGCGGAGGGTTTGCAGGCGGTCGTCGTAGGTGTGGGTGGTGATGATAGAGGAATAGAACTCGCGCGAGGTGTCCAGGTTGTGGTTATAGGCGTGGAGGCCGGCATTCTTGAGTTGCACGGCCTGTTCCTCGGTGAGCATGCCCAATGTGCAGCAGGTCTCCATGCCCAGGGCGGTGATGCCGCGAACCATCTCCAGGACGGCGTCGAACTCGCGGCCCCGGGGAGCGTCGCGCCAAGCCGCGCCCAGGCAGAAGCGCGTCACTCCACGCGCGGCCGCTTGGCGAGCGACGCCGATCACGTATTGCGGGTCCAGGAGTTTCTCGCGCTCGACCCCGGTGCGGTAGCGCGCGCTCTGCGGACAATACGCGCAGTCTTCCGGGCAGCCGCCCGTCTTGATGGAGAGCAACTGGCAGGTTTGCACCAGGCCGGCCGGTTGGAATTCTCGATGCACGTGCTGGGCGCGAAAAACCAAATCGGGAATCGCGGAGCGGTAAATCTCCGCGACTTCGGCAAAGCTCCAGTCGTGACGCACTGCGGCGCGGACATGAGCGGCACTTCGAGCGGCCATCAGCGGAACACTCCTTCCACTCCTGCAGTCCCTTGCACGATTGGAGGCATTGATGGTAGCAGATGAGCTGGGGTTCAGAGAAACTCGTTGAGCAATTGCAACGACCACTCTCTGACTCACAGCCGACGTCGCGTTTGCAGTTCGGCGGACGGAAACCGAACGATGTTCTGGGAGGCCACTTAAGGGATTCCCAAGCCAGGAGGGCTGAAAGGCAGTTCCCCTTGTTGTAGTGAAGCAGGGCGAGTTTTCCACAGGGGGCGGGAATGGCGTTTTGGGGGAAACGGGTGTAGAGTCTGGTTCCCTTCGACGAGAGTCCCCGCAGAGGAGTGGCATGGTGTCCCAGCTCGCTTGCCGCCCCGGACAAACGGATCAACGCATTCGCGGCGCTGTGCGCGGCTTCGCCGGAGCCGGGCGAAGGGCGGGCCTGTGACAGCCGACGAGGAGCCGCAAATGATTGGGCCAGAGGCGAACAGCGCACAAGCGGAACGGAAGAAGCGGCGAAGCACGCGCATCGTGCAGGCTGTTCCTCTGCTGGTTACCGGAGTGGACGCGCTGGGCAGGCCCTTCCAAGAACACACCTCGACGTTGCTGATTAACTGCCACGGATGCCGATACCAGTCGAAACACTACGTATTGAAGAATATGTGGGTGCAGTTGGAGGTGCCGCACGCGGAATCAGAGCGCCCGGCGCGGAAGGTGCGGGCCAAGGTGGCGTGGATTCAGCGGCCGCGCACGGTTCGGCAGCTCTTCCAAGTGGCCGCGGAGCTGGAAATCCCGGGCAACTTGTGGGGCATCGCGTTTCCGCCGGAAGATTGGTTTCCGTTTCCGGAGGAGGCTGGGGAGGCGAGGGCCGCGGATGTCTCCGGGGACATCGGCTTCTTGCCAAGCTCCTTTGAAGATCAGGAGGCTTTGGACGCCATGGACGGTATTCAGATTGTGCCTCCGGGCACTCCGACAGACGCGGCCATGCTTCTTTCGCGGCAAGTGGCGAGGCTGGTCGGCGAAGCGAGGCAACAGATTCAGTGCGAGGCGCGGGAGGCGGCGGCGGAGGCCGTGGCCGCGGAAACGAAGGCCGCGCTGGCCAACGCCCAGGCGCAACTGGAGTCCGCGCGGCAAGCGATGGAGAAGGACCTGGCGCCGGCGCTGGAGCGGATTGCCGCGGAGGGCGCCGCACGCGTGCGCGGGGCGCAGGAATCCGCCGCAGGCGCTCTCCGGGAAGACCTTCCCCGCTGGCTCGCGGGGCAAATGGAAGAGCTGGCGCGGGAGATGGCCGCGCGGATTGCCGAGTCGGCGGCCAGGCAGTGGGCTACGGAAAGAGGCGAGATTGGCGAGCAACTGGCTTCGCTCGTGGGATCCGCGGAGGAGCAGGTGGAGAAACTGCGGCGCAGCGCGGAGGAAAGCGCTGCGAGTCTCGAAACGCGCCTATCGGGATTCGAGGAAGAACTTTCCGCACGCGTGGAATCCTGCCGGCAGCAATGGGAACAGATAGCGCAGGGGAAAATCGCCGAGACATCGTCCTCGCAGCGCGAGACCATGCTCTCCGCCGCAGCAGAGATTCGTCAGCAGATCACAGCCACGCTCGCGGCCACGGACGCTTCCTGGCACCGCCACCTGGAGAGCGAGCTGGAGGCGGCATCGGGGCGGCTGCGGCAATCGGTGGAGACGACGGTGGACGCCGCCGCGCAACGGGCCGCGGAGGAAATGGAGAAGCGCGGCGCGGAATCGCTCTCGCATCTTGATTTGCAGATGGCCTCGCACGCCGCGGGCTTCACCTCGGCCATGACGGCCGCTCAGGAGACCCTGGAAACGCTGGGGCCCCAAGTGGAGCGGGGCGAGGAACTGGCGCGGTCGCTAGCCCGGGCGGAGAAGGAGTTCGGGGCGGCGCTGGAGGGCCAGGGGGCGCGGATACGGGAGGCTGCGGAAGAATCCATCCGCGTATCCGAGGCACGGCTGGCGGAAGCGTGCGACAACGCGGAAGCCGAGGCGCGTGGCCGCGCGCAGGCCATGGTGGAAGGCAGTCTCGCCGAGCTGCACTCCGGCGCAGACAACATCCAGCGTTCGAGCGTCGAGTCACTGCACAGATCGGCGGAGTGGTACGAAAAAAAGATGCAAGTGCAACTGCAGAGCGCGCTGGAGAAGGGCGTGGAGCAAGCTGCGGCTTCCCTGCGGGAAAAGGCCGGGGAACAATCGGGGTTGTTCGCGTCGGAATTGGACCGCAGCAGCCGGAGCTTTGTGGAGCACGCCCAGGCGCAGATAGACGAAACGGTGAAGGAGGCCTTTGACCGGGCGCGCGCCCTTTTCCATGAAGCGGCGGACACGACGACGGCGGCCTTCATGGACGAGATTCAGCGCCACGCGCGCCAGGAACTCGACGGCTTCGAGGGGTTCCTGCACAAGTCGCTGGAGGCCGCGCGGGCCGAGACGGAGAGCCACACGGGCGCCCTGCGCACCCGCTGGGCAGAAGAAGGGCAAGCCGCCGAGGCGCGCTTCCAGGCCGGGATGAGCGGGGCGCTGGAAAACGGCATCGCGGAGATGCATAGGCAAGTGCAAGCCAGCTTCAGCCCGCTTTTGGACTCGTGGCGCTCGATGACCGAGGCTCACCGGGAGCGGTTGCGGGAACTGCACGGACGATTGGGGGACGAATCGGCGGAGCAGCACCGGCAAAGACTGGAGAACATTTCCAATTCGTGGATGGTGGCGACGGTCACATCGCTGGACCACCAAACCCGCGCAGTTCTGGAAGGGATCGCACAGGCGGCGGAGGAAAGGCTACGGGAAGCTTGCGCTCAGGTCTTCGCCCAGGCTGGCGAGGCGCTTCGAGGGCGCATGCGGCAAATGGCGCCGGGCATCCTGGCCAGCGCCGCTTCCGCGTCCCCAAGGGCATAGCAAGAAGGCGCAGCGAGCGGTGCGGGGTATACTCCGTCGCGGAGCCAACGATGGCCCGTAACACCCTGGAATTCCTTACGCAAAACGATTGGGTGCTGATTTCGGCCAAGGCAGCACGCCGGAGATACTCCCCGGGAGAAGAGATCATCAAGGAGGGGGCGCGCGGAGAAGCGGTTTTCATCCTTCGGCAAGGGGCCGCATCCGTGGTGCTGTCCAGCGCCGGGGCGGAGGCGCCTGTGGCGCAGCTTGGGCCAGGCGACATCTGCGGCGACATGGCGTTCCTGGAGAAGGGCCGGGCCAGCGCTTCGGTGATTGCCGCAGAGCCGGTGGAAGCGGAAGTGATTCCGGCAGCAGAGCTGGAAAAACTGTTCGACTCCTTTCCCGGCCTGGCGGCGCGATTTTACCGTTCGCTGGCCGTGGTTCTCGGCCGGCGACTGCGGGATACATCCGCGCAACTGGGGCGCGAGTACGGGCGGGGAGGACACCAAGGGCCTGGCTGACGCCAGCCCGGAGTGCGGCAAATCCCCCGGTGAGAATTGACTTGGCCGTGGCCTGGCGGATAGGCACATCAAGCTGGTTATAATGTTGCGCAGACATGGACTGGGCACCCGCGTCCATTGCGCGCTGGTTGTTTGATTCGCCGCGAGGCGTGGCGGACAAACTGGCGCCGCGCTGGCTGTTTCTCCGGGCCCTCGGGCTGATCTACTTTTCCGCTTTCTTCTCCCTGGTGTTTCAAATCCGCGGGCTGATCGGGCCGCAAGGAATCCTGCCGGCGAACGAATATCTGCAACAAGCGGCGCAGGTGGTGGGGCACGAGCGTTTCTGGTTTGCGCCGTCGCTGCTGTGGTTCTCGAGCGGAACGCACATGCTCACGGGACTGTGTTGGGCGGGGATGGCGGCTTCTCTGCTGCTGGTCTTGAATGTTTGGCCGCGCGGAACGCTGCTCGCGTGTTTCGTGTGCTTTCTTTCGTTCGTCAGCGCGTCCGGAGATTTCTCGGCCTACCAGTCCGATGGGATGCTGCTGGAAGCGGGCTTCGTGGCTCTGTTTTTTGCGCCCCGGGGGACGCGGCCGGGGTTAGGAGGCAGCCATCCGCCCGTGCGGGCCAGCCTGTTCCTGCTGCAGTGGGAATGGTTGCGCATTTACTTCGAGTCGGGGATGGCCAAGCTGGCCAGCGGCGACCCGGAATGGCGGCAACTGACGGCCATGGACGAGTATTACCAGAATGGCCCGCTGCCCACATGGATCGGCTGGTACACGCAGCATCTGCCGCATTGGTTCCATACTTGGACGGCGCTGGCCACGCTGGTGCTCGAGCTGGGACTGGTGTGGATGATGTTCCTGCCGCGGCGGTGGCGGACGGCGTGCTTTTTGATTGCCACGTGCTGGCAGATTCCCGTCATCCTCACAGCCAACTACACGTTTCTGAACTACCTGGTACTTTCGCTGGGCATTCTTTTGGTGGATGACCACTTCGTGGCGCGCCTGGTTCCCTGGCGGTGGAGAAAGCGGCTGCTCGAGCACATGGGTACAAACTCACAAACGATTTCAGGCCGGCCTCCAAGCGAGCCTCCGTCGCTCCTGCGAGCCGTCTTGCTGGAACCGCGGACCGAACCAGGCGAGGATCAAACGTCCGACCGGGGCGCAGAGCGAAACTGGCGCGAGCGCCTGAGGCCGAAGCTCGCGGCTCTGAGACTTTCCTGCGCCGGCGTAATGCTGAGCTGGATTTTCTATGCCACCACCGCGCAACTGCTGTGGGTGGTGCTGCCGTCGCTGCGGCTGCCGGCGAAACCGGTGGCGGCGCTGATGCCCTTTCGCGTGGCCAATCAGTACGGCCTTTTCGCGGTGATGACCCGGGGGCGTTATGAAATCGAGTTCCAAGGCTCTGACGACGGGCAAACCTGGGTGGCCTACCCCTTTCGATTCAAGCCCCAGGACCCGCGCAAACCGCCGGGAATCTTCGCGCCTTACCAGCCGCGGTTCGATTGGAATTTGTGGTTTGCATCGCTGGGGGATTGGCGGGCGTCGCCGATCGTCGCGCGGACGGAAGTGCGCCTGCTTTCGGGGGACGCGGACGTTTTGTCGCTATTTGCCGGCAACCCATTCCCTCACGAGCCGCCTCGCCAGGTGCGCGCGGTGCTGTGGCAGTACTGGTTTTCCACGCTGGAAGAGAAGCGTGCCCAAGGATTGTGGTGGAAACGGGAGCTGCTGGGACTTTATGCCCCGGTACTCGAGCGTTTGCCCGGGGGCAAGATCGAGATTGTCCAGTGGCCCGAGCCGCTTTCACCCCACGAGTAACTCATCAGGCCGGCCTTCGGCCGCCGCGGCGGCTAGGCCTTCTGCGCTTGACGGCGCAAGAAAGTGGGCACGTCCAAGTCCTCGCCAGGGGCTTCGCTAGGCAGCGAATCGTTGAAGCTGCGCTGGGCCTCGGAAACCGCGCCCAAGGCAGCGCTGGCCACAGCCGCTGCCGCCGCAGGCTGTGAGGCGGGAGTCTCGCGCGCGGCTTTCCACGTTTTCGGGAGGTAGGAAGGCCGCTGCTGGGCGTGACCCTTGGCCACGTCCTTGAAACCCGCGGCGATGACGGTAATCTTCACCGCGTCCTTCATAGAATCGTCCAGAACCGCGCCGAAGATGATATTGGCGTTCTCGTGCGCGGCTTTCTGAATCACCGAGGAGGCTTCGTGGACTTCGTGAAGCGTGAGGCTGGAGCTGCCGGAAATGTTGATGAGAATGCCTTGGGCGCCCTGGATGGAATTGTCCTCGAGCAAGGGGCTGGAGACGGCGCGGTTGGCGGCGTCCACGGCGCGGTTGGACCCGGTGGCCACGGCCGTGCCCATGACCGCGTAGCCCTGGCCGTGCATGATGGCTTTCACGTCGGCGAAGTCGCGGTTGATGATTCCGGGCACGGTAATGATGTCGCTGATGCCTTGCACGGCCTGGCGCAGAATGTCGTCGGCGATGCGGAAGGCGTCGAAGAAGCTGGTGCCGCGCTCGACGGTTTCCATGAGCCGCTCGTTGGGAATGACGATGACGGTGTCCACGCTGCCAACGAGTTCGGAGAGGGCCTGTTCCGCCTGGAGCATGCGGCGCTTGCCTTCGAAGGCGAAGGGCTTGGTCACCACAGCCACGGTCAGCGCGCCCAGCTCGGAAGCGAGGGAAGCCACCACCGGGGCGCCGCCGCTGCCGGTGCCGCCGCCAAGCCCGGCGGTGATGAAGATCATGTCCGCGCCTTCGAGGGCTTCGATAATCTTGTCGGTGTCTTCGAGGGCGGCCTTGCGGCCAACCTCGGGATTCGCGCCCGCGCCCAAGCCCTTGGTCAGCTTGGCGCCGAGTTGTAGCTTGAGCGGGGCCTGGGAAAGGCGGAGCGCCTGCAGGTCGGTGTTGCCGGCGATGAACTCGACGCCTTCGAGCTTGGCGCGAATCATGCGGTTGACGGCGTTGCAGCCTCCGCCGCCGACGCCGATGACCTTGATTTTGGCGGGCTGAAGCTCCTCGCTCAACGAGATGCGAATTCCTGCGTCCTTCGTAGTCATGTTCCCCCCCCCGGATTTCCAGGTTCTGCCGCGCGACGCTTCGCCGCTGGTTACGACGCGCCGGCAAACATCGCCTTGAGTTTGGCTACCAAACCTCCCTGCCGCTGGGCCGCGGCGCGGCGCTCCCACGCTCCGTAGAGCACCAGCCCGACCGCAGTGGCATATTCGGGCTGAGAAACCTCCGGGGGCAACTCGGCGATGCCGCGCGCTTCGGCCACGCGCACGGGCAGCGAGAACTCGCGCTCGGCCAGCTCGACGAAACCGCGCAAGCGCGCGCCCCCTCCGGCCAGGACAAATCCCGCGGGGATTTGCGCGGCGAGGCCGGAGCGTTCCAGTTCATCGCGCACCAGGGCAAGCAGCTCCAGGGCGCGCGGTTCGAGAATATCGGTGAGCATGCGGGAGAAAACGGTGCGCGGCGGGCGGTCGCCGACGCTGGCGATTTCAATGGAGACATCCTCGCGGAGCAGTTCGCGCCATGAGCAAGCATCATTGCGCTTCACGCGCTCCGCCTCGCTGGTGGGCGTGCGCAGACCCACGGCCAGGTCGTTGGTGAAATGATCACCGCCCACGGGAATGGCCGCGGTGTGGCGCACCACCCCGCCGCCAAATACAACCAAGTCGCCGGTGCCTCCGCCAAGGTCAATCAGGCAGCAGCCCAACTCGCGTTCATCCTGGGTCAGGCAGGATTCCGCCGAGGCCAGAGGTTCGAGCACGGTGTCGCTCACCAGGACGCCGGCGCGGTTGACGGCGGTGACCAGGTTCTGCACCGCGGCGGCGGAAGCGGTCACGATGTGCACATTGGCTTCCAAGCGCTGTCCCACCAGACCGATGGGATCGCGAATGCCGTCCTGGGCGTCCACCAAGAACTCGAGGGGCAAGACGTGGAGCACTTCGCGGTCTTCGGGCAAAGAGATGTTGCGCGCGGCATCAATGGCCCGGCGCACATCCTCGCGCTCGATATCGCGGCGGCGCGGCCCGAGAGAAACTCCGCCGCGGCTGTTCACGCCGTGCACATGGCCGCCGGCCACCCCCAGGAGCACCGCCTCGACTGGAACGCCAGCCACGCTTTCCGCTTCTTCCACGGCTCGGCGAATGGAGCTCACCGTGGCTTCGAGATTCACAATCACGCCGCGGCGCAAACCCTTGGATTCGGCTCCGCCCAGGGACACGAACCTGGGTTGCTGCCCGTCCCACTCGGCAATGAGGACGCACGTCTTGGCGCTGCCGATGTCCAGGCCGGCGATGTAACGGTCCTTCTTGGACAAGCTTCAGTCCCTCCCTGGTAAACTACAACAACGGTCATCGCCCATGCTTCGTCCTCTTAGCCGCTGGCCGTGACTTGGCCTGCGCCTGCCGGTACGAGCCCTTGAAAGTGTCTTGAACAGGTTTCTGCGCGCTGGGCAGCATGTCCTGTGGCTCCGCGAGCGGCCTAGGAGCCTCGGGATTAATGACCACCTGGCGCTGGTAGCGCAGGTCTATGGACTCGATTCGTCCAGCTTTGGCTTGCCACTGGGGAAAATTAGCAGCCAGGAGCCGATACTTTGCGGCAAAATCCGCGTCACCGAAATGGATGGCCACGGCGCCCGCAGCATCCCCGCCCAGACCGGTCATGACGGCGCGCAAGTCGCCGGCGTCGGCAAGGTCCACCTCGCTGACGTGGTCGCTGGCGCCGGGGCGCACCGACTCGAGATCCTGCATGAACCGATCGTAGAGTTGCATGCGCTGCCTGCGGTCGTCTTGCGGTTGGGCTTCGGAGAGGCCAGTCACAACAGGAAAGGCAAAGGTATCCCCGGCGGGAGACGACGGCTGGGCCTCGAGGATCACACCCTGCAAATCCACGAGCATCAGAGTGGGGCCCGCGCGCAGGAAGGCCAGCGGCCGGCGCTCGGTGACTTCCACGCGCAAACGATTGGGCAGAATCCGCTCGACGCGGGCCTGCTCGACCCAGGGAATCTGGTCGATTGCTTGCCGGCGCGCGCCCAGGGGAACGAGCACGATGCTGCGGCCCATGTCGCGCTGGAACAGGGCCACGACGGCTGCGCGGGCGACGAAGTGGTTCCCGGTCACTTCGATCTGCTGCGGACTGGCAAGCAGCACGCGAGGCGAAGAAGAAAAGAAGCGCGCCCCCTGGTAGAGCGCGAAAGCCGCCAAGAAGGCGGTTAGGCCGATACGCAAGGCCCGGAGCAATGCCGGCCAGGTGTGTTTGCTGAAACTCCTGCGGCGGATTTCCACGGGCTTCTGCCGGCGGAGATACTTGGGCTCTTCCTCGGCCAGGATCTCCGGCTGGTAGTTTTCCGCGTCTAGTGGCGCGGGCCGCTCGACGATCTTCAGTCTTGCCAGATGACCACCTCGTTTTGCAGTTCGAGGCCAAAGGCAGCCCCGACGCGTTCGCGCACGCCGGCGATCAGCGCGAGCATGTCTTCCGCCGTCGCGCCGCCGGCATTGACGAAAAAGTTGCCGTGGCGCTCGCTGACCCGCGCGCCGCCCACCGCGCGGCCTTTCAACCCCAATTCGTCAATCATTCGTCCCGCCGAGGCGCCGGGAGGGTTCTTGAAGATGCAGCCAGCGCTCTTTTCCTGGAGCGGCTGGCTGGAACGCCGCTTTTCGTTGCAGATACGAATGCCTTGGAGGATTTCCGAGTACGGCTTGGAGGGCAGCTCCAGTTTCACCGCGAGCATGATATCACCGGGGGCAAAAGAAGTATGCCGGTAGTCAAAAGAAATTCGCGCCCCCTTGAGGATTTCCATCCGCCCGCTGGCCGCCCGGTAGAGTTCCACCTCACGGACAAACTTTCCGATCTGGGCGCCATAGGCTCCGGCATTCATCCTGAGCGCCCCGCCGACCGTGCCGGGCACGCCGACGAGGCCCTCCATGCCGCCGAGGCCATGCTTCGCGCAGAAGGTCACCGTGCGTCCCAGGCTGGCTGCGGCGTGAAGGTGCGCGGAGTTCCCTTCCAGGCGCATGTCCGCCTCTGGCCGAGCCAGCTGCAGAACAACCCAGGGGAGGTCGCCGTCGCACACCAGGAGATTCGTTCCGCCGCCCAGGAAACGGTGCTCGATGCCGTGCCGGTCGAGCAGACGGAGCAGTTCGGGAAGATGACCATGCTCGCGGACCAGCAGCAAGTCGGTTGTGCCCCCGATGCCCAGCGAGGTCATCTGGGCAAGGGAGGCGCCGGGCCGAAGCTCGACCCCCAGTTCGGGGAGCGCGGCAACGACTTGCGGTTCGTTAATGCGCATCGTGCACCGCTGCCTTCGCGCCCAGGCGCTCTGCCAGTTCGGCGGCCGTGCGTCCTACGCTGCCCGCGCCAATGGTTAAGATAGCGTCGCCGGGACGCGCCTCCTGAAGCAGGCGCTCGATACCTTCCTGTAAGGAAGAGCAATAGGCTACGTTCTTGTGCCCTGCATCACGAATAGCAGCGGCCAGGCGCTCGCTGGTGATTCCTTCCAAGGGGGTCTCGCCGGCCGGATAGATGTCCGCGAGCAGCAGGAGATCGGCCTGATTGAAGGCCCGGCAGAACTCGTCCCAAAGCTGCTGCGTGCGGGAATAGCGGTGCGGCTGGAAAAGCACCAAGAGGCGGCTGAACTTGCAGCCGCGCGCGGCTTCCAGGGTGGCGCGGATTTCCGCCGGATGGTGGCCGTAGTCGTCCACCACGGTGACCGAGCGCGCACCTTGCTCTCCCAATCCGCCCGCCTTGATGTCGAACCTGCGTCCCACTCCGGAGAAATTCTCCAGCCCGTGGCGAATCAGGTCCACCGGGACAGCCAAGGCCAGTCCGACAGCCGCGGCAGCCGCAGCGTTGCGCACGTTGTGAATCCCCGGGGGAGCAGGCAGGCGAAATCTGCCGAGTTCTTCGCCTTTGTAGGTGAGGCAGAACAAGCTGCCCAAGCCTTGGAGCTGCACTTCGCTGATGACCAAGTCCGCCTGGCTGGAGGTTCCATAGGTGATGACCGGGCGCTTCACCTTCGGGAGGATGGCCTGCACGTTCGGCTCGTCCAAACAGAGGATCACTTCGCCGTAAAAGGGCACGCGATTGACGAATTGCGCGAAGGTTTCCTGAATCTCTTCCAGAGAGGCGTATTGGTCGAGGTGTTCGCGGTCAATGGTGGTGACCACGGCAATCACCGGGGCCAGCAGGAGAAAGGAGCGGTCGCTTTCGTCCGCCTCCACGACCATATACTGGCCGCGTCCCAGCCGCGCGGTGGTTCCCGCATGATTGACCCGCCCACCGATGACAAACGTGGGATCGAGATGCGCCGCGGCGAGGATGGAGGCCACCAGCGAGGTGGTGGTGGTCTTCCCGTGCGCCCCCGCCACAGCCACGCCGTATTTCAAGCGCATTAGCTCGGCAAGCATCTCCGCACGCGGGATCACCGGGATTTTCGCGCGGTGGGCCTCGACAACCTCGGGATTGTCCGGCTTGACGGCCGCGGAAACGACGACCACATGGGCGCCCTGCACGTACTCGGGGCGATGGCCCTCGTAAATCGTGGCTCCCAGGCCGGCCAAACGCTCGGTGACCGCCGAGAGGCGCAGGTCCGATCCGGAAACGGAATAGCGCAAGGTGAGGAGCACCTCGGCAATCCCGCTCATGCCGATGCCGCCGATCCCTACCAAATGAATGCGCTGGAAATGGCGGAAGGAAGCGGTCATGCGCGCGCAACCTCCTCGATCAGGTCCACGATGTCGCGCGCAGCGCGGGGACGCGCCAGGCGTCGTGCGCCCTCCGCCAGCTTCTCCATTTCCCCGGGCCGGTCCAGGAGGAAAAAGATTTCGCTGGCCAGGCGCTGGCCGTCAAGTTCAGGCTGAGGAATCAAGCGGCCCGCGCCAGCGCGGGCCATCTCTTGCGCGTTGCGCATCTGATGGCTGTCGGTGGCTGCCCCGAAGGGGATGAAGATGGCGGCGCGTCCGGCGGCGGCCACCTCAGCCGCAGTGATGGCCCCCGCGCGGCAAACAATCAGGTCGGCCCAGGCAAAGCGCTCGGCCATATTGGCGAGGAAAGGCTGCACCTCGGCGCTGGCAAACCCGCGCCGCGCATAGGCCACGCGCACGGCATCATAGTCTCGCTCGCCGGTCTGGTGAACGATGGCCAGTTGCTCTTTTCTCTTCTCCAAGCGGTCCAAGCTGTCCACCACCGCCCGGTTGATAGGCAGCGCGCCTTGGCTGCCTCCGGTGATGAGCAGGCGAAAAGGCGCGACGGGAGCGCGCACAGGACACTGGAAGAACTCCGGCCGCACCGGGCATCCGGTCAGGACAGCTTTGGCTGCGTAGCGCCGGGATTGTACTTCGTAGGAAGTGGCCACGCGCGCGGCCAGGCGAGCCAAGACGCGGTTGGTGAATCCAACTTCGGCGTTAGGCTCGAAGATCACCGTCGGTATCCCACGCATCGCCGCGGCAAGAAGCATTGGCCCGGCAGCGTAACCGCCGACGCCAAATGCAGCGTTCACTCGATGACGGTGCAGGATAGCCCGAGCGTCGCACATGGCGGGGAGCAGAAGGGCCAAGTTTCGGACGAAAGTCAGGCCACCCTTGCCTTTCAAGCCTGCCACGCGGATGGTCTCCAGCGGCAGACCCGCCTGCGGCACCAGCTTGGCCTCGATCCCGTTCCGCGTTCCTATCAATATAACTTCCCTTCCCATTCCCCGGCTCAGCCACTCCTTGGCCACAGCCACCGCCGGGAAAACGTGCCCGCCCGTGCCGCCGCCCGCGATGAGCAGTTTCAAGGCTTCAGTCCGCGGCCTGCTGGCTGATGTTCAGGAGCACTCCCGTCGCCAGGAGCATGCTCAGCAGGCTCGATCCGCCGTAGCTTACAAACGGCAGAGGAATCCCTTTGGTGGGCATCATGCCCAAGACCACGGAGAAATTGATGAGCGCTTGGAAGAGGACCATAGTGGTCACCCCCAGCGCCAGGAGTCTGCCGAAGCCGTCGGGAGCGGCCCAGGCGGCGCGCATGCCGCGCCATCCGTAGACGGCGAAGAGGGACACCAGAAGGACCCCGCCGATGAAGCCCCATTCCTCGCACAACACTGCATAGATAAAGTCCGTATGCGCCTCCGGAAGGTAGAACAGCTTCTGCTTGCTCTCCATCAGTCCCACGCCAGTGAACCCGCCGGAACCCACGGCAATGAGCGACTGGAGGAGTTGAAAGCCGCGGCCCAGCGGATCCTCCTGGGGATGGAAGAATCCCCCGATGCGGCCTTGCCGATAGGAAACCAAGCGGATGAGCAGATACATGGCCGGGAGCGCGGCCCCCGCTCCCGCGGCCAACCATTTCCAGGAGATGCCGGCGGCAATGAGAATCGCGGCAACGATCAGCAGCATTTCCACGGGAGTCCCCAGGTCCGGCTGGATCAAGACGAGCACCAGGATGGCCAGCACGGGAGCCATGGCCGGCAAGAGCGTGCGCTTCAGGTCCCCGGCGTTGAACTCGAGGGAGGCCTTGGTGCGGCGCTTCAATTCCAAGAACCAGGCCAGATACAAAATGACGGCCAGCTTGGCCAATTCCGCGGGCTGAAAGCTCAGCGAACCCAGGCGCAGCCAGCGATGCGTGGCGTGGGACTTGCCGGCAAAGAGCACAGCGACCAGGAGCGCCAACACAATGAACAGCGCCGGGAACACCACGGCCGGCTCCCGCAGCCGCCGGTAATCCACGTTCATCAGCAAGAGCATTCCCGCCAATCCGAGGACAAGCCAGGCCAGTTGCCGCAACAGAAACACGTAGGAGTGGCCGAACTGTTCTCGGGCCGTAACCGCGGAGGCGCTGAAAACCATCACCGCGCCGATGAAGCAGAGGCCCAGCGTGGCCAAAAGCAGCCAGCGGTCCATCTCCATCCTGCGCGGCACCGGTTCACTCCCCTCCCGCCGGGTCGTTTGACCCGCGCCCAGCGGCACACGCGGCCTTTTCTTCGAGCTGCCGGACGAGGAGCTTGAAGACGCGGCCGCGGTGTTCATAGCTTTCAAACTGGTCAAAGCTGGCGCAAGCCGGAGCCAAGAGGACGGTGTCGCCGGGCCGAGCGCGCTCCGCGGCCAGCTCAAGAGCGCGCTCAAGCGTGGCCGCCCAAACCGTGGGGACGCTCCCGGCGACTTGCTTTTCGATCTTTTGCGCCGCCTCCCCGATGAGGAAAGCCGCCAAAGCCTTTTCGCGCAACGGCTCTTGCAACAGCGAATAGTCGCTACCCTTGTCTTTTCCTCCCAGGATCACGAGCACGCGTCCGGGAAAGGCGTCCAGGGCCTTGAGCGCAGCGTCCACGTTGGTCGCCTTCGAGTCGTTGTAGTAGCTGACGCCTCGAACCTCGGCGACGAATTCCAGGCGGTGCTCGACCCCGGCAAAGGTGCGCACGCCTTCGGCAATGTCTCCCGGACGCACTCCGGCCAGGAACGAGGCGGCGGCAGCGGCCAGCACGTTCTCGACGTTGTGCTCGCCACGCAACCCGATGGCTTCGCGTTGAAGGAGGACGATCTCTTCACCCTCCCGCCGGAAGGCCACGGCTTGGCCCCGCAGAAACGCGCCCTGCGCCGGGCGCTTGGCGCGGCTAAACCAGAACACCTGCGGCCGCGAAGGAGCATAGCCCGCGGCGAGCGCATCGTCGGCGTTGACCACCGCGGCATCCTCCTCCGTCTGGTTCTCGAAGATTCGCGCTTTGGCGCGGCCATAGGCCTGGAGCGAGGGGTGCCGGTCCAGATGGTCCGGCGTGACATTCAAGAGCACGGCCACATGCGGCCGGAAGGCCGCGATGGTTTCCAGTTGGAAGCTGCTCAGCTCCACGATGCTGACGCTGCGGTCGCTCGTGTCTTCCACCCGGGCCACGAGCGGCGTGCCAATGTTCCCGGCAAGGAGGGCGGGAAAGTGCGCGGTCTTGAGGATGTGGGCGATGAGGGACGCAGTCGTGGTCTTGCCATTCGAGCCGGTCACGCCGATGAGCTGGCCTTTCAAGAAGCGCGAGGCCAGTTCCACTTCGCTCCAGACGGGAATGCCCTTCGCGCGCGCAGCGGCAAGATAAACCATCTCCGGCGCCACGCCCGGGCTGGGAACAATCAAATCCTGAGCCAGGAACGTTTCCTCGCAGTGGGTGCCCAGTTCGAGCGTGCAACCCGCGGCCCGCAGCTTGGCCGCGGCCTCAGCGACGCCGGCCTCCGGGCGGGCCTCCGTGGCCGTCACCCGGGCGCCTCGCGCGGCGCAGAAAAGCGCCGTGGCCAATCCCGTGCGGGCCAAGCCCACCACCAGCACGCGCTTCCCGGCAAGCTCGATTCCCGGTCCCACCGATCACCTCAGTTTCAACGTCGTCAGCGCAAACAGCGCGAACACCAGCGCCACGATCCAGAAGCGCACAATCACTTTGGACTCGCTCCATCCCAGCAGCTCGAAGTGATGGTGCAAGGGAGCCATGCGCAAAATGCGCTTGCCCGCAAGCTTGAACCAAGCCACTTGCAGCATCACGGAGAGCGCCTCAAGCACGAACAGCCCGCCCACAAAGAACAGCAGAATCTCCTGTTTGATGATCACCGCCACGAGGCCCAGCGTTCCCCCAAGGGACAACGAGCCCACGTCGCCCATGAAGACCTCCGCGGGATGGGCGTTGTACCATAGGAAGCCGAGCGACGCCCCCATCAGCGCCCCGCAGAACACGGTCAGCTCCCCCACGCGCGGGATGTACTGAATCTCGAGATAGGTGGCGAAACGGAAGTTGCTGCTCAGATAGGTGATGATCGTGAGCGCGCCGGCAGCGATGACCGTGCAGCCGATGGCCAAGCCATCCAGCCCGTCCGTCAGATTCACCGCATTCGACGACCCGGTAACGACCACAGCCACAAACAGGAGGAAGGGCACGAAAGCGAGGGGCCAGACGTAGTGATGCCTGAGCAGCCCATGAATCACGAGGTCCGGATGGATCCTCTTGAAGAAGGGGAAGACCAACTCGGTAGAGTAGGCTCGCCGGCTAGAAAGGGCCAAGAGAACGGCGGCCGCCAGGGCGCTGACCAAGAGCTGAAGGCCGATCTTGTCTTTGCCGGTCATGCCCAGGTTGCGCTGCCTGGCCACTTTGGAGAAATCGTCCGCAAAGCCAATGGCGGCGAAGGCCAGCATGGAAAGCAACGCAAGGGGCACGAAGGCGTTGGATAAGTCAGCCCAAAGCAGCGTGGGCACCACTGTGGCCACGACAATGAGCACACCTCCCATGGTGGGCGTACCGGCCTTGGCGTGGTGCCTCTGGGGCCCTTCGTCGCGAATGAACTGTCCGATTTCCAGGGCCCGCAGCTTGCGGATCATCCAGGGACCCAGAACCAGGGCCAGAAACAGCGCCGTCAGGCTGGCATAGGCGGTGCGTACGGTGATGTAGCGGAACACGTTTAGCGGGCTGAAATAGCGGCGCAGGAGCACGAAGAAGAGGTAGTAGAACATGTCAGTGTTGCGCCTCAGCCAGCGGGGATGCCGGCGCCTTCCCAGTCCGCCCCGCGGAATTCTGACGCGCCAATAGCGCTTCCACAATGCATTCCATCTTCACCCCGCGCGAACCCTTCACCAGCAGCAGATCGCCCGGCTTAGCCAACTGTGCCACGAAGCCGGCCGCCTCTGCGGAGGTGGCAAAGAACCTCGCCCGGGACCGCGAGTGCCCCGCAGCTACGGCTCCTTCGACGAATTCTCGGGCGTTCCCCTGCACGCCAATGAGCCAATCCATAGCCCTCGTCGTGGCGGCCTTTTGTCCCATTTCACGGTGCAGTTTGGCCGACTCGGGACCCAACTCCAGCATTTCGCCAGCCGCCAGGATGCGCCGGCGGAAACCCGGGGTGGCTGCGAGCAGCTCCATCATCGCCGCCAGGGCCTCGGGATTCGAGTTATAGGCATCGTTAATCAGGGCCGAACCGTCCTCGAAGCGTACAAGCTCCCCGCGCATGCTCACAGGTCGCAGCTCCGGGAAAACCCGCTGAGCCTCCTCCTGACCCACTCCCCAAACACTAGCCGCGGCGAGGGCGGCTAGCGCATTGGCAATGGCGTGCCGGCCGGGAATGGCCAGCGCCAGCCGCGCGCGGCCCTCCGGCCCGACAAAATCGAAGTCCGACCCAAAGGCCCCGCGATCTTCGATTCGCTCGGCGCGAAATGCGGCCTGGGGACTGAAACCGTAGCGGATCACATGTCCGGGCGCGGCCTCCGCCAGCGCAGCCACGCGGGAATCATCCGCATTCAGCACAGCGACGGAGTCCTTGCCTTCGAGTCCTTCGATCAACTCGCGTTTGGCCTGCCCGATCGCCTCCACAGAAGGGAAGAATTCCAAGTGCACGGGGGCGATTCGCGTGACCACGCCCACGTCGGGCCGAGCCAACTCGGCCAGCCGACGAAGCTCCCCAGGGCGCGACATGCCCATTTCCAGCACCGCGGCTTCGTGCGTCTCCTCGAGCCGCAACAGGGTCAGCGGCAAGCCGTACTCATTGTTCAGGTTCCCCTCCGACTTCAGCACGCGTATGCGCGCGCCCAGAAGGGCCGCCAGAATCTCCTTCGTGGTGGTCTTGCCCACCGAGCCCGTGACGCCGGCAAGTTTCCGCGCCCAGGCCTGGCGCACGGCCCGGGCCAACTGGTGCAAGGCTGCGAGCGTGTTCGCGACGGGCAGACATCTGCCACGCACGCTTTCGGCATAGCTGGCCACGTTTTCACGCGCAACAATAGCGGCCAGCGCGCCCTGTTCCAAAGCTGAGGCCACGTAATTGTGTCCATCATGACGCGGCCCGCGGATGGCCACAAACAGTTCTCCGACAGCAATGGTGCGAGAATCAATCGAGACGCCGGCCAGCCGGGCCATGCGGACAACTCCCGGCGGGACCGCCACCCCCAACGTACCAGCGACTTGGTCCATCCTCCAGCGCATAACGTCCTCAAAGGACTACCCTTACAGTTCGGATGCGCACAAACCTCTCTGGCAGCAACCCCGCCTCCGGAAAACCCAGTTTCCAGCCGGTTTCAGGCCGTCCCGTCCCGCCAAAATTCTTGTTGGCCGCTCGTTCCGCGCCATGCAGCGGGGACACTACCCCAGGACCTGTCTTGCGAATCAAGTGCCAAACCCCAGCCGATGGAGCGCTTGATGCGCCTTCTCGGCGTCGCTCCAGTTCACCGTTCGTTCCCGGAAGACCTGTGTGGTTTCATGCCCTTTGCCAGCCAGGAGGACGGCGTCTCCCGCACGGGCTTCGTCGAGGGCCAGGGCGATGGCCTTTTCGCGGTCCGGCTCGATCACGTACTTTCCCTGGGCTTTCTGCAAGCCCACCACGATATCGCTTATGATCTTCAGCGGATCCTCTCCTCTGGGATTGTCGCTGGTCACGACCACGAGGTCACTCATGCGCCCGGCCACCTCACCCATCAACGGACGCTTGGTGCGGTCTCTATCTCCGCCGCAGCCAAACATGGTGATTATCCGGCCCTTGGGATTGACCTCTCGGGCGGTGAGCATCAGCTTCTCCAGTGCGTCGTCCGTATGCGCGTAATCCACGACGACGAGGAACGGCTGGCCCAAGTCCACGCGCTGGAAACGTCCTGCCACGCTCTTCAGTCCGGCGATTCCTGTGCGCATCGCATCCGTGGGCAGGCCCAGGGCGACGGCGGCGGCGATGGCCGCCAGGATGTTGTAAACATTCATCTTCCCCACCAGCGCCGACTGAATCTCCAATTTGCCCGCAGGCGTCTGAGCCACAAACGACAATCGCTCGGGAGAAAGTTGAAACTTCCGGGTGGTGACATCCGGAGCCCCTTCCAAACCGTAGGTGAGCGTCTTCCCCGCAAGTCCCGCAAGCTGCGCGCTGTAGGGGTCGTCCGTATTGAGCACGCCCCATTCCGGTTTGCCCGCCCCCGTGCCCTCAAACAGGCGGCGCTTTGCCGCGAAGTAGCCTGCAAAGGACTTGTGAAAATCTAGGTGGTCACGGGTCAGGTTCGTGAACACAGCGGCTTGAAAGCGGCAACCCCATAACCGGTCCATGGCCAGGGCGTGCGAACTGGCCTCCAGCACCGCGTATTTGCCGCCCGCGTCTCGTATCTCCGCGAGAAACCCTTGCAGATCAAGAGATTCAGGGGTGGTATTGGGCGCGGGATAGCTGGCCAGGGGAGTGTGATAAGCGATGGTGCCGAAAAGGCCGCTCTTCCCTCCGGCCGCCTTGATGATGGAATCCACGAGATGGGCCACCGTGGTCTTGCCGTTCGTTCCCGTTATAGCAACGAGCTGGAGGGCTTCGGCGGGGTGCCGATGGAAATTCGCTGCGGACGTGGCCAGCGCCTTGCGCGCCTCCTGTACCTGAACCCAGGCCGCGCCTGAAGCAAGAGTCGGCGGCTTCGGCTCTTCACTGATGATGGCCACGGCGCCGCCCTCGACCGCCTGGGCCACGAATCTGTTTCCGTCGTCCTTGGCGCCGCGCAGAGCAATGAACAGCGTCCCTGGCCGGACGTTCCGCGTATGGCAGGCTAGGTGGGCGATTTCCATGGAGGGCTCACCGAAGTGGTAGACGATCTGCACGCCCCTGAGCACCTCTTCAAGCTTCATGCCCATTGCAGGTCCAAATGATCGTCCCGTAGCTCCCATGGCTTTACTGGCGCGTCCGGCTCCTGCCGCGATTGGCGGCCAAGCTTCCGAAACGAATCGTGATCTTGCTCCCCGGATGCACGGCTGCGCCCGCTGCGGGCGACTGTTCGAGAGCAATGCCGGTTCCAACCAGAACGGGCTGGAGTCCCAGCCGCAAGCATTCCATAGTCACTTCCCTCATGGTTTTTCCCGTCAAGGCCGGCGCCGGCACACCGCCTTCATCTCCCACGGCCACCGTTGCAACAGCCGCGTTCTCCTTTTGCTCATAGCTGCCATGAACCGCGGTTTCCTGGTTCCCGAGCTGAGCTTCAGTTTCCGGGTCTGCGGGACTGAAATCTGCAAGGTCCTCGACGCTGGCATCCGCCGCGCGCCGGCGCAATGCCGCCCCTTCCACCGCTGGCCCCAGGGGCACGTCTCGTGGCACGTCCAGGTACGCGAGCGTCTGCTCCGCGACGCGCTTGAAAACGGGCGCCGCCACCTGGCCTCCCTCGTGCGGCCCTACCGGGGAATCCAGCGAGACGATAATGGCTACAGCGGGCTGGTTCAGGGGCGCAAATCCGGTGAACGAGGCAATGAGCTGCGACCGCGAGTAGCGCCCAGTGGTGGGATCAATCTTTTGCGCCGTGCCCGTCTTCCCCGCTGCCGTCCAGCCGTCGAGGCGCGCCAGCTTTCCGGTGCCATCCAGAATAACACCTTCCATCAGATGGCGCAGCGTCGCGGCGGTCTGCGGCCGCAATACCCGCTGTGGCTCGCTCACCGGGCGTGCGCCATCCGGGGTCAGAATCTGACCGCCTCGACGCAGCTCCTTAACCACGTGTGGCCGGTAGAGCAAACCGCCATTGGCAATCGCGGAGACTGCGGAGAGGAGCTGGATGGGCGTCACGCCGATCTCCTGCCCCATGGAGATCGAGCCTGCGGATACCGGCGTCCAGTTCTCCAGGGGCCGCAGCAATCCTTTGCTTTCCCCGGGGAGGTCCACGCCGGTCGGCGCGCCAAAACCGAAGGCGCGGATGTGTTCGTAGAACTTGGGTGCGCCCAGCCGCAAGGCGATCTCTATGGCTCCCACATCGCTCGAATGCGCCAGGATTCCCGCTACGGTGAGCAGCCCAAACGGCTTGTGGTCCCGAATGCGGTGGCCGGCTATGTACACGGCGCCGTTCTGGCAATCGAACACCTCGTCCGGACGAGTGACGCGCTCCTCGAAGGCCGCGGACAAGGTGATCAACTTGAATGTGGACCCCGGCTCATACAACGCGCTGATGGCCCGGTTCATGCGCGCCTCCGCGGGACTCTCCCCTGCGGCATTGGGGTTGAAACGCGGCCAGTTGGCCATGGCGTAGATTTCGCCGTCGTTGGGATTTCCCACGATGACCGTGCCCGCCAAGGCATGGGTACGCTCGACGGTCGCGATCAGCTCCTTTTCCGCGATGTACTGTATCTTTTCGTCCAGCGTCAGGACCGCATTGGCGCCGGCATCCGCCGTTTGCTCAGAGCTCGCGAACCAGCGCCGCCGCGCATCTTCGAGCACCAGCATGCGCCCCGGCTTGCCGTGCATCTGGCTATCCAGCTGGTACTCAATTCCCCCCAGGCCGTTTCCATCAATGTCCACATAGCCGAGGACATGGGCGGCGAGTTCGCGTTTGGGATAGAACCGCTGACTCTCTTTCTGAAAGTAAATCCCTTTGAGCCCGAGGACGGCGATGGCTTGGGCTTTCTCCGGGGGCAGCTTCCGCGCTATCCAGGCGAACGACCGCGAGGACGCAAGCCGCGCGGCGATATTCTCCCGCGGGATACCCAGCACGCCGGACAGCAGTCGCGCGGCCAGTTCTTGGTCGGAAATCTCCGAGGGCACGGCGAAACAGGAATCCACAGGAATGCTCATGGCCAGCGGCCGCATGTTGCGGTCGTAGATTTCGCCCCGCCTGGGGGCCACCTCGACAACATGCTGCTGCTGTCGCCGCGCGCGAGAGAGATATTCCCGGTAGCAAAAGAGCTGCAGGTAGGCGAGGCGCACGAGAACCGCCGTCATCCAGACTGCCGCCAGGATGACAACGATCAGCAGACGGCGGCGCTGAGCCTGGTCCATGGGATGATCACCCGGGCAGACTCCCTGGCTGAGTTTCCCCCAAGAGCGCCTGCGAAGACTAGGCGGGGCGCCAAGGAATCCTCACCGTCCGGCCTATTGAGAGCTTCCGGCTTGCCCGTCCGGCAGGCGAGCTGGGCCCAACAGAGCCGGGGCTTTGGGAATGCGATACGCGGCCACCTCGGCGCCGCCAGGTCCGCTCACGAATTCCACCTGGCCGGGCACGGGCTCGGTCAGCCCTAACTGCACTCGAGCAATGCGGTCAATCCGTCCGGGATTTCGCAGGTCGGCGATTTCCAGGCGCAATTCCGAGTTCAGCGTCAGAGCTTGCGCCTGGCGGGCTTTCAGGTCCTGCAGTTCATAGCCCAACTGAATACAGTGGAAATGCTGCCAGGCATAACACAGGGCCACACACAGGCATACGGTGCCCAGCATGGTCAAGTATGCCAGCTCCCGCAGCCGCGACGGCTCCAGCACGCGCACCAGACGGGAGTTGTCTATGCGTTTGACCGTGCGAAATTCCGTTTTGCGCGTTTGAGGTTTTGGCATGATGATCACGCTGCCTTTTCCGCTACGCGCAGCTTGGCGCTCCGAGCGCGCGGGTTGGCCGCGATCTCGGCTGTACTCGGCCGCACGACGCGCCGCGTGAGCGTTCGAAGCACCGCTGCCTTGGTCTGTTCCTGAAATGATTGTTTGACCAGGCGGTCCTCCAGCGAGTGGTAGCTGATGACCGCCCAACGGCCGCCCAGACAAAGCGTGGCAGGGGTCCGAGCGAGAAACTGCCCGAGTTCCTCCAATTCTCGATTCACCGCTATCCGCAGCGCCAGAAACGTTTTTGTCGCGGGATGCAGCCTCTGCCTTCCCCATTGCTTTCGGGCCCCTGCCACAACCGTTGCCAGGTGCGCGGTGTCACGGATGGGCCGCGCCCGCACAATCGCCCTGGCGATTCTTCTGGAATCGTGCTCCTCCGCGTTGCGGAAGAGCAGGTCGGCCAGTTCGTTCCCAGGCCAGTGATTCACGATCTCCTCGGCGGTTACGGCGTCGCGCGGGTCCATGCGCATGTCCAAAGGTCCTGCGCGACGAAAAGAAAAACCGCGCTCCTCCTCAGCAAGCTGCATGCTGGAAACCCCCAAATCGGCCAGCACGCCATCGGCCGGCGGAAGCCGGAGCTCCCGCGCGGCCTCCGCAATCTTCGAGAACTCCGTCTGCACCAGGGTCACCTTGTGCCCAAAACTCCCCAGCCTCTCGCCGGCCAGGGCGATAGCCCGCGCGTCCCGATCCAATCCAATCAGGCGCCCGGTCGTCAGCCGGCGCACGATAGCCAAGCTGTGGCCGCCGGCGCCCACGGTGGCGTCTATGTAGGTTCCTTCGGCCTTGACTTGCAGCCACTCGATGACCTCGTTCAAAAGAACCGGCTCATGCGCCTCGGCCTCGTCCACCTGAGACAGCGCGCTCACCCTGCTTCACACTTCCTAAATTCCCAAGTCCGCCAGCGCCTTCTCGTCGTCCTCGGTCAACGGCGAGCTCTTCATGTTCTCCAGGAAGCGCGCATGGTTCCATACTTCGAGATGCGTCAGGTTCCCGAGCACGTCCACTTCGCCTTTCATCTGAGCCGCGTCCCGCAGCACCGCCGGCAAGAGCACTCTTCCCTGCCCGTCCATTTCCACTCGTTGACCGTAATAGTTGGCCCTGGCCAAAAACTTCTTCTTCGCCCGGTTGTGAGAAGCTACCTTGGAAAGCTTCTCTTCGATCTCTATCCAGGCGCGCATCGGATAGATGAAAGCCGATTCGCCGGAAGTGCTGGTGATGTAGAACTGGTTGCCGTTGTTCTTCAGCTCATCCAGAAAAGCAGCGGGTATCTTCAACCTGCCCTTCTCGTCCACCGTAGCTGGGTAGTTTCCGCGAAGCACAGGCGTCCCTGCCTATTGCCAGAACGAGCCTTCCGAATCCCGCCACAATCTTCCAA
>Ga0187771_10000224_pt1 | contig 32150 bp, 16 predicted proteins | sample 0116_SJ02_MP15_1_FD_133139 | JGI IMG/M metagenome (GOLD analysis project Ga0187771, IMG submission 133139) | Tropical peat soil microbial communities from peatlands in Department of Meta, Colombia - 0116_SJ02_MP15_10_MG | ecosystem: Environmental > Terrestrial > Soil > Wetlands > Peat | place...
AGGTGGGCAGGTCGGTGCGCCACTGGCGGGGGTCATTACCGAGGAAGTAGTTGCTCTTGCCAGGCAGTTGCTCCAGCCCGGCCACCTGGGCAGCAGGGTTCGCTCCCGCTAGTTTCAGCCGCAATATAGCCGGATTCCGGGCGTCGAGGTTCGGGGCGCGGTGACCGAGTCTCCGATTTCCAGCTTTGGTCTCGGCCTTCTCGCCGCTCACCTCACGGCCATTTTGCAGCGTTAGCACTGCCTCATCGCCGGTCAGAAAAAGCGTATAACCCCGTCCCCGGGCCAAGTACTTCACCCGAGGGTCAGTCTGCCCGCGGTTGACTTCGAAGCTCAAAGGCAGGTGGTTATAGAGGGTCACCCAATTTGCGGACACGCCGGACGGGCCTGTGGTGGATGGTTTGCCGTCGCCTCCTGCCAATGTCGCCCGTGCGGCGAGGCCGAGGATTCCGAGCCACAGGCTGATCAGTCGGATAACCGCCCGCGCCCTAGGCTTGCCGTCCGATCGGCTGATTTGTCCAGCCAAGAGGTACGCATCCGCGGGCGGGGCAGCCGCCGCGAGCGCCTGTCCCGGCGCGACTTGAGCGTTGCGAAGCCTAGCTCTCATTACTTCTTGGGTCCTCGAACGAAGGAAGTGCCATTAAGGTTGATCATGAGCGTAAACGAGTCATACCTGTAGTGAACGCTGCGCGTATAGCCGAGTTGGATCGTCACATTCTGGATCCGGGCGACGTCCACCCATCCGGAATAGCCATTGTCGCGGGCGATGCTGGAAAGACCTCCCCTGCAGGTCACCGCCCCGGCAGAGAGCGTGCAGCCATCGTATGTCCCGCTGCCCACCAGTGCCGTAACCCCTGGGACCTGGGTTGGATACTGGGTCTCGAAGTTGCTGTCCCAGTACCGGTAGTGCTGCCCGTCGCCATATACGATGGCGCCTGGTTGGACGAGCCTGCTGTACACTTTTTGCGGTCCCACCGGCACCAGGGCGTAAGCCGAAGCGCCGATTCGATAATGTTTGTAGACTTTGTGACTGACCCCAGCTTCATAGTCGGTCATGACACCGAAGGTCTCGTAGGGTCGGCCGATGTTATAGGGCCGTGGCATGTAGTAGCGGTCGACGGCCCCATTGGAGGCCCCGAGATTGACGAACGGCGTGAAATCCCTGTACTCGCCCTCAATGTGGTTAAACCAATCAGCTCCAAACCGGCCTGTCGTGAATGTCCGGAGTATACTGGTCATCGGAATCGTGCCGGTCAGCACGGTTGTGATGTCCAGAGGGCCCTTGGACGTCGTGTAATGCAAGTCCACGTAGGGGCTGCCCCAGAGGGTCCAATACTTCCAATCACGTGTCGTAACTAGTGAAAAGGGCGTTCGAACGAAGAAAAACGGCATCCCAATGTCCCCCCCGAAGTGGGGAGTAAGGTCGTAACCCACATCCACAGCCCCGCCCGTCACCGTCCCCAGCGGGGTGGCACTTCCTTGCAGTTGAACGAAGAACTTGAGGCCGGTCGGCGCAAGCTGGGCGGGGGAGGGGGGAGAAGGTGGGGCAGGCTCCTGGGAATCCGCCTGCGCCGCCCCCAAGCAGGGCAGCAACAGCATCGACAACAACACGGCGTGAAATGACCTCACTTTTGTCTCCCTCTTTTAGGCCAATTGACCAAAGTTGTCAGTATCTCAGCAGCATGCGGCCAGGTCAAGCTTCTAACCGCCTTGGCCCTCGGCTGGGGTCTACGACCACAGGGTTACCGGAATTCTTTGACTGACAGTTCTCAGACGCTAAGCGTGCATCAGGGGTTGTACGGCGGGCCGTGGATTCGAGGCGAATTTCCTGCCCTTGACCGCTCGCCCAAGCGTCCCAGCATGGCCGCGCTGATGGGGCAAATGCTCCTTGCTGTTTCTGAGCAGTCCTTCGGATGGAGATACTCCCTTCTAATCTCGGGCTAGCCGGCCGCCGGCCGCCACTCATACACTTGATAGCCGTCCACGACGGTTTCCAAGGGCTCGAAACCCGACTTGTTCGCCAGAATGGCGTAAATCTCTGCGGGCACCCAAAGGGTGTCCGGGGTCCCTTGCTTCTGCATGTGGCCCGCCACGTCAATTACGTGGTCGGCTACTACCTCCAGCTTGCTGTCTTCGTAGATCGGAACCTCCCCTTCGTTCAAGCCACATCGGACGCTGAAGGGAGTTCGCAGCTTGTTGTCGTTTTCGTTAAACTTCTTCAAGCTTCGCAGGATGCGTTGGCCCGCGGCGATGGCCAACTCGCGGTCCAGAAAACAAATCATAACGCCGTCGGGTGTCCAAGCCCGTTTCCAGGCGCCGTATTGGTCGAAGATTTTTTCCAGCATTTCTTTGTAGGCTTGGAATGTGGCGGCGATCTCAGTTTCTCGCTCTCCCACCTTCATTTGCGTGGAACCGACCACGTCAACGGCAAGGAAGGTGCACCTTTTTCGCCTTGCGGACTTGAGCTGTTTTTCGATTTCCCTATAGCGCTTCAAGAGTTCATCGCGCGCCTGCTCCGTATCGGCAATGGGGGCGTCCGTTTCGTAGCCCGGAACCCCCGGCACCCCGAGGGCGGAAGCAACTGCCGGTCTCGCGGCGGGCAAGAGATTGCTCACCAGCCGATTTCCACGGTTAAACACCCAGTCTATTGCGAGCCAGATTCCCCAGACTGCCAGCAGGGCTGCCCCCCCCGACATCCAAAAAGTCCAAGTATCACGGGCTGGCGGCCAGGTAAGTTTCAGCCAGGAGAAAACATACCCAAAAAGCTGGTCCCCATATTTCCGGAGCTGAATGATTGCCTTGAGCTCATCAACCTTTGGAGAGTGCGGATATTGCAAATAGAAAAGGGTCACGATTCCGATGGCCGTCGCCGCCACTGCGATGACGGCGACCCGGCGGGCCAAGCTGGTAAAACCCAAGGCTATCTTGCGGGCAGTTGCTATCACGGCCCTTGTACTCTTCCGGATTTAATATCTTTTTTTGTTCTTGCTAAGGAACGGACCACCGGAAAGTTGGCTTTCCTTTCAAACCGCGCTGGCCTCCGTTCTGAGAAGAGGTATCTTATCACAAAATACCCTCCGGTTTGGACACCAAATCCCCGCAAACTCGTCTTATGTCTTGCTTTTGCCTTTTCTGGCACATTAGCATAGGTTGCGCGACCGTGCGAATCCCGCCCCGAGACATGAGTGGTTCTCTTACTCCGGATGCGGTCTCCCCTGCGGCGGCCACGTGGTTTTCCCGGGGCCTAAGGCGAGCCGGACTTTTGTTGGCGGTTCTTCTTTTGGGGCGGGCCTGTTCCGGACGCGATTTGCTCGCTCTGTTCTATTGCACAAATGACCCTTCCTCTTTGCAGTCTCTTGAGAATCATTCCAGTCAAGTCAGCCTGATTTCCCCCACCTGGTTTGTCGTCGGCCCGGCGGGGCACCTGAGATCGACTTTGGACCCAGCCCTCGTCAATCGGGCCCAAGCCCAGGGCATACCGCTTATGCCACTCCTGGCCAACGAGAACTTCCAGCCTCAGATCGCTCACCTTGTCCTGAGCGATCCGCAGATCCAGTCGGAGGTGGTGGGGAAGCTCATGGATTTAGCTCTTGTCAATCACCTCTACGGTGTCGAGCTGGATTTCGAGGGTGTTGGGCCCGCCGATCGCGCCGCGTACGCGCGGTTCGCGCACCGGCTGGCCGTGCAGCTCCATGGGAACCATCTGAAGCTGGGGGTGGCCGTCCCCGCTCCCCTTGCCTCCACGCCCCCCGTCGAATCGAAGGCAGACCCCGCAGGGAAGCCGTGGCCCCTCAGCGACCAGTCCGAAGGCTTTGATTACCATGCCTTGGGAGAGGCCGCCGATTTCGTCTCCCTGATGACCTACGAGCAGCACACCGGAGCGGGAAATCCTGGGCCAGTGGCGGGGCTCCCATGGGTCGACGCCTGCATCCGCAAAGTGCTGGAATGGATCCCCGCCGGCAAGGTCCTCCTGGGGGTGCCTCTATACTACCGGGATTGGTTTGGAAAATCCGTCCGGGAGGGAGGATTCTTGGAAGCGGCTTCCCTGGCATCCAAGTGGCGGGGACGCATCGAATATGATCGCAGGGAGGGCGCGCCTTCGATCAAGTTCCAGGATGAGCAAGGCCTTCACACCCTTTGGTTCGAGAATGCCAAGAGTCTTCGGAAGAAAGTAAAGCTCGTCGGGCGTTATCGATTGCTGGGGTTCTCCGCTTGGCGTTTAGGCCTGGAAGACCCGGCGGCCTGGAGCAAGTGCTTTTCAAAAGCTCTTCGCATTTCGTTTTGAGCCGCATCGCTTTTCGCTCGCGAAGCATGCGCGAGTCTAGGAGGGGCAGGGCACCGGCGATTACTTGGGCGGCTCGAAATGATAGAAGCGATCGATCGCCCGGACGTAACGGCGGATCAGTTCCTCGTTCTTCTCTCGCAAGGCTGCCGTCACAGGCTGGCTAACGTCGCTGGGGTCTTCGGGCAGATGGAAGAAGTAATCCCTGTAGTTCTCCGCATTGACAATGTAGATTGACCGGCCGTTGTCGCTGAGGATTCCGTAGACGGGTCCGTAACTGGAAGCGACGAGGTAGGAGTCGCGAAGATACGCGGCTGCTTCATCCGCTGTTTCGGTGAACAAGGGCCTCCCGAAGATTTCGTTGCGAAGAATAGGTCGATGCCCAAGGATATAGTAGAGGCTGGGAGTGATGTCGGTTAAGAACGCCACCTGTTTCGGGTCGAACCAGAGGCGCGAGCGTAAGCTCGGCGGCAGGTGAATGATGAGCGGAACCTGCATGATCTCCTTGAAAATCGCGTAGCCGTGGCCCCACATTCCCCCCTCGCCCAATAAGTCGCCGTGATCGGAAGTCAGGACGATGATGCTGTTGTCGTACAAGCCTCGGCTCTTCAAGCCCTGAATGAATTTTCCCCAACAGAGATCCATCTGCCTGAGCCGCGCGGCGACGGGGGCATAGAAGCCCGGATAGCTTTCACCCGGCGGCACCGACTGGCCTTCCGAATTGACCACGAACACGTGGATATTCTGGGGCTGGGCATAGGCAAAGATGGGAGCGGTTGAGCCTTTTTCCAGGCTAATGCGGCTTTCTAAATCGTTCAGAGTCTGGCAGAAATCATATCGTCTTCCCGGTATGTCACTGTCCAGCTCGATGCTGCCCTTGGGAGGGCGTAAAATGACCTTCAGGATATTGTCGTTCATGAAGGACCAGCGATACCCGTCGGTCTCCAGGAGCTTCTGTAAGGCGTTCATGGGATAAAAGGGCGTGACGTACTGTTCGTGCAAGAGCATGGCCCCGGCCCAGATGGATGGCTCTGAAAGCCCGGTGCCCCCGTACCTTGCGAAAGCATTCTCCATGACGACGCTCTCGCGCCCAAAGGCCTCAATGTTAGGCGTGAAGGTCACGGCGGGGTTATACGAAGAGATGTAATCCCGGCGCAGGCTGTCGATGACAAAGATAAAGATATTCGGTTTGGGGGAATTGGTGGGGACCAGGTGCTCGACCAGGTTCACGTCGACGGGACTCGCGTCGGACGACCAGGGCAGGTTGGTGCTCGCCAACAGAAATTTGTAGAACTCCGGAGTGCTTGCGGCGGGAGCGAGCGCGTCATGCAGAAGCTTAAAGGATGGGTCGAAGCCGGCGTAGGATTCCAAAATGGCTCCCACATCGACTTTCTTGCTCCCCGCCTGGCGCTGATAGTGAAGCTGCCACAACCCGAGCGCCTTATAAGCCCCAAAGCTCGCACCCACTGCGGCTATTAAAGCAACTTTCCCGAGCAGGCCTGATCGCTTGCGCGCTTTGGCGGGGGCTATCTCGTAGAAATTGGCGAAGGTTGCGGCCCAAATGAAGAGGGCCGAGAGTTTCTGTCGCAGGAAATTCCAATCCAGTACGGCGCTTCGAACCTCCAGGACATAGGCGAGGAACGCTATGATCGCCAAGGGCAGGAGACCCCAGGCGCCGGGGAGCATGCGGCCCCACCTCAGAGGAGTAAGGAGCAGGGCCAACCCGCTCTCCACAGGGCTCGTCTCGGCGGGGAAAAGCTTTGCGCTGAGGCCTGCCCAAAAGACGCCAAGGCCCACCCCCGCTCCCAAGGCGAACCCATCCGCCAGGGGTCCCAGGAAAGAGATCAGGGGGAAGATGAGGAATCTCAGCGTCCCCGCCACCAGCAGACAGCCGAGGGCAGCGCAGAATGCAAACTCCACTTTGGCGGAGTTCTGAAACAAACGCGCCGCACCGCGAACCAGGCACAAGGTCGCAAAGAGGCCCATGAAGGCGAGAAGATGGCAAACCACGGTCCAGCTCAGGCTGACCATTGCCTCGCGGCCGGCGAATCCAGTGGTTAAGGGACGGCCCCAGCGGAGAAAGAAGCTCGCGTAGTATAAGAGCGACAAGAAAACCGCAGACTCCCACGCAGCCCTGAATATGCGCCAATCTTCTTGACCGCCCGAGGGTTGCCAACGCAACCTTCGTCTCTGTCCCAGCCAATCCAGGGCGCCCAGCCAAGCAAGGGGCAGAAGAAACACCAGCCCCCAATAGAGGCTGCCGATCGTGCTGCGAATTCCCGCCAGCAACGGGTGCACCACAAGGATGACACCCAGGCCAACCGAAAAGACCAGAAATCCAAGGGCCAGGACCGCCTCCAACCTGGATGGTCGAACGTCCGTCCGCCGATCGGGGGACGAATCTGGCGACCGCTGGACCAGCTTGGCGGGATCGTCCGTCCGCTGCGGGACCACCTGGCGGCGGAGATCAGGGGCCAGCGTGACGATTTGCAATCCCAGCACCAGCCAATACAAGTAGGGATGGGCCCGAACGAACATCGAGAGCCAGGGCAGCGGCGCCTCGACAACGATTTGCTGGTAGGTAAAGGGAAGGTAAGCCAGCAGGCAGTAGCTGGCTGTCAGAAGCAGAAAGACTCCAAAAGCTGCCCGTGCCACAAACAACAGAGGCCGGGGCAAGGTCATCTTCGACGACTCCTGGTTAACAAAGCGCGATGCTTCACTCGCCATGACAGAGCGAAGCATCGCGCTCTTGACTTCAACGGAATTGCGTAGGTCCCCGCCCGGCACGAATACGCAAGCTATTTCGTGGCGGTGAGGAAGAAGGGCATCAGGTAATAGCCCTGAAATGAGGTGCCGACTTTATTCCTCTGGTTTTCCTCCCGGTAAAGGGTCGCGGTCTGAGTGCCGTCGCAGGAATCGGCGAGCACATACCAGGTATTTGCCGACATACGCAGCACGCGCAGGCGGTCCCACTCGACCCGCCAGGTTACCTGAGCATTCGTGGGATCGATGAACCAGAGCCTTGCAACCGCCGGTTGGACCTCGGGGCAGGTGGGGCTGCTGCAGACAGACATGCTCGTGAAGGGCGTGTTCAAGAAGGTGCTCATTAACGCGGGCGTGCTCAGCGAAGTGCCAAACGGAAGCTTCGTCGTCCCGGGCACCGAGCACACCGAGCAAGGATAGTTGAAATTGAGATCCACCTTGCGCGGGCCCAGCGATTGTCGCGTGTCGAAAACGAGGACCTTGTTGCTCTGCTCGAAATTCACGCTTAGGCACGAGCTAACGGGCGTGCAATCAGTTCCGTTCGCGTACTGGCCGGAGGAAAGGTCGCTGCTCAGGGTCCAGGGGGGCCCGAAGTTGTATGCCGTGGTGGGACCGTTCGCTAGGTCGCCCACGAAATACGGCGCGTCAAACGGCGAACTGGAGCCCTTGCAGTAGGCAGTCCCATTGTTGTAATAGGCGGTTGTATTTTGCTCATCGACGAGCTGGGAAAAGAGATTAACGGTCACGGCGATATTGCTCGCTGCGGTCGCAGCGTAGCGGTTCCAGAGCAGAAGGGCCAGGCCCATTACCACGAGCAGGCTGACGCGCACCGCACGATAGGGGCTTCGCATAATCCTTCCTCCTTGTTGCCTCCACAGCGCATTGGGCTCCTCCGGCGAGACACCTAGCTTGCCGCCTTGCCGTGAAGCAGTTTCCTGTGGGTGACTGAGCGATAGTATCCCACGTGGCGCGGCGGACCGCAACAGTCCTTTCTACACAGAGGAAATTACGCCACGTCGATCGTTGGGCGTCGGCTCGGCCTAGCAAGGTAGCGCAGATCCCGAGCCTGCGGGATCGGCGGCTTCTCTTCAGGACCAGCCGCAGAGCTCCGGGGAAGCGAATCGGGACTCTGCGCTACTCTGCTTCGGACTCAACGTTTCGGACTTACTCCGGGCCTCCGAGTAGTCGGAGAGCCCGAAGATTGCGCGAATGCGCCTGCGGATTCAAGGGGTGTTTTCGTTCGGGCTCACACGATTCGAGACATCCAAGAGGTACGCGGTTTGATCTGCGGTCAGAACAATCAGGCGTTTGCCGTCCGTACTGAATTGATCAAAGTCAACGTCGCTTGCAAAAGCGAACTCGTCTAACTTTTCCCGCCTGTTCAGGTCGTAAACAGCCAGCTCGTTCTCGCCCTCACCCCGGACACTGACGAGGTTGGCTGCCTGGCAATGGGCGCGTGGCCAGCCCAGGAGCTCTCCTTCCTTCTGCCCGGTGCCGACGGAGTAGATTTCGGTGTAGCCCTGATGAGAAACAAACAGCCGGTCTCCTACCGTGGAGATCCAACCCCGCCCGCCGCTCTCCACGAGCTGGGCTGCCAGGGCCTTTCCAGTCAGGGCATCCAGGATCTCGACGAGGTAGATTCCGTTGTTGTCCTTCCGCGCCGCCAAACGGTCTGAGAGTTCTGGATAGTTCTTAAGCTCTTCACGGCCAGCCTCATCCTGGACCCGCCAACGGAGGAGCGCGCGGCCTTCCCCCGGCTCCACAAGCAGACCGGGATGTTCTCTGGGGAAGCGTCGGGACCATAGGAGCGTCCCGGTACGAACATCGCTCACTTCATCAACGACGTTGCACTCTAGGGGACCGTGGTCGGGATGCTCCCGATAGCAAGGATTTAGAAGGGCCCCCAGGCCCCCGCTCGGTTGCGGTTTGCTGACGACTAGAAAGGGCCCGCTTTGCCAGGCATACGGATCTTCAACCTTTCGCAACACGTCGACGTCCTGCCGAGTAAGGTCCACTCGCGTGATAGTCCGGGGGGTATCCCCGAGCTTTGGAAAGTCTGCATAGAAAGCACTTTCGCCTTCAAACCAACCGCTCTGGAAGGGGCGGAGATGGTAGAGCGTCTTCCCTGTGGCCAGATCCCAGATTGGGCCCCCTGAAACTGCCAGCCACTTCAAGCCCGGGGAGATGAATGCTCTCACCTCGCCGCTCGAATCTGTGGGAAGGGGCAGGCTTGCGTTTGCTCGCAGGCTTAGGTTTTTCGCCTCGTAGAGCCCCAGATCGCCTTCTGCGCGTTGGTGAACGAAGGTATCGTCGTAAATATCGAACGCCTCCTGCTTCGCCGCAACCAGGATCTTCTTGGTCTTGAGATCCATCACGCCGACTGCATAATTGTTGACGGGTCGGAGCACGAGGTAATCGCCGTGCGCAGGCGCGGATACCCTGTGAAACGCCAGTGGAATATGGTCGATGACCCTCCCCGAGGGAAAATCAAGGAGGGTGGCTGGCTGTCTCTCCACGTGAGGGGAGTCGGTCCAAACAGTTCCAACTGTGGGAAGATTGAGGGCAGCCATCCCTCGCAAGCGTTTGAAGTTGGGCCCCACAAGTAAGCGGTTGGGGCCCAGAAAAACAAACCCATTCGCTAGCCTTTCCTTCAACTTTGAGGGGAGGCGAATCTCCTCCCGCGTCCGAAGGTCAACGACCCAGGCGCTGTCCTGTTGGGGAGCTAGGAAATAACGGCCGTCCGGGGAGAACCCAAGTGTGCGCCCGGCGATGTAGGGGACAAAGCCTCTCCGCTCCATGATTGCGGTGCCGCTTGCCAAGTCAATCAGGCTGATCGATTCATCTCGCCCAAGGCAAGCGAGGGTTTTTGCATCGGGGGCCAGCGAAGTCGTGAGGCAGCCTTTCTCGATCGAAGGTTGGTCAACACGTGCCCGGGTCTGACGAGCAAGGTCCCACACTTCAACGCGAGCCCCGCCGTCGGTGAAGGCGACCGATTTCGAGTCCGATGTGAATTGAGGATTCCACGCCTCTGGGGCGTGAATCTGAAAGAGAAAGGTGAACGGCTCACGGGTGAGAACGTAAATCGTGTCTCCCTGTTGGGCGAGTATGTACTCCCCGTCGGGGCTGAACTTGAGGTTCTGGATGTCGCGCCGGATGAAGGGGTCCAGCTTGACCTTGGCGAGCACGCCATGCAGGTTTTCAGCTCTTCGGCTCCATCCCTGGAAAGCTCGGACCGCACTTCGCCATTTCTCAAAGTCCTCGCTGGCGTTTGCCGGCTGCGGGGCAATACAGACCTGTGGCATGTTTTCGACGGACTTCAACATCTGGCGGAGGCGGATTTGATCGGGATTGGTAATGTGGAAGAAATCTGTAAGCCAGTCCCCGGTTTTGCCGCCAGTCTGTGCGGTGCGGTCAAAGATGTCCACAAAACACTGCGGCGAGTAACCAGCGGACGCCAGGGCGTAAACGCCCACCTGGTCGGCGATGAGTTGGTACCCGAGTTGCCGCTTGCCTACTCGTCGGAACGCCCCACGGTTGCGGCGCCAACTCTCTTCGAGTTCATCGTATTTCCTGAGAATGTCCTGCCGGTCGGAGACCGCTGAAACACCTAGAACCTCCGTAAGCAGAGCGGTCATGTCGATGGCTGTTTGGTGCGTCACGATATGGCCCATTTCGTGCGCGATCACGCTTGCCAACTCGTCTTCGTTCCGAACAAAGGTAATCATCCTTCGGGCGACGTAGATGCGGCCGCCCGCGATGGAAAACGCCTCGGGCGTGCGCAGATCGACAAGATAGTAGCGGAATCGGAGTTGTGTGGGGGGCAAGTGCTGCGCAAGGCGCTCGCCGATGCGCGCGAGGTAGGCTGTTACAGCCTTATCATCAGTGATACGAACATAGCGCGGCATCCGTTCAGCCAGGATGTCGCCGAGGTCGATTTCCTGCTGTTCGGTGAAGATGTTCGCTCCAGGAGGGGCGGTGACCACAGCAGGCGGCTGGCAGACTTCCTGGGCCTTCAGCGCACTGACCAAGCAGCACGTGACGACAAGCGGGGAGAGGAACCATGATCGCACGGCGTTCATCATGGCGCTTCGCCTGGGGGCCGTACGATACCATAGGTCCATCATGCTCGCAAAGCTTGCTTCGCGCCCCTCTCGTAAGTACCCTGCTGGGTTCGACTGAGGTTATCCCGCCTCCCTCAGCGCGTTTCTCAAGGCGCCTTGCGTGCGCGCTTACTGTCTCTTTTTGTTCCGCGAAGATTCTTTTGTCTTTCCAAGGAACTCAGCGAAGGCCTGCTGCAGCGCGAAATAACTTGGCTTGAAATAGGGACGATACTCGACTTTGTTCCATTTTTCCCAAGTGTAGAGAGGCGGTGGGGTAATCAGCCTGCCGGTGGTGCCGAGGGGCGGCAGCGAACTGCTTACGACTTTGGGTTGTAGTGGCCCCGGCACGAAGAGAGCGAAGATAGCGATGGTGATTCCCGGGGTCGGTTGCGAGAGAGGGAGCCACGCCTCGTGGACTGCGGTATAGCGGTTCTGGTCCGTTCCCGCGAAGGCCTGCAAGTTCGAAGGGTCCGTCACCAGGAGCAGACCCCACGGAAGGCGCAGCTCGATCATGCCCTTTTCAGCATTCACATGCCAAAGGGCATGATTGGAGTACTGGCTGTCCGTCCGGTCGGCGGTCCCGTAAGGCAGCTGGCTGCGATTGTAATTGATGGCGGGGAAGACCCTGCCATCGTGGGCGTAGCGGGCCATATTCGCCTCGGTTATGCGTTCCACGAATGGCGAGGCTGCTTCCAATTTGACCGTCATCCCCCTTTTGCGCCACATTCGGGTTCGTCCTGACCGGCCGGGAATCGAAATTTTCTCGTTGGGATTGTAATTTTCAGCGATGAGGATACGGCTGTGAGCGGGATCGGTGAGTTGGACCAGGAAATTAGCGCCCGAATCGAGGGGCACCTGGATCTCGGGCAAGGTCCGTGAGCCGCTCTCTCCCGGCAGGGTGTTCAGCGCGATCCAGTAGTTCCAGTGGTTCCAGTCGAGGGCGCCGGGTTCGACATCCACACGGAGGTAAAAGTAGGCGAAGTCGGAGGTGGCAAAGAGGGCGCGAATCTCCCCGGGAGGACCCTGGCTGATTGGGGCGGGAGGGAAGGTGAGTTGTTCGGCGTCCTGCCAGTCGTCGGGGTTGCCGCGCAATAGCGGAACGGTGATGGCCGGGTCGTAGCCCACTACCCCAAAACTCTTCTCCGGGTCCATTGGGTTGAACCACAGGGGATTGCGTTCCCAGGGGCGCTCGAAGTCCGCCGTGTCCAGATCGCCCACATGCTTGAACCACTCGTCCTGCCACTCGAAGACGATCCCGCCCGCGCAGCCGACGTCTCGAATGTTTCTGGCGAACCGCACCAGCAACTTGGCTTGCTCTTCCTCGCTTAGCCCCCCGTTGTTCCAGCCCTCGGGATGAATATGTGAGAGGCCCAGGCTCGAGGAAGCGCCGTATTCCCCAATCAGCAGGGGGAAATGGGGGTGAGCTTTCTTGAGGTCCTGTAAATAGCCCAGATAGCGGTTGGGGCCTTCTCGATCGCGGGCCTGGGCGTAGCTCGGTTCGTTAAACAGGAAGTCGGGCCAATGCTGGTAGACGTGATAAAGGGCGAATAAGCCCGGCGAGAAGTCTTCGGCGGTTTGAAACTTCGTGATGTCCACCGAGACGACATCCATGTCGTCGTACACCACATTCGGCTCGATGACTTCCGTGATCTCTTCCCCCAGGCTCTTGCGGATGCGGAGCTCGTCCGCATAAGTCCCCTCACTCGGGTGGGTCATGGGGTCAAGGGGCGGCCAGTTGACGATGGTGAGGGCATGCTCAGTGTTGTATTTCTCGATTTCATAACGCGCCGCGAGGTCACACATCCGGGCGAACCACACTTCCGTGGGATTGCCCTGAGGCAGGCTGACGTAGCGGCCCGCGTAGGACGTTTGCGAGGGGTTTCTGCGGTTGGTGAGCAAGACCAGCTTCGGCTCAACTTCCCTCCCCACGGCGAGGCCCAGCACGTAAGGAGAGACATCCGCGCTGTAAATCCCATAGTTATGCCCGCGGCGGTATGGCACGTCGCCCTGTCCATGAAGCAGATCGATCGTGTAAAGCAGTTCTTGCCGGAATCCCTGCTCAGTCGCCGGGTCATAGAGGTTCTCGGCATCGTCGCTCAGCCAGACCTCCTGGATGAGCCAAAGAGGTGTCGGCGCGCTTTCATTGTAGGCCTTGAAGGCTTGGTAAAACGCCGGGGGCAGGATCGTGTAAACCCGCACGGTGTTCGAGTTCATAGCGGCGATCTGCCGCAGCCAATCGAAATAAGTCGAAAAATCGCGGGAGGCCGTAGGAGGAAATTCATTCGGACGCGCCGGCCCCAAGTCCACTCCCACCAGGTAGAGATCCCGCCATTCGTTTCCCGTCCAGGACTGAAAGTAGTCTCCGTGCGTTCGAAAGTAGACCGCCGGGGTTTCAGGCCGCGCGCGGGGTGGAAGACTCAAAGGCAGGTCGGGGCGGTACTCCGGGTAACCATACAGGTCCAGGAGTTGTCGGCGCGCGTTTTCGTTTCCGGGGTCGTGCGCGAGCGTGGCGCGATACGTCAAGGCGGCCTGATAATTCTGGCCGCTCTGCACGTAGGCGTCCGCGAGTGACGCCTGGATCCTTTCATCGCCCGGGTGCCTTGCGGCAAGTTCCTGGAAAATCGGCAAGGCTGCGGCCGCGTGGTCCAGGGCCAGGCTGGAGCCCGCCAGCCCGATTTTCGCTTCCTCGCTGGCAGCGTCGAACCGATGGGCGCGCGCGAAATAGAATTCCGCCTGTTGAAACTCCCTCCGCTGCCAGTGGATCCAACCCAGCAGGATGTTGACCTGAAGGTTGCGTGGGTTCAGCCGATAGGCTTGCTCGATGGAGTGAAGGGCCTCTGCATAATCGCCGGCTTGGTATTGCTCACTACCCCGGGCGTAAAGCCGCCGGAGGCGCGGGGGCATGAGGATGAACCACCAGATGCTGGCGCCGATCCCCGCCAGCAGGAGCAGCCCGATCAACCATTTTGAGGCCGTTGCCAGGATGTTGCTGAAGGACGATGCCCTGGGACTCTTCATGCGAAACAATTGTCAGAACCTGTATTCCAAACTCCCGGACGCGACATAAGCATGGTATCCGCTGCTCGGGGTGGCCAGAATGCGAATGCTCGAGGTCGAGTAATAGCCGAAGCCCAGGCTGAGCTTGAGACGGTTCGTGGGGGAATAGTCTCCGCCCAACTGTGCCGTTCCGGAAAAGCGAAAAGGCTCCAGGGCGGCTCCCTGCTCGTGGCTCTGGTTTGCGCCCAGCTTGCCTCGGAAGGACATGCTCCAACGGTCGTTGAATTTCTCGCTCAAGTTCACCAAGCCCGTATGCTCTTGGAAGAATTGGGGCGACCAGAAACCGCTGTAAATGTTCCGGGTAAAGCTGAACCCGTAGTAATGGTATCCTGTCTCGAACGTAAACCGATCCCCATGGACCAACTGCCGCCTCAGGTAAAGGTTTCCACCGTTGTTTCGGTTGGTATTCGAATAATCTTGGTGAAAGTAGTCGAGGTCGAAGGTCGTGTACTTACTGAGCTGCCAACTGATACTGGGCCGCAGTTCTTCCCGGCTGATGTTCAGCCGCACGGCCTGCGTGACGTAGTTGACGAAGCGGCGTGAGGCGTCCAGATCGACTTGGACCTTGTTCCCACCGTAGAGCGTGACCCCAACCTCGCCAATGGGGTCCACATAGCCGGCTGAGGAGGAATTCGCACCGACCTCACCCCGCAGGCCCAGCCAGTTATTCACCCGGGCGATGGATCCGAATACCGTCTCGCGGGCGTTTTCCCAGTCGTGCCCGGGTTCCCGCGAAGGGATGAACCCCGCCGAAACATAGCTGCGTACCTGGGGCACCAGGTGAAAATACAAGGTAGCGCTGGCTGGGTAGATGCGAAGGTCATCCGAGTCCACCGAGGGGGTGGCACGCAGGACGAGAAGCGGGCGCAGCCCCGCCGTGATGGTCCGCCGCATTTGGGCCACCTCGGCGTTTCCTGGCCGGAGCCTGTCCAGGTCGTTAAGCTCGCGCAAGGCGAGGTCCTGCCGCCCGAGCGCGTTGTCGATGGTCGAGAGCGCCAGACCAACTTCGGAGTCCGCCGGGTCCTTGGCCCGGAGGTCTTCCAGGATCGCGGCCGCCTCGCGGAGATGCCCGGACCAGAAGAGGATCTGCGCCTTTCCGAACAGCGCGTCGCGGTCGGCGGGGTTGCGGGCCAGCATTTGATCATAGAGCTGCAGGGCGCCGGCCCTGTCGCCCTTCCAGGACAGCACCCGCGCGCGCTCGACCAGGGCGTCTCGGTTGTCCGGTTGGACTTTGAGAATCGCGGCGTAGTCCGTCAAGGCCTCGTCGAGCTGTTTGTTCCAACTCTCCACGCGCGCGCGTCCGAGGCGAGCTTCCAGGTCGTTGGGATTGCGTTCCAAAATCAAGCGATACTGCTCAACGGACTCCGTTTTATGTCCTGACCAGCTCAGCAGTTTGGCCAACTCGAGGCGGTCGTCGCGATTGGCGGGGTCCTCGACAAGCAGACCGCGGTAAAGCGCCATCGAGTGGTCGTAATTGCCAATCCAACTGCCCACCTGGGCCAGTTCTAAGCGCAGATCCCGGTCGGAGGGCTTCTGCTTCAGCGCTAGCTCAAGGTAAGCGACGGCTTCCCGATAGTCCTTCTTGTCCCGGTAAAGGTCCGCCAGGTCTTTGAGGGCCTCGAGGTTTTTGGGCTCCCGAGCTAAGGTGTCCCGGTCCATGCGGATGCGTTCGTCGATATTTTCTGGGACGGCGCGAGCCTGCGGTCCTTGAGCCCGCTGCCGCGCCGCGTTGCGGGCGGATGAGAGGGCCGAGGCAACCTCGGCGTCCTCGGGCCAGCTTTTCTGCGCGCTCTCGAGCAGGGCCAGCGCCTGGTCATGCTGTCCTGTCCAGTCGAGAACCCGGGCCTTGCCGAGTAGCGCATCGCGGTTGAGCGGGTGGGATCGCAAGATGTCGTCGTATATCGCAAGGGACCGCACGTAGTTCTGTTGCCAAGCCGTCACCTGCGCCAGACCCAACGAGGCGTCGAGATTGCTCGGATCCGCCCGCAAGACCTGCTCGTAGAGGCTCCGCGCTTCCTCGGAGTTTCCCGACCAGCTCAGGAGTCGCGCGAGGCTCACTTCCACGCCGGGGTCGGGAGAACGTCGCAGGTAGCCCCGAAAAGTATCAACAGCGTCGTTGAAGCGGCCCGCCTGGAGCTGAGCGTTGCCCAGTTCGCGCAGCGCGTCGAGGTTGTCGGGCCGCTCGGCGCACAGCTTCTGGAAGATGGCTATCGCCTGAGCCTGCTGTCCGGCCCGAAGGTAATACTCTCCGAGTTGTAGGCGCAGGGCGTCCGAGGGGGTGCGGGCGATAGCCTGGTTCAATTGCTCGATGGCGTGCGGGTAGTCCCCCTTGGCCGCGAACGCTGTGGCGGCCCGCACCAGCGCGTCGACTTGGGCCCGGGCTTGCCGCTGAGGCTCTTCGGCCTTCCAGCGCGTGATCTGTGCCAGCGCATCCTTAATGTCCTTGTCGCCGGGATTCTGCTTGGCCAGCGTCGCGAAGAGCTTGCCGGCCTCGTCGTAACGCTGCATCCAAAGCAGCACAAAGGCCTTGGCGCGCAGCGCCTCCGCGTTGTCCGGAACGTAGCTCAGGATGCTGTTGTATTTAGCCAGACTTTCCTCCAGCGGACCCTGCCAGGAAAGCACCCGCGCCTCACCCAGCCGCGCCTGCAAATTGCGAGGATCGAGCTTCAGGATGTAACGGTACTGCTCCAGGGCGGCGTTGTACTGCTTGTTCCAACTCAAGGCGGCGGCGAATTCCAACCGGACTTCGCGGTCGCCGGGCCAACGTTCCAGGTAGGATTCGTAGGTCGACCGGGCCGCGGGGAAGTCAGCCACAGAGTTCTGCGCCCGCGCCAACAACAGCCGTGTTTCCGGGTAATTCGGATCGCGGGCAATAATATGCCGGAGCACGGGAATGGCAGCCTTATATTGCCGGGACCAGAGATACGACTTGGCCAGGTTCAATTCCACTTCGGTGTCTTTGGGGTTCAGCTCATAGGCGCGCGCGAAGTATTTTGCTGCCTCGGCGAAGTCCGTCTTCGGGCCCTTGAAGTAGCAATCCGCCAGGCGTTTGTTGAAGAAGAAGTCGTCGCGGAAATGGTCCGCCAGACGAACGTAAGCGGCTTTGGCCTCCTCGTAGCGGCCTTGGTCGTACAAACGGTCGGCGGCCTTGCGATCGGCGGCAGTCCCTGCCTCTGCAGGGGTTGTGGGAGCTTGGGCGGCGGAGCCGGTGGCCCCAATGACAAACACGGTGGCGCACAAGAGTGCCAGGGGAAAACCCGATCGCCCTCGTTTCTTGTATGGAGTCATAGAGCACCGTTTCATCACGACGGTCCCCTCACCTCACGGAAAGCTTTCTGCAGGCTAGCGTAACCCGATTTCGGGCGACCCGCCTGTGCGGGCACGGCGGTCCAACCCGGCCAGTTATACACGGGCAATTGCCTGAACCATCCCTGCTGATCCATTCCCGGGAGGGAGTCCACGGCGGGAGTTCCGCCCCCGCGCAATTGTTGAAACTGGATCGGACCGATCGACCGAAAGGAGGCAACGAACAGCGCCAAGCCCGGAGTTTCCTCGGTCGTAAAACGCGGACCTTGGGAGGTTGCCCCGAACACTTGGTGCGAGGAGGGATCGGTGACCGTCAGCAGACCCCAGGGCAGCCTGAAGATGAAAGCATTGTGGGTAAAGTCGCACGTCCATTCCGCCCTGCTATCACCAGTCCGGCCGGCCGGCTCGTACTGCAGCAGGCTTTCGTTGCTTAGCTGGGCTGGGAACACATGGCCGTCGCGAGCGAAGCGACGGTGATTGGGTTCCACGATGATCTCCTCAAATCCGCTCCAGTCCGCCACGGCGGGGGCAAAGGGAACGCGGTAACTGGACTGGACGGCGTTAGCCGCGCCGAAAATCGGCTGGAGCTCCCGAGGGTTGTAATTCGAGGCGATGAGCAGACGGGCCCGCCCATCTTCGGCCAAATCCAGCAGAAAATTCGCCCCGCTCTCACTTCGCACGCGCGGGAGCAACGCGGGCAGGGTCCGGCTTCCAAACCGGCCGGGGTCAGTGCTGATGCCGATGAAATAGTGTGCTCCTTCCAGATTCGGCTGGTCGTTTGCCCCCTTGCGCACACGCTCGACTTCCAGTCGCACATACACGAAGGCATCGTCCGAGGAAACGGCCAGCGAGCGCAGCGTGCGCTCGGGGTCCCACCCGTCATGGAGTTCTAGGGTCGCTCCGCCACCCTTTTGGTAGAGTCGCGGGGCGGATTCCCAACCCGAAAGACCTGAAAACATACTGGCAGCCAGGTTCGGGTCATAAGTCCACACGCCAAATGCTTGGTCCGGGTCCAAACGATCATTCCAGAGAGCTCGTCGGTCGGCCGGGAGCGCGAGCGCTCCCGCCAGCCAGTCGGCTCGATACCATTCATCTTGCCATTCAAAAGCCACTCCCCCGGCGCAGCCGGCGTCCGCAATATTCCGGGTCATGCGCGCGAGCGCCTCTCCCTGTTCCGGTTCAGATAGCCCTCCGTCATTCCAACCGAAAGGCTGGATATGAGATATGCCGATGCTGGTCGGAACGCCGTATTCGACAATCAGCAGAGCCATGCGCGAGTAGTGGCTCTTCAGAGCCTTCAGGTAGCCGAGGAAGGGGTCGGGAACTTGATGGTCGCGGACGGCAAGGTAGCTCGAATCGCGGTACATGAAATCGGGGTAGAAAGGGTAGACCGCATAGGCGGAGAAAATCCCTGCCTGGAAATCTCCTCCGGTGCCGAGTTTCATCTCGTCGAGGCTGACCACATCGTTGTCGTCAATGAGTGTCCCGGGAGGAGGCAGGGCGGCCGTCCGCTCGCCTTGATTGCGCCGGATGGCAACCTCCTCTCCCGCGCTGCTCTCGCTGGGGTGACTCAGCGGGTCAAGGGCGGCTGAATTGGCAAAGGCGATAGGATGCTGAGCGTTGTATTTGTCCACCTCCTGGGTGACGGCATAATCCATCAGGGAGGCTAGCCAGACCTCCGTGGCGCTCCCGTTCGCCAGGGTAATGTACTTTCCCTGAAAGGAAGTTTGATGGGGATTGGCCTGGTTGTTGGCCAGGACCCAGGAGGGGGCCATCTCGCGCTCCAGGAGCAAGCCCAGCACGTAATTGGAGACGTCAGAATAATAAAGGCCACCCGCGTACCCCCTCCGCAGCGGCAAGTTGCCCTGGCCGTGAATGACATCGATGGCTTGGGCGATCTCCTCGGACGCGGCGCGTTTCTGGAGGTCGGAGAACACATCAGTGTCTCCTCCGCTGCCCAGCCAAATCCCCTGGATGAGATACAGCTTGGTCAAATCGGGGGAGGCATTATGCTGCATCAAAGCCCGATAAAAAGCCGGGGGAAGGACGTTGTACACGCGAACACAGTTCGCCCCCATCTGGCTGATTTTTGCCAACCAGTCCAGGTAAGTGCTGACGTCGAGTGGCGCCTCAGAGGCGAAGTGGCCGGGCAGCGCCGGCCCCAAATCCACCCCCGCAACATAGATCTTTTTCCAGCGATCGCCCTCGAGAATCTCGAAGAACCCATTTTGAACCCGGGCGGGCAGCACGAGGTGAGAGGGCCGCTCTATGTGCGCCATGGGGCCGGCCGCCAGCACATCCAAGTCCTCGGTGCCGGCGAGGTTAGCGAGCTCCCTTCGCGCTAGTTTATCCTCCTTATTCGCCCGCAGGGCCTCGAGGGCTAGCCGCAAGGCCGTCTGATTGTCCCCGAGCATGCGGTAGGCGCGCGCCTCGGCGTCCAGGACGTCGGGCGTGCGTTGTTCAGATTCCGGCAACTGGTGGAAGTAATCGAGCGCTTTGCCAACGTCCCCCATCTCCAGCCAGGAGTAAGCCAAACCCGCGCGGGGTTCGTCCAGCCGGGGGTTCAGGCGCAAGGAGCGGTTAAAGTAGGGGATGGCCGTCGAGGGCTTGCCCGACTTCAGATAATTCCATCCGTAGAGGGTCAGGACCGCCGTATTGTTGGGATCGATACGGTAGGCCGACTGTAGAAGTTGCAAAGAACGGTCGTAGTGCTGGGCCTTGAACTCGGAGACCGCCGCCGTATACAGTGGCCCGCTGATCGGCTTGGCGTAGAACTCCCATACATACGTGAAGCCCAGAAGGAGGACGAGCGACACCATAATCCGGTTCCGGAGGAACAGGAGCAGGAGGAACAACGCCAGCAGAACGTACATGCAAACCTCTTATTGCCGATTCGGAAGTCTGTCAGCTATCAGCCCTCAGCTCTCAGCACAAGCAGTAGGATACCTGGGCGAGTTCCCCACGCTGAAAGCTGACCGCTGACGGCTGAAGGCTGTCTTCCTCAATCGGCAATCGACAATCGAAAATCGACAATCCCTCACGCCTACCCTCCCACGTGGACAACCTTCTCCCATTGGCGATATCCCCTAACAAACTGCACTACTCCCTGGAAGCGGTAGTAGAGCACCATCTGCCGATACCCAACGTTCTCGAGGAAAGCGTAAAGCAGCAGGGTCATCAAATCGCGAAAGCCGGGATAACGCCGGTAGGTCAGTTCCTCCAGCAGAACGGCGCCCACCGACAGGAATCCTCCGTACATCAGCCCCACGATGACAAATAGGACATAGAGGGTGGGCGGAACCATCCCGAACATGATGGCGATCGGAACCATGAAATAGCCGATGAACTCCACGGCGGCCCCCACCCCCTCGATGTAGACCTGAAAAGGGAAGCTGAGCAGACCGAGCACGCCGTACTTCCGGTTGAAAAGCATCTCCGAGTGTTTCCAAAGCGTCTGGAAGAGTCCCATTTGCCAGCGCCGCCGTTGCCGCTGCAACATGCCGAATTCTTTCGGGCACTCGGTCCAACAGACCGGATCGGAGGTGAACGAGGTTCTGATTTTCCGCCCGTGATGCATGGCCCAGCGATGGAGCTGGACGATGAGGTCCATGTCCTCGGTGACGGTGTCGCGCCCGAAGGCGCCGGACTCGATGACGCTCTCCCGATGAAACACCGCAAAGGCGCCGGAGACAATCAGGGTTCCTCCCAGCAGGTCCCATCCGGCGCGGCCAAAGAGAAAGCTGCGGAGGTATTCGACTACCTGAAAACGCTCCAGGCGTCCCTCCGGCAAACGCACGCGCACCACCTGAGCATCCTTTTCCTCGCACCCGTTGAGGATGCGGACGATCCCCCCACTGACCACCGTATTGACCGGAGACTTCACAATGGGATTCATGAGACGCAGTAAAGCGTCCCGCTCCAGCAGGCAGTCCGAATCCAGCGTGCAGAAATAAGGCGTGCGGGAGACGTTGATGCCGACGTTCAAAGCGTCGGGCTTTCCTCCGTTTTCCTTGCTGACCACCAGGAGGTTGGGAAGGTCGGGATTCAGATAGAATCCGCGTATCGGGCGCGTGGAGATGCGCGGGCGATAAATCAGGTCCATTTTGACCAGGCCGAACCCCTCGATCAGCCGCTGGAGCGTGTCGTCGCTCGACCCGTCATCCACCACGATCACCTCCAGGTTGGGATAATCGGTCTTCAGCACGGAACGCACCGACTTCACGACGATGCTCTGCTCGTTCCAGGCCGGCATGATGATGGTGACGGGCGGTGTGACCACCGAATCACGGAGCTCGGACAAGCCCTGATAGACCAGCCGCCGGTTGTGCAACCAGACGGAGATCAAAGAGGAGATCATGAGGACGGTGTACATTCCGTTGCCAATGAAAAAATACAGAACGATTAGAACATTGAACATGTTCATCGTGTGATAAAAGGTCTGTCGCCACACTTCCATAAACTCGGCGTCCTCCTTAAACTTGAGCCCGTTGCAAGGCGGCGCGGGCCAGGGCGCGCAGCTCCTCGTCAGACTCCCGGGTCGCCACGATTCTCACCCACTTCTGGATATTCGCATCCGGGTAGTGCCCGAAGTCCACGAGGAATCTCCTGCGGACCTCCTTTTCCGGCGTGCTGGCCAGCAGCGCGAGCAGATAGCTGGTCTTGCCCATCTGGGCGAGTTGCGCGATGACTTGCTTCTCTCTCCCGTCGTGGGATTCGAGGTACTGGCCGATGAGGTTGGGGACCAAGCCGCGGCGCTGCATGGTGTCGGCAATCTGCTCACGGCTGTACCGGTCCGGGGAGCTCAGAAAATCTTGGAAGAGTTGGTTGACCCCCATCTGGCCAAAGGTCAGCAGGGTCTGGGCCGCCGCCTCGCGCACCATCCAGTTGGCATCGGTGAGGCGCCGCGCGATCTCGGCCACTTGGGGTTGAAACTTGGGTTGGGCGAGAGTCCGCACCACGTGCAGCCGGACGAACCACTCCGGGTCGCCCAGCAACGTCAGCAACAGGGGCGCCGAGCGGGGATCAGGAATCCGCGCAATGACCGGCGCGGCTCGAGCGCGGACGTCGGGGTTCTCGTCAAAGCCTAATTGGCTCAGGAAAAGCTCTCGGAGGTCTTCCGGGAAAACCTTGAAATCGAGGGCGAAGTCCTCATCGAGGGCGGCTTGGCGGTCGGACATTTCCCGAATGACGTCCGTGGCAAAGAAGCGAATGCGCCGGTTGGCGTGCTTAAGCGAGGGGATGAGATCGGGCGCCTGCGCGAGCGGGAAACTGACCAGGACCGTCTTGACCGCGCGCAGCGAGAGGCGAGTGCCAGGTTTCAACACCACATCGTGCAGGCGTTGGACGAGGCCCAGGAAGCTTTCGGGGTCGCCAATCGCGGCCAGGGAGCGCAGGGAGGCGTTCTGCACGTCGACGTGCTGATCGTTCAAGGCCTTCAGCAGGAGAGGCCAACTGCGCTGGTGGCGGATGATTCCGAGATTGTCCGCACTCTTGGCGCGCAGGATGAAGCGCAATCGCGCCAAGAGCTGAAAAACCCCCTCGGGACGAACCATCGCGTCGCGAAGCGTGGCCACGTCGAACTGGCCGCTCACTTGCCGCTGCCAGACCTTCACCAGCCCCAAGTCCTCACAAAGCCGCCGGAGGTTGGGGACTTGCGCGGGAGCGGGGGTGGTGGCCAGGCAGAGTTGCTCCCAGATGTACTCGCGATCCCTCCCCGAAATCCCCCGGAGCGCTGCCAGGCCCTGCGCGTAGTCGAGCCTCCCGGTGAGCAAGCCGGAAACCACCGGGTTGTACTGCCGGCGCAGCTCGTCGATGCGCACGAAGAATCGCTCCCGCCGCTGCCGCCTCGCAATCGCCAGGGCGATGAGCGCCCCGTTGGCGAGGATGAGGAGGACGAGGATCGAGAATACGACCTCAGTAATATGTTCGATCAGGAAGGGCATAGGTTATCGAGCGCCCTGCTCGGACCGGTGGGTTACCGTTCACGGAGCGGCGCTATGGCCTCTGCACTCCAGGGAGATCCTAGGAAACCTCGCGCTCTGGATGCCTGCCGTTACTGATTTCATACGGCGCGGTGGGAGGCACAATACCAGACCTTGAAGCAAGAGTCCAGCAATATCAAGGTTTGGTTGCGCCCTTGTTCGGGCCTGCCGCGGCCGAAACGCCGGAGCGTTCCCGGCCTAGCCGCCCCCGGAGACAAGGCGGAGGAGTCTCCTTATGCCCTCTTGAAAGACCTCGGGGGGAGATAACAGGCTTGTCACCAGATGGCCCTCGGACTGAAAATCGAAGAAGTGGCCTGGGTGCACGAGCACGCCCTCTGCGTGAAGGATGCGGAGTGCCCATTGCTCATCGCTGCGCACCGAGGGCACCTTCAAAATCACATACCAGCCCCCTTCCACCCTCAACCGGCTGACCGGCGAAGGGGGAGACAGTTGGCCATCCAGCCAGCAGAGATTGCTTTGCGTGCGCTCCAGAATCTGCGGCTGAAGGGTGCGACGTAAATCCAACAGTTCCGGCAAGGCGTTCGCCACGGGCGCGCTAACCGAGAGATAAGTGTCCGCGATAATCTCCAGTCGCGGCAGCGCGTCACGCACGTCTTCGGCGGGGCCGGTCACCACCAGCCAGGCCAGCTTCATCTGCGGCAGGCCCGAGATCTTCGAGAGTCCGCTCAACGTGAAGGTCAGGGCCTCGGTGGTCGCCGCATGGCTCACCACACGTTCCTCATCCGGCCCGCCCCCGTGGCCAGGCGCAAAAGCATAATCGGCAAATACCTCGTCCGCAATGAGAGCCAGTCCGCGGTCCCGGCAGCAACGCAGCAGGAAGGCGAGTTCGCCGCGCCGGAGGAACGAGCCGGTGGGATTGTTGGGATGGACCACCAGGATGGCCCGGGCACGGTTCTCCAGGCGCGAAGCCAGGGCGCGCTGGTCGATCTGCCACCCCTCGCCGTAGACCAAGGGGTAAGGAATGATGGCCACGTCGTTCAGTCCGGCGAGGTAGTCGAAAAGCGGATAACTGGGCTGCGGTGCGAGGACTGCGTCGCCGGGATTCGCGAGGAGCCGAAATGCGTAGCTGTACGATTCGCTCGTACTCGCGGTCAGGAAAACCTGGTTTGGGCTAACCTTGACCCCGCGCTGCGCGTAGTAGTCCGCGACCACTTCGCGGGCACGGAGCAGCCCTCGCGGGTCAGGTTCATATTGGAGCGAGCGAGGATTGGCCAGCGCCTTGAGGATCTTCTCCGCATCGTAGGCAAAACCGCAGCGGGTGGGATTCGATTCGGTCAGATCGAGAAGGGGGAGGCCGCGGCGGCGACGCTCGGCTGCCGCTTCCATCAGCGGGTTCGGACTGAGCGACCACCCGGTGCGCGAAGCAAACATGCGGTAGAGCCCCATGCCATGCGATGAAGTGCCGAGTCGCGTTCGGCCGAGGGCGGATGCCATCCGCCCCTACTTGACCGCTTTCAAGATCTTGAGCAGGCCCTGCAAAGATTCGCGGGTGCTTTCCAGGGCGTTGCCGTCCGCGCGGCGGTAGTGGGTTTCCAGCGACATCGTTCCTTCGTAGTGGTCCTCAAGGAGCGCCTTGAATTGGCCCTCCCAGTCGATGAATCCCCCGCCCACCGGGGCCCAGGTTAGCTTGCCGGTCTGAGGATCTTTCTTCACATCTTTAACGTGCATGTGCGGGAACAGTCCGCGCAGGTGCTGGTAGCCGTCGGGGTAGGGGACTTCGCCCAGCATCACGGCGTTGGCGGGGTCCCAGTTCCCGCGCAGAGAGGGCGAATTCACGTCCCGGAGCACCCGCCCCAGCTCGGCTCCCGTCCCGATGTTGCACTCGTGTTCGTTTTCAAGCGCCAGCACGATTTTGTTTTTCTCAGCTTCCGCAGCGGCTTTAGCCAAGCGCTCCCGAACGAGCGGGTAAGCCTTCTCCGGTGCCTCGACCCGCCAGTAGCTGAAGATCCGCACCTTAGTTGTGCCGAAGAAACGCGCCAGTTCGAACGACCGGCGGAGCAGCTCCTCCGTGTCCTGGTCGGCGAAGTTGGCGAGGAAGGTGTCGCGCTTTTCCGCGGGGCGAGCTGGCATCTCCGGAAGGTTGTATTTGAAGACCGGCGAGCCGAGATCGCTGACCCGCAGGTGGTGCTTGGCGATGAGTTGTTTGGCCCGCTCCAGATCCTGGCGAGAAAGATTCATGAGGTTCTTGTTCCAAGCCTCCCGCAACTCGCAGTAACCCAGCGAGAAACCGGTGATGAAATCGAGCGCTTGTCCAAGGTCCTCAGAAATTTCATCGGTAATGATGCCAAGTTTGAACGGCAGGGGTTTGGGGTCTCCGGCCGCTGGCGAGAGCGCGCCGCTTCGCACCGTGCCATACAGGCGTCCGCACAATCCCGAAAGCCCGAGGAGAGAAGTGCTCAAGAAACTTCTACGGGTAAGATGAAGATCCATGGTGCATCCTCCGAACCCCGGTCCCACGGCGGGCCGAGACTTTCCCCCCGTCGGGCAGGGGCGAAATGCGGCAAGACGGGGCGCTACGGGCTTCGCCTGGTGGCGTGCCCTGACGAATCTACACTTGATATCCATCCGGACGCAATCAGGGACACGCTCTTCGACCTCGCCGGCTGACGGTGAACTGCCGAGGGGCTCTTTGATTACCGCTTGATGTTCGCTTTTCCGGCGCCGGCGGCGGCCCGGAGCTGGTGGGGTTGGTTATGGCAGACCAGGCTGCAGGAGTTCGACGCCCGGTTGTAGCCGATGGGATCGGCGCCGTTCGGGGCGACGACGTTGATATCGAAATTCACCAGGCGTTCGCCGGAGATGCTTGCTGATTGCGCGCCCATCCCGTGGGCCGTGTGGCACACCGAGCACGAGAAACCATCATTCTTGACATGGCGCGCGTGTTCGCTGAACGTGCTGTTGCTCAGGACCCGCGTCAGGTCGTGGCACTTGGCGCACAAAGCATAGGGGCCGCCGCTTGCGCCGCCCTCCCCGCTCAAGCTTGGGTTCGGGAACAGATTCGTAATGAGCTTGCCGGGGACAGGCGCCTGACTGAACTCATAGCGGCGCTCCAGGATATGCGGGAAGATTGATCCGTGCGGTCCGCTCGGTCCGTTGCCGCCGAATTCGCGGTTGTCGTCGCTATTGTGGCAATCGGTGCAGAGGATGCTGCTGCCCACGCTGCGCCCCAAGGTTCGGCCGTCGAGGTCCAGCATGTTCGGACGCAGGCTGGTTTGAGGGAGCAGACTTCTGCGGCCGTGAAACACCGGATGACTCGAAGACGCGGTATCGCTGAATTCCGGAATGACGTTCAGGGGGTTGGTGGCCGAAACCACGCGGATGGGCGAATATCCGGAATTGGCGTTCACCTGCACCCCGGTGCTGCTGCCATGGCAGCGCAAACAGTTTTCATATTGGTTGACGGCAGGGTTGACTACGGTGACGCCGTCGGTCGCGCTAATCCCCGCAACAAAGTTCTGCGAAGCGCGGATCGCGGGAGCTGCCGGAAAGGACGAGACCCGGCCCGCCGCATGCGGGTTGTGGCAGTCGACGCAAGTCACGTGGCTGTTCAGATTCAACAGCGCCGCCTCGTGAGCGCGATGGGGCGTGTTTCCCAGAGCCAATAGATGGCCATACTTAGGCGCAGTCATCTCAGCCAGGATACTGGGGGTGGGTGGGGAAGTGCTCGAGCTGCCGTTGTGGCAGGTGAGACAAGCCTGGTCATCCGCCCCGCGAAGCAGCGAGCCTCCCCCTTGAGCGTTATGCGGGGTGTGACACGACGAACACCCGTTCTTTGCGACGGTGCCGTAAAGTCCCAGCGATGACTGCTTCGAGTTCGCGGGCGTCCGCTTCGATAATACGGGACTGAGCTCAGCGGATACCTGAGTTGCCACCTTGTTGCCAGCCGTGGCGTGGATGCTCGTAGTCCACCCCGCCAGAGGGTTCCTCTTGGTTGACGCGGGATCTGGCGTAGGGGGCGTCCCCGCCGCCGCGCGAGTCAGGTTGTGGGCCGCGACGGCCGCGCTGCTCATCCCCATCCCCGAGCCTATGGGGACCGTGCTGTGGCAGGCCAGGCAGAGCGCGCTGCTGGAGTTGTTCAGGGCGAGGAAATTCGGATTCACCGGGTCGATGTTCTGAACGTGCGGATTGTGGCAACTCGTGCACTCGACGTTCCCATTAATGAGCCGTACGGCTCCCGTCGAATCGCCCGTCGAGGGCGGATTGGCCGTCAAGGACGCCACGAGGTCCGTATTCGCTTTCAATGGAAGGAGGAAGCTGAACGGGTGCACCGTCGAGAGATTCGTCCCAAACACATCGGATGAGTACATCTGCCCGGTCATCGCGACTTGGCCATAGGCGACCAGCGCCCCTGGAGATCCCGCTACCGTGCCGTCATGGCAGCTCAGGCAGAGCGTGCTGTCAGTACCCAGAGACGGCGAAGGGTTAGGCGTGTTCACTAAGGTCGTGCTGGTGTACACCGTGTAGGCCTGGACGCTCGAAAGCTTTTGGTTCCACAGCGGGGTCTGCGCGACGCCGGCCGTCCCGTTCAAGCCGGAATGGGGAGCATGGCAATACAGGCAGGAGGCGGACAGCGTACCCTGGATCGGCGATGTCCCGCCGGGACGCAAATCGTGCGAGCCCATCACGTCCGATTGTGCCTGCGCCATGGCGCCGCTGAGAATCAAAAGCGACACCACCAAGACACCAAGCCTCCAAGAATAGCCATCCTTGGGTTTTTGGCCTTCCGCTGTCTCCCGACGTTTTGGTGTCTTAATGGTGCTCATTGTTTGCCCAGCGCGAAGTACTGGAAAACCTGAACGCGGCGATTGAAGGAATCCACCACAAACACCCGGTCGTTCCGATCGATAAATAACCCCGTGGGCAGCCGGAATTCTCCCAAACCCGTGCCCCGCTGCCCAAAGTAATAGAGCAGCCTTCCCTCGCGGTCAAAGACCTGGACGAGCCCGCTCAGGCCTTCAACCATGTAGAGATGCCCCTCGGAATCCATCCCGATTCCCTTCGGCCGAAACGTGTCGCCGAAACCGTCGCCAATGTGCCCAATGGCGTACTTGAACTTTCCGGAACGATCCAGAACCTGGACGCGGAAGTTCATGGCGTCCACGACCAGCAAGTCCTGGCCGTTCAGCCGCAGTTCGGTCGGGAAGTTGAATTCGCCTTCGCCCGTGCCGGTCTGCCCGATCTTCTGCAACACCGTGCCCAGCATATCGAGCACGTAAATCCGGTTGCGCAGGGTGTCCGTCACGTAAATCCGCTGGGCCTGGGAATCAACGGCGATTCCCGTGGCCCGCTTGAAATAGCCTTCCCCCTTCACACTGCCCATAACCCGCCGGAATTTTCCGTTGGAATCGAAGACAAAGATTTTGCCCGAGTAGGAATCGGTGACGTAAATGTTGTCGGCGGCGTCCACGGCGACGCATTGCGGGGAGAGCAGCCCATCCGTATCTTTCTCCCGGGAAATGAACTTGTATTTGTGCTGCGCGAAATCAAAAATGTGAATGCCCGCCGCGTTCGGGTCGGTCACGATGATGCGGCCATGCGAATCGGTCACGACGCTGTAAGGAGAGATCAGGGCGTGAAACGCCGGCTCGCCCGCCACGGCGTCGAGGAGCCGCCCCCAAAAACCGCGCTTGGTCTTGACCTCACGCTCGGAGCTGAAGCTGCCTTCGTACAAAAGCTTGCGTCCGCCCGCTAGCTCCAATTCCGGCACCGTCACTGGCCCCGCGGCTTTGGCTTTCGGCCGCGCCGCGACGAAACTGGGAAGCAGCAAAAGCACGAAAAGGCAGAGAGCAGTGGGCAGAAGCCCCAACAGATGAGGCCGAGCGTGTCTTCGTTCGCCCGAACTCCCGTTCACCCGATCACCCGTTTCCATCAGAAGAAATTGAACCATCTCGAAATACCCACGTAGAATGAGCTCACCCTTGCCTCTGGTGTACCCGAAAAGCTGAATCCCTGGAGGAGCCTATAGTATCCGGCCTGAAAGGCCAGCTTGCGGAAGTTGTACACCATAAGCAAGTTGGCGGCTTCGTTGTTATTGTTCGAATTTGTTAATCCGTTCTGCGTTCCGCTCCATGCCTTTGCGTAGCTGGCGGATAGTGTGAGGCCGCGCTTTGGGCTCGAACCGACACCCACCGAGTATGACCTGCCGTTATAAAGCACTACCGCATTCGGAGTTATGACCGGCAGGGGGATCGGGGTGGCCACCAGCCCCGTGGGTGTCAAGAGCGCGTTCCCGCTAGAAGTCGAGTAGGAGCCGTTCACGCTGAAGTGCGGCACAGAAAAGGAGGTCGAATAGCTGTGGCTGGAATTCGCGGAGCCGGGCAAGTAGGTAAGCAAGCTCTTCGCGCCGCTGGCGTAAGCCCCCCAATATGCCTTGCGTCTCAGCCTGCGGCTCACGCTGCCGTTATAACCGAAGCCCGAGGTCGTGTAGGCGAGCAGCACGGTCTGGGTAGCCTGCGAGTAGTTGAAGCCGCCCCCGACAATCCAGCTCCGAACTGGGCGCGTATAGTTGGCGGAAGAGTTCAGCCCCAACATGGTGCGGCTGGTCGAATTCATGAACGAGGTACGGGTCAGTCCCAGGACGCCGTTGAAAGAGCCCCCCAGCAGCATGTTGGCGTAACTTGCCGTCCCGTTGTAGGAGTCGGACGCGAACGAAAGCCCCCAAAAGGCCTGTTGCTGGCGCTCTGCGGAAGCATGCAGATTCAGATGCTCCGCTGGCATATCGTAATCGGCATAACCCGTCAGGCTCAGATCGTGCGACGACTGATGTGTCCCGCTCTCCGGCACGGGGACCCCCGCCGCCAGCAGCGTGTTAAAGAGCGTCCCCTCTAGGTTGTCAGTGTAGAAGGTGTTCGCCCCAAGGTTTAAGCGAGCCCTGGGAGCGAAACTGAGCCCGCCCGTCAACGTGTCGATAGTCGCGTCGTACTTGTCGTTAGAGGTGGCAGCGCCGAACTCCGTCCTGAGGTCCATTCGGGTGGCGGCGGCGGAAATGCTTCCATTCCAGGGCAAGTTGTGGGCGACACCGAAGAAGAACGAATTGGCGCCGGAATCGGAGTGTTGCGGTGGCTCGTCCGCCAGGAACTCGGGTATCCCGGTCCGCGAGCCGGTGTACTGGTAACCGCCGCTCATATTGAATCCCGCAATGTGATAGGCCGACGTGGCTGTAAACGTGTTGGTGTGGAGGTTCCCCCCCGTATTCGCCCCGAATATTGAATAGGCGCTGTTCGTGTCCGAATAACTGAGGCTCAGACTCGGCAAATCCTCGAGATGAAGGCCCCAAGTAATGCCGAGGGTTTCGTTGTTTCCATGCGTGGTGTAGTTGGCCAGACCCGGGATCCCAAAGTTTCCGCTGCTATTGAAGGTATTGGAATAGCTGATCGAGCCTGGGAAACGGCTGCCGCCGAATATCTTCGCGCTCGCACTCACCCCACTGGCGGCGGTTATCGACTGATATGCCGAATTGAGTCTCGACTGGTTGTAAAAGGGTTCGATGTGGAAGGATAGAAAATTCGGGTTATAGTAGGAGCCAAACAGGTCAGCCATGCCGGCGCCCGTGATACTGTGGTCGGAGCCGGCGACGTTTGATGAATCATCGCTGTATCCAGCTGAGACGTTAGCGTTCAGGTCCATGCTGGCATCGCCGGCCCTCACCTGCGCCAACGCACGCGCCGTGAGGGCGAGTCCGAAGACAGCCAGAATGACGCACTTTCTGCCCATAGCTTACTGACATATTGCACATCAGGTGCCAAATGCGCTCGCCACCACGACATGCAACCTCCATGGAATCAAGTGGTTAGGTCGCTTGTCAGCATGCACAAAGCCAGCAACGGGAAGGTGGGGAAGATCACCAACACGACACAAAGTCACTGAGAAATCAAAAACTGGGAACCCGAATCTGGACGCCAGTTTCCAGTTTCTAGTTTCCAATTTCGGACTTCCTAGTGTCCAGTGGTTCATCCTTAAAGTTTTTCGATCTTGGCCGACTTGCTCAGCTTGGTCGCGAGAGCGGAACGCAGTTCCTCGGTCTTTTGTTTCGTCAGGTACTCCCGCAGTGGATCCTTGACGGCTTCGAACTTCTGCATGCCGGCAGGGATGTGAGCGTTCAGCCGCAAGATCGTGTAGGCGTTGGTATCGAACTGGATGAGGTCGCTCACCTGATTGACCTGCATGGCGTCGAGCGCCTTCACCACTGGCGGGGGCAGTTTCGAGCGGTCCGCGGCCTTGTGGTCGCCCATCATCACGCGGAAATCATCCTCAGAGACTTTTTCCGCCAGCACTCCAAACTCATCGTAACTTTTGGTGGCCTTGGCTTGGCGCAGCGCCGCCTCGGCGCGCTTCCGCGCTTCCTTCGCTTGGTCCGCCGTCGCGTTGGGGGGAGGCAGGAAGGAAATACTCTGAAACGCGAACGACTCCGGGATGTGGAAGCGTTCAGGATGCTTGTCGAACCAGGCCTTGGCCTCCGCTAGGGAAACCGCCGCCTTGTCCGTCACCTCCAGCTTCAGACATTTGTCGATGAGCAACGAACGCTCCACCTTCTTCCGCAGCAATGGCTGCGAACCTTGGAACTCCACCTGAATGAACTGCTGGTATTCCTGCGGGGAAGCAAACTGTTTGCGAAGGTCCCCCATGGCTTGGGCCAGGCGCGCG
>Ga0187771_10000225_pt1 | contig 32111 bp, 27 predicted proteins | sample 0116_SJ02_MP15_1_FD_133139 | JGI IMG/M metagenome (GOLD analysis project Ga0187771, IMG submission 133139) | Tropical peat soil microbial communities from peatlands in Department of Meta, Colombia - 0116_SJ02_MP15_10_MG | ecosystem: Environmental > Terrestrial > Soil > Wetlands > Peat | place...
AATATCCGCTAAGGTTGTTCAAAATAGTCAGATCGTCAATCAAGCAGTTGAGAGTTGAGTGATGAGAGCTGAGAAAACCGCTTTTACTCAACCCTCATCACTCAACAGCCTGTTAGAGCCTGGCCAGGAATCCAAGTATCGCCTCATTGAACCCGCGCGGCTGTTCCAGGTTCACCATATGCCCGCCGCCATGCAGAATACACAGTTCCCCGTCTGGAAGCCCATCCGCTATGATGCGTGAGTTTTCCACCAGGGAGGCTTGGTCCTGATCGGCGCCGATCACGAGGGCCGGCTGGCTGATGCTGCCGAGCAGGGGGACGCAATCCTTCCGGTCCCGCATGGCGATGAGCGCCGCCGCCGCACCGCGCGGGTCGGTAGCATCCACCCACCCCGACACATCGGCCACCAGCGCGGGGTTGTCCGTGAGGGTTGCCGGAGCGAAAAGGATCGTACGGAATGCATCCGCCACCGGCAGGATACCCTGGACACGACAGGCTTCGGCCAGGGCCGTCCGCCTGCTCTTGGCTGCATCATCGTCGCCCCCTGCCTTCGTGGTTATGAAGATCGGGGCTGCAACCCGGTCCGGATAGCGCTCCAGAAGGTTAAAGAGCACATACCCACCCATGGACATTCCCCCAAAAACGGCCTTGTCGATCCCCAGGTGGTCCATGAGCGCCACCATGTCGTCGGCATAGTCGTCCATGCTCACCGTCCCGGCGACCAAGCCGCTCTCCCCCAACCCTCGCAAATCAGGTGTTATGATCCGGCAACCGGCCTTGGCCAGCGCTTCGGCCTGGGGCAGCCACATCTTCCTGCAGAGCGGGAAGCCGTGAATAAGAACCAGGGGAAGGCCCTTCCCCCTGTCGCTATAGGCCAGGGTGTTTCCGTTGATTTCTGCTTTCATGTCACCTCCCAGTGATACGCATACGCGCTTCGGGGCATGATCGATCACATTCGATTGTAACCTCTGAACGGGCCGGAATAAAGGCAATTGTGGACAACCTGGCATAAGGCGATACAATAGATGAAAAGCAGGGGCGCCATCATGCCCCGGGAGGCACATGATGAAGGCTTTGATCCTGAGTGCGAACAACTTTGAGGATTCGGAACTGCTGGTTCCGCTCTACCGCCTGCAGGAAGCAGGGTATGGGGTCGAGGTCGCTGCCGGAGAACAGGGGAGCATCTCCGGCAAGCACGGCTACGAGGTGCGGGTTGACAAGACCTTCGCTGAGGTCGATCCGGCTGATTACGCCGTCCTGATCCTGCCTGGAGGCAAGGCGCCGGCGGCAATCCGCGACGAAGCCACGGTCCAGGCGATCGCCAGGGCCTTTTTCGGCGCCGGCAAACCGGTGGGGGCCATCTGCCATGGGCCGCAGATCCTGGTTTCCGCCGGACTGCTCACCGGCCGCCGGGCCACCTGTTACCGTACCGTTGCCGATGAACTTCGGGCCGTTGGCGCGGAATACCAGGACCGCGAGGTAGTGGTGGACGGCCGGCTGGTCACTGCACGGCAGCCGTCCGACCTGCCGGCGTTCATGCGCGAGCTGGTGCGACTGCTGCCGCCGCAGTAAGCGCAGTCCTCTTGCAGTCCTGACGGAACGCCCAATGTTCTACCTTTTCCTGGCCGATCTGGCGGTTCTGGCCCATGCCCTGTTCGTGTTATTCGTGGTCTGCGGAGGATTGACGGTGCTCCGCCGGCCACGCCTGGCTTGGCTGCACCTCCCCGCCGCCACCTGGGGTGCGGTCGTGGAACTCAAGGGGTGGGTCTGCCCCCTGACCTACGTGGAAAGCCATTTTCGCAGGCTGGGGTGCGGGGTGGGTTACGATGCGTCCTTCATAGAGCATTACCTGGAGCCGATACTTTACCCGTCGTGGCTGACGCCGGGATCGCAACTGGTCATGGGGCTGGGAGTGGTGGGGGTCAACGTTGTGATCTATTCCTTCCTCTGGGGCAAACGCTCCCGAAGGCATTAACTTAAACCGACAGTCAATAACCGCAAAGACGCAAAGGGCACAAAGAAATTCAAGTACTTAATAATATAATGATTCGAACCAAACAGGTGAAATACTTAGACAAGACAACTGAATGATTTTCCATTGCGTTCTTTGCGTCTTTGCGGTTTAAATGTTTTTTTGGAGTAATTTTTTCCCTTGACTGGCGCAAAAATATGTAAAATGAATAAGTGACCGATTTCAACGACGGTTATCACCATTTTTAGGATCAAATATCTTGCGTTCCCCTCTCCGTGCCTGTTGTAAAAAAATGCTCTATCCCGCAATCCTGGCGGTTTTCCTGGTTCTGAACCTCATGGTTTTGGCGCCTGCCCAGGAAGATTACGCCACCTATCCCCTTGCAACGGCCGGCTATACCTCCATCAAGGTCTTTGACAACCAGGGGCGGTTCGTGGGCCGGCTTCTGCCGGAGAAACGATACTGGGTCCCCATCGACCGCATTCCCGTCTTCCTGCAAAAGGCGGTGGTGGCTGTTGAGGATGCCCGTTTTTACGAACATGGGGGGATCGATATCCGCGGGATCGCCCGCGCCCTGGTGAAGGATGTGGTCAGAGGGAAGATGGTCGAGGGGGGCTCGACCATCACCCAGCAGTTGATAAAGAACAGATACCTGTCCAACGAAAAGACCATCGGGCGGAAGATCGATGAAGCCCGCATGGCCATGGAGTTCGAGAAGAAGTACACCAAACAGCAAATCCTGGAGATGTATTTCAACGAGATCTATTACGGCAACAACGCCTGGGGCCTGGCCCAGGCGGCCCGAATCTATTTCGACAAGAACCCGGAAGATCTGACCGAAGCCGAGTGCGCCTTGCTGGCCGGCGTGCCGAAGAATCCGGGCCGGTACAATCCGTTGGGCAAGGCGGCCAATGTCACGCAGCGTCGGGACGTGGTCCTCAGACGGATGGTGGAGCTGAACATGATCACGCCCCGCCAGCGGCAAGGTCTGAGAGCCCAGCAAGTCACCTTCATGAAGCCCGGACAGGCCGGCCAGTATCTTGCCCACATCCGGGCCAAGCTGCTTGAACGGTACGGGGCGGATGTCATCGAGCAGGGGGGGCTGGAGGTGACCGCGGCCCTGGACCTGAAGCTGCAAAACGAGGCAGAGCAGGTGTTGGCGGAAGGGGTCAGGAAGATTTCCCCGCGGATGCAGGGGGCGCTGGTATGCCTGGACCCTGCCACGGGTGATATCCTGGCCGCCGTGGGGGGGATCGATGGGGGCAGGAGTTCCTATAACCGCGCCTTTTCCGCCAAGCGCCAACCCGGTTCGGCCATAAAGCCGCTGATCTATGCCGCGGCCCTGGAAAAGGGGATTACGGCCGGCAGCATCTGGAACGATGCGCCGGTGACCTACAACGGCGGGAACAATGGTGCCTGGAAACCTTTGAACTATGGCGGCAAAGAGTATGGCGACCTGAGTCTCAGGCAGGCCCTGGCCTATTCCGACAATGTCATAGCGGTAAAGCTGCTTGAAACCATCGGGGTCCCCTATTTTACGGAGTTTGCTGGCAGGATGGGGTTGCCGTTGCAGGCGCGGAACGGGCTTTCCCTGGCCCTGGGCACGGATGAAGTGACCCTGAATGACCTGGTGCAGGCGTACACCCCCCTGGCTACGGGAGGCGTGCGCGCCGAGGCGCGGACCATCATCCGGGTGTATGACCGCAGGCGCCGCGCCTGGACGGAGTTTCCGCCGGCGGTCAGCCCGGTTCTCACACCGGCCGCCGCTTTTGTCACCACCCAGATGATGAAGGACGTCATGACCTATGGCACCGCCAAGGGGCTCCGGAAATTCAGCCAGGAGCGTCCGTCCGCCGGAAAGACCGGCACTACGGACGACTACCGGGATGCTTGGTTTGTCGGCTATACCCCCCAGGTTATAGCCGGTATCTGGGTAGGGTACGACAAGCCCCGGTCCGGGGGGAAAGGGTTTACCGGCGGCGCTGCCGCTGCCCCCATCTGGGAAAGGTTCATGCGCCGGGCCGTGGCATCCAGGCCGATCGCCGATTTCCCCGTGCCTGACGGGGTCGTCTCTGTTGCCATAGACCCTGCCACGGGTCTTCTGGCATCGGAAAGATGTCCTAACAAGCGGAATGAATTCTATCTCGCCGGGACCGAACCGACGGAATATTGCGGAGAGGATGACGCCGCGCCCGCTCCGGTATCCCCTGCGTCGCCGCCATCGCCGTCGCCGCCTGCTCCGGCGACGAAGGATGAGGTCCGATAATCCATTTCCCCCTGCATCCATCCCACAGCCTGTAGCCGGGCGGGCGGGGTCAGGACCGACCGCACGGCACGCCAGTGCCCTGAACATTACCGTTTCACAAGGAGAAAGACTATGGCTCAGTATGGTTTTCTCGGTCTCGGCATCATGGGTAATGCCATGGCGGCCAACCTGGTGCGGGCAGGTTTCCCGGTCACGGTGTGGAACCGCAACCCGGCCAAGTGCGCCCCCCTGGTGGCCCTGGGCGCGCGCCAGGGAGGCACTCCCCGCGAGGTGGCCGCTGCCTGCGACATCACCTTTGCCATGCTCGCCGATCCCGCTGCCGCAGCGGAGGTCTGCTTCGGTCCGGAAGGGGTGTTGGCGGGAATCGGCGCCGGGAGGGGCTATATCGATATGTCCACGGTGGATGATACGACAGCCCGCACCATCGCCGAGGCGGTGGCCGGACGCGGCGGGCGTTTCCTCGAAGCCCCGGTTTCCGGCACGAAGAAGCCGGCCGAGGAGGGGACCCTGGTCATCCTTGCCGCAGGGGACCGGGGGCTGTACGACGAGGCCGCCCCGGCCTTGGACAAGATGGGGAAGAAGCGCTTTTACCTGGGGACAGTCGGCCAGGGTGCGCGCATGAAACTGGTGATCAACTCGATCATGGGGGGGATGATGACGGCCTTCTGCGAGGGGATGGCCCTGGGCACGAAAGGGGGGCTCGATGGCGGCCAAATACTGGAAGCCCTCGATGCCGGGGCGCTTGCCAACCCGCTTTTCAGAGGCAAGGGGCCGATGCTGCTGCAGGGAGAATTCCCCGCCAGTTTCCCGCTGAAGCACATGCAGAAGGACCTGCGCCTTGCCGTGGCCCTGGGGGATGAATTGGGGCAGCCGCTCCAGTGCATTGCCGCGGTCAACGAGACCTTCAAGCGGGCGCGCGCCGCAGGCCACGGCGATGCGGATTTCGCCGCGGTCTTCCAGGCCATCAGGCAGTGAAGGAGATGAAGATCACCCTCCTGACCCATTTCAAGGAGATCGGGAAACGTTCCAACACCGGCCGGCTGGTGCTGGAGGTAATGGGAGATGCGGCCGAGCAGGTCCGCTGGGACCGGATGAATCCGCCCGCCGGACTGATGGAGGAGATCGAGGCGGGCGGCGTGGCGCTGGTCTATCCCGGCGGCGAGGACGGAGATGACGGCGATTTGGCCGGCGTCAGCCATTTCGTCCTCATTGACGGCACCTGGCATGAGGCCCGCAAGATCCACCAGAGAAGCCCGTATCTCCTGAAACTCCGCCGGGTCTGCCTCAAGCCTGCCGGCAAGTCCCTCTACAACCTCAGGAAGAATCAGAAAGATGCCTGCCTTTGTACCGCAGAGTGCGTGATTCTGATCCTGCGCAGCATGGGGCGGTTCGAGGAGGCAGCGCGCCTGGAGGAACACTTTCTGGCCTTCATCAGGCCGCCCGGCGCCATGCGGGGAGAGGTGCCGGGGCATTGAGCCGGCGGTCTGCGGCCGGGGAATCCCTCCACGGCGTGTTGCAGTAAGGATCTGAAACGGTAAAAGTCGTGTTCGTTGAAAAAAACAGGTTGCGCGGCATCACTGCGGAGGATAACATGGGATAATGTCGGAAACATGGCGGAACACGCGGCACCGCCAACCTCCATAAGACGGGAGACGAAGAAGCCTCATTAGTGGCATAATTAAGAGGGGCGAAAACCAAAGACGATATTTCATCCGATTATAGTTCCGACTGCATCCAATACCTGCATGGAGCGCCACCACACATGAAAGAGTCCCGATTAGCCCATCTTTTCAGGCAGTATGGCGTCGCAATGATCTGTTTCTGGACGCTTGTCATCCTTCTGCTGGCAATCCTCACCGTCAACAACCATCACAGCAATATTATCCGCGACGCTGCCAATGAGGCCAGAGACTATTTCCGGCTGAACATGTTTTACCGGACATGGGCGGCCAGGATGGGCGGGGTGTATGTTTCTACCGGCAAAGTCAAACCGAACCCTCACCTGCACGTGCCCAACCGTGATGTCAGAACCGTCGACAACCAGGAACTGACCCTGGTAAACCCCGCCTACATGACCCGGATGGTCTTTGAATCAATCGCTGCTTCATCACCGGACCCTGTCATCAACAAAATTACCAGCCTCAAACCCCTTAACCCGATCAACACTCCCGATGAATGGGAGAAAAAAAGCCTGGAAGCGTTCGATCGGAGAGAGTGCAAGGAACGAGCGGAACTTGTCACGATTAACGGCAAACCGTACTTGCGCCTGATAACATCATTCCTTACCGACGCAGCCTGTTTGAAGTGCCATGCGCAGCAAGGCTATAAGATCGGCGATGTGCGCGGCGCCATTACGATTTCGGTCCCTCTGTCAAACCGCTATGTCCTGCAAAAAGATACGGACAAAAACATAATCGGCGGTTATGCGATGCTCTGGCTGCTCGGCTGCATCGGCATATCGGTTTCTTCCCGGCGGCGTTCCGCCAGTGAAGAGGCCTTGTCGGCCAATGAGCGGAAATTCCGTACGGTCTGCGACTGGACGCAGGATTGGGAATATTGGGTCGCTCCCGACGGCGCCATGAAGTACATTTCTCCCTCCTGTTACGAGATAACAGGCTATAGCCAGGATGAGTTCATGGGTGACCCGGCGTTGTTGGAAAAGATTATCCATCCGGACCATAAACATGGGTTCTCCGGTCATTTCAGATATGTGCCATCTGAAGAAGTGACGAAAGCCGATCTGCTCGAATTCAAAATTGTTGCGAAGTCAGGCGATATCCGCTGGATGCAGCATCTCTGCCGCCCGATCTTTGAAGATTCCGTCTATTTGGGCCGACGCGCCTCCAACAGGGACATTACCAACCAGAAACTGTCCGATGAAAAAATCAGCCATCTGTCCGCCATTGTCGAACATTCCAACGACGCCATCATCTCCAAGACGATGGATGGCATGGTGACCAGTTGGAATCGCGGCGCCGAGAAGCTGTTCGGCTACAGTGAACGGGAAATGCTCGGCACGCCGATGCTCCGGCTCTTCCCGGAAGACCGGATCACTGAAGAGCGGGACATCCTCGATACCATTGCGGGTGGCGGCAGCGTCGAAAACTTCGAGACAGTCCGTATCCGCAGGGATGGGAAGAAAATCGATGTTTCGGTGACCATTTCGCCGATTAAAGACACCGCCGGCAACATTATCGGCGTTTCCAAAATTGTCAGGGACATCTCTGAACTCAAGAAAGTGCAAAGCGACCGCCTGGAGTTCGAACGTCACCTGATGCAGACGCAGAAGCTGGAAAGCCTCGGCGTGCTTGCCGGCGGCATTGCCCATGATTTCAACAATATCCTGATGGCCATAGTCGGGCATGCGGACCTTGCACTGATGCGCGTCAACAAGGAATCCCCGGCCATAGAGAACCTCCGGCAAGTGCTGGAGGCCGCTGCCAGGGCATCGGATCTGGCGCATCAGATGCTGGCATATTCCGGCAAGGGCCAGTTTATTATCCAGAACCTGAATCTCAATCTCCTCATCGAAGAAATGCTGCATATGCTTGAGGTATCCATTTCCAAGAAAGGGGTGCTGCGGCTCAATCTGGAGCAATCGATCCCGGCGGTCTCGGTCGATGCGACGCAGCTCCGTCAAGTGGTGATGAATCTGGTCATCAACGCCTCCGAGGCGATCGGCGACAAGAGCGGGGTCATCGCGATCACGACGGGCTGCATCAATTGCGACCAGAAATACCTGCAACAGATAAAGTTGAGCGAACCCCTTCCGGAAGGCTTGTATGTGTCGCTTGAAGTCGCCGATACCGGCTGTGGCATGGATCAGGAAACCATGTCGAAAATCTTTGATCCGTTTTTTACCACCAAGTTTACCGGCCGGGGTCTGGGGATGGCGGCAGTGCAGGGAATCATCCGCGGTCACAAGGGAGCCATCAAGGTCTATAGCGAGGTTGGCAAAGGCACCACATTCAAAATACTGTTGCCGGCCACATCACTGCCCCATGAACTGTTTAACGGCGCCACCCGGCATGAAGACAAGTGGCAGGGTTCCGGCAAGGTGCTTCTCGTGGATGACGAGGAAAGCATACAGGGAATCGGGTCGGAGATGCTGAGGGAGTTGGGCTTCACGCCAATCACCGCCAATGACGGCAAGGAGGCATTGCAGATATTCAGGGCTGTCCCCGATATTGCTTTTGTGATTTTGGACCTGACGATGCCCCGTATGGACGGAGAACAATGTTTCCGGGAGTTGCGGCTGATAAAGCCGGATGTCAAGGTTCTTCTGTCGAGCGGCTTCAGCGAACTGGAGGCAACCCAGAGATTCACCGGCAAGGGCCTGGCGGGGTTCATACAGAAGCCGTACCGGCTCTCTGCGCTCAAAAGCGCGGTTCAGCTTATTTCATAGTTAGTTTCCATCCGGAAACTCCGGGTGAGAAACTATTGGTTTCCGGACGGGCCGGCATCCTGGAAGTCTGACCGTACCGGCTCCGCCCACGGTTCGGGCTGACAGTAATCAACATGTAAGAATGATGGCCATGCAGGCTGTCGTATGCGCAAGCATGGAAACCATAACCACTCGCGATCCCGAACCCCTCCACTGGTGCTCCAGTCTGCCTCTTATTTGCATGAATGTGAAAAGAGCAAGGACTGCGCTGATAATTAAAAAGAATAACTGAAACGGCATATATAACGGGGTGCGAGCAGTAAAGAAATTTTTGCTGACAAAGGAACCTTCGAATGTGCCGATGTAAAGATCCGTGAAAAGGGGAATTCTCGTAAGGATATATGCCATGAGGGAACCCCATGCCATCAAGACTAACGAATATCCGATTCGAGCAATGTGGGAGTTGTCGTTTTCCAACTCCTCTCCGAACAGCCTTTTTAAGAGCCGGTAAAATGCCATGGATAGCAGAAAAGCTCCAAAAGCGAGGGCAAGCAGCATTCCATTTTGGGAAGCAACCGAATGATGGGTCTCCATCCAAAGGATAATCGGACTATACAAAAACAGGAAGAAACAAAATGGCGTCAGGATATGTGTTACTGAACCCATGCCCCAGATGTTCTGCAGCGGTGGGTGGGCCAGGTAGCGAGACGATTTATGCGGGCAGTTATTCATGCACCTGAAACAGTGGACACAGAGATTGTTGCTGGAAGCATGAAGCGGATGTTGAAAGACGGGGCAACCGTCATTTCCGTTCGATCCCTTGATGCATATGTGGTTTTTGCACACCTCTGCGCAGATTGAGGAATCGGCACGAATGTGCAACGTGCTGCCAACTCCAAAGCTGGCTGCCAACGTACCCAGGGGGCAGAGGTAACGGCACCAGGTCCTTCGCTCGTAAAGAAACCCCAGAAACGATGCCATGGCGATCAGGGTAATGAAGAGTCCCGCCGTGGCAAGGGGTGCAGTTGGCATCTGAAAGATGTACTCTGCACTTATAATGCAGATGAACAGGATTGCGGATAGGTAAATTCCCCAGGTCTTCAGGGCTTCGGTTGGCGGAAGAAAAAGGCCGAAATTTCGTTGAACGAGTTCGGCAACACTGGCGATTGGGCAGATGCCGCAAAAAAAACGTCCCATGAAAAAGAATAGAAAAAACATCATTGGATGCAAAAACCACCAGAATACGTGGTTGAGAGATTGCGTTGTATGGTTGTTTCCCATTGGAAGCAACACCACGATAAACAAAAGAAAAACCGTCATGAAGAAATTGCGGATGAACAAGAGTTTAGGTTGGCTGCTTACCCATTGAAACCAAGGTGTTGTTCCCACATCGAACTGGAAGAGATGGGATTCTTCATCTGGGTCGTTTACAATCTGATCCGCATCAATTTCTTTTCCATCGGACAGAAGCACGGCAAATTCGATGGTTTTTCTAAGGCCTGCAACGTTTTCCCGGCGCAGGGTAAGATTAATAAGCCGCAGTTCTGCAGAAGGACTGAACCCGGCCGTCCGCTCCGGATCGGCCTGGGCAAGGAAATGCTGTGCTAAGGGGAGTATGTCGGCTTTGCGCTCTCGTAGAGGAGGGAGGCTGATTACCTGTCTGGTCAGAATGTCGCACAGTGGTTTCAGGAAGCGTCCTTCTTTGACCAGGTTCCTAATGTCGTGGGTAGCGGTTGTAATCAGGCGGATCTTTGGTCCTGCGGTCAGATTGCTTTCCTCGATTAGTTGCACCAGCTTGAGGACCGTTTCTTGAGAAGCTCGATTCAGGCTATCGATTCGGCGCAATATAAGGGTGCCGTTTTCTGTCGGTTTCAGGATATGTTCTTCCAGATTCAATTCCGCAAGTTTAAGGCCGTATTTGGAAAGGTTCCGTAATAGGGAGTTCAGCGAATAGTCGCCAAACTTGCTGAAGTCAAAGGAAACAAACGGAGATTGTTTGTGTCCGGCAATCTCTTCGAGCTGCCGGCTCCAAAGCCCATGGATATGGTTGGCAAAGAAAAATTTGCCGCTGCCGCGCTCACCATACAGAAACAGAGGTTCATGGGTGGCGACAAGCCTGTGGATTGAATCGATAAGATTTTTTGCAGAAGCTGACCTGGCGATTATGGGGCCGGATTTTTTGTCGGGATAGAGAAACAGCTCAAAGGCGTCGGCGTTCTGGTAAAAGTTCCAGACCTCTTGCCTGGTTTCAGTGATGCTGCCGGTAAGATTTGCTATCAAAAGCGCCCTAAGCGCCGGAGATTCTTCTATCCCTTTGTAAATGATTTCCGAGGGACAACTAAGAACCGATGTATCCTCGGCAATAAAGGCATCTGCGGTGGAAGGTTCTCTTCGCAAGATAGCGAGATCACCGAAAAATGCTCCCTTATCCACTTGCTTGAACAATATGACCGTGCCATTTTCCGAAATAACCTGGAGATTCACTTGTCCCGACAAAATGAAATACGCATTATTCAGCCGTTCGCCACGCCGGTAGACCACGGTCCCGCGCGGGAATGTTTCAATTGAAGCCCCAGCGGCAACCAGAAAGCCGTGGACTTCTTGGATTGAGGAATTCAGTAAACCTGGCATCTTCGATTGTTTCCTGACGGTCAATGATCGACTTACTGCTGAATCCGCAACGCCTCTTCCTTTGCGTTTGAAAAGTTTGCGAACATCAGGCGGCTGGCCGGCCGAGTGAGCGAGCTGTTACGACACGGGGCGTGCGGGCTCCGGTTCTTCCGGCCGCTGCGTCATTCCGGCATCACGGATTCAGGTTACTGATAAGTGTAAACCGAAACCTGCCGAAATCAAGTTGTTGATATCCAGTACTATTATGAACGGGAAAAGGCGGCATGGGCACGGGACATCGTGCACGCGGCAGGCAATGCGCCCGCCCCCAGGAGGGAGTCTATGGCGTCGAAGTCTATCACCTGTTCGGCCTGGTCGGTTATCAGCGAGATCTTCTCCGTATCCTCCGCCGATATCTTGGAGACATGGCCGCTCAGGGCGCTGAATGCCTCGGCCGTGGTCTGCTCGATGCGTATGTAGGGGATGCCGCTGTCGTCGATGATGCGCTGGGTAATGGCCGACACCGGGGCATGGCCCGGGATGACGATCCCGGCGATCAGCCGGTGAAACGAGGGGATGTTGTACAGCGACGAGAGGGTAACCAGAAGTTCGTCTCGGGAACTGGTGGAGATCAGCAAGGTAGATTCCCGCAGGTTGTCGATCACCTTCTGGGAGGATGCTGCGCCAAGCTGGAAATGGTGGATGATGCGCAGCTTTTTGCTCTGGTCCCCCATGAGCGGTCGCCCGAGCAGCTTGGCAACGCTTTGCAAAGTCGGGTTGGCCAGGACCGGCGAATAATCGAAGGCCCCGCAGACGCGGATCTTCTCCCCGAAATATCGCTCCAGGCAGGAGAGGGATGATTCGCGCTTTTTCGACAGCAGCTTGTTGACCAGCAGCATGCGCACATCAACACCTTCCTGCTCATACAGCGCCAGGTTGAGCCGCACGGAATCGATGACGCTGCCGATGCCGCCGCCGGCCACCATGACAACCGGCGCATCCAGCAATTTTGCCATGTCGGCGTTGTTGAGGCCGATGACCGATCCGACCCCGCTGTGGCCCGCTCCTTCTATCAGCAGCAGATCATAGCGTGATTCCAACTCCCGGCAGGCCGCGACGACCTTCTCCATGGCCCATTCTCTCGACAACTCGCCGTCCACGAACTTTTTGGTGGCGCCTTTGCCGATAACCAGCGGCGACATGAGGGCAATCTCGTCCTCCAGGCCAAATACCTGGGCCATCAGGGCCGCGTCCTTGTCCACGACGACGCCGCCGAAATCCTGGCATTTGGGGCCCAGCGGCTTGATATAGCAGACCCGCTCGTACCGCTGCCGGGCCAGATGCATCAGAGAAAGGCTGATGGTGGTCTTGCCGCAGTGCTGGCCGGTGGCGGCAATGAAGATTTTTTTGCACATGGATGAATACTCCTGGCCTACAGGAACAGTATAGCGTTCTGTGACATCATAACCAATCATGTATACCGGAAAACGCGTATACGGACAGGGGACGCCGGAATCCAGCTTCTTCCGGTTAGGTCTTTGCATTCAGACGGAAACAGGCCATAAGTTCCCCCTCCCCTTGCGGGAGGGGGACAGGGGGTGGGGGAGATTGCCACGTTGGACTCAGTCGGCAGCTTCACCCACCCCTCAATCCCCTCCCGTCAAGGGAGGGGGAGGCAAACTGCAAATACCAAACCGGACTTTACTGGCCGGAGTCTGAAATCCGGTGCCCTGGGGACGGTTTCGTGCTAGTGTATCGTGTGAAAGGAGTTCCCATGGACAATCTGCTGGATGGTGTGGAGATACGGGTTCTCGGCTGTCTGATCGAAAAGGAGATGACCACCCCGGAATATTATCCGCTGAGCCTGAATGGGCTGACCAATGCCTGCAACCAGAAGTCGAACCGCGATCCAATCATGGCCCTGACGGAGGAGGATGTGAACCGAGCCCTCGACGGCCTGCGTTTCAAGCAACTGGCAGTGGTGGCGGCCGATAGTGGGCGGGTACCCAAATACCGCCACCTGCTGGCTGAAAAGCAGGGGCTGGTGCCGGCCGAACTGGCCATTGTGTGCGAGTTGATGGTGCGCGGCCCCCAGACCGTGGGTGAACTGCGCACCAGGGGGGAGCGGATGCACCCCTTCGCCGATCTGGCGGCAGTAGAGGAGGTGCTGGGTGAGTTGATGGAGCGTGAAACGCCCCTGGTGGCGCGGCTGGCGCGTCAGCCGGGGAGGAAGGAATCCCGCTACGCCCAGCTTTGGGGCGGCGAACCGGAATCAGCGCCGGATGAAGGCGGCGCCCCTCCCGAATCGGCCCGGCAGCGGGTGATGGCGGAAAATGAGCGGATCGGGAAGCTTGAAGAGGAGGTGGCTCTTTTGCGGGCTGAGGTGGCAACCCTGCGGCAGGCGGTGGAGGAATTCAAGGCTCAGTTTGAGTAGCGGCTGCATGCTCGGCCGGTTCTTCCGGCCAGAACCTCTGCTGCAACTCCCGGATCAGGGGCGCAAGGCTCTTCCGGTCCCGGGCCGAAATGGTCAGGCCGCCCCTGGTGCGGGCGATCTGGCGCACCTTGAGGAAGGCCATCGTATCCTTCTTCTTCATGTCTTGCAGGATATCGGCCTTGTTGAACACCAGCAGTTCCGGTTTGTCCCCCAGTCCCAGTTCGGCAAGAATGGTCCGCACCTGGACGACCTGGTCCTCGAAGCGCGGGTTGGCAGCATCCACCACATGCAGCAGCAGATCGGCATCCTGCAACTCTTCCAGGGTGGCCTTGAAGGCGCCCAGGAGCGATTTGGGCAGGGAACGGATGAAACCGACCGTGTCGGTGATAATGACCTCCCGTTCGCGGGGGAAGCGCAGGCGGCGGGTAGAGGTGTCCAGGGTGGCGAAGAGCAGGTCTTCGGTAAAGACCTCGCTCCTGGTCAGGGCGTTGAGCAGGGTGGATTTGCCGGCATTGGTGTAGCCGACGATGGAGATGATCGGCACGCCGGCCTTGACCCGTTGGCGGCGGCGCTGGTCGCGGCCCCGGGAAAGCTCCTTCAATTCCCGTTCCAGGCTGGCGATGCGGTCGCGGATGCGCCGGCGGTCGGTCTCCAGCTTGGTCTCCCCCGGTCCGCGTCCGCCGATGCCGCCCATGAGCCGCGACATTTGCACACCCCGCCCGGTCAAACGCGGCAGCAGGTATTTGAGCTGGGCCAGTTCAACCTGGACCTTGCCGTCCAGACTTTTGGCCCGGCGGGCAAAGATATCCAGTATCAACTGGCTGCGGTCGATGACCTTCAGCTCGGTCATGGCGGAGATGGAGCGGATCTGGGCCGGCGTCAGCTCCTGGTCGAACACCAGCATGGTGGCGCCGCGCTGGAGGGCGCGGATAACGACGTCGCGCATCTTCCCTTCGCCCATCAGGAAGCGGGGGTTGAGATTGCGCGGGCGCTGGATGAAGCTGTCGAGGGCTTCGATGCTGGCGGTCCGCGCCAGCTCGCGCAGTTCGGCAATGGAATCTTCGGCCTCCTGCCGCGTCCCGCTGACGGTGACCGAGATCAGGATGGCCCGTTCAGCCGCATCTCCGGCCCGGGAGGCGGCACGCGTGGCACGCTCCAGGTCGGCTTCCAGTTCGGGGATGAAGTGGGTGCAGTCCATATCGATGCGGTCGAGCGGCGCGGCGGGTTCGGTGACGGCCGAGGGGCCGCCGTTGGCCGGGGAAAGATGGGCTATCTGGGCGGAGATCTGCTGTCTGGCAGGGGGCACGAACAGGGCGGCCAGAAGGTCGAGACGCAGCAGTGAAAGGTCGGTCAGATCGTCTTCGCTGACCGGTTCGTTCTTGAGGTGGGTATGGACCAGGCGCAGCCCCCGCAACAGGTGCTTGCCCAGCGGGTAGTCCCGCAGTTCCGGTATGACCAGCCCTTTTTCGTCGCCCACAACGACATATTCCACCATGCCCTGGCGGTTGACCAGGATGCCGATCTGGCGGCGGATGTCGGAGGATATCTCGACGAGGCGAGCGGCCAGTTCGGAGGAGCAGAACTCGGCCGGAGGGACGCGCCTCCGGTAGAGGCGTTCCAGCGCCTGGATCTGGCTCTGCTTGAGTCCTGCGAGATTGCCGTAAGGTTCTTTGATGGGAAGGCTCCGGGGAAAATCGGGCAAAGACGGGATGGGGCAATCCCGGCCCTCGCCTTGTTGTCGCTTACAGACCGATCACGTTATAGCCGCCGTCCACGTAGTGTATCTCCCCGGTTACGCCGCTGGCCATGTCGCTGCAGAGGTAGAGGGCGGAGCGGGCAACATCCTCCTGGGTGATGGTCCGGCGCAAGGGGGCCTTGGATTCGACGTGGTTGAGTATCTGGATGAAGCCGTTCACGCCGGAAGCGGCAAGCGTCCGGATGGGACCTGCCGAAATGGCGTTGACGCGGATTCCTTCGGGGCCAAGCGCTTCGGACAGGTAGCGTACGGATCCCTCCAGGGCCGCCTTGGCCACCCCCATGACGTTGTAGCTCGGAAACACCTTCACGGCGCCGTGGTAGGAAAGGGTCAGTACGGCGCCGTTGCGCCACTGCATCAGCGGATAGGCCTGCTTCAGAATGCCGAGCAGGGAGTAGACGCTGATATCCATGGCGGTCGCAAAACCCTCGCGGGTGGTATTGAGGATGTTCCCCTTCAGCTCGTCCTTGTTGGCGAAGGCTACGGCATGAATAATGATGTCGATGCCGTCCCACAGCTTGCCCAATTCCGTGAACACCGCCTGTATCTCATCATCGCTGGTGACGTTGCAGGGAAGGATCGCAGCGGCGTTCAGCGATTCGGCCAGGGGCCGGACCCGTTTCTCGAATGCATCGCCGGCATAGGTAATGGCCAGTTCCGCGCCTTCCTCGTGAAAAGCCCGGGCAATGGCCCAGGCAATGCTCTTTTCATTTGCTACACCGAAAATCACCACTTTTTTGCCATGCAGCAACGGCATCTTTCTCATCCTCCGATTTTGATTGGTGCGTGAATAGTAACGTAAAATGGTTGCCCAGGCAAGGGGGTCAGGAGGCGGGCAGGTCATCGGCCGGGCCGTGGTCCGGGGGGGCGATGTCTGAAACGTGGTCGGCAGGTTCGGGCGCCGCCGGCCGGACAACATGCTGAAGCGCCGCCAGCCGGGCATCCATCTCCGCCAACTGTTTTTCGATACGCTCCATCATTTCCAGCGTGCGGTCCTGTTTTCCCTTGATGGCAAACACGACGAACGGCATGATGAGCCAGATAACCGCCAGGAAGAAGCCGATAATGCTCATCATTACCATGAAACCGCCAAAGATTTCCATGTCTTCTCCGTCGCCGCACAATTTCTGATCGTCTATATCACAGCAGCGGGGAAATGTCTAAGGCGAAATATGCCGGACCGCGCTCCCCGGCTGCCGTCAGTGCGGCGGCTATTTTTGCGGCTGGGAGCAAAAAACGGTGAATTATTGCCATGAAATGTGGTAAGTTTACCCGATTTAATATGCAAAAGGTGAAACGTGGCGCTTATTCCCATTACCTCCCCCCGATTTATCGACGCTGAATCGCTGGCTTCCGTGCCGGCCTGGAACGATATTTTTGCCAATGACAACCCCCTGGCCCTGGAGATCGGGTGCGGCACGGGACATTTTGTGACCCGGATGGCCCACCTTCACCCTGACTGGAATTTCCTGGCCGTGGATTATTATAACAAGGGATGCCTGAAGACCTCCAAACGGGTCGATAAAGCCGGTCTCGACAACGTGCGGGTCGTCCGTGCCGAGGCGCGTTCCTTCATGGAACGGTGCATCCCCCGTTGCTCGTTGCGGGCGGTGGTCATCAACTGTCCCGATCCGTGGCCGAAAAAGCGCCATCGCAAGCGGCGGCTGGTCAATGAGGAGTTTGTCGGCTATCTGTCGGAGTTCATGCTGCCTGGCGGAGATTTTTACTTTGCCACCGACTTCGATGATTACGGCGAGGATGTGGCCCGGTTCATGACGGATATGTCCGGGTATGCAAATGTGCTCTTTCCCGATCCTTACCGGCATGCACTGGAAGGGTACCCGCTTTCCAAGTACATGCTCAAATTCATGGATGCCGGCAAGCTGATATACTTTGTCCATTACCGCAAACTCTCATAACGGGGCGTTGAAACGGGGGAAACCATGAAGGAGTCCAGGACGGACAGGAAGATCAGCTTTTTCAGGCCGCAGGGAGCTGCCATGCGCGGGGAGGTCCGGGTCATCCGGCTGATCCTGGCGGGGTGGGTGTGCGCCATTGTCGGCATCCAGGTATTTATCTATCTGCTGGAAATAAACTATTCCGAGCTGCTGCTCAACGACATGACCTTCTTCAACCTCCCGATCCATTTCTGGCTGACCGGCCAGTTGCTGCCCCTTTGGTTCATCATTCTCTGCGTGCTCTTCAATATCTGGATGGACCGTCATGCGGCCAGCCGTCTGGACGGCTCCCTGCGTTTCCGCATGCGTTCCGGCCGTGAGGAGGATTAAATGACCGAACACGCGGTACAACTTCTGCCCCTGGCCATCGTGATCGGGATGTTTGTCCTGTTCATCGCTTCGGGATTGCGTACCAGCAGCAGGCACGCTTCCGAATACGGCGTTGCCGGCGGCTACACCGGAAGGATCGGCATCGGCGCGGCCATCGCCAACAACTGGATGAGCGCCGCCAGTTTTCTGGGGCTGGCGGGCATGTTCTACCTCAAGGGGTACTACGCCATGGCTTTCGTGGTCGGCTGGACCGGCGGCTACGTGTTGCTCCTGGTGCTCATGGCCACCCAGATCCGGCGTTTCGGCAAGTTTACCGCCCCGGATTTTGTCGGTTTCCGTTATGGCTCCGATATGGCCCGCACCCTGGCTGCCATCGTTTCAATCGTCATCACCGTTATCTACGGTGTCGCCCAGTTTCGCGGCATCGCGCTGATCGTCTCGTGGCTGTTCGGCATCGCCTATACTCCGGCGGTGATCGTCGGCGCCGCGCTGGTGGTCGGCTTCGTGGTCGTGTCGGGCGCCCTCGGGGTGGCCCGGGATCAGAAACTGCAATACTTCGTGCTGATTACCACCTTTGTCCTGCCGTTGATGCTCATGGCCCGCAAGTTGGGATATTTCTGGATACTCCCCCAGTTCGGCTACGGCGCCGCCATCAGCGATCTGCAGCGCCAATTCGATTTCGCCTGGTCGGAGCCGTTCGCCACGGAGTCGCCCTTTCAATGGCTGGCGCTCTGTTTTACCCTCATGTTCGGTACCGCCGGCCTGCCCCATGTGCTCTCCCGTTTCTACATGGTCCCTGCCATCCGCGATGCCCGCTGGGGGGTGGCGTGGGGTCTGTTTTTCATTGCCCTGATTTACTGGTCGGCGCCGGCCTATGGCGTTCTGGCCAGGTTGTTCGAGGCGCGCGGCGGCATGATGATGAACAGTGCCGATCCCATGGTGGCGGATATGGCGGTGCTCTCCGCCGCGCGTTACAGCGGCCTCCCCTCGTGGTGCATCGGACTGTTGGCTGCCGGCGGGATGAGCGCCGCCTTTTCCACAGTGGCGGGACTGCTCATGACCGGTTCGGCTTCATTCTCCTATGATATCTATCCCCGGCTGATAAAGCCCAATGCCAGCGAGACGGACAAGGTCTACGCAGCCAAGGGCATTTTCCTGGTCCTTGCCGTTATCATACTGGCGTTGGCCCTCAGGCCGTGGGGCATGATCGCCGAGATCGCGGCCCTTGCCTTTGCCCTGGCCGGCAACACCATATTCCCGGCATTTCTGCTGGGGATCTGGTGGGACAGGGCCAATGCCGCCGGGGTCATCAGCGGGATGCTGGCCGGGGTGGTGATTACCTTTGTTCCGTTTCTGGCCGGGACGTTGCCGTTTCTCTCCGCTTTGCCGCCTGCCACGTCATCGGCCTTCATGGGCGCGCCGCTGGTCATTCTCGTCATGGTGGCGGTTTCGCTCCTGACGCCTCCGCCGGATGCGGAGATAAGGCGTTTTCTGGCTTGCAATGTACATGACATTGCGGAGGAGTAATGGCAACTCTGGCCACGGCAAAGGGGAAGGATATCAAGGCCTGGCGGGCCGCCGGGGAGTTCGGCGCAGCTTTTCGCGAGGCGCTTTTGAAACGGAGCGCCCGCTGTTCTTCCGATGAGGCCGAGGTGCTGTTCAGCGAAACCTGCCAGGCTCTTGAGGCGCTTGCCGCCGAAAACGACGAACGGGTGGCGCGGCTCCAGGGGATCGTTGCCCGGACGGCGGAGAACGCGGACCCGTCCCGCCTCGGCGAGCTTTGCAGCCAGTTCTATGCCGAACTCTACGATCACCTCGGCTGCTACGGCTCTGCGGTAGCCTTTTATCATCTCAGTTCGCTTTATCTGCACGAACTGACCGGTTCATTGCACCGTCATGCCCTGCAACGGCTCGGCTTGTCCGGGGAGCATCTGTCCGGAATGACGCTCGTGGCGATGGGGCCGGCCGGACGCCGGGAGTTTTCCCCCTTCTGTCCGCTGCAATTGGCGCTGGTTACCGGGCAAGAGGGGGAGACGCAAACGGTCGCCCGTTATTGCGCCGCGCTGCAGGAGGGCTTTGAGGCGTGCGGTTTGCAGCTCGATGGCGAGATTGCTCCCCTGAACCCCGCCTGGAGGGGCAACCTGCCGGAGTGGGGCGGACGCCTGGAAGATGGGCTGGCGCGGGGGAAGCAAAAGGAATTGATCGAGCTGCTCAGGTTGGCCGATCATGAAGCCCTCTTTTCAACCGCAAGGGGGGAACAGGCATTCAGAGAACTGGCCTTGTGCCGGCTCCAGCAGAGCCATCGGGCCATCGGCGATCTTGTTGCCCGCTTGGGAAGACTGTCCAACGGCATCGGCATCCTGGGAGGGGTGCGCCTGGAGAGGAGCGGCCCGCATCGGGGGTTGTTCAGGTTATTCGAATATGCCCTGCTGCCGCTTTCCGCTGCGGTCGGCGCACTGGCCCTGATCAGCCGGGTCGATGCCATCGATATTCCACAGCGTATCAGGGCGCTGCTCGGCCGCCAGGCATTGGATGTGGAAACTGCCGAACAACTGCTGCAATCCTGGCATATCCTGAACGAACTGCGCCTTTTGCGGGAGCATGAACTGTTTTCGGTCCAAAGCAGGGACACGGCACTGTTCATGGATGTCGCGGCACTGGACGAAGAGAAACGCCGAATGCTGCGGGAAGCCCTGGAAACCGTCGAGAAAGTCCAGCACCAGGTAATCGCCGTCTTTAGCGGGATGGAAGAGTAGCCCCGTGCTGATCTCTCTCTCAACAGGCAGCCTCTTCACGCTTCCGCTCCCCCGGATCTTCGAGCTGGCGTCGGCTGCCGGGTTTGACGGTGTGGAACTGATCATCAGCCAGGACTTCCAGAAGATCAATCCGGTCAGGCTGATCAGGTCCCTCCAGCAGATCACGGAGATTCACTCCATCCATGCGCCCTTCATGCCCCTGGACGGCTGGGGCGGGCCGGCGGATTCGCTGCGCAGGAGCGTGGCCCTGGCGGCGGAATGCGGAATACCGCTGGTGAATTTTCATCCCCCTTCGTGGATGGGATTTGAGATTGCCTACTGGCGCTGGCTTTACAGCGTCATCGATTTTCAGAAGGACGTGGGGATGGACGGCCAGGTGGCGGTCACCATAGAGAATATGCCATGGGTCGGCGCGTTGAAGATCAATCCCCACATACTGTCCAACACCCATCGGATGATCGAGTTTGTCCGTGACCACAACCTGTTCATGACCTTCGACTGTACCCACATGGGGTCGGGCAAGGCCAATTTCATCAATGACTTTTACCTGTTTTACGAAACCGGCCGCATCAGGAACATCCATTTTTCGGATTACGGGCAGGGGCGGGAGCATCTCCTGCCGGGTCACGGCATGCTGCCGCTGACCCGCTTCCTAAACCACTTGCGCAACACCGATTATCAGAGTACGGTTACACTGGAGCTTGACCCGTCCGAATTTCCCACGGCGGAGCATATCATCCTGGAGAGCCTGAAGGAAATCCTGCAGTACCTTCGCTCCGAGACCGGCACCCAGGGGGATGTGTTCCTGTCGGACAGCCGGGCTGTTCAGGCAGCCCCCATGCCCGAGGCGGGATAGTCTTCCAGCCGGCATTCCCGATCGGTTCTATCTTTTTTTCGAGTGTCCTTCTTGCATGTCTGACAGATATATAGAAAAAGTCTTCATTTATCTGCTGGTAGCCTCCATCGGGCTCCATGTCGGGGTGTTTGCCCTGATATACTACCTGCCCCGTAAGCAACCGCCGCCTCCCAAGGAACCGGTGTTCATCGACATACAGCAGGTGCCGGCGCCCACGCTCCGGGAGACGCCCCGGCAACAGGAGGCAAAACGCTTCTCGGATCAACGGCAGCGTGTTCCCAGGGAGATGGCTCCCCGCGGTGACGCTGCCCGCGACAGTTTCGGGCCGTTGCCCCGTCCGGCAGCAAAGCCGCGGCCCCAGGAGGCTGGACGGCAAAGGCCGTCCCCGGCGGCGCCCTCGAGAAGCCAGGAACCGTACCCGGCTCCCGGCTCATCGATCTCCAGCCTGCTCAGGCCCAGGTCCCAGAGCGTGCCGCAGAGCGTTCCGCCCCCCCAGCTCTTTCCCGGCGCGCAACGCTTGGCCAGGCTGGAAGAGGGGTATCGCCGCAAATTCGAGAGCGACGTGGCAGAGGGGGATACCCGCTTCCTCAACAGTGACGACATCCAGTTCGGCTCGTTCCTGCGCCACTTCGAAACCGCCGTGTACGGGGTCTGGCGTTATCCCCAGGAAGCAGCCATAAAAGGGATCGAGGGGATCACCCCGGTACGGATCACCTTTAACCGCCACGGTGAGATCATAAAGCTGGAACTGCTGGAAAGCTCCGGCGCCCGGATACTGGACGACGAGGTCATGCGCACCCTGAACGCCATCGGTCCGGTGGGGTCGTTCCCCCGCGGGTATGACAAGGATGAGTTCCATCTGATTGCATTTTTCCAGTATGGCGGCTCACGGCGGTCGCTGCGGTGACACGGCGTGCGTTCCTCATAGCCGCCCCCCAGAGCGGTTCCGGCAAGACTACCGTGACCCTGGCCGTCATGGCCGCTTTCAGGCGCCGCGGCATGACGGTCGCGCCCTTCAAGTGCGGCCCCGATTTCATCGACCCCGGTTATCATCGCCTGGCTGCCGGCCGTTCATCCATCAACCTGGATGGCTGGATGTGCCCCGAGGCGTTTGTGGCCGATACCTTCCGCCGGCATTCGGCCGATGCCGACGCGGCGGTGGTGGAGGGGGTGATGGGATTGTTCGACGGCATCGGCAGCGCCCCCATGGAGGGAAGCAGCGCCCAAGTGGCTGCCGTGTGCGGGCTGCCGGTGGTGCTGGTGGTCAACGCCCGTGGCATGGCGGCCAGCGCGGCGGCGCTGGTCAAGGGATTTGCCGGATATGACGCACGCGTCAGGGTAGCCGGTGTGATTTTCAACAATGTGGGCAGCGGCTCCCACTGCAAACTGCTGCGTCAAGCCCTGGCATCGGCACTGCCCGGGGTGGCCGTGTTCGGCTGCATCCCCCGGGACGACTCCCTGGGGATTCCTTCGCGCCACCTGGGGCTGGTCACGGTCGAGGACAATCCGTCGGCGCCGGATTACCTGGAGCGGCTGGCCGACCTGGCGGAGAAGAACCTGGACCTGGCGGGGTTGGCGGCCATTGAAATATCGGCTTCCTCCGCAGCCGTATGCTCAAAGGGGGGAGAAAAGCCCATGCCGGCATCCGGCGGTGTTCCCCTCTTTGAAAAAGGGAGGGCAGGGGGAGGAGCGCCTGTCCGCATCGCTGTGGCCAGGGACGCGGCCTTCTGCTTTGTCTACGAAGACAACCTGCGGCTGCTGCGGGAGGCGGGCGCCGAGTTGGTCCCCTTCTCGCCGCTGGCCGATGTCCGCCTGCCGGCCGCTATCCACGGCATCTATCTGCCGGGCGGCTATCCGGAATTGTATGCCGGACGCCTGGCAGCCAACAGCGCCATGAAGGCGGCCGTACGGAACGCTGTCGAGGCGGGCATGCCGGTGTACGCCGAGTGCGGCGGCCTCATCTACCTGACCCGCGGGATGGAGGCCGGAGAAGGGGCGCCGCCGGCCGATTTCGTCGGCATATTCCCGGTATGGGCGCGCATGTTGCCGAAGCGGAAAGCGCTCGGCTACCGCCAGGTCGAGTTCGGCCCCTGTTACGGCGGAGCCGCTGCCGGCGGGAGCGCCCGCGGCCACGAGTTCCACTACTCGGAGATCGGGGCGATGCCCGATTCTATTGAACGCTGTTACAAGGTCTCCCGGCAAGGGGTTGAACTCGGTTCGGAGGGGTTTCGGTATCGAAACTGCCTGGCGTCCTACATCCACCTGCATTTCGGCAGCAATCCGAGCATCGCGACGGATTTTGTCGAAGCGTGCCGGAAACGCGGCTAGTACCTTGTAACACTTAAATCGCCGCTAAAACAGTCCTTTCTTGCGAGTTGTCAATAAGGGGAAATCTGTGCATTTTGCTCCCCTCCTGATTCAGGCTTGCGCGCCGAAGGGCGCTTTAGCCCGCAGGCAGGAGGGGCCGGGGGTGGTAATCTGTAACCGAATCCACAACCACCCCCTAACCCCCTCCTTATCAAGGAGGGGGACTTTGGGAAATAGAAAGTGCTACAGGCTCCTAGACCGTGACCTGCCCCAGGAATTCCAGGCTTTTTAGCCCGCGTCCGGCATGGATGGAGATGGCCCTGTCCAGCAGCGCGCCACCTTCCGCCAGCAGTTCGGGCGGAAAGACGATCTTGCCGAAGGTTCCGGTTGTCATGCAGGCGTTCAGCGCTTTGAGCGCGGAGAGTTGCAGCGGCCTGCCGGCCGGGGCGCATGCCCGGCACACCGGCTCGCCGTTCTCCTGCAACAGTGCGCCGGCCATGTCAAAGGGGGCATTGCAACGGGAGCAATTTTCCAGCGAGGGGCGATAGCCCAGGATATTGAGCAGGTTGATTTCAAAGAACCGCCGGTCTGCGGCGGCCGCCGGTTCCGTTTCCAGCCGGTCGAGATAGGCGGCCAGCAATCGGTAGAGCCGCGGCAGATGAAGCCCTTCGGGGGTCATGGCCTCCACCACCTCGCAGGCGTAGAGGGCATGGGCTATGGCGGGCAGGTCGCCGCGGATGCGGGGATAGATGGAGGCAAGCTCGGCCTGCTGAAGGCCCGACAACCCTTCTTTGACCCGAACCAGGGCTTCGATGCGGGCAAAGGGCTCCAACGCTGCTCCGAAACGCTTGCGACTGTTGCGCGCACCGCGGGCAAAGGCCTTGATGCGGCCATGCTCAAGGGAAAACAGCGACACGATCCGGTCGCTGTCGCCGTAAACAATGGTCGAGAGAACTATGGCCCGGAGCTTTTCGGCATGCATGAGGGGTTCCATTGAATCAGGAAGTGAGCTGAATTTATTTATTCCAGGCCGGAAGGCAAGGCAAGAAAAAAATAAGAACTCCATGGAGGCAGCATGATCCGTTTCTCTTCATGTATATATCCTGTCGCAGCCCTATGCCTGTTCGCCATGACCGCCTGCGCCCCTGTCTGCAAGCAGATGACGGGTGATCCGCAGGAACCGTATCCGTTTTCAGCGCCGCCCCGGATCGGCCAGATCGTCCACCTGCCGACCGGCATCACGGTCAGCCAGGCCCAGATGCTGGCAGTGGCCGGCGACTCCCGGATCGTGTATGTGGGAGAGACCCATGACAACCCGGCTTCCCACCGCCTGGAACTGCAGGTCCTTACGGCGCTTGCCGATCGTTATCCCGGCCGGGTTGCGCTGGGGATGGAGATGTTCGTGCGCTCCCGGCAACCGGTCCTGGACCGGTGGGTTGCCGGCACGCTCGATGAAAAGTCTTTTCTCAAGGAATCCCACTGGTATGATGACTGGAACATGGATTTTGCCTACTACCGAGACCTGCTGAACTTTGCCCGTGCGCGGCATATCCCGGTCATTGCCCTGAATGCCGAAAAGAGCCTGGTAAAGGCGGTGCGCAGCAAGACCCCTGAACAGCTCGGCCCGGCAGAGCGGGCCCAGTTGCCGGAACTGGATATGGGCGATCCCTACCAGCGCGGCCTGGTGACGGCCATCTTCGGCGGCCACAGCCACGGGGACCTGTCGATCGACGGCTTTGTCCGCGCCCAGACGGTGTGGGACGAGACCATGGCGGAATCAGCGGCCCGCTACCTGGCAAGCCCGGCAGGGGAGGACAAACACCTGCTGGTAATTGCCGGCGGAGACCACGTCAGCAACGGTTTCGGTATTCCGCGCCGGGTATTCCGCCGCTTTGCGGCGTCCTATACCATCATCGGCGGCAAGGAAATCGACCTGTCGCCCGACAAGAAGGGGCGGTTGATGGACGTTGACATCCCCGACTTCCCCATGGTTCCCTATGATTTTCAGGTGTATCAGGCCTACGAGGATCTGCCGGCAACGGGGGTCCGTCTCGGCGTGATGTTTGAGGCGTCGCCGGACGGCCGCGGTCTGGTCGTGAAGGGGGTGGCGCCCGGTTCCAATGCCGAGCGTGCCGGCCTGAAACAGGGGGATCTGCTGCTTGCCCTCGATGGCGACACCTTGAAAGAAAATTTCGATCTGACCTATGCCGTGCAGCAGAAACATCCCGGCGACCGCGGGGTGCTGCAGGTCGAGCGGCAGGGGGCGGCCCTGAGGTTGGAGGTCGAGTTCCTGGGGGGCACTGGCAGTGCTGCAAAGAAACCGAATCCGTGACGCCTCCAAGCCTCCGTTAGTCCGGAAGGCCTCTGCCTCAATATTCCGGAGATATCCGGCCGCTACGGTATTCCGGTGTCACGGATTCAGGCCGGAATCGGCATGGGGGACAGTCAGTGTGCCTCGCTCCAGTTTTTCCCGTAACTGATATCCACCCTGAGCGGCACCTTCATGGCCACGGCGCCGGACATCTCCTCATCCACCAGGCGTTCCATGTGCAGCAGTTCCCCCTCCGGTACCTCGAAAACCAGTTCATCATGCACCTGCATGATCAGGCGGCTTTTCAGCCCCTCTGTCTGTAGCCGCGCATCCACCCGGATCATGGCGTTCTTGATGATGTCGGCCGCCGAGCCCTGAATGGGGTAGTTGATGGCGTTGCGCTGGGCAAAGGCCCGCACGTTGCCGTTGCTGCTGTGGATGTCGGGGATCGGGAGCCGCCTGCCCAGGATGGTTGTCACGTATCCCGTCTCTTCTGCTTGGCGGATGCAGGAATCCAGGAAGGCGACCGCGCCGCTGTGGCGCTCCTTGTAGGCGGCGATGAAATCCTCGGCCGTCTTGCGGGCAATGCCCAGTTGCTTTGCCAGGCTGAAGGCGCCCTGGCCGTAGATGATGCCGAAATTGATAGCCTTGGCCTGGCGGCGCATCTCGGAGGTGACCATCTCGGGGAACAGGCCGAAGACCTCGGCTGCGGTGCGGGTGTGGATATCTTCGTCGTTGGCGAAGGCATGACAGAAAACCTGGTCGTCGGAGAGGTGGGCCAGCACGCGCAGCTCGATCTGGGAATAGTCGGCCGAGAGGATGACATGCCCCGGCGGGGCGATGAAGGCATGGCGGATGCGTCGCCCGTCGTCGGTGCGGACCGGGATGTTCTGCAGGTTGGGATCGGAGGACGAGAGCCGGCCGGTGGCCGTGACGGTCTGGTTGTAGGAGGTGTGCACCCGCCCGGTCCTGGGGCGGATCAGGCGCGCCAGGGCATCGGTGTAGGTGGACTTGAGCTTGGTCAGTCCGCGGTAATCCAGGATCAATCGGGCGATCTCCTGTTCCTCGGCCATGGCGCTCAGCACTTCGTTGTCCGTGGACCAGCCGGTTTTCCCCTTGGTCTTTTTGCCTGTTTTCAGTCCCATGCGCTCGAAGAGCACCTCACCCAACTGCTTGGGGGAATTGAGATTGAAGGGGGCGCCGGCAATGGCGAATATCTGCTCTTCAAGCCTGGCAAGACGGGCGGCAAAGTCGTCGGAAAGCTCCTTCAGCATCTCCCTGTCCAGCAGCACCCCATGGTTTTCCATGTCGGCCAGGATTGTCACCAGCGGCATCTCGATGGTGTAAAAAAGCTCCTCAAGACCCGTTTCCGCAAGGATCGGCCCGAATTTGCGCATCAGGAGCCAGGTGGCGTCGGCATCCTCGCAGGCATACCGGGAAGCAGCCCCGATCTCCACCTGGGAAAAATTCTTCTGCTCCTTGCCGGTCCCGGTCACGTCGCTGTAACTGATCATGCGGTGATTGAGGTGCTCCTGGGCCAAGGCGTCCAGACCGTGGCCGCTGCGGGCCGGATTGAGCACGTAGGAGGCCAGCATGGTGTCGAACCAGACCCCTTTGACGGTGACGCCGCTGTTGGCCAGCACCTGCACGTCGAATTTGCTGTTTTGGCCGACCTTGCGCAGTTCGGGGTTCAGGAACAGGGGACGCAGGCGTTCCAGAACCAGATCCCGCGGGATCTGCCCGGGAGCGGGAGAGGCGCCGTTCCCCTCCTGGCCGTCATACCGGGGGGAAGCGGAAAACAACGTCCCCTCTTCCATGGGGGCCGGATGGGAGGGAAGGGATGTCACATGCCCCACCGGCACATAATAGGCCTCGTGGTCGCGATGGGAGAACGACAGGCCGACGATCTCGGCCAGGCGCGGGTCCAGGCTGGTGGTCTCAAGATCGAAGGCGAATACGCCGGCCTGTTCCAGGGCCACGGTCAGCGCCTCCAGTTCCCCGACAGTGGTTACGGTCCGGTACTTCTCGGTGGGCAGGGTGGCGCGCCCGGTCAACTCCTTGATGAGCGTGGTGAAACCGAACTGCTTGAAAAAGGCGTTCAGGGCAGGAGTGTCCGGCTCCCGCGCCGCCAGTTGCCCGAGGTCGAACTCCAGCGGCACGTCGCATACGATTGTCGCCAGTGTGCGGGACAGGAGCGCCTGGTCGCGAAACTCCCGCAGCTTCTCGCCGTTTTTCCCCTTGACCTCGGCGGCCCGCTCCAGAAGGGTGTCCAGCGAGCCGAATTCCTGGACCAGTTTGATGGCGGTCTTCTCGCCGATGCCCGGTACGCCGGGGATGTTGTCCGAGCTGTCGCCGGCCAGGCCGAGGATGTCCGGCACCAACTCAGGCCCGACGCCGAAGCGTTCCAGCACTTCGGCCGGTCCCGACGCCTTGTCCTTCATGGTGTCCAGCAGTGTGACATTGTCCGTCACGATCTGCATCAGGTCCTTATCGCCGGTCACCACCACAACCCGGCCGTTTTGGCCGCTGTAGCGGGCGGCCAGGGTGCCGATGATGTCGTCCGCCTCAAACCCCTCCAGTTCCAGGGCCGGGATGTTGAAGGCGCGCACCGCATCGCGGATCGGGCCGACCTGCTGGCGCAGGTCATCGGGCATGGCCGCACGGTTGGCCTTGTAGTCGGGGTAGAGACCGGTGCGGAAGGTGACCCGGCCGGCGTCGAAGACCACTGCCAGATGCCGGGGGTTATGGTCCTTGATCAGTTTGAGCAGCATCTGGACGAAACCGTAGATGGCGTTGGTGGGATGGCCGCCGGGAGAGGAGAGGTGGCGGATGGCGTAATAGGCGCGGTAGATGTAGGAAGAACCGTCGATCAGGTAGAGGGTGTCGTCGTGGGCGGTCATGGTGAGTCCTCTTTTGCCAGTTGCCGGGTAAAGATCACGAAGGCCATGCTCGGACGCTTGCTGGATTCGCGCATGGCGAACTGGATGCCGTCGAACCGCCATCCCGCGGCGGTCCATTCGTTGAGCGTCTCCTCGATGGCCTCTTCGGTGACAGTGCCGAGTTCGATCACTTTATAAATCAGCATGTTCGTACCTCACGTTTTTCAACGACATAGCGCGAAGCCATGGACAACACGGCAAAGTATGAAATAGTAGTCGACGGCCGCCATATCTTCAAGCGGAAACAGCGAAGGCGGCCAGAAAGCCGCCCTCGTAGCCGGATATGAAGATTGATTGCCCTATTGGAAGCCGAGCTTGGAGGATATCTCCTTGGCCGCTTTCATTGCCAGCGGGATGAGCTCCTTCTCCAGGCGGTCGTCGGTGAAGCGCATGGAAGGCCCGGAGATGCTGACCGCGCCGATGATCCGGCGGGTGTAGTCGCGGATCGGGGCGCTGACGCACTTGACGCCGACATCGAGTTCCTCGTTGTCGATGGCGTAGCCCTGCTCGGCGATAACCTTCAACTGCTTCTTGAGAAGATCGCGGTCGGTGACGGTGTTCTTCGTGTAACGTTTGAGCTCTTTGGCGGGGAGGTAGTTTTCAAGTTCCTCGTCGCTCATGTAGGCGATCTGGATCTTGCCGGCGGCGGTGCAGTAGGCCGGCAACCGCGAACCGACCCGCGGCACGACCCGGACGGTCATGTCGGTTTCAACGGCATCCAGGTAAATGATGTTGAAATCCTTGAGGATGGCCACGTAGGTGGTTTCGTTGCATTCCTTGACCAGCGCTTCCAGTACCGGTTTCGACTGGCGCAGAAGGCCCATTTGGCGGATGAATGTTTGCCCGAGTTCAAGGGTCTTGAGGCCGAGGCGATAGTTTTCGGTCACCCTGTTTTGCTCGATGTAGCCGCGCGCTTCCAGTGTCGCCAGCAGCCTGAAGACGTTGTTCTTGTGCAGTTTCAGACGTTTGCTGAGCTCGGTGACCCCCAGTTCGTCGATTTCGCCGTGAAATTGTTCCAGCAGGTCCAGAGCGTGAGAGACGGCCTGGATGAGATATTCGGATTTTTCTTTCTTTGCCATGGTATTTACCCTGTGTTCTTTGATATAATGAAAATTTGCAGTGAATAAGGCTGCGAAATTTAATTAAAAATTCTGACAACCCCAAAAAAGCATACTAAAATGATCTTGTACGCTAAATGTAGAATAATGTTTTATAATTGTCAAGCCTTAAAAATTGCATTATATTCCTAATTGAATGGGTGAGGTGTCCCCGTGGCTGGAGGGTAAGAATAGAACATGCGGGGGGCGGTATGCTGAACTTGAGAAAAAAGATCCTTGTCGCCATCGACGGTTCGCCGCAATCGGACAAAGCGGCTGAAGAGGCGGTCAGACTTGCCGCCGGCAACAAGAGCCAGTTCAAGAGCCAGGTCTATGCCATGCTGGTTCTGCCCAATGCGCCGACTTCGACCTACACCGATTTCGTGCCGTCGGCGCCGGTGACCGAGACGGAACAGTGGGATGACCTGCGCCGCCGTATATTTTATGTGGTCGAAAAATGCGCTGCCGAGCATGATATCCCGCTGGAGATGATCGTGGAATATGGCGAGCCGGTTGAGAAGCTGATTGAATTTGCCAAAAACGAACATATCGATGTGATCGCCATCGGCAGTTCCGGCAAAGGCTTCCTCCAGCGCCGCCTCAAGGGGAGCGTTTCACACCGGGTGGCAAGCAGCGCCCCCTGTTCCGTGTATATTGTCAGGGGCTGATCCGATACCCATTCCGGCCACTGCGGCATTCCGGCGCCATGGATTTGAAAGTAAGCCGAATCCGTGACACCTCCATGCCTCCGTTAGTCCGGAAGTCCTCTGCCTCTGCATTTAAGAAATGGCCGGCCGTCCGGCGGAGGACCGGCCTGGTGAGTAGATTGTTGCGACGCAGGCGGCGTGCTGGCCCCGGCTCGTCCGGCCACGAAGGCTGTCGGCGTCACGGATTCAGGAGAAAGAAAGGTTTTGCATGATGGTGTTTCGTATTATCTGTAGTCTGTTGATGGCCGCTGTTCTCTGGTGTGTCCCTTGTACCGCTTCCGCTGCCGAAGATTTCCGCGTTCCGATCCTGCTGTATCATCGCTTCGGCCCCACGGTGGCCGACGGCATGACGGTCACGACGCCGGTTTTCGAGTCCCATATGAAATACCTGCATGACAACGGCTACACCGTCATCCCGCTGCGCCGCCTTGTGGACCACTACCTCGGCAAGGCGCCGGCCCCGAAGCCCAAATCGGTTGTCATCGTTGCGGACGACGGCCATAAATCCGTGTATGACTACATGCTGCCGGTCATCCGCAAGTACGGCTATCCGGTCACGATCTTTGCCTATCCTTCCGCCATTTCCAATGCAAAGTACGCCATGACCTGGGATCAGTTGCGGGCGCTGAAAAAGACGGGGCTGTTCGATATCCAGTCCCATACCTACTGGCACCCGAATTTCAAGAAAGACCGGAAAAAACTCAGCGGCGAAGCCTACGACAAGTTCGTTACGACCCAGTTGGTGAAGTCGAAGGTCAAGCTCGAAGCGGAACTCGGCACGAAGGTTGACCTGCTTGCCTGGCCGTTCGGCATCTTTGATGACTACCTCATCAAGAAGGCTGTCGCCGCGGGTTATGTGGCCAGCTTTACCATCGAACGCCATCACGCGACACCCCGCGACCCGGTGATGAAACTGCCGCGCTACCTGATGGTCAATGCAGACAGCGGCAAGGCGTTCAGCCAGCTTTTGGAGGGGAATGCCGTCAAGCGGAACGTGGTCTACTGATTCGGCAGGTCGTTGAAAAACAGCCATCTCGCCGCGTCCTCGCAAGCCTCCTTGTGCGGCGTAGCGCTGCTACGCCTCCGCGGGTCTTTCTGCGGGTGCGACGATCTGACTATTTTTGAACGACCTGAGTTTTTCAAAAATCTTTCAGAAGCTGGAAAAACATGAAGAAGCATGACTGTCCCGACTGCACCCACTGTCAGTGGTGTGCCGACGACCGTTGCCGTTTGTGCCTTTCCAGGGATGCCTGCCGCCGCAAGTTGTCGTTTGACGAGCAGATCGCCCTGTACGAATCGCTCAACGGTCAGGCCGATGGCGCCGGGCCGGACGGCGAGGTTCTGAAGGACCAGGGGAACTGCGGGGAAGCGGTTGCCGGAGGAGAGGCGATGAAGGACGCGCGCGCGAACGAGCGGATTGAGGCCCCAC
>Ga0187771_10000226_pt1 | contig 32087 bp, 28 predicted proteins | sample 0116_SJ02_MP15_1_FD_133139 | JGI IMG/M metagenome (GOLD analysis project Ga0187771, IMG submission 133139) | Tropical peat soil microbial communities from peatlands in Department of Meta, Colombia - 0116_SJ02_MP15_10_MG | ecosystem: Environmental > Terrestrial > Soil > Wetlands > Peat | place...
CAGAGCCCGAACGCAGAGAGCCACAAGAACGAGTCCCAGTAACCGCGCGCGCCTTAAGCCGGCGCGATCAGACGGCGAGTTGTCGCGCGCCTGCGGGTGCGCGTAAACTTGCCGCGCGATGCCGACCGACGTATCCCGCAAGTCCCGGCTCTTCACCGAGTCGGTCATTCGCGAGATGACTCGCCGTGCGCTCAAGTGCGGCGCGGTCAATCTCGCACAAGGATTCCCCGACTTTCCCGCACCGGCCGAACTCAAAGAGGCGGCCAAGCGCGCGATCGACGAGGATTACAACCAGTACGCGATCACGCACGGGTCGCCGAACTTCCGGCGCGCGATCGCCGACAAGGTTCGCTCGTTCAACCGGATTCCGTGCGACCCCGACCTCAACGTGACGGTGACTTGCGGCGCGACCGAGGCGATGGCCGCGGCGATGCTCGCCGTGGTGGACCCGGGCGAAGAGGTGATCATCTTCGAGCCTTTCTATGAGAATTACGGGCCGGACGTGATTCTGGCCGGCGCGACGCCGCGTTACGTTGCGCTCGGGGGCTCCGATTTTTCGATCGATCGCGCGGAGCTTGAGGCGGCGTTCAGCGACCGAACCAAAGCGGTCGTGATCAATTCGCCGAACAATCCGACCGGCAAGGTTTTCTCCCGCGCCGAACTCGAAATGATCGCCGAACTGTGTCAGCGCCACGATTGCCTCGCGATTACCGACGAGATTTACGAACACATCATATTCGGCGGCGCCCGCCACATCTCGATCGCGAGCCTGCCCGGGATGGCGGATCGCACCATCACGATTAGCGGGCTGTCGAAGACTTACTCGATCACGGGATGGCGGCTGGCATACGCGGTGGCGAGCGAGCGGATCACATCCGCAATCCGCAAGGTGCACGACTTTCTCACCGTCGGCGCGCCGCATCCGTTGCAGGAGGCGGGAGCGGTAGCGCTCAAGCTGCCCGAGTCGTTTTACGCGGAGCTTGCCGCGATGTACGAGCGCAAGCGCGGGGTGCTGTTCGATGCGCTCAGCGCGGCGGGATTGAAATGCCACTCTCCGATGGGCGCGTACTACATCATGGCCGACATCGGCCCGCTCGGCTTCGCCGACGATCTCGCGGCGACCGATTTCATGCTCGATGACGTCGGCGTCGCGGCAGTGCCAGGCTCGAGCTTCTACCATCGTCCCGAGCTCGGGCACGGCATGCTCCGATTCACCTTTTCCAAGAGCGATCGGACGCTCGCGATGGCGGCGGAGCGGCTGGCGAATCTGCCCGCGAAACTTGCATCGCGCCGACGCTAACGCGCTGCCTCGATCTTCGTCCGAAATGAGCTGTAAGGCGGGAGCGCGCCCGCCCCACGCGATGCTATTGAGGCTTGCTCGCGGATTGCTCCGCGTCGATCGACGGCGCGGCCGCGCCAGGATGCGACTGGAATCCATCGGGCAGGTCACGAAGCGGCGTGATCCTGATCGCGACGATTTGCTCGGCGGCGAATTTTTCCTTGGTGGGACGCGCGAATCCCATCCGCGCAAGCAGATACTTGCGCGGGTACTCGTCGACGATTCGGCTCTGGATCGCAGGGTCGGCCGCAATTTCGGCCTTTCCGATGAAGGCGGGACCCTGCATCGATCCGATCCAGATTATCGCGGGGCTGCCGCGCTTGATTCGCCTCGCCTTCCAGCTCTTGGGCGAGGTCTCGATCAGCACCTCGTTGTCCTTGGTCGTGATGAACCAGACCGGAGCCGGCTTGCTCTGATTGCCATCCTTGCGGACGGTCGCGATGTAGATGAGGGAAGATTTCGCAAGCGCGGCGATATCGCGCGGCGATGCCGCCGCGTTCGCCGTTAACGCCATGGAGCTCAAGCCCAAAGCGGCGATCACTGCCGCTATCCCGACTGCACGTCTCCTCGCCAAAGTCCCGATCATCTCTTCTCTTCCCCCGCGCTGTAACGCTGCCGGCGCCGCTGCGGCATCTGCCCGTAATTCCGGGCGACCCGGTTCCAACCCCCTTAGAACAGTGCGAAGGATCTCACAAGCCGCCCCGTGTGATGCGCACGGGACTGCCGGCGGGTCTCAAAAAGTTTGGACGTCCCCCTAGCCCCCTGGCAGGCTGGCGATAAATCACAGCCTGCTCCCCCTCTCTTATCTCCCCCGGAAAAGACCGGGGGAGAAGATAGAGGAAAGAAGCCATCTCTTACGCAGGATGTTGAGACCGCAGCGCCGTCGATTTGCGAGGGACTCGCTCTTCTCAACATCCTGCCAGGTATCTGCGGCGCACGAAAACCTCGCCCAAAAAGAGCGCGATTGCCACCGGCAGGAGCATCGAGTCGGCGCTTCGGCGGACGGTCACCGTCGCTCCGGTGTGCCGCGTGATTTCCTCGGCGGAAGCGCCAAATCCGCCGTGAGTGGCGCTGCCCAGTTGCTCGAGCAGGCCGACATTGGGCGGCCGAATCCTCAACTCCGCCGCATCCGCCGGCAACGACCCGGCCGATGCGAACTCGCGCTGCATCAGCACCCGCTCGGTATCGACGGCCTTTATCATCAGGGTCGCCGTGTACTTGCCGCGCGGAAGCGGTCCCGCCTCGCCGGTGTAAAGCGATGCGCCCACCTGGGTCAGCGGCAAATCGATCGCATGAGCGGGGCCCGTGATCCGGCACATCAGGTTGCTCACCGGGTTGGAGTCGGATTTTTCCACTTCGATCGTCTCGGAGCCGTCAGCCGCGCCCGAGATCCTGATCGTGAACATGCCGGAATCGCCCTGGCGCATCGTCCAGGTGGCAAGCTGCGACCAGAACTGTGCGTAGCGGTCCCATCGGATCCAGCCCAGGGTGGCGAGCGAGTCCGGATCGGCGGCGAAGATCGCGCTGCGGCCCAGACCGTACTGCCAAGCCGCGAGCAGCGGCGCGCTCTTGTCGCCGCGGTTCACCCTGAGCACCACCTGTTCGCCGTCCTTGGCGGCGGTCGCTGCGAAAAAGTCGATCGGCGGAATATCGCGCGCGCCGATTCCCGAGAGGATCGCGCTTGGCGAGCCGGTCTCGATCGACGTGCGCTCCTGCTTGCGCCGGTTCATCGCCTCACGCGTCAGCCCGACCAGCAGCAGCGGCAGCCGCTCGATGTCCTGAACGCGATAAAAGACGCCGCCGGTTGCCTGCGCGAAATCCTCGAGCAGCCGCAAATTGGCGAGATCGGGCCCGATCCGGATGGTCGAGACGGGAATGCGCTGCTTGGCGAAGTCGGCGATCAGCGCATCGTGGTCATGATACTGGCGGTTGGTGTCGCCATCGGTGAGCAAGATCACCTGCCTGACCGGCACGCCGGCCTGGAGGATCTCGCGCTCGGCGATCTCGAGCGCATCCTTGAAATCGGTGCCGCCGCCCGCCTGGAGACGTTCGATGCGGTCCTCCAGGTCCTCGCGATTTTCGCCGAGCGGCTGGAGGTGGCCGAGAACGTAGGGCTGCGAGTCGAACGCGATCACGCCCACGTAGTCGGCGTCATCGAGCTGGCGCAGCAGCGCGACCGCCGCCTGCCTGGCGTAGCGGATGCGCTCGCCGTCGCGCACCGCGGGATAGCGCGAGTCGTAGCTCATCGAGTTCGACCGATCGATCAACAGGTAAACCGCGATCGGCTCGCGCGAGGGCGGGGGCGGCTGTTTGAGGAATTTGACCGGAAGACTTTTTTCGACCTCGCTCGATTGGAAATTCTCGTCGCGAAGCGACTCGCCGGTCGCGACCAGCCCGCCTCCCAGGTCGGCGACGTAACGATTCAGCGCATGCTGAACGCGATCGCTGAGCGAAGATGCGGTCAGGTCATCGAGAATCACGAGTTGATATTGCAGGTAGTCGGCGGGTTTGTCGGTCAGGCTTCGCGGCGAGACGATATCGACCCGGTATTGGCGAAGCTTGAGCGCACTGAGCAGGCTTTCCGGGCGGCTCGCCGATACAACAAGCACCCGCGGCGGCGGGATTACCGAGAGCGCGGTCTCCACGCGAGGATTGATCGCATCGAGCGGCGGCGCGACGACCACCTCGGCGCCCATCAGATACGCCCCCGCCTGGTCGATTCGGTATGGAAGCTCGAAGCGGTTCAGACCCGGCTTGAGCGTTACGCGCCGTGAGCCCGCTCCCACTGCGTCGCGCGTGAGTCTGAGTTGCGCATCGGCCGCCACCGGCGCTTCGCTCTCAATTCCGAGCCTGAAGGTGAATTGCTGCTCGGCGCGGACCATCGCGGGCGCGCCAAAATCCACCAGCGCGACGCGCTCGGCCGCAGAGGCGGGAGGCGGCTCGGCAAAAATCTTCACCCCCTCCTCGACCATCGCGGGAATTTCCTGTGCGGCGCTGCCCGCGGTTTCATTCCCGTCCGTCAGCAGAAGAATTCGCTTGTCGGCATCGGGCGAGAACAGCCCGGTCGCGGCGGTAAGCGCGCCTGCGATATCGGTCGCGCCGCGATCCGGAGCCAGGACCGGGTTGCCGGCCAGCCGGGGATCGGACAGTGGCGCGCCGAGCCGCGCGTCGCGGCCAAATCCGATGATCGCCACCCGATCGTTGGCGTCCATCGCGGAGACGATTTGCGCGGTCCTGCGGCGCGTCCAGGCGCGCTGGTCGGATGCGATCGAACGCGACTGATCGAGCAGCGCCACCAGCTCGACCCTGCGCGCCGCCATCGTGCCCGTGATTCGCAGACCCGCCAGCAACGCGACGAAGGCCGCCAGGCATCCCAGTCTCAGCGCAAGCGAGATTGCGCCGGCAAGCCTGCTTCCGCTGCGAATCGCCGCGAGCGGCGGCATCGCCACAAGCGGCGCGAGCGCCAGCAGCCAGAGCACGACCGGCCGATCAAACATGGCGCACCCCCCATCGCGCTGCGTGATGCACGAGGAATGCGGATTCGGTTGCAAAGGCGGCGAATGCGATTGCAACCAGCAGCATGACGAGCGGGGTCGCGTGCCGGGGCTCGCGAGCGGCCTGGATTCGCGCGGCGGCAGGCGCGGCCGCATTGCCGCGTACCGGATGTGCAATCGACAGATCGGACTGCGACGCGTCGAAGTAGTTCGCGTACACCTCGACCGTCCGCGGGCCGGATGCGATCGTGTAGCGGCCGGACTTAAGCGGCTTAAGGCGCACGCGGCCCCAGCGGTCCGCCGCAAGCGTGCTCACACTTCCCTCGGGGCCGGTAACCTGGACCGTCCCCGATGCGGGCACATCGACATAGCCGCCGGTCGAGACAATCTGAACCGCCCCCGGCGCAACCAGCTTTCTCATCAGGCCGATCGTCACCACGAGCGCATCGAGGCGATCCGGATCGAGCAGAAGATGGTCTCGAACGTCGAATGCGGCCAGCCCGATGTTGCCGGCGGTTGCGCGGCCGGTCCCCGCGGCAACTATCGGAGACGGACTGCCGGACCGGCTGGCGGTGGCGGCCGCTTCCATCCATTCCGGAATCTTCACGATGCGTGTCGCGCCGAGCATCGTCGGCGCAACCGCGCTTTCTCCATCGCGGCCCGAGAGGCGCATCTCCGCCGCTGGCGCCGTCGCGATCACCTTGAGCCCGCCGGGCAGCGCCGCCGCAAGCGGAGGAAAGACCAGCAGAGTCGCATCGCTATGCACCGCGGGAAGGTAGCAATCGTGCATTACCGCAAGCGCGTACGAGGCGGCGGGCTCTCCCGGCGCGGGCGCTTCAGGCCGATAAAGCGCCGGGTCGGCCGCATCGACGCGAAAGTTGGCGTTCAGCGCAAGCAGCACGCGAGCGAGATCGTCGCGCACCGCCGGGTCGGGCGAGACCACCAGCGCGCGCGCCTTGTCGGAGGCGGGCGCCCATGCCCACCGCTCGTTGTCCGCCATAAGCGAATCGGTGGAGAGAATCTGCGCGTGCACCAGCCCGCCCGCACGAAGCGGGCCGAATGGCACGACCACTTGCTCGCGCCGCGACATCATCACCGCCCGATGAAAGACCTCACGGCCCGAGAGGTCGATGGCGAACTCGACGAGCCGGGGACTGTCCGAAAAGTTCCGCAGCACTGCGCGGCCCTGAGATGATCCGACTGCGCCCGGATCGAGCGATACGATCGCGGCATTGTCGTCGCCCTGGCCAACTCGATGAACGCGAACCGGGGCAAGGCCGGCGACATCGTCGAATGCGCCGGCGGGCGGCGGCCGATCGGTGAACAGATCGATTCCGGCTGCGCCCTGCGCGCGCATCATCGCGGCTCTCAGAGCCGATGCGCGCGCGGGCACGTCGATGGCGCCCAGGGCGCCGATCGCCTTTCGGAGCGCGGCGCGGTCGGAGGTCTGCGCAAGGACCAGCTCAGCCTCGAGCGCGTAGGCGATCACGCTGAATTCGGCCGCAGCCGGAGCCTCGTCGATGACCTCGTAAGCGGCGCGGCGCGCCTGGTCGATTCGCGTTCCCCCGCTCTCTCGCGCAGCCATCGCGGCGCCCAGATCGAACACCAGCGCCCTGCTTCGAGCGGGTCCGGTTGCGTGCGCCGTCATCAGGTAAAGCCCGCCGGCCGCCAGAGTCAGCGCCGCAAGCCCCGCCAGCTCGAACCAGAACAGGGGGTCGATTCGCACGTGGCGGACGCTCGCCACCGGAGCGGGAGCTTCTTCGAAAAGCATCAGGCTCGACACTTCGATCGTCGGACGCGAGCGCGAGCGCAGATAGATCACGATGAGCGCCGCGATGCTCAGGCCGTAAACGAGGCTATGCGGATTGAGGAAACCCACGGCTACCTGACGATTCCGAGCGCGGGCAGCTCGCGCTCCATGAACGCCTCGAGATTTCCCGCGCCGAATGCGCGCGCATACCCGATCGCGCGGCTGGTGCAGTAGGAGTTCAGCCGCGCCGACATTTGCTCGACGATCCTGCGGCAGGCGGCTGCGGAGCCGGGCCCGACGACGGTCTCCCGCATCTCGCCGGTCTCGGCATCGCGCACGCGATAGAGGCCGGGCGGATAACTGCCGGTCGATTCCTGCTCCCCCATCACGTGAATCACTTTGATCTCGTGGCGCGCGGCCCCAAGCCGCGACAGCGCATCCTCGTAATCAACCTGATTGACCAGAAAGTCCGACACCACGATTACAATTCCGGCCGGCCTGCGCCGGAGCAGGAGTTCGTCCACCGCGGCGCCGAGCCCGGTCTCGCCGCCGCACCGGCATCCGGTCACGAACGGCTTCAAGTCGCGATACGACTCGCGCCGGCGATGGAACGGCGTCGTCTCGAGGTGCATCGCGCCCCGGCGCATGGCAAACGCGCCGAGCCTGACCGCGTCGTTATCGCCCATCGCGACGTACGCGAGCGAGGCGGCGATCGCGAGCGCCAGCCCGAGCTTGTCATCGCGTTCCGGATAAGCCATCGACGCGCTCGCATCGACTAGCATCGTGACTTCGACCTGGCGATCGGCGCGGAAAGTGCGCAGCGTCAGCTCATCCAGCCTCGCGTATGCATTCCAGTCGAGCAGGCGGAGATCGTCGCCCGGGGCATAATCGCGGAAATTCTCGGGTTCGATTCCGAGGCCCTGGACCCGGCCAAGCGTTCGCTGGCCCGAACGCACGGTGCGCGCGCGCTTGATGCCCAAAACCAGCCGGTCGAGCCTCTTTAGATACTCGGGCTCGAACGCACGAGCTTCCAACATCGGCGTGCCTTCAAGTGCGCGCGGCGCGGACCGATTTGAGCACGCGCTCGACGACCTGGGCGGCGTCGATCGCGTCGGAATGCGCCGCGTAATTGAGCATGATGCGGTGGGCCAGCGCGGGAATCGCGACCTGGTCGAGGTCCTCGCGCGCGATATTGGCCCGCCCGTCCAGCAGCGCCTGCACCTTGGCGCCGAGGATCAGCGCCTGCGCTCCGCGCGGCGAGGAACCGAACATCACGTACCGGTCCACCATCTCATCGTGGATGGCGTTGCCCGAATTGGTGATGAAGCGCGAGTGCTGCGGCTGGGTCGCGCGTACCAGGCGCGCCGCGTACGCCTCCATCGCGGGCGCCGCGATCACCTCGCGCACGAGATGCTTGAGCCCTTCGATCCGCGCGGCCGACTCCGCCGCCGGAAATACCGGCTCCACTCCCGCATCTTCGGGTCCCGTCGTGGTCGAAATGATCTTCACGAGTTCGCTCTCATCGGGATAGTTCAGCCGCACCTTGAACAGAAACCGGTCGAGCTGCGCCTCCGGCAGCGGATAAGTCCCCTCCATCTCGATCGGATTGAGCGTCGCCATGACGAAGAATGGCGGCTTGAGCGCGTAGGTGGTGCCCGACGAGGTCACCTGCAATTCCGCCATCGCCTCGAGCAATGCCGACTGCGTCTTGGGCGTGGCGCGGTTGATCTCGTCGCCGAGCAGAATATGGCAAAAGACCGGACCGGGCTGGAAGCTGAACTCACGCCTGCCGTCCTCACCCGACACGATCACCCGGGTGCCGGTGATATCCGCCGGCATCAGGTCCACGGTGAATTGGATCCGGTTGAAGCTCAGGTTGAGTGCGAGCCCAAGCGTCTTGACCAGCGTGGTCTTTCCGGTCCCGGGCACGCCCTCGATCAGCACGTGCCCTCCGGCAAAGAGCGCGATGAGCAGCTCCTCGACGGCTTGGTGGTGTCCAACGATGAGCTTGTGGATTTCTGCCTGGATTCGCCGGAAGGTTTGCGCGAAATCGGCGACGGTAGGCATTTGCACCATCGCCTCGTTCATCGCTCGAACACCCGCTTGATCGTGGCCTGGTCGTCGGGCGCAATGGCTGCGCGCGTCACCGGTTGGTCGGGCTGCTGATGAGCATTGAGCGGCGTGCGCACCTTGGGAGGAAGGTAGGCGCGGCCAGCGCCTTTTGCACCGTGCTCCAGCGGCTGCGCTTCGATTGCGATTTCAAAGCCCTCACTGCCGAGCTTGGAATCCGTCTGGCTGCCAAACAGAGTCTGCGGATCGGTGCCGACCCCGTGCGATGCAGCCCCGCCGGTTTGCATGTCCGCGCGCTGGTTGTCATCGTCGCGCCGTTCCGCGTCGGTATCCGCCGCGGGCACGTCATGCGAACCGCCGGTTTCGCTTCTTCCCCGCGGATTATCGTCCGGCGCGGGCGCGGCCTCGCGATTTTTCTGGCGTGGTTCGGCGGGTAGTGGCGCTTCGGCATCCCGATGGTCCTGCTCGAACTGTCCAGCAGGTTCGTGGCTGGCCCCGCTTCGCCACGGCTCTGGGTTATCGTCGGGGTGAGATGAGTCCGGATTGGTGGCGGCGTCGGCCAGCTTGAGGGTGAGCCGCGGCTTGTCCGCAGACTGGCCGCGCAGGCGGCTTTGTACCTTCCCGGCGAGGCTGCGCGCGCGGGTGAGAAGTTTATCGACGCTGCCGGAGTTGCCTGCGCCCGAACTTGCGCCCTCGCGCGCAAGCTTCTCTTCGAGCCGGCGCATCGTCGCGGCATCGGCTTGAACTTCGAGGCCGCCTTCGCTGTCGGCGTCGGCAGGCCGAAGCTGAAGCTGGTCGAGGTCGAGCGTGATATCGGCCTGCTGCGAGATCGCCGCCGCGGCGGGCGCATGAACGGTTCGCGCAAGCGGTATCGCGATGCCGGCGAGCAGGAGCGCACCGGCAAGAGCGAAGAGCGATCGCGAGATGCGGTGACGCACGATCCGGCCGGGCGCGAACTCGTCGCGCCGCCCGATGGTGTCTTCGAGCAGGAATGCCCACAACGGCTTTGAACGCACCTCCGGCGCCGCCTCGACGATCGTCACCAGCCGGCCCCGGAGTTCCGCGCGCTCATCGGCGACTTGCGCCGCGCCCGCGAGATTGGCGCTGAGCCGCAACGCGCTCCTGATCGAGCGCCACAGCCCGGCCGCGAGCGCGAGCGCCGCCGCGATCGCGCATGAGAGGAATGCCAGCGGACCCAGGAGCATCGCGGCGAGATAAATCACCGCGCCTGCCGCGATCACAACCGCCAGTCCGAGGAAGACCCCGCGCTGCACCGCGAGCGAGTTGAGCCGCCAGCGCACGGAGGCTACCTCCCGCAGGATGAGTGCGAGCTTCTCCTCGGCTCTCCTTAGGTTTGTGGGGGACGCCATTTGAAACCGCCCGGCGCGCATTCTGGAGATTATTTTAGTGCGATACCGCGCGCAACGACCGGTTCGCAGCGCCGAGCTGCGGGGTTCGTACGGGCCGGTTCAAAAGGTCCAGCCGATGATCGACTTAAGGAATAATCCATTGCTGGTGCGGGTGATGCCGACTCCCACGCCGAGGTTCAGTTCGAGTTGGGGCAGGAAGTCGAAGTTCAACGCGGGGACGATGAATTGTTGCTGGCGCTGGACGCCGGGCAGCGATGAGAGCGGTCCCATGTCGCTGTAGTACTCGATCGCCGGCGTCATCCAGTCGAACACGCGGTAGGCAATCTCGCCCGAGGGCAGAAATTGCACGCCCTTGTGGGTCTCGGGTCCGCTGAACGGCTTCGAGAATGGGAAATTGCCGATCAGCGTGAAGCGCCCAAGGTCGCTCTCGAGGATCGGGCGCACCTCGAATGAGAGCGGGTTGCTCTCGGCAGCGCGCCGCATGTAGTCGATTTGCAGGTTTCCCCCGATTTCGATTGGCCATCCTTCCGATTGCGGCACGGCGAAATGGACCTTGGTCCGGGCGCCTGCGTACTCGTATTGGCCGTTGTTGAGCCGCGCGGTGGCCAGGTACTGGCCCACTTCGAGGAAGGGCAGGACCCCGTAAGTCGCCTCGAGCGTCTCGTGAATCTGGTAGGGATTGAGCGCGGCGCGCGCCGACTCGCCAGTCGCGGTGCTGACGGTATTGGAGTGAAGTTCGAGTGTCAGATGGCCGGGGGCTGCGGTTTCGATGGAATAGACTTCGATTTCATAGAAATCAATCGCGTCCGCCGGCCCCGGCACTGCGAGCATCGCCAGGAGAAGAAGGAAGACTCGAATCGCTTTGCCCGCTGAAATCACTGCAACCAGGCGATCCACGGCCATCGGGTCCGATTCCTGCGTCCGCGCTCGCCTCCGCACGAAGTTTCGGCCGGGTTGCGGCACTTATCGCAGAATCACAGATGCCGATGGGACACCCTCAAAAAAAAGAGCCGCGGCGAGGATCGCCGCGGCTCTCGATTCAAATGCGAACTGATTCGGTGCTTCGCTCAGTGAAGCAGCGAACTCGCGACGGTTTCGCGATGCACCGGCGCATTGCCGAAGTTCGCCTCATCCGCGAGCGCGCGGCGATGGAACAGGTGCATGTCGTGCTCCCAGGTGAACCCGATTCCGCCGTGGACCTGAATCGCCTCGCTGGTCACGTTCTTGCCCATGTCCGACGCGTACGCCTTCGCCATCGGGACCGCCGTGGCCGCCTCGGCCGCGCGCGTATCGACGGTCCAGGCCGCGTAGTAGGCGAGCGAACGCGCGTTCTCGACGCCGACCATCATGTCCACGCACTTGTGCTTGACCGCCTGGAATGAGCCGATCGGCTTTCCGAACTGGACGCGGGTCTTCGCGTACTCGACCGACAGGTCGAGCGCCTTCTGCGCGGTGCCGACCGTCTCGGTCGCCAGCGCCGCGGTGGCAACATCGAGGGTGCGCCGCAAGAGCGGCCATCCCTCGTCCACCTTGCCCAGGATGCCGGCGGCCTTCGCGTTGTCGAACTTCACGTGGCACAGGCGCCGGGTCATATCGACGGTCTTTAGCTGCGTGATCGTGACACCCTTTTCGTTGGCCGGAACGGTGAAGATGGAGATTCCCTTTTCCCCGCTTCCGCTGGTCCGCGCCGCGACCGCGATCCCGTTGGCGACGTGCGCATCGGGAACGAAAAATTTCTCGCCGCTGAGGACGTAATCGGCGCCGCTCTTGGCCGCCTTCAACTGGATGCCGCCGGCATCGAAGCGGCCCGCGGCCTCGGCGATCGCGACCGTGCCGATATACTCGCCCGTGGCCATCTTTGGCAGGATGTTTTTCTTGGCATCGGCGGAGCCGCCCTCGACGAGGATCGTGGCGCCAAGCAGGGCCTGCGCGAAGAACGGTCCGGGAACCAGCGCTTTGCCGCACTCCTCGATGACCACCGTCATGTCGAGGAAGGTTCCGCCCTGGCCGCCAAATTCCTCTGGAATGAGGAGCCCCGGCCATCCAAGTTCAACCAGCTTCTTCCAGAAACCCTGATTGTGGGCGGTCGCATCCGCCATCGTTTGGCGCACGAACTTCGTCGAGCAGTTGTCCGCCAGGAAGCGCTTCGCCGCGTCGCGAAGCATCTCTTGTTCTTCCGAAAATCCAAAATTCACTTTGGGTGCTCCTCCGTCTCTCGGCTGGGTGATATCCGGCGGGCCGCCCCGCTCGAATCCAAAGTTCAGGTATCACTAACCCTTTCCCGCGTGCAAGCGCGGCGCGAGGGGGTATCGGGCTGGTTATGCCCGCTTTCTCTCTGAGACGAGGGCGAGGACGCCGGAGTACTGCAAGAGGCCGGTGGTAGCGCCGATCGGCCCGATCTCGAAACCGGTGAAAAAGCCCGCGAGCGGAATCTCGCCGAGATACTGGCGGATGTAGGCCGAATCGTGGCCCGCGATGTTGTAGAGGCCGGCGCCGCGCGAGACGCAATCGAAGTAGAGCCCGAAGGCGGGCGGCGTCGCGATGCGGCCGCGCAGCTCGTCGAGGGTTTGCTTCAGGTCCTGGCGGGCGCGCTCGCCATCGCGCAGCACGAATCCGACCGTCTCGCCGACCGCGGGATGATGCGCTACGGCGATGACGCCATGCTCCTTGCTCGCGCCGGTGATGTTGCGGACCAGGTAGCTCCCGCGCTCGATTTTCTGCGCGGCCGGGTCGAGCGGCACCGCGAGGAACACAAAGGTGAGCGCGCGGCGGAGATCGGCGGCGAGCGGCCCGGCGGCCTCGGCGAAGACCTCGAAGGCGGGGCGGCCGTCGAGTTCGGCGATCACGTTCTCGCGCGCGGCGGTGACCCGATGGCCGCCGCCGATCGGGGTCGCGGCAAGCGAGCTTGCGAGCACGATGTCGAAATCGCCCGCGATCAGCATCCCGCTCACTGCGTTGTTGCTCACCGTGTCGCCGCAGAATTGAAACGTCTCTCCGATCGAGCCGTCCTCGCTAGCGCCGCCGCCGGTGATCACGACCCCGGGCAGTTCGCGCGCAAGCGGCGGCAGCAGACTCTCAGGGTCCATGTTGTAGGTGTCGGCGAACAGGCACAGCAGGTTGGATGGACCAAGCGCCGGGCGAAGCGTCGCGGCAATCTCCGATGCGACCTTGGGGCCTCGCCCACGCAGCGACGGTACGAAGAACCGGCGCGCCGCAATCCCATCTCCGCCGAGGACCAGTACCGCGAGCGCGTGGCCCCCCTCGATTTCCTGCGGCCCCGCGATCACACCCAGACTGGAACATCCCGCGACCTGCTCGGTGCGAGCCTCTGCGGCCACCGTGCGAAGGATCAGGGGGTACGCCGCTCCGTACGCGCTGGTCGCGAAGCAGAGCGCGCCCTCGGCGCGCGCCAGCCCGGCCTGGCTGAGCGCCGCAGCGACGGCCTCAGCGGCGGCGACCTTCGGGTTGAGCGCAGTCGAGTACCCGGCACCGGCGCGCAACATGCCTCCCCTTTAGCGCCCGCCCAGTATCTCGAGCAACTCGGCCGTCCGCTGGATCGCGCGGCCGAATTCCTTGAGGTCGATATGCTCATTGACGCCGTGAACGCCGTGCGGCTCGCCGACCGTGGTGGCGATGGGAACGAAGCCGTAGGCGATGATCTTTTTCTGGCGGAAGTAGTGGCTGTCGGTGAATCCGCTGGTCATCGTCGCCACCACCGGCGCCTTGTCGTCGCGGCGCGCCAGCGTCTCGATCGCCGTCATCAGCTCGGTCTTCTGCGGCGATGAGACCGGCGGGAAATTGAGCAGCACGTCGATCTTGATGTTGTCGTCCGCGACCACCTTGCGTATCGCCGCGAGGAACGCTTTCGGGTCGGTGCCGGGCAGCAGGCGGCAATCGACCTCGGCGTAAGCGGTTGGGGCGATCACGTTGGTTTTCTCGCTCGCCCCGAGCACCGTGGGCGTGATCGTGTCGCGCACCATCGCATTCTGGCCCGGCACCGCGAGAAACTGCTTCTGGTAGGCGGGATCCTTGAGCGATGTGCTCAGGTCGAGGAATTGCCTGGGACCGTCGGTCAGAAGCGAAATCTCGTGCATCGAGTTCTGCACGATCGTCAGCACGCGGACGCTGGTGCGGTACTCGATTAGCTTCTGGAGAGCGCGAACCAATTCGCCGACCGCGGTCTCGGCGGGCGGAGCGGCGGCGTGTCCGGCGGGACCGGTTGCGGTAAGACGCAGCCAGAGCGGGGTCTTCTCGGCGACCGACACGGCATAGACCTTCTTGCCGTTTTTCTCGATGAGAATTCCGCCGCCCTCGTTGAGAACGTACCCGGCGTCTGAATAAACGTTCGGCTGATGGTCGATGAACCATCCGGCGCCGAGTTTGCCGCCCTCCTCCTCGTCGCCGGTCGCGACGAACAACACGTCGCGATCGAGCAGGATGCCCGCGCGCTTGATCGCGAGCATCGCCATCAGATCGATCACACCCGGTCCCTTGTCGTCGAGCGTGCCACGCCCCCACAGTTGTCCGTCCTTGACCAGCCCCGAGAACGGCGGCTCCTGCCATTCCTTGGGCTCGGCCGGCACGACATCCATATGGCTTAGCAGCAGGATTGCCTTATTGTGCTTGCCGATTCCGTGAAGGCGTGCCGTGATGATCCCGCGTCCGGGCACCGGCTCCCAGGTGGTTGCGGGGATTCCGTCGGCGAGGAATTTCTCCTTGAGCAGCTTGGCTGCCGGCAGTTCGTTGCCGGGCGGATTGGTCGTGTCGATCCGGATGTACTTCGAGAGGAAGTCGGTGGCTTCCTGGGTGATCTTGTCCCAATCGATTGGCTTGGCCTGAGGAGCTTCCTTTCCGATTGCCGCGCGATGCGACGGCGGCGTCTCAGGGGGATCGGCGCGAGACCCCGATGCCGCTGGCGTCGGCGCGGCAGCGATCAGAAGCATCGCGGCGAAGGCGCTCGCCCCGGCCACTGACTTCAACGAAGCGGAAAGCCGATGCTCGCGCAGGCTTGCGGAACTCGACTTGCCGGTCGACGCGATGAAAATGTGACTGCTGGCTTTCATGGCGATCAGCTCTCAGCGGAATTGAAAAGCTCGATCAAGCTGCGGAGAAATTCGGCCGCAGGAGCGCCGTCGATCACGCGATGGTCGAACGTCAGGGACAAGGTAATCATCGCGCGCGGTACAATCTCGCCGCCGCGTACCACCGGCTTCTCGATTATCCGCCCGACGCCGAGAATTCCGGTCTCACCCGGATTCAATATCGGCGTGAACGCATCGATGCCATACGTCCCGAGATTGGTCACCGTAAACGTGGCCCCGGTCACATCTTCGAGCTTGAGCGCTCCGGCGCGCGCACGCTCGCCAAGCTCTCTGGCTTCGAGTGCGATTTGGTCGAGCCGCTTGCGCGCCGCATCGTGGACGACCGGAACGATGAGTCCGTCCTCGAGCGCGACCGCGATCCCGACGCCGACGGTGTCGGGAACGATGATTTCTCCGCCCTTGAGTTGCGAGTTCATGCGCGGATGCTTGAGCAGCGCGCGCGAGACCGCGTAAACGATCATGTCAGTGTAAGTGAGGTCGAAGCGGGCGCGCAGCCGCTCCCGCCGCTCGACCGCAGGGGCGGCATCGGCCTCGGTCGTGATCGTTATTTGCGCGGTGTCCCGAAGCGACTGGTGCATGCGCTCGGCGATTAGCTTGCGCACGCCGCGCAGCGCGATTCGCTCCCCGGACACACCGGTTGCGGGCGCTGAGATCGGCGCGGCGGGTTTCGCCGCGGCCGACGCGCTGGCCGCGCGCTCGACATCCTCGCGCGTGACACGCCCGCCCGGTCCGCTGCCCTCGATCGCATCGACATCGACCCCGAGTTCGGCGGCGAGCTTGCGCGCGATCGGGCTGACGGCGCGCCGGCCGCCCGCGCCGAGTGCTGATGAGGGGCGGGGTGCCGCGGCCGCCCCCGCCGGTTCCCGGGCGGGCTGAGCTGCGCCCGCGGCGGGGCGAACAGGTTTCGATTCGATGCGGTAGCGCGCAACAATCGCGGCGAGATCCTCGCCGGGCTCCGCGATTACCGCGACGCGCGCGCCGCATTCGACCGTCTCACCTTCGGCGGCGAGCACGATCGCGAGCGTTCCGGCGGCCGGCGCCTCGACCTGATACAAAACTTTCTCGGTTTCGACTTCGTAGAGCGGCTCGCCCGCCGCGACCGCATCGCCCGGCGACTTGAAGTACCGCTGGACGGTGCCTTCCTGCATCGTCAGCCCAAACTTGGGCATCGTAACTTCGATTGCCACGGAGAGAACCGCATCCGGCCGGCGCGCTTATCGCCCCAGTACGCGGCGAATCGCCGCCTCGACTCGCGCCGCGTCGGCGACGGCTGCCCTCTCCAGCGGCGGGCTGAACGGGATGGGGACGTCGAGCGACGTGACCCGCGCGATGGGCGCATCGAGGTAGTCGAAGCCCTTCTCGGCGATTATCGCCGCGATATCGGCGGCGGCGCCGCCCCGGTAGTGCCCCTCGTCGGCGATCACGACGCGATTGGTCTTCGCCACCGATGCTAGTATCGCGTCCTCATCGAGCGGAATCAGCGTGCGAGGATCGATCACCTCGACCGAGACGTTCTCCTTGGCAAGCGCGTCTGCGGCTTGCAGAGCCTTCGGCACCATCGCGCCGATCGCCACGACGGTCACCTGCTCGCCCGCGCGCTTGACCGCCGCCTTGCCGAGCGGCACCAGGTGCTCGCCGTCGGGGACCTCCTCGCGCAGGCGGCCGAGCGCCCCGTGCTCGAACACGATGACCGGGTTGTCGTCGCGAATCGCGCTCTTGAGGAGCCCCTTCATGTCCGAGGGTCCCGAGGGCACCACGAGCTTGAGCCCGGGCACGCTCAGGAACTGCGCATAGACGGTCTCGGAGTGCTGCGCGGCGGCGCTGCCCACTGCGCCGTACACGGCGCGGAAAGTAATCGGGAGGCGCGCCTGGCCACCCGACATGTAGCGCAGCTTGGCGGCCTGGTTGCAGACCTGATCGAACGCGCAATAGAAGAAGCTCGCGAATTCCACCTCACAAATCGGCCGCGTTCCCGCCATCGCCGCGCCCACCGCCGCGCCGACGAAACCGGCCTCCGAAATCGGGGTGTTGCGTACGCGATTGGGACCGAACTTTTCGGAGAGCCCCCGGGTCGCGCCGAACGCGCCGAGCACGACATCCTCGCCCATCAGGAAGGTGAGCGGGTCGCGCTCCATTTCTTCGCTGATCGCCTGATTGATTGCCTGGATGAAATTGATTTCCGCCATGGCGCGATTCCTCCGCCGGTCATCCGTTCACTTGCGCGCGTTCACTTGCGCGGCTCGGTGGTGAACACGTCGTCGGTGACTTCGGATGCGTTCGGGAGCTCGGCGGCGCGCGCGAATTCAATCGCGGCCTCGAGTTCCGCCTGCGTGTCGGCGACGATCCGCGCGAGTTCCGCGGGGGCGATCCTGCCGGATTCGGCGCACCATTTTTCGAAGCGGATCAGCGGGCACTTGCGCTTCCACTCCTCGACCTCCGCCTTCGAGCGATACGCCTCCTCGCCGAGGAAGGCCTGCTCGCCGACCACGTGCCCCTCCCATCGATAGGTCTTGCATTCGAGAAGGGTGGGTCCGCCCCCTGCGCGCGCGCGCGCGACCGCATCGCTCGCGTAGGCGAAAACCTCGAGCACGTTGTTGCCGTCCACGATATGGCCCGGAATGTTGTAGGCCTGCGCGCGCACCGCGATGTCGGTCACCGAGGTGACGGTCTTCATCGGAGTGAATTCGCCGAACCCGTTGTTCTCGCACACGAATACGACCGGCAGCTTCCAGACCGCGGCGAGGTTCAGCGACTCATGGAACGTGCCCTCGTTGGATGCGCCGTCGCCGAAGAAGCACGCGGTCACGTCGTCGCGCCCGGCGATTTGCGCCGCGAGCGCGGACCCGGTCGCGATCGGGAGTCCCGCGCCGACGATTCCGTTGGCGCCGAGAATCCCGAGCGAGAAATCGACGATGTGCATCGAGCCACCTTTGCCCTTGCAGTAGCCGGCGCGCTTCCCGAAAATCTCCGCCATCATCCGGTCGAGCCGTCCGCCCTTGGCAATCAGATGGCTGTGGCCGCGATGGGTGGAAGTGATGCGGTCGGTGGGGCGGAGCGCCGCGCACACCCCGGTCGCGCTCGCCTCTTCGCCGATCGAGACGTGCACAAAGCCGGGAATTTCGCCGGTCAGCGCGAGATCGCGGATCTTCGACTCGAAATGCCGAATCCGCTGCATCGTGTGGTACATGTCGAGCAGCTTGTCCTTGCCCACGTCCATGACGCGTACCTCCTCAGGCGGTCCGGGCGGGATGCGACGCGCCCGCGAGCGACAAGTATTACCGATCGCCATCGAGCGTCAAACGGGCCGAGAATGCCCGCCCGGCGGGTTGGCGCTAGCGATAAATTTCGCGCCGATGCCCGATCGCGACTAACACGACCTGCGACCGCTCATCGTCGATGTGACAGATCAGCCGGTAGTCGCCGACTCGATACCGCCACAGCCCGGCTCTCTCGCCATGAAGCGCCTTGCCGAGCCGGCGTGGATTCTGACCGGATGCGAGCCGGTCACGAAGATAGTTGAAGATTCGTTGCTGGACCTGCCGGTCCAGCGAGCGCAGGCCCCGCTCTGCGGTCGCGGCGATCCTAACCGTCCAGGCCAAGTCGCTTCTGAAGCTCGCGCAGGCTTATGGTGGGTTCCTCGCCGCGCTCCATGCGCTCGATTACGGAAACGCCGAGCAGGTAATCCTCGCGCTCCTCTAGAAACTCCTCGATCGCCTGCCTGGCGTAATAGCTCTTGGTCCGGCCGGTCTTGCGGGCGAGCTTCTCCAGCCGCCGCTCGAGATCTTTCGGTAAACGCAACGCCAACACGATAATCGCGCGCCCCATTTGAGGGCGCTATACATGTATAGCACGACGCGGCGCCAACGCCAGCAGGGCTGCGAACGGTTTGCGGGCGTGCTAAGAGTGCCGCATTATGGCATCGCTGGCCGCGGCGCGCATCGCTCGTCACGAAGCCGACAAGAATCGTGCGCAACGCCGGCGCGCGCCAATCACGCGGCGAACGGTGGGGAATCTGCTGCGCGTTTTACGGCGCGAAGCCCCCGCATGGAACGCGCCGATCCTCACCCTCATCTCCGAGGAGCGCAAAGACCCGTTCCTCACCCTGATCGGATGCATCTTAAGCCTACGCACCAAGGATGAGACGACGGCTGCGGCGGCGGGCCGGCTGTTCGCCCGCGCGGAGACGCCCGCCGCGATGCTCGCGCTTTCGCCCCGCACGCTCGAACGTCTCATCTACCCGGTCGGCTTCTATCGCACGAAAGCCCGCGTGATCCGCGGAATCTGCCGCGACCTGCTCGAAAAATTCTCCGGCGCGGTGCCCGACACGATCGACGAACTGCTCAAGCTCAAGGGCGTCGGGCGCAAGACCGCGAACCTGGTCGTGACCGAGGCTTTCGGCAAGCCCGGCATCTGCGTCGATACGCACGTGCATCGGATCTCGAACCGATGGGGGCTGGTGAGGACGAAGACGCCGGAAAAAACCGAGGCCGCGCTGCGCGCCGTGCTGCCGCGCCGCCACTGGATCGGGTACAACGCGATCCTGGTCGCATTTGGACAGACGATTTGCCAGCCGATGTCGCCGTGGTGCTCGCGATGCCCGATCGCCGATGCCTGCCCGCGCATCGAGGTCACGCGCTCGCGCTGACGCCGCGGGACCGCATCCTTCTCCCGCAACTGGACGCGGCAGCACGACGCGAATCTCAGTCTCGCCGCGCTACCCGGCGGCCTGCATCCACTCTTTCGGCACGGGCTGCGCTCGCTGATGAGTCAGCAGCTTTGCGCGCCTGGCTCTCTCCTCGGGGGTAATCTTGGACGGGTCCTCGTGGAATTCGGGGCCGACCGCCATCGCCTTCTTGACCGCCGGGCGATCGCCGATTTCGGCAAGCCATCGCTTCACGTTCGGAAACTCATCGATATCGATGCCTCGCGGCTTCCAGCCTGTCGCCCACGGATAGCAGATGATGTCCGCGATAGTGTATTCGCCGGCGGCGAGGTATCGCTTGTTGAACAGTCCGAGATTCATCACTCCAAAGATGCGGTGCGCCTCGCTGTCGAAGCGAAGCACTGCGTATGAGAGATCGCCGTTCCTGGGATCCTGCGCGGCGCGGCGGAAATGACCCTGCTCGCCGAGTTTCGGTCCCTGGTTGGCCATCTGCCAGAATACCCACTGGCAGACGTCGTATTTGCGGCGCAGGTCCTGCGGGAAAAACTTCCCGGCCTTCTCCGCGAGGTACATCAGGATGGCGCCCGACTCGAAAATCGAAATCGGCGCCCCGCCGCCCGTCGGTTCGTGGTCCACGATCGCGGGCATCCGCCCGTTGGGCGAGATCCTCAGAAAGTCCGGGGAGAGCTGGTCGCCGCGACCGATATTGATCGGCTTGATATTGTATGGAAGCCCGCACTCCTCGAGCAGGATAGAAACTTTCTTTCCGTTTGGGGTGGGCCAAAAGTAAAGATCGATCATCTGCTTGCTCCTCCTTGGCGAAGTGAGTAATCCAATTCTCGCCTCAGTGGCTAATCGCACGCGCCCGATGCCGCCGCTTAGGTAGTTTCGTTTGGGAAAAGGTTTCGATCGATCGCGACCCGCTCCTGGCGCGATGGATCCTTCTCGACCCGGCACTTGCTATTGAAGATCATGGTCGCGCGCTCGGCCGCGGTGTACGCCGGCCAGCGCGGCGCGTTGCCGGTGTTGGGGTCGCCGGTGCGGGCGAACGCGATCCAGCGCCCGCTCATCTCGGCGGCCAGCGCGTGCACCTCGGGACTGTCGGGCGCAAGCCGGGGTGCGAGCGGCTCGCCCGCGTGGTCGAACACGAAAGTTATCTCGAGTGCGTGCGGCGACTTGAGCCGTCCGCCCGCGATCGGCGTCTCCCAATCGAACCGGTACATGTAGCCCGGCGCCCCGCCCTGCTCGGTCTTGCGCTGCGCGATCTTGCGGGAGAAGGCTCCGGTCGGATACTCGGCGCCGATCAGGAAGAACAGGTCGGATGGGGTCGCGCCGGGATTGGCGGCGCGGAACTCTTCGATCACCCGCTCGGACCCCTCGCGGATCAGGAGGCCGATGCGGCGGCGAAGTCCGGCCTCATCGAGCATGAAAGCCTCGCGATCGCCAGCCATGAACAGCGTCGGCTCGGTGCGATTGTAACCGATCATGACCGGCACATCGGCGCAAAGCGGAGATGCCTTCGGGTCGAACGGATGCTGCGAGAGAGTCCGCTTATCCACTACCGGAGCGAAGCCCTGCCTGAATCCCACTGTGCGGCGTCCGAGCTTGCGCTCGACCGCGGCCTCGGCGGCGAGGATGCGAGCGGTCGGGACGGCCTGAATTTCGCCGACGCGCGCGCGATCGATCCCCAACTCGGCTAGCAGCATGTCGGCGACCTCGACTGCGCTGCCCGGCTCGATCATCCGAAATCCCGGGCCGCTCTGGATCACCGCGCGGTGAAAGAGTCCCTTCGCCGACGGCATTGCGAGCAAGGTCGAGACCTTGGCGCCGCCGCCCGATTCGCCGAAGATCGTGACGTTGCGCGGGTCACCGCCGAATGCCGCGATATTGTCGCGGACCCATTCGAGCGCCGCGACCAGGTCGAGCATCCCCACGTTGACCGACGATGCGAACTGATCGCCGCCGACTCCGGCGATGTACGTATAGCCGAGAGCGCCGAGCCGGTGGTTGACCGTCACCACGACCACGTCTCCGCGCAGCGCGAGACGCTCGCCGCCATACATCAGCGGCGATCCCGAACTCGACGCGAAGCCGCCGCCGTGGCACCAGAACATCACGGGGCGCTTGCCGCCGTCGCCGGGTCCTCGCGTCCAGACGTTGAGCACCAGGCAGTCTTCGCTTTCCGGTATGCCGTCGGCATCGCCGTACGCGGCATATCCGCCGCGCGGATCGACGTTGCCGCGCATCGTGGACGGATTTTGCGGCGCGCTGGGTCCGTATTCGAACGCATCGCGCACGCCGGTCCACGGCTGCACGGCGACCGGAGGCATGAAGCGATTCTTTCCCGCCGTGGAAGCGCCGTAGGGGATTCCTTTGAAGATGCTGACGCCGGCGGCGGTAATTCCGCGGACTTTGCCGCACGTGGTTTCGACGACCGGTTGCGCCTCGCGCAAAGCAGCCGATGCCATCTTGGTAAACCTCCGCTATTGGTTTCTTTTAGTCTTAGCGGAACGCCGGCTGAGCGTCGAACGCCCGAGATCGGCGCTGGAGGCGAGGGACCGGAGGTTAGTGGCGGCGGCGCGCCAGTTCGGATGCGTAATTCACGCCGACCGAATCGGCATTCTGTTGCAGCCATTCGCTGAGCCGCGTGCTGCAGGAGGGGGGACGGCTCGAAATCAAAAGGTTGCGCATCAGGCCTTTCACCTCGTCCGCCGTGAGCATGACATCTCCGAGCAGAGCGCCGATCGCCCTTGCCGCCGCCAATGCAACGATCGGCGGGAACGGCAAAATTACGCAGTGGCTCGCGAGAATTCTCTTCAGCATCCGGAGCAATTCAGCGAACGAATAAGTTTCGGGCCCGACCGCATCGATCGCGACATCCGAGCTACCGCCGATCGATTCGACCGCCAGCGCAGCGAAGTCCTCGACGAACACGGGCTGCATCTGGTAATCGCCGCGTCCCGGCATGCCGAAGACAGGAAAATGGCGCAGAACCCACGCGATGTTATTGATGAGAATGTCGTCCTGACCGAACAACACCGTCGGCCGCAGAATCGCGTATGAGATTCCGGCGTTGCGGATGAACTCCTCGAGCTGGCCCTTGCCGCGAAAGTACGGAAGGTCGGAATCAGCGGAGGGGTTCGTGATACTCACATGGACGAGCCGTCGCACACCGGCTTCTCTTGCCGCTTCGATCAGCATCTTGGTATGGGCGACCGCGCTCTCGTGCGTCTCGCCGCCCCACGCGAAGCGCACCCAATAGGTATTGATGAGAGTATCGGCGCCGCGCAGGCTGCTTTGCAGTTCGTCCCGCCTGGAGAAATGCAGAGGGCGAATCTCGACCGCTCCGCCGAATGGATCGGGCGTGCGCGGATGATTGGTCAACGTGCGCACCCGCCAACCACGATCGAGAAGCATCCGCGCGATGTGACGCCCGGTGTAACCGAAGGCTCCCGTTACCACGCACAGACGATCGGATGAGGCCATCGTCTCCCCCCGTTTATCTCAAATCGAAGAAGGCCGCGGAAAACCCGGCGTCCTATGCGCCGGAGCCGAGGTGGCGCTCATGCACCCAGTCCTCGGCTTTGAGGTACGCTCTCACCGCCGTGGCCGCCATGATTCGCAGCGGCTCGGGCGGCCAGGGAATCACCTTGCGATTGACGAACGGACTATCCATCAGATCGCTTTGCCGCTCGAGCAGAAGGTCGCGAGTCACCTGGGCGTTCAGATGGGAGAGCGAAACGCCGTGACCGACGCAGCCGAGGCTGTAGACCGCGCGATGGTCGCCCAGGAAGCCGACCGCTGGCGTCAGATCGAGAGTGACTGAGAACGGCCCGCCCCATCGATGGGTAATCCGCACGCCTTTTAGAGAGGGAAAGAGGAACGCGATGTGCTCTTCGAGATGGCGCCATGCGGTTGCGTTGCTGTCGGCATCGAGCTGGTTTGCGAAGGTCAGCCCGACGGGACCGCCGCCCATCACGAGTCGGTTATCCGGTGTGCGCCGGTAATAGTGGATTAGATTGCGCGCGTCCTCGACGCCCTCGAAGCCCTTCCATCCGATCGGCTCCAACTGGGCGGGCGTGAGCGGCTCGGTCGCAATCATGTAGGTAAAGCCGGGTATCTGTTTGCGCTTAAGCTCGGGAAAAAGATGTGAGTATGCGTTGGTGGCGAAGACGAGTTTCTGCGCGGTGACAGTTCCGTGTTCCGTCCGCAGCCGGAACGGCGGTCCCGACGCGAGTTCGAGAACCGGAGTGTTCTCGTACACCGCCGCGCCGAGCTTGAGCGCGAGCCGCTTTTCCTCGCGCACCAGTTTGGCGGGATTGATGAGCAGCAGGCGCGGCTCCCACATCGCGCCCATGTAACGCGGCGAATTCACGCGCGCGCGCACCGCGTCTTCCTCGATCCAGTCGATTCCGATGACGCCCAGCGATTTCATCAGCTCGACTTCATGCTTGAGGCGGCGGATGTAGGCCGGCGTGGTCGCCACTCTGAGAAAGCCGGGACGAATTCGATCGCAGTCGAGATGGTCGCGCGCGATAAGTTCGTCGAGGTTGTCGACCGCACGCTCCATGAAGCGGTGCGCATCCTTGAGAAATTGATTGCCGCGCAACATCGCGGTCGGCCCGAAGCCCAGCCCGACCACCGTCATCGCGAACGACCCGTTGCGTCCGCTGGCGCCGTAGCCGACGGTTCTCGCCTCCAGCACCGCGACTTTGAGCGCCGCATCGGCGCGCCTGAGTTCGCACGCGGTCGCAATCCCGGTAAATCCGCCGCCGATCACGGCGACATCGAGCGCGACGTCACCGGCAAGCGGCGCTTCGGGGGTGTAGGGACCGTAGGTATCGAGCCAAAGCGACAGGGGCGAATCCGGCAATCGCATCTCTCTTCCTCCACTTATCCTGAGACGCCAGTTTGCTCTTCTATGCACCCCGTACCGGGCACTGGCATTCTTTGCCGAGGACGAGGCGATTAAATGGTATTACCCGCTGCGTGCGGAATCGAGCGGCACGAAATTCGTATAGTCCTATGATCCCAACCGAGATGGAGATCTGATGGACAAATTATCATTCATGTTCCGGCTGGCGGCGGTCTGTTTCATCCTTGCCACGACTCCCGCTCCTGCGAGCGCAAACCCGCTGATTCTCAAACCGGAGGGAAGCCCGCGCCAGTTGCAGGGCCCCATCTTCGGAGGTTCGACGACCGCGTTCTATGAGCATCTCCTCGACGACCCGGCCAAGATCGCGACGCTGAAAACGATGCACATCGGGCTCGACCGCTTTTCGGGCGGATCTGATGCGAACTTTTACAACTGGCGCACGGGACTGATCGAAGTTCCGACGCACTTCAACAGCTCCCCCTACGTGCGCTTTTGGGCGAACGCGGCTGCGAATATTGCTCGAGGCCTCCCCGGTGGCGTCACGATGGAGCAGTACCAGGCCTTCTCCCGGCAGATCGGCGCTGAGGTGATAATGGTGCCGAACCTGGAATCATCGAGCGTCGCCGAGCAGGCCGAATGGTTCAAGCATCTTGCCGCCGAGGGCGCCGTTCCGCAGCGGATCGAGCTCGGAAACGAATTCTGGATCGCGATGGGATTCGATCCGGCGAGCATGGCGCGCTGGCCCGACGAACCGTCCAGCATGCGAGTGATGAAGCAGTATCTGGATGCGATCAGGCCATACCTGCCGGCGAACGCCAAGATGGCAGTGCAGGCGGCCGCGTCCGAGTTTATCGTTCCCGACAATGCACGGGGGTGGAGAGCGCAGCGGCTGCGGCAATGGGATGAAGATCTGCGGCCGGAGCCGTGGTTCGATGCGGTCACGCTGCATCTCTACCCGCGCCTGAGCGAAGTGATGGGCGATCCGCGGGCGGCATCGACGCCGCCCGCGCCGGGAAACGCGATGGCGCGTCTGAAAGCCATGATGGCGCACGTGGACGAAGGCGTTGAGCGAGAGCTTCGAGACATCGAGCGGCGCCTGCCCGGCAAGCAGATCTGGATCACCGAGTGGAATGCGCGCGGCGGCAATCCCGTACCGAAGCGCGGCGACATCGAACCCGCATCGCCGGCAATGGCGATGCTCTGGACGACGCGGATGGCGATGGTGTATCTGCGCCATCCCTCGGTCACCGCCTCGCTCTATTTCATGTTCAGCTTCCGGCCACGCGACAATTTCGCGACGTTCGTTTCCGACTGGCGGGGCAACTATGCTCCGGTACCCCTCGCGGTCGCGCTGGCGTGGTTGAACGAAGCCGCCAATGCGGGCGGCTCCTTCCAGCGTGTCATCCAGCCCGGCGCCAGGCCGATTGCCGGCGGCGGCGCACGCGATGAGTCCTACCTTCCCGTCGAAGGAGGCCTGTTCCAATCGCGAGAGCGCGCCACATTAATTCTGGAAAATGCCTCGGCCGACCAATTCTCACTTGACCCGGCTACGCTGAGGCCCGGCCGGCGGCCATCGAGCGTCGAGTTCATGTCGATGCCGGACCTCGCCGACACTGCCAAGCTCCCTGCTCGAATAGAATCCCGGAATGCCGGCGGGACGATCACCGTCGCGCCCTTTTCAGTGACTCGCATAGTGTGGGATGGCCGGGCGAGCGGAGGCGGGGCGGCGATTTATCGCAGGGCGGCGATGACGACGGTCAGATTACTTGGATCCGTGCCAGCGGATGAGGTTTTGGCGAGCCTCGAATCGGCCATCGATGAAGTGCTCGATTGCCCACATGTTCGTGCGCGCATGCTCGGTGATCTGCGAGACGGCGAGAGAACTTAAGCCGCCCGCGAGCGCCATGAATGGCAGTATCTGGTCGGTCATGTGAAGGTCCACGCAGGCGCCGGAATCAAGCGCGCGGATCAAGTCCCGGGCCGCCTGCGCGCCGACGTCTTCCGCGCGCACTCCGCGCGCCCCAATTCGATCGGCGCCAAGCCAGGTGTTCGCGAATTCCGCCACGACGCAGCACGCGCTCCCCGGTGAAAGGCTGGGACTGTACTCGAGAGCCTTCTCCACCTCGACGTTGGCCCCACTAAGGAGCGCTTCGGCCGCGTCCGCCTGCCTCTCCGCGACCCAGCGCGCGCGCAGGAACTCAGATGCGCTCGAATATATGGCGATGCGGCGCAGGTCCCCGCGTTCGACAAGATTAAAGGAACGCGGTTCTCCCGGCTCGACGGTCAAGGCGGCTTGCGCACCTCCCGGCGGATAGTAGCCCCGCCGCGCGATCATCATCCGCGTTCCGATTCCGGCGGCATCGAGGTGGCGTAGAAACACCTGCCGGAAGTGATCGAGGGTGGGAGCCTTCGAGGTGTCGGTGGCGCCGCCCGCAATCGTGATCGTCACCGGTGATGGCGCGGAGAGGGCCGTTGGAATCAGCCCTTGCAGCAGCAAAGTGATCGATGCAGCGGTTTCGAGATTGCACGATAGCCCGTTCCCCGTCACGCCGCGAGGCTGAAACGTGATCGCATTCGAGCCCAGGAAATCCCCATCGACGGTCGCGCGCGATAGCTCGGCGAGTGCGCGGACGCAATGAAGATGCTGGCGCATCAGGCCGGGCTTTTCGCGGCGCGCGCGGATGTTGAAGATGCGACAGGGCTTTCCGGTCGCTGCGGCGAGGCTAATCGACGTGCGTACGATCTGCCCGCCCCCTTCACCGTGGGAGCCGTCGATTTCGATCACTCGGCATCTCGCGCCGCAAGCGGCCGACCCGGGCGGCGACCTCGCAGCAGCGCGGGCAGGCTCACCGGCCGCGTTTCTTCCCTGCGACCTTGACGGGGATGCGTTTGGCCGCTTTCGGCTTCACCGCGGGCTTCTTGCGGACTCGCGCTTTCGCTGCCACCCGCGATGCCGCCCGCTTGGCGCGGCCGCGCCGTGCGCGGCCCTTGGCCGCTTCGTGGATGGTCACCCCCCTCTTGCGCGCGTGTTCGCGAGCCTCAGCGATTGCGCCGACCTGCTCCTCCGGCAGCACCTCGACGACCACCGCGAGTCCGTCGCGCTCACTGACGTGGGGCAGAAGCTCGCTAACCAGCTCCAGGGCGCGTTCGGCCGCATCGTGCGAAGACTCGACCATGTCCGCGAGCTCGGCCAGGTCAAGCGCCGCGGCGAGCGTATTCTCATGCTCGGCCTGCAAGCGGCTGACATACTCGTCTCCGTAGAGGCCGGCGAGCGCCGGATACAGCGCTTCGCCCTCATAGAAGAGGTGAGGTCCGGCGGCCGCAATCAATTCGCCGATTCCTTCCTGGGCTCGCTCGGTATCGCCGCTTTCCAGCGCATCTCTCAGCGCGAGCAGGGTGCCTAGCAACTGGCGATGCTCATCGCGGAAGCTCTCGACAAATTCGCTGACTAACATCGGGTTTCCTCCGTAATCAATCGAAGCCGTTGTATTCCAGTCCTCCGGGCGTCAGCGGTTTAATTGCCCAGCCGCACCCGCGCATTCACGCCGTCCTCTGGCTCGCTCGCACGACCGAACCCCGCGTCGCGGCGGCCTCAGAAGACAGCCACATAGGCATCGCGCAGCTTTCCATCGCGTCCGCGGCTAACCGGCGAACGCCGCCTGCTTTTCGGGAGCGCGATGCTCGCAAACCGCGGCAAGGGTCTCGGCAACCTCGGAGAGCGTGATCTGCGGCGCAGTTCTCACGAGCTTTTCCCGCTCCGCCTCTCGCGCGAGGTCGTCGAGCGAGACGATTCCCTTGAGCTGTCCGCGCTCATCGAGCACCGGAATCCGCCGCACGCGATTCGTGCGCATCAACGCCTCCACGCGCCCAACCTCATCGTCCGGATGGCACGAAATCACCGTATGCGCCATCGCGGTCGCCACCGGGATATCGAAGAGCGGCTTGCCCTGGGTATAGGACGCCATGCAGATGTCGCGGTCAGTGACCATTCCGACCACGGCACCGGTGCCATCCGAGGAGATTATGGGAATGCAGCCGCACTCGTTTTCCCACATGAGCTGGGCGGCCCTGTTCAGCGTGTCATCGAGCTTGCACGCGAACACCTGTGAAGTCATTACCTGCTTGATCTTCATGGGCGCCTCTCCTTTCACGTCGGGCCCGGCTTCGCGCCCCGGCGTCACCGCACCCGGCGAATTTTAGCTGTCGCTAATTCGCCCGTCTTGGGCGTAACACAACCTTAACGATCCTGGCTCAGGCTCCCTCCTCTGTTATCGAGTCAGAATGGACGCTCCGCCGCGACGCCAAGGCGTCATCGTTTGCGCGGTTTGCGCGAAGGGCCCGGCCGCTTCACTCGGACAGGCGCGGCGGACGGGGCTGGGAGACCCGTCTCGCCCGCGATCTCGGAGGGACTCGCCTCCGCGATCTCGAGCGGCTCTTCCTGTCCAAGCGATTCAACCATTCCCTCCGGCACGGTCCATCGACTCATGAATTCGTCGCTGGTCTTTCCCTCCATGTGTCCCGCGCGGCGCGCGCGCTCGCAGTCCGCGCACAACTCCGCGAAGGGTACAGATCTGACTCGCCCGAGATCGATTTCGCGCTTGCATTTGATGCAGACCCCATACGAACCGGCATCCAACCGTTCGAGCGCGGTGTGGATTTCGTCCAGCCGGTTCTCAACCCGCGCGATGAGATCCGCGTGCAGCTCGAACTCCTCGCTGGCGCGCGCGTCCTCGAGCGTGTCGCGCGGCTCGCTGAGCGCATCGCCGGCCTGATCCTTGCGCAACTCCCGGATTCGAGCCAGCTCCTTTTCGCGCAGATGCGAGAGAAGGTTGCGCAGAATTTTGGCCCTTTCGGATCCCTCCGGATTGACTTCTTGCGCCATTGAATCCCTCGATATTCACGCAAAGTTCAGGTTTATGTGGTGCACACGCGATGCCAGCCGGAAGCATCGCGGCCGCCGGCGGCTAGTGCCTCGAATCGCGCCACCAACGGCCGCGGCTGTGGCTTTCCGCATCACGAACGCGCCGCGCGACCGCTGCCGCGTTCCGAATCAGACGCCCAGGCGGCCGCGCCGGGCGCGCGTTCTCACCCGCGAGGGCCGCGGCGCGCTCGGACGGCTCACTGCACTCAGCCCGCGCGGAAGCTTGCGAGCAGACATCGTGCGGAGCTGCTTGCGGAGCCTTTCGGCATCGATGTCGAACGTGTTGCACAGAGTTTCAAACGAGAACACGCCGACATCGTTCCGATTTTCGATCCAAGCCTTGGCCTCCTCGAATCTCTTGCGCAGCGAGGGGCGGGTCGCATTCATGTTGACGAGGTAGCACCTGATGCCGTCCTCCAGAACCGCAAACATCAGCGTTCGCGGTCCATTGGGTGGACGACGCGATCCCACTATGTCGTAGTATTGCTGCCCGAGGAGATCACCGTACGCGCCGACCTCTTCAGGGTCCGCGGCCGAAAGCTTCATGTGCGCCTCCGTGATTAGCGAGTCGCATCATCCGTGCCACGCATCGCCTGGACGACTCAGCATCACCTCCGCAAAGCCACACCGAGCAGTAGCAACGACGCGCTCGCTTGGGTTTGCAATCTTGCGACGAAATCACCAATCGCACTTTTCAACTCGACAGCGACCGGCACAGCGGATGCATTTCAAATCGACAGAAGAGAGAAAAATCGCGGGCTCTGATTCCCGATAATCCTCATCGCGGGGCGCATGCTCTGTGCCGCGCATGGAGGCGATCATGGATGAGAACAAGTTTCTGAGCGAAATCGAGGTGCGAGGCGATCTCACCAGGGATCAGGCATACAAGGTAGCCGTTGCCGTCCTCCAGGAACTTCATGACCGGCTCAGCTCCAAAGAAGCGGACCATCTTGCAGCGCAGTTGCCAGGGGCGCTCAAGCGGATGTGGCACTCGTTGGATGCGCCTTGGCGCGACGTGCGGCGCACGCACGAACGCGACTTCATCCGCCACATCGCCGATACCGTCGAGATCGACGAGGCAAAGGCGCACAAGAGCCTGATGGCGGCTTTTAAGGCTCTGCAGATGCTGCTTGGCAGCCCGTCGGGTCAGGAGGGCGTCGCCTGGGACGTATTCAGCCAGTTGCCGAAGGACCTGAAGCGAATCTGGCTGACGTCGGCCGGGATGGCGAAGCCGAAGGCCGTCAAACCGCGGCTCGGCCTTTCCGCCCGAGCCTGATGATGGCGCCGGCTCCGCGTTAGCGCCGCAACAAGTTCGCTGCGATGCTGTGCCAAAGCAGCGACGCGGCACGATGCTTATGTGCATCCGAGGGCGGAGGGGAAAACTAGTTACCGGTCCTCAATAGTCACTCATGATACCCTGACACAACGTCAGGCCATAGTTGTGTCAAGAAGTATCTCTCAAACTCAATAGCACGGGGTTTGTTAACCGGAGGTTTGGGCGGATCGGCGACAGCCTATGGCACCGAACGATACAACTCTCAGCGGCACTCCAACAGCCTGCTGGGAACAGCGGTCGGCCGGGAGCGAGCACAAATGGCACCCGGCTTGCGTAATCTCGCACTGCACAGCTCATCCGAATCGCAACGCCGGCTACTCAGCCAGGGGAGGCAATCGCGATGAAAGTGAAAGATTTGATGGCGACTGAAGTGAAGTCTTGCCCGGACTACAGCACGCTCAACACTGCTGCCCAGATCATGTGGGACCACGACATCGGATGCGTCCCGGTAGTTGATAAGGAAGGCCACGTCATCGGGATGCTCACCGATCGCGACATCTGCATGAGCGCATACATCCAGGGCGTGCAACTGACCGGCGCGCTGGTCACGAGCGCCATGTCGAAACAGGTGTTTTCGTGCAAGCCGGAGGATGATATCGCCACGGCTGAAAAACTCATGCGCGACAAGCAGGTTCACCGCCTCCCGGTTATCGACGACCAGCGGCGGCTGGTGGGCGTTATTTCGCTCAACGACATCGCGCGTGAAGCAGCAAGCGAGATCCAGATGAAGAAGCCCCGGCAAGTGAGCGATGCGGAAGTCACGCAAGTAATGGCATCGATTTGCGCTCCACGTCACCGGATCATCGGGGCGCGTGCCGCATAGCCTGGCTGCGGTCTTATCGAGCGGGCGGTGCGGATGCTGAAGAAGAGGGCTAATAGGCAATGAAAATCGCAGAGATGATGAAGTTGGATGTCAGGTGCTGTCACGGGCGTGATTTCCTGAACAAAGCCGCCAAAATGATGTGGGACAATGATTGCGGCTGCCTGCCCGTAATCGATGCGGAGGGAAAAATCGCCGGAATCATAACCGATCGCGACATCACGATGGCCGCCTACACGCAGGGCTTGGCTCTGCACGCCATTCGCGTCGAGAGCGCGATGACGCGCAATGTAGTCACATGCTCGCCGGACGATGATTTGCAAACCGTCGAGGAGCTGATGCGGCA
>Ga0187771_10000227_pt1 | contig 32081 bp, 28 predicted proteins | sample 0116_SJ02_MP15_1_FD_133139 | JGI IMG/M metagenome (GOLD analysis project Ga0187771, IMG submission 133139) | Tropical peat soil microbial communities from peatlands in Department of Meta, Colombia - 0116_SJ02_MP15_10_MG | ecosystem: Environmental > Terrestrial > Soil > Wetlands > Peat | place...
GTGTCCATTATTCTGAAGATCCCCCTTGCTTCGCACCTCTCGACGTCCACTCCCATCTCCTTCAGGGCAGACCTCACTTCTCTCGGAGTATGCTGAAAGATGTGGTACTCCGTCTTGATTCCTTTCTTGAGGGCTTCCGCTGTGATGGTTAGTGATGCCTCTTGCCACAACGAATGAGGTTCGAATTCGACAAGACAGGTCATGCCGTAGTGAAAGCCACCAGGCGCGAGCTCCCCCAAGATTTCTAGGTCGATACCCTGCACCAAGATGTGGCAGTGGGGAAGGGGAGGGGAGAATTCTAAATGTGTTTCGGGTTCACCCTCCCTGTTTGCCCTCTGCAAGACCACGAGGAGGGGCCTGCAAGAGGAACTCCTCGAAGAATAAGACGGCCCGTTCACCTTGCTTGGTGGATGCGCACGTACCGATGAGGAGGACATCGCCGTCGGCGAGTGCATAGTCGATTAGCTGGTGCTACGAGCGCGTCGCCTGACAACGAGATAAGAACCCGCCACAAGAATCGCGAATAGTGTTGCGGCTAGCCCTTGGAAGGGAAACTCCGGAATCCCCCCGCCCTCGCTTGTCGACGAAGCGGTCGTGCTCACTTTGCTAGTGCTTGTTGACGAACTCGTACTCGACGATGTGGGAGTGTAAGTAGATGTGAAGCTAGAAGTGGCAGTAGATGAAGAAGATGTAGTGGTAGAAGAGGACGTGGTCGAAGATGTAGTGGTAGAAGTTGTGGTTTGAACGAATTGCGTGGGAACAATTGCGACGTCGGTGGGATCATCGAAGGGGAATAGGTAGATTACAGTCCTCACTCCTGCTGGGGTAATCTTCGAGATAACGCTGCCGCTTTCTTCAACGACGATATAATTCCCGTCTGAATCTATCTTGACTGCGTGGGGGCTCGAGTTCGCCGAGAACTGGTAAATGACGGTCCTCACACCAGAGGGGGTAATCTTCGACAACACGTTGGCGGTGTTCTCGGCGACTATGTAGTTCCCCTGTGCGTCTATGGCGACGTCAGACGGCCCGTTACCCGCGGTGAAATTGTAGATCACCGTCCTTACTCCTGCCGGGGTTATCTTCGAGAGCACGTTGGCATCGTGCTCGGCGACGATGTAATTCCCTTCGGAATCAATCGCTACACCAGCGGGAGCTAACAATCCTTGGTAGATCACCGTCCTTACTCCTGCCGGGGTTATCTTCGAGAGTGTGCCATCGCCGATTTCGCAAACGATGTAGTTCCCCGCAGAATCGATGACCACACGATGGGGCAGGGTGTCGGACGAGAATTGGTATATCACCGACCTCACACCAGATGGAGTAATCTTCGACAGCGCGTTGGTGCCATGCTCGGCCACAATGTAGTTCCCACTGGAATCAACCGCTACGCCGAAGGGCTGGGTGCCAAAGTGAAAATGAAACAGGACTGTTCTCACACCGTCGGGAGTCACCTGAGACAGCGTGTCCCCGCCAGACTCAATGACCACGTAGGCCCCTGTTTGGGCGTGGACAGCTATCGGCAGGAAAACTAGGCTGGAGGTCAACAACAAAGCGCCAAGTGCCAGGAGAGTTAGGTTTCCGACTCGAGTCGCAAGGTGCTTCTTGGTCAAGGTCGATTCCCCAAGAATTTGGCGAGAACGAACGAAGTGATAAACATGGTCGCTACTTTCGCTGTAAATCCAGATTGGGCCGTTTTCTTCATCGAAGTCGCCCCCAGCTGAAAAATACATAGCGATTTTTCGAGGCTGGTTCTAGCTCTGGTGGCTAATCAAGGCCTGAATCGAAGCGTGAATAGCCCAGGAGCCTTCATTCCACCGCGAATAATGCCCAACCGATAACCGAGCTTGTTTCTTCGTTTATCTATGTTGGACTATCTCCCAATTCGTTCTCCTTATGATCGAGTTAAGAGCCTCGACCTTCGAGTTGACAACATCGAGATTGGAATTGAGTTTCTCCAGACTTCTGTTAGCTCCTTCGAAACGTTTCTTCATGTGGTAAAGGTATCCTCTGCCTGAGCACGTCCTGCAGACAGTCTTTCCGGTTGCAATGACTTGATCTGGGATGAATACCATCTCCTCCCCTTCGTCTTTTTCCGTTCCTGCCTCCCAACGGGCGGCCTCGTATCGCGTCTTTGCCCATTTCCCGACCCCTTTGCACTCTGGGCAGGTGAACTTCGTGTCGTTTGAAGGGACTTCCAAGAGTTCGAAACCCGTCGCCGGGGGAACCAATGGATATTGAGTCCGGCTCCTCCGAGTCGCCAGCCTCCATGAAGCAATACTGACGGCCACAAGGGCAAAAAGGAGAGTGAACGCGGCCAAGGCTGCTTGCGGAGCGCCAAGGGAATCAATTAGCCAGTCTGAAATCGGGTTTGGAATAGAGACAACGTAGATGTCCGCCAACAACATGAAAACAGAAACGTAGCAGATGTACTTCCAAACGATGCCCGGGAAAAGCGGAGGGCGGTGCTGCTGTATCATCTTACGGAACACCCGTTCTGGAGGTTCCTCCAGAAGGAGTTCGTAGAGCCTGACGCCGAACGGCCGTCCTACAACCGCGTATTCCAATTCGGTCTCTGTTAATGGCCTAGCCGAGCCCAGGGCGGCCTTCACGACCTGGAGTTTTAACGGGAGTAATATTGACCTTGTGAGCTGATAGAATGGAAATGCAATCTATGAACAGAACATAGGTTGCACCTGAGAACGTGAGATAGGAGACTTTTCGAAATCGCGAACCCGGCCGCTCCTGGTGACACTGGCGAAAGTTACGGAAGATGACCAAGTATTCTCACCATTATCGCGTCACACAAGGGATTTATCGACCTCGCCGCCCAATCTGAGGAACCGTTGCCCCAAGGACAGCGTAGGTTAGCCGCCATTATGTTCACTGATATGGTGAACTATTCTGCCATGGCCCAACGGAATGAGGACTTTGCAACAGAAGCTCTGGAAAGACACAGGCGCCTCCTGCGACCTATCCTGAGGAAGTACAACGGCAGGGAAGTGAAGACGATAGGGGACGCCTTTCTTGTAGAGTTTGCGAGTGCGCTTGAGGCCGTCAAGTGCGCCGTCGAAATTCAATCGGCACTGAGAAGGGCCAATGCAATGTCGGCAAGGGGGCGAAGAATCTTGGTCAGAATCGGGATTCACCTGGGAGACGTCATCCCGAGAGGTAGCGACATTGTGGGGGACGCTGTCAATGTGGCTTCAAGGATTCAGTCTCTCGCCGCTCCGGGAGGAATCTGTGTGTCGGCCCAGGTCCAGGCCAGCGTCGCCAACAAAGTCGAATACACCTTCGAAACGATAGGGGTTCCAAGCCTCAAGAACATAGCCACGCCAGTGGAGGTTTTCCGGATCTCCGGACTTAGAAGGACCGGGGGCAGACAGACATTCCGGCCAGTGGGGGCACCTAAGAACCGAATCGCAGTCCTTCCGTTTGTAAGCTTCAGCCCGAGCCCCCAGGACGCGTTCTTCGCAGACGGACTCACAGAGGAGTTGATCTCGACCATGTCGAAGATTAGTGGCCTGAAGGTGATAGCGAGAACTTCAGTCATGGGGTACAAGGGAGACCAACGAAAGAAAATCGATGATATCGCGAGGGAGCTCGGGGCCGGGACAATACTAGAAGGTAGCGTGAGGAAGGCAGGCGATAGGATACGGGTCACGGCCCAACTGATAGATGCCGGGAGCAGCGTCCACCTATGGGCCGAAAGCTATGACAGGGATTGGAGGGACGTGTTTGCGATACAAAGGGACATCTCCCAGACCGTTGCGAACGCCCTCCAGGTGAGGCTCGTGGCGCATGAGAAGGCGCGCTTGGGAAAGGAGCCCACGAAGAACGCAGAGGCGTACTCCCTGTGTCTCAGGGGAATCTATCATAACGTAAACGCTTCTTCTGAGGCCGACCTTCGAAAGGCGGTGATGTACTTCGAGCGAGCCATAGAACTGGATCCCGAGTTCGCGCTGGCCTATTCGTGGCTCTCTGATTGCTACGAAACACTGGTGCAGGCAGGACACATACCTGCAGCGCTGGCGCTTCCGAAGGCCGAAGACGCGGCAAGGCAGGCGCTAGAGCTCGACCCCAATTTGGCGGACGCCCATCGGGTTCTGTTCCTAATTCTGATTATGCGCAAGGAGCCGAACTGGAGGGCAGCCGAACGGGAAATAGCGAAGGCTCTTGAGCTCAATCCAAGCGTTGCCGCCGGGCACGAGTCCTATGCGTGGCTGTTGGCCTACGAAGGAAGGCTGGACGAAAGCCTCGCTGAGGCGAAGGAAGCGCTTGACATCGATCCCCTTTCTTCCTTCGCGAACCAGACTCTGGCGTCGGTGCACTATCTGAGGAGAGAGTACGATGCCGCCATCGCTCAGCTCCTCAAGGCGCGCGACCTGGACCCGACCAGCCGAGGCATCGCCATAGGTCTCGGAACCAACTACATGCAGAAGGGGGAACACGACAAGGCGATTGGTTACTTGAGGAAGGCGCTACAACCGTCGATGGGGGCTGCTGACCTCTCGCGATACTACCTGGCCTGCGCCTATGCGAGGTCAGGGAAGGCCGCGGTGGCTGAGAGGATCCTGAAGGATTTCAGCGAGGTCTCTAGTTCCAAGAGCCACTTCGTTCCCGCAGTCGCCATCGCCCAAATACACGAAGCCCTAGGAAGGAAGGAGGAGGCCATACGGACCCTGGAGAAGGCCTACGAGGATGGGGACTATGCGTCTCTCCTTGACCTGAAGGTTTCGCCGGAGTGGGATGGCCTCCGCTCAGACCCCAGGTTCATGCTCCTGGTGGAGAAGTTGGGTCTGGGCTGACGCGGTGAGTGGCTGGATGAGTCTCACGGGTCGCCGCGTGCCTTGACGACGCACGGCATCACGTGTGTATCAGATACCAACTGGGCTTTTCCCTTCTTGCTAGATAGGCTTTTGATCACGGTCTCGATCTTGGCAATCCCATTAAGGTCCTTCGCTGTGACTACCACGAAAGCGTCGTGATCGCCGCAGGAGGTCTTGTAGACTTTGTCGATCCCCTTGATTTTGTACGTCGTATAGGTATCATCTTCCTGCATGGCCAGTGCTTCTACAAGTTGGTCCTGCATTCCTGCTGCAGCCCTAACCAATATGAGGGCGTCCGCTACCATAGACGATTCGACTGTTCTCTAACTAATAAACGATGGTCGCTGGTGGAAGTATATTCCACTTCCAATGCCAAAATCTCGGCATCTAATGTCGCGGAACCATAATATCACCTCGGCGTGCTCCCGGATTCCGGGTCTTGCTATGGCTACTTCCTGTCAATAGGCTTGGTCGCTACGTGGGCTCCGTTGCTTATGCTAATTATGGTGGCCATGGTTCCTCCGATGTCCGGCAGGGTGTAGCTTCCGTTGTACAGATTCGAGCCCACGAAGACTACGAATAGCAAGATGGCGACCAGGTTCCATGAGAACATCTGTGCCTTGATAAGTGAAGGCTTGGAAGGATCCTTCTCTGATGCGAGAAATCCCCCCATGAATGCGCCTGGCACGTAGTTTGTAGGTTTGTTTTGAACCGAATTGGTTATTGAAGTAAAGGCCACTGTCCCTGAAGCTACCCCTATCAAGACGAGGGTGTTCGTTGGCACGTTACCGAGGAAGCCTCCCGCTGCCAGCGAAAGGGCCGTGTAGCTCCCAAGTATGACGCCGGTCCAGAGAATGAGTTGGATGTGTGTGACGCTCCAGTTGCCGTCAAGGCTCTTCCCGAACCCCATTCCTGGCTTTTTCCTTTCTCCCCCTCCGAGGATGAGGTACAGGATTATGGCGAGGCCCACTAAGAAGCCGAGTAGCGAAGCAATACCTGGCGATAGTCCGGACGCCAAGGTTTTCGCATGTTGAAAAAGGCATCCGCCACTAATAAAGATTGGGCTCGAGAACCTGTAGTAGGTGACACTATTCGCCGGCCCGAGCAGGGCCCAAATTGGCGACTAACCAACGATACGGGTGAGCAGGAGTTCCCGCCAACTCGGACACGATCCAACTTCCCACAACTAATTTGTCATCATCAAAACCAGATGTCTGAACTGGTTGTTCCAGGGGCAGCGTAGGTTAGCCGCCATTATGTTCACGGATAAGGTCGGTTTCACGGCCCTGGGACAGCGCAACGAGTCGTTGTCTCTCGTCCTGCTCGAAGAGCAGAGGAAACTCGTCCGGTCAATCTTGGCGAGGCATAATGGAAAAGAGGTCAAGACGATTGGAGACGCATCGTGAGTGGGCTCGTTTTGCTTGCACCACGAAAGACCGAACCATGCGATTTAATACCAAGACAGGGATGATAGCGACCTTCGCATGAGTCGTTCACCTAGGATTGTAACGCGGAAGAAGAAACAAACAGGGTGGTGGAGCGGCAAGATAGTCGAAGGACGCACCGTAAAAATCAGAGTCGACCAGGACCTGTGTATGGCCTCGCAGAGCTGTATCTCCCTAGCTCCCAAAGTGTTCCGCATAGACTGGAAGAAGCGCAAGTCCATGTTCGAAGGGGCTCCGTTGGAGGTAGTGGACGAGCATGCCGCAGACAGTGAAACCATTTTTCTGGCTGCCCAGTCGTGCCCCTATCAGGCTATAGTGCTGGAAGACGCTAATTCTGGAGAGCGCCTGTTCCCATAGGACTGAACTTCAGTTCAGAACGACAAATCCGTCCTATCGTCACTCTTCCGCTGTTCTGTACTGAAGGTGCCTTGGAACCGTACTACTTAGGAAGAGGTCGAGGGCTCGTTAGGGGCGTCGTCTGCCTTTCGCCATCTCTTGGTCGAGGTCCACTGGGCCTTCGAAGGCGGTTCAAGCCCCCAGCTGACCGAAACCTTCGGCGTTATCCGGAGATATCTACCCTTACCGAACATCCCGTCGTGCTCCATAACCTCCGCGGTTCCACTCACCTTGATTCCTCTGGGTCTCCAGGGGTCAACCGACAAAAGATCATCTATCACAATGGAGACGCGAGCGTTGCCACCTGTGATGTTCCTGTATCTTCTGGTTCTGGCGAAGATATCCTGGCTGTGGCTCCCAACCCAGAAGTAATTCCCGTCAAATTCGAATCCAACTGGAGAGACCTCGGGCACTCCTTTTGCCGAAGCGGTCGCTATTCTCGCAAGCCTCTGGGATTTCAGGTAATCAATCTCGGCATTGGAGAACATCAGATCCCGTTGGACAAGGCTGTTCATAAATTGAGCCCCGTTGGAGGCCTTAAGCAGAAGCGGTTTGATCGCGGAGGCCGAATCCCTCGCTCGACGCAGCAGATGGTACCCGTGTCCCTTCGGCCGCGGCTGCGGTTGGGGACTTTTTGCGATACTCCTTCATCATCTCGTTCAGCTTGCGGAAGAATACGTACACCTCCTCTCCCGCGTCCTTGTTTATCCCTTCTACGAAATGCGAAAGCTTCTGCCATGCCCGCTCAGGGACGAACATGTCATCGATCGTTGCCACGCTCACGAACCCCTTGTCGACGAGCACGCCGATCGACTCGAAAAGGGCTGCAATCTGGTAGAAGGCGACCTTCTCTTTCTCTGGCAGCCTCTGAAACTCCTCGAAGGACTTCGACCCCAGGTCGTTGACCTTCACCCAAGAGGTCTGGACTTCGACTGTGTTGGCGAACTCGTAGATCCTCATTATCATCTCCATGTCGGCCAAGTTGTTGTTCTGCTTGAGCTGGTCCGTTGAGAGCTTCGCTTGGATGACCGCCGCTTTCGCCTGCTCCGTCGACGCCATAATCAATTTGCGGTTGTCCCTGATTTGGAGGACGACGAAGACGGCGCCGAGGGCGATCGCAACCGAGCTCACGAAGGCTGCATCGGAGCTCACCTGAGAAAAATCAATCGCGAGTGAGAGCAATATCCCCATGGTTCCGCTCCCCACTTTAAGATTTGCTTGGGTAGCCAAAGACAGAGCGCGTTTCGGACTTAAATCCCAAATAGGCGCTTCGCGATTCCCGACTTTGACGATGAAGGCGATTCTGGGCGAAACCTACGGTCAGCCCGAGAAGGTGCTTCACCTCAGGGATGTGAACAAGCCCACGCCTGGCGAGGGGAAGGTCGTGGTCAAAGTAAACGCCGCATCTGCAAATATCTCTGATTTTTACGCCCTGGCTGGGTTTGCGCGCATCTTCGGCGGGGGGCTCACGAAGCCGAAGGATCCTAGCGTTGGAACCGACTTCGCGGGGCAGGTCGAAGCGGTGGGAGCAGGGGTAACGCGGTTCAAGGCGGGGGACGAAGTCTTCGGGTCGTGCAATGGCTCCTTCGCCGAGTTCGCACTGGCCCGCGAGGGCAGGATTGCCACGAAGCCTGCGGGCGTCTCGTTCGAGGATGCTGCTGCGTCTCCCATTGCGGGCCTCACGGCCCTCCAATGCCTTCGTGACAAAGGAAGTGTGCAGGCCGGACAGGAGGTCTGCGTAAACGGGGCCTCGGGGGGCGTTGGCACGTTTGCGGTCCAGATAGCAAAGTCACTTGGCGCCGGGGTCACAGGGGTGTGCAGCACCAGGAACGTAGAGCAAGCTGGGAGAATCGGCGCAGACTACGTCGTGGACTACACGAAAGAAGACTTCACGAGAGACGGCAGGACCTACGATCTCATCTGCGACATCGCGGGCAACCGCTCGATTTCGGACTACAAGCGCGCCCTCAAGCCAAGGGGGAGATGTTTGGTTGTCGGCTTTGCAAACAACCCCCTACTGGGGATGGCCAAGTACTTCGTTCTTGGCAAGCTGAGATCGACGGGGGGCAAGAAGGTCGGGATCATGGGCATAGCAAAGATGAACTCCCAGGACTTGGATTCTCTTTCCCAACTGCTCGTGTCTGGCAAGGTGAAGCCTGTCATTGAAAGGAGGTACGAGTTGGGCGAAACCGCTCAGGCGCTACAATACATCGGGGAAAAGCACACGCGGGGAAAGGTAATCATCTCAGTGTCCCACTAAGGCCATAGGATTAGAGTAGCCACGGCGTTCTCCCCTTGAGACCAATTCAGCGGCGAGGTAACCTCTGCCCGAATTAGATCATTCCCACCACTTCGCCTTTGACCGGAAATGCGGGAGACTGCAACAGCCGGGCTCTCCGGTCTATGTCAAGACCCTGACGGAGGATCAGGCCCGTGCGCACCGATAACGTCGCGGAGGAGTTAGGACTCTCCCTGGTGGCAACCAATGTGTGATGCCAAATCACTTCCTCGGTCAGATTCCATAGAAATGGAACCTGATACTGAAGATAGAATCGATAATCGATTTATTGAGCCTTCGGCATTTTGTCCATCCACTATGCAGAGGACCCAAAGCATCGCCATCTGCGAAGCCTGTCATCATCCAAGAGAAGCACACCAGGAATGGGGGGCTGATGGATCGTCACCGCCAGACCGCCTTCCGTTGCGGGCCCATTGTGGGGTAAGAGGGTGCAGCTGCCGAAGCTACGTTGGACTTGTCTGGGCGAGGGTAACCCACTGAAGACGTTGCTTGGTCATCATTCCAGGCTCCAGCATGAAACAGGCTCCTCTCTTCGACCTTCGGAGCGGGCCAGGCAGGGTGTACCCGTTATACGCCTCGGAAATGCGTAGAGCTGGGCGTTCACTCCACTGCAGATAGTCCCACTATCACGTCGTTGACATTGGTCCCAGTCTGCCCTGTGACGATCAACCCGCCAACCGCTCTGAAGAATTCATAGGAATCATTGTTGTTTAGGAATTTATTGGGATTCAGACCAAGCTTCAACCCGACTTCGAACATCCCGCCATTCGCTATGGCCCCTGCGGCATTGGTCATGCCATCGATCCCGTCCGTTCCCATCGCTGCCAGCCAAACTTGCCTCCTCCTGCCCATGGCGACTAAGGCGGCTAGCGCTAGTTCCTGATTTCTTCCACCCCTTCCTTTTCCTGTAACTCTGACTGTAGTCTCGCCTCCCCCCACCAAAGCGTACCTTCGGTGAAAGCTCTGCGAGTCTCTTCGGAGCCTCCGAACAAATCTTGTGCCCACCACCCTTGCTTCCCCTTCGAGACTGGTGGAGATGATCGTCGTCTGGTAACCTTTCGCCCTTAACACATCAGCCGCTGCTCTGCAGCTGGCCCTGTTGGTCACGACGGTTTCTACCGCGGTCTTGGCAAAGACCGGTGAACCCCTCTTCGGGGTCTCCTTCAGTACCCCCGCAACCCCATCGTTGATTAGGTTCCTTACATTTGCAGGCACCTTCTGCCAAATTCCCCGCCGCTCGAGCACCGCCTTGGCATCGTTGAAGGTTGTCGTGTCGTACGTCGTAGGACCAGAGGCAATCGTATCCGCTCTGTCCCCAACAACGTCGGAGACCAAGAAGGTCAGAACTGTAGCAGGAAAGAGTTTCTCGGCAAGCCTTCCCCCCTTTACCTGCGAAAGGTGTTTTCTGACAGTGTTGATTTCCTTTATTGCTGCATCAGTCCTCAAGAGAAGCTTCGTAACACGCTGCAATTCGCTGAGTGTTATCCCAGCCGCGGGCATCTCCATCAGAGAGGAGGCTCCTCCCGAAAAGAGACAGATAATCAGGTCGGTTTCCTGCGGTTCTCCGACGAGAGAGAGCATTTTTCTCGTTGCCCTCACGGATTTCTCCCCGGGAATCGGGTGTTGGGCATAAAGGATCATCACATTCCGGCAAGAAGGTTTCTCTTGCCCCTCAGGGGAGATAACGAGTCCGCCCGTGATGTCTTTCAGCATTCTATGCTCCAGTCCTTGCGCCATCTTGGCCGATGCCTTTCCTGCCCCAATTACCAAGACTCGACGGAAACGGCCGAGATCGAATGACCTGTTTCCAACCACAAGGGTGTTTCTGCGCTTCTTGATTACTCGAGACATAGCTTGGACCGGGTCGGCCGCCTTCAGAGCAGCCTGGAGAGCAAGAGAGATCTCTTCCACGGCTTCTGTACGTTTCTCAAGCTGGATCCACATGTGCGATCGCGGCATCGGCTATTCTGAACTTCTAGGGTTTATCAGTAGATTGGGATTGCGGGTTGGGCAGCCCGTTTCTGGAGTCGTAGGGTAAGGGAGAACTCATTTAAATCGGCTACAGTGGTTCGGCACAAATTCACATGACCGAATCTCTCCTAATGATACCTGGCCCCACAAACATCTCGGAGAGAGTCAGAGAGGTGATGTCAAGGCCGCAACAGGGCCACGGGTCTCCGGAATTCACAGAAAAGTTCGGGGAGATGCTGAAGCTGGCAAGGCTCGCTTTCAAGAACAACAATGGCAGCCAATTTGTCTTCACGGGCTCAGGGACATTGGCGATGGAGGCATCTGTCGTCAGCGTAGTCCAGCCCGGGGATAAGGTCCTCGTGTTGGACACCGGATACTTCGGGCAGAGGATGGCGAGCATCAACGAGGCCCACGGGGCCCAGGTTTCCGTACTGCAGTACCCGATTGGCGCACACGCCAACCCAGATGACCTCAGGGGAAAACTCCGGGAAGGCAATTTCAGGGCCGTTTTCATCACGCATGTTGATACTAGCACCGCCGTCGTCAATCCTATCAAAGAGTTGGTCGCAGAGTGCAAAAGTGCTGGAGCGTTCGCAGTGGTTGATTCTGTGTGTGGTCTTGCCGGAGAGGAGCTCGATTTTGACAGGCTAGGCGCTGACATCGTCTTCACAGCGTCTCAGAAAGCAATTGCGGCTCCGCCGGGAGCGGTCCTAATCGCGGTTTCCAATGCGCTTCTAGAATACCTCCAAAAAAGGGCGAAGCCAATCCAGGGTTGGTATCTCAATCTCCTCAGATGGAAGCCCATAATGGACGACCCGAAGACGTACCTGGCAACGCCTGCGGTTCAGATAATGATGGCGCTTAGAGAGGCCCTGCTCGAACTGAAAGAAGAGGGCATTGAAGAGAGGTGGAAGAGGCACAGGGTGCTTGCTGAGAAGATCCGGGAAGGCCTTCGGCGTATGGACGTCAAATTCGTGGCGGAGGAGGGATACAGGGCCAATACATTGACAGGTTTCATCGTGAAGGATGGGAAGGCACAGGAGGTGCAGAAGGAGCTCAGGGACGCTCACAAGATCGAGGTAGCGAGGGGACTAGGTGATTACAGTGGAAAAATGATACGCATCGGCCACATGGGAATACTCACTGCCGAGCAAGCGGATAGAACAGTCAGGGCCGTGTCGGAGACTCTTGCCAAGGTGGGCGTAGCGACGCCCGTTCCCGCTGTCAGTGGCGGACCGAAGAATCCGGGCCCCTAACCAGACTCGATTCTTTCTTGTGGTGCCACTCACTCGTATGTCAGACCAGGAATGCTGATGTCTATGGTGAGTCCACCATCAGCAACCATTGTAGCTCCAGTCATGTATCTTGCCATGTCTGACGCCAAGAAGATCACCGACCTGGCAATCTCTTCCGGAGGAGCGATATACCGAAGTGGGATCTTCTTATCGACTATAACTCGTGACTTTGGATCGAGCACCCCTGTGCCCATCGGTGTGTCAACCCAGCCCGGGGCGATTGTGTTCACCCTTATGCCGTAGGGCGCCAGCTCCAGGGCAATGCACCTCGTGAGCATTATTATTGCGCCTTTTGAGGCGGAATATGCGAGCACGTCAGGTTCCGCTTCTAATCCGTCAACTGAGGCGACGTTAACGATTCTTCCGTCGGTCTTTGCTTTTGTCATCGCCACTGCCGCCGCTTTGGCGAAATTCCTGTAGCCCCCGAGATTGACCTCCATTATCCTGTCCCAGTCTTCCTTCTTGAAATCGAGGATAGAACCTCCTTTGATCATCCCGGCATTGTTCACTAGGATGTCGATCTTCCCGAACCTTTCAACACAGGTCGCCACTGCTTCCTCCGCCTTCGAAGAATCTGACACATCCGCTTGGAACTTGATTATCTTCCCCTCCCCAGCCCACTTGGACCAGTCGTCTCTGAAAGTTCTACCGACGGCGACCACGTCAGTTCCCAAGCTCGACAGGAGCCTCGTTGTTTCTCTACCTATTCCGCTAGTCGCCCCGGTAACGACCGCTGATCTGCCCTCTAACCCTAGAAGTTCGGATGCGATGTTTGACAAGGTCGGTCTTCTATCTGTCCGTTCTATGCCTCCTTATGTTTTTGCCTGTGCCGGCGTCGGAATTCGCGCCCAGTTTTCTGACAACTCGCTATTTGTATAAATGACACCCTGAGGGGAGAAGTAGAAGATGGATTCGGCAGCCACGGGACCCGACGGTGACACGATCAAGCACATCTTTCTGGATTTCATGCAGATGCAGGAATTCGCCAAGCATCCAATCATTATGAAGAAAGCCCAAGGAGTATGGTACGAGGACATAAACGGGAAGAAGTACCTCGACGGCTTGTCGGGCGTCTTTGTAGTCAACGTGGGCCATGGCAACCATAGAGTGATTGAAGCAATGAAGAGGCAGCTCGACGAGATAGCCTTCGCTCCTCCACTTCATTCTACGAACATGCGCGCAATCGAGCTCGTGAAGCTCATCGCGAGCATTACCCCAGGCGACCTCCACACCGTCAAGCTCCTCAGTGGGGGTTCAGAAGCCACCGAAGCTGCCATGAAGCTGGCGAGACAGTACCACAGGCAGACAGGAAACCCGCACAAATACAAGGTGATTTCGAGATATGAAGGGTACCACGGAGCTACAATGGGTGCCTTGGCGGCTTCAGGTGTAACTTCGCGGAGATCTACGTTCGAACCGCTCCCCGGTGGATATATCCACGTGTTCCCTCCGACCTGTTACAGGTGCCCCTACGGCCTCGAGTATCCTGAATGCGCGGTCCTCTGTGCCACCATCGTGGAAGACGTAATCAGGCGCGAAGATCCCGCGACAGTTTCCTCGATTATCGTTGAACCGATAGGTAACACTGGGGGGATAATCACACCTCCGCAGGAATACTTCCGGATACTGCGTGAAATCGCAGACAAGTACAGTGTACTATTGATCTTCGATGAGATAATCACGGGATTTGGGAGGACGGGCCAGATGTTTGCAGCACAGACCTTCAAGACGACGCCGGACATAATCTGCATGGGGAAGGGGATGTCTAGCGGCTACTCTCCTGTGGGCGGACTGGCGTTCAGCGACAAGATAGCTGACGCATTCTATGGGGACCAGTCGAAGGGAGTTCAGTTCAACCACGGCCACACCTTTGGGGGCAACCCCTTGTCGTCGGCTGCGGCCATTGCGAGCATAAGTGAAATCAAGGAAAGGAAACTCGCTGAGGCGGCAACAGACACAGGGGCCCGCATTTGGAAGAGAATCGGAGAGCTGGACAACCTCGGAGTCATCGGGGATGTGAGGGGCAAGGGTCTGATCATAGGGGTGGAATTCGTGGAAGACAGGAAGACAAAGGAACCATTCCCGAGCGAGGTTGGTTTCGGCACTCGGGTGGGAAAGAAGGCCCTCGAAAAGGGGCTGATAATGCGGGCCGACGCGAACTGGGTCGCCCTTGCTCCTCCCCTGATCATGTCCGCTCAAGAGGCGGATCGGATGATGGACATCTTCTCGGAATGCGTTACCGAAGTTGTAAAGTCGGTCTAGCACGCTTCCTGCTTCCGCGACTTGCACCAAAGCATCGCCTAGGAAGCCAAATTATCGACCGCTAAACGAATATACAGTAAGAGGAATGGTGGAGTCTTCGAATTGGAATCGGAGCTACTTCTGGACGCAAGATCCGAGCTCGGGGAGGGACCAAGCTGGGATAGCAAGAACGGAGTCCTCTATTGGGTGGACATATTTCGGGGCCTCGTCCACAGATACAATCCAGAAGAGTCCAGGGACGAAGCGTTTCAGGCGGGCCAGTATGTGAGCAGTGTTGTGCCAAGTCGCTCGGGAGGTGTCGTCGTCACCCTGCAACACGGCTTCTATGCCTTGAACTTGGGAGGCAAGCCCTCACTCATAGCCGAGGTTGAGGAGGGATTGACACGGAACAGATTCAACGATGGCAAGTGCGATCCGGGGGGGAGATTCTGGGCTGGAACCATGGACCTCGAGGAAAAGAGCCCGCTCGGTGCCCTCTACGTTCTCGAAAGGGGGAGGCGTGTCAGGAAGGCACTGGAGAAGGTCACCGTCTCCAACGGGCTGGGATGGAGCCCTGACCATCGGACGATGTACTACATCGATAGTCCCACCAAACTTGTCTCGGCATTTGACTACTCGGATTCGACGGGAGAAATAAGAAACGGGAGAACAGTTGTGGACATGTCGGACCAGCCGGGTTACCCCGACGGGATGGCTGTAGATGCGGAAGGCATGCTGTGGGTGGCGCACTGGGGAGGATGGAGAGTAACAAGATTCGACCCGCAGACGGGGAAAGTGCTTGACTACGTGAGCATACCTGCATCCCAGGTCACAGCCTGCTGCTTCGGAGGAAGAAGGCTGGACCAACTGTATGTTACATCAGCAAGGGCGGGAATCGGTCCAGAGGAGGTGGCGAAGGGGGGTCCGGCAGGCGGTCTTTTCAAGATCGAGACAGGGGTCAGAGGACTTGACACTTTCGTTTTCGACGGATGAATGTTTAGGGGCGTTGCCCCGAGCGGTGCCCATTCGCAATTCCGGCCGCTGCGAAACGCAGGAGGCGATTTTGAATCATGACTAAAACGGATCTTGTGAGCAAAGAGAGGTTCGCCGGCCCTTACAATACGGCCCACAGGGTTTTCCTCCGTTCGATTGGATTCACAGACGAGGACATCGCAAAGCCGCTTGTAGCTGTAGCGGTAGCCTGGAGCGAAGCTGGACCCTGCAACTACCACGCATTAGGACTATCGCACCTCGTGAAGGAAGGAGTCAGAGAAACCGGGGGAACCGCTTTGGCATTTCCCGCCATGGTAATCATCGATAACATCGCGATGGGAACGGAAGGGATGAGATACAGTCTGGTCAGCAGGGATCTCATTGCCGATATGGTCGAAGCCCAGACCAACGCCCATGCGTTCGACGGGCTGGTAGGTCTTGCGGGTTGCGACAAGACCGAACCGGGCATCCTGATGGCAATGCTCAGGATGAACAAGCCCGCGGTCTTTCTCTACGGCGGGACCGCTGAGCCGGGTTGGTACAAAGGAAAAGAGCTGACGATGGAGAGCGTGTACCAAGCCATGGGAGCTTACATTGCGGGCACCCTAACGGAGAACGAACTCTACCAGATAGAGCAACATGCTCATCCCACGGTCGGTACCTGCGCAGGACTGTTCACCGCCAACACGATGTCAGCCCTCGCGGAAAGCCTCGGAATCGCACTTCCAGGGAGCGCAACCCCAACAGCAACCTCGCCTCTGAGGATGCAATACGCAAAGGAATCCGGCCGAGCTTTGACAAGTTTGCTAGCGAACGGGATCAGACCCCGAGACATCATAACGTTCGAAGCAATACAGAACGCCATCGTCCTTCTGATGGCCATGGGGGGGTCGACGAACGCTGTGATACACCTTCTCGCTCTGGCCCACGAAGCCAACATCAAACTATCTCTCGACGACTTCGACGGGCTGACGAAGAAGATACCGGTGATAGTCCGCCTGAGCCCGAGCGGCGACTACGCGATGGCGGACCTGGACAAAGTGGGCGGAGTACCACTTGTGTTGAAGAAACTGTTGAACGCCGGATTGTTGGACGGCGAAACCCTTACGGTTACCGGCAGGAGGATGGAAGAGAATCTGGCAAGCTATTCGTTCCCTGGCACGGACTACAGTCATATCGTCAGGGAGACTGAGGCGCCTTTCAGTCCAAGCGGAGGGATAAGGGTGCTTAGAGGGACGCTTGCGCCAGACGGAGCTCTGATCAAAGTGTCGGCGACCTCCTTGAAACAATTTACCGGCAAAGCGCAGGTCTACGACAGTGAAAACGAGGCGTTTGAGGCTTTGAAAAAGGAAGGAGTTAGCGAGGGGCAAGTAGTCGTTGTAAGGTACGAGGGCCCGAAGGGGGGGCCTGGAATGCCGGAGCTCCTCAAGGTCACAAGCGCCATAGCTGCCACCGGCCTCGAGAATGTTGCCCTGGTTACTGATGGCAGGTTCAGTGGCGCCACAAAGGGGCCCATGATAGGCCACGTATGCCCCGAAGCGGCAGCCGGCGGGCCGATCGCCATATTGGAGCAGGACGACGAGATTGGTATAGATGTCGCTAGGCAGAGGTTGGATCTGAAACTGAGCGGTGATGAAGTCAAAAGGAGGCTCTCAAACTGGATGGCGCCCGAGCCCAGGTATCGGACAGGTGTGCTGGCAAAATATGCCTCGCTTGTCTCACAGGCTTCGACTGGAGCTGTTACAGATCCATAGGGTTTCCTTCGTCGCTTCGCCGCCAACAGGTCTGTATGGCTCACAGCGGTAGTCCTATCTGACGTCTATGACTCGACTATTCCGCCTTTACAGGATTCCTCAGTGTTCCGATACCTTGGATGGTAGCCTCAACGATGTCCCCGTCCTTCAGGTAAGGCTTTCCGGAGAATACCGCAACTCCTGCTGGGGTCCCGGTCGAAATCAAATCTCCCGGCAGCAGAGTAAGGCCGGAGGACAAGTACTCGATTAGTTCGGCCACGGAGAATACCATATCCTCCGTGCTTGCGTTCTGCATTTCGGCATTGTTGACTTTCAGCGAGAGCCGCAGATGCTGAGGGTCAGGTATCTCGTCGGGGGTTACCAGGAATGGACCGAGAGGAAGAGCGGAGTCGAGCGCCTTCCCCTTTACCCAATTCTGCCCCAGTGAGTTGACCCTCTCAGGCCATCCCTCAGGGAACTGAAGGTCGCGGAAACTGATGTCGTTGGCCACTGTATAACCAGCCACGTAAGAGAGGGCCTCGCTCTTCGGAACGTACTTGCACTTCTTCCCGATCACCACTGCCAGTTCCGCCTCCCAGTCTGCCTTCTTCGAGACCTTGGGAATGATGATGGGGTCGCTTTGGCCGATTATGCAGCTTCTGAATTTTGTGAAGAAGTAAGGTTCGTCGGGAGGCGGATTCTTCTGTTCTTCACTGTGCGCTCTGTAATTTATTGCCGCCAGAAGTATTTTGTCTGGTACAACGACCGGGGGCTTTGTCCTAACCCTGCTCAGTTCCTCCCTCTTCAAGCCCTCTTCCTTCCATCTGACCGTACCTAGCGTCCCCAATGAAAGCAGGTCTTCGATGCTCGAAGCAGACTCTATCTGGAATATCTTCCCGTCTTTCAGGAATCCGACCTTAGCGCTTCCGTCGCTCTCGTAGTTCAGGAGCTTCATAATCAGCCGTCTGCGACGGCCGGCGCAATCGCATTAACCTTTTTGGATAGACGAGAACTTCTCCCTGGCAGACTTGGCCGGGTCTGGCACCGACTCAAGCAGCTGCCTGGTGTACGGGTCAGAAGGATGCCTTAGCAGCTCTTCGGTCGCCGCGACCTCGATCAATTTCCCTTTGAACATTACAGCGATTCGGTCGCAGAAGTACCTGGCTACCCCCAGGTCATGGGTGATGAAGACGACGGTCAGGTCGAGCTCGCGCTTGAGCTCTTTCAGAAGATCTATTATGCCAATTCTGATGGAAACATCCAGCATCGAAACGGGCTCATCGGCCAATAGGAGCTCGGGGGTGACCGCCAGCGCCCTCGCAATGGAAGTGCGCTGCCTCTCCCCGCCGCTCAATTCATGAGGATACTTCTTGGAGACCGCCTCTGGGTTCAACCCCACCATCCTGATCAGGTTTAGCGTTCTATCCTTTCTGGACGAAGAATTCCCTGCCAGCCTGTGAATGACGAGCGGCTCTTCGATGGCTCTCTCCACTGTGGCCCGGGGGTTGAGCGACTCGTAGGGGTCCTGAAAGATCATCTGGACCTGCCTTCTGTACGCCTTGGCTTCGTTCCTCCTCTGGTCGAAGACGTTCTTCCCCTTGAAGAGCACGGAGCCTGATTGGGGCCTGGCTAGCTTCACCACGGTCCTTGCCAAGGTAGTCTTCCCGCTCCCGCTCTGTCCGACCAGTCCCAGAGTCTCACCTTTCTTGACGGAGATTGATACCCCGTCAACCGCCGTTACGACCTGCTTCGCGAAGAGCCCCCTCCCGGACACGAACTTGACGGTCAGTTCTCTCAGTTCGAGAAGGGGAACGTCACTCTCTGCCGTCTTTTCTCCCCCTGTCGAAGAGGTGGCAGGCGACGCTGGAACCGTCGTCCATCTGCAGGAGCCGAGGCTCTTCCTTCATGCATCTGTCGAAAGCGGAAGGGCAACGAGGATGGAACTTGCACCCAGACGGCAGACTGAGAACGTTTGCGGGGACGCCCGGGATTGATTTGACCAAAGACAGATCTCCGCTCAGGGTGGGGATGGCGTGAATCAGCGCCCGGCTGTACGGGTGCTTGGGAGAGGCGAACATCGCTTCGCTGTTTGAAATCTCGGCCAGCCTGCCGGCGTACATTACAGCGACCTTGGTGGCGATCTCCGAAAGGACTGAGAGATCGTGGGTCACAAAAAGAAATGATATTCCCAATTCTCTCCTGAGCTTGGCCAGCAGGCCTAGGACCTGCCTCTGAACAACGACGTCAAGGGCGGTAGTCGGTTCGTCGAGGATTACGAGTTTGGGGTTCAACGAGAGAGCCATTGCAATGGCGGCGCGCTGCTTCATCCCACCGCTGAATTCATGTGGATACCCCTTGGCCCTGCCCTCGGGTATTCCCACAAGAGAAAACAGCTCCCTCGTTCGCCGCCAAGCGTCAGCCTTGTCGACTTTGCTGTGGATCCTGATCGATTCCACTATCTGAGAGCCAATTGTGATGACAGGGTCGAAGGCATTCATTGAACCCTGGGGAACAAGGGACACGACCTTCCACCTGTAAGCCCTGGCTGTCCTGTCATCCATTTGAACCACCTCGGTCCCGTCAATCAGTATTGATCCGGACACTCTGGTTGAACGGGGGAGAATCTTCAGTATCGAGTGGGCTATGGTTGATTTCCCGCTCCCAGATTCCCCCGCCAGCCCAAGCACTTCCCCTTCGTCGATTTGGAACGAGACGTTGTCGACCGCTCTGAGGTAGCCATTCTGCAGTTTGTAGTCTATGCACAGCCCCTTTACATCTACCAGAGGCATTTCCTCTACCTTCCTCTGAGGCGCGGGTTGAATATGTTCTCTATGCCGATGCTGATAAGGACGGCTCCAAGCCCTACAAAGGCTATGCAGAGCCCGGGAGCGAGAATCCACCACCAGGCTCCCCTGAGTATCGCGTTCAAGTTTTGGGACCAGTAGAGCATCGTCCCCCAGCTAACAACTGAAGGGTTCCCCAGCCCAATGAAATCCAGCCCCGCTTCTCCTACTACCGCGCCGGTAATGGCGAGAACCGCGTTGGCCGCAATCAGGCTGAGCACGTTTGGAATGATGACCCTGAACATAATGCGTGCATTCCCCGCTCCTATTACCCTTTCCGCGTCTACGAAAGGCCTCTCCCTAAGAGAAAGAGTCTGCGACCTGACGACTCTCGCCACCAAAGGCCATCCCGTGATCGTTAGGACCTCGATTATTGTCTGCACGCTGGGTCCCAAGTAGGCCGCAAGGATGACGGCAAGCGGGAGGGAAGGGAGAATCAGAATCACATCAGTGAGCCGCATTAGACCTTCGTCGACTGCTCCTCTGTAGAACCCAGACACGAGACCGACGAGGGAACCTATCAAGGTGGCGGCAAGAGCCACAGAAAATCCAACCGTCAGGCTGATCCTTGCCCCGTAGATGACCTGGCTCATGATGTCATCTCCCAGCTCATCGGTTCCCATCCAGTGCTGAAAGCTCGGTGGGGAGTAGGGAGCACCCGAGGGCTTTTGTGGACCATATGGGGTGAGCAAAGGTGCGAATATCGCTATGAAGGTGAAGAAACCTAGTATCGAGATCCCTACGAGCACCCGGCGGTCCTTTGGGAGCCGGACAAGGTTCAATCTATTCAGGAGCGAAGTCGTTTTCCCATCTCACTTGATTCGAGGGTCAACGAGGGAGTACACGACGTCGGCGAGAAGGTTTGCGATTATGACAGCCACGGAAAGCACCAGAAAAAGGCCCTGGAGGAGGGGGTAGTCGTGCGAGAGGACGGCCTGATAGGTGAGCCATCCGACGCCGGGATAAGAGAACACCACTTCCACCAGTAGCGCCCCGCTGACAACGTATCCGAGGTTGAGCCCAATCAGGGTTATCATCGGAAGGAGGGCGTTCCGCGCCGCGTGCCTGAATAGCACTGCCCTGTGTGACAGCCCCTTGGCTGTGGCTACTGTTACGTAGTCCTGGCCGAGCTCCTCGACGATTGTGTTCCTCATGATCAGGCTGTACCCCGCGAACGCTGCCAAGGTCAGGGTGAGTGCCGGCAGGAATGCGTGTTCGGCAATGTCCGCCACCTGGTTCAGTATGGGCTCGCCAGACAGATTAGTCGACGCCGCTCCCCCGGCCGGGAAAACGTGCAGGTATATGCTGAAGAACCAGAGCAGGATGGCACCGAGCCAGAAGAAAGGCATGGTCCAGAAGAAGAGGGAGACTGATGTGACCACAGTATCGGTCTTTGTTCCCTGTTTGGAGCCTATCCAGATCCCCACCAGGATTCCTACGACAGCCGTCACCACCGTGGCGGATCCGACCAGGAGAAGGGTCCAGGGGAGGTAGTTCAATATGACCGACCATACGGGTGCCGGGTAGTAGGTGTAGGACACCCCAAGGTTCGGGGGCCACTGAAACACCCCCGTGATGTAGAGCGCGAACTGATCCCAGACTGGTTTGTCGAGGCCGAACCTCTGAGTTAGGAGGTGAGACTCGATTGACGGGAGTATCTTCGGATTCGCAAAGTACTGGACCGGGCTGCCTGGCATTATCCTCGGGATGATGAAATTCAGAACCAGCACTATGAGGAAGGTCACGAAGGCGTAGAAGGACCGGCGGATCAGGTATCCTCGGTTCACGACGTTTTCATTGGCTGGGGAGGCCTGCGCCTCATGGTCACCAGGGCGACCACAACCACCAGGAGTACCACTACTACGGCGGCCAGTATGTAGGTGGTGTAGTCAGGGGACGTGGTGGAGGGCTGAGTCGTGGTCGTTTGGGTCGAGGTGGAAGTCGAGGCGGTGGAGGTGGTGGAAGTGGCTATGCTCAGACTGGCGGGACGGAGGTACGCGAGGGCGGTGAGGTTCCAAACCAGACCAGGAAGTTCGAAGGAACTTGGCGCCGTCGGCCAGTCCGCTACCTTCTGGGAGTTGTACGCCCAAATAAAGTCGGGGTAGAAGAGCGGTATGGAAGGCAGGTAATCAGCAACTATTCCCTGAATCTTCTGCTCGTAAGAAAGGACCTGCTGGGGACTGGTCGAGGCCTCCAGTGCAGCCACCGTGGAATTGTACTCGGCTCCGACGCTCGCCTGGGCGAATGATTGCTGCCCCGCTTCAGGGCCTGCAGAAAGGAAGAATGAGTAGAAGCTCTGGTCTGTGAGCAGCTCAGAGTTCGGATATCCGAAATTCTGCTCTTCGAAGTACATGTTCTCCCCCTGGTACCAGACCGAGGACATCGAGGCTCCTGCGATAGTCCTAAGCTGAGCGTTAATCCCTACAGCCTGAAGATCCTGAACGACGAGGGTGCCCGCGAGAACTATTGGAACCTGTTCAGCGGGGACGTATACGTCCGGGGTAAACGCAGTTCCGTTGGGGAAGTTGTAGAATCCGTTCGAGCCCATCACAAGACCTGATGTCGCCAGCAGGGACTTTGACATGTTCACGTTGTATGCGTAACTGGGGACGCTGCTGTTGTACTCAGGCGAGCCTGAAGGAATGAATGCTGCGTTCGCTGCGGTCCCGTAGCCTGCCAGTGCGCTCTGCACCAAGGCTTGGGTGTTTATGGCGTAAGCCATGGCGTGTCTGAAGGCTGCGTCGTTGTACGGATAGTGGCCCGACGGGAACTCGATGTACCAAAGGCCGGTTCCGGGGGTTGCCTGGACCTTGATGTTTGGATTGCTCAGCAAACCGGCCACGTCGGAGGGAGCCACCGGTGCCGCATCGATCTGCCCTCCGAGGAGGAGCTCGGCGAGGCTCGAGCTGGATGGGACCAACTGCGTAACGACCTCACTGAAGTAAGGCTGTCCCCCGTTTGCTGGGTCGCCCCATGGTGTCGGGTAAGGATTGGCTTTCATAACGATCTGTTGGTTGCCCTGACTGAACGGCTCTACATAGTAGGGTCCTACACCGACAAGCGTCCTCCCGAAGAGAGAACCTGGAGCCGTAGTCCCGTTGATCCAACTGTTCCAGATGTGCTCCGGGGTGAAGTTCGGGGTGTCCTCCGTCCCGATGATGTCACCCAGAAGGCTGAACGGCGCTTTGAGCTTTACTGCGGCTACGCTCGCGTTGACGGCCCAGACCGCCTGCTGTGGTGTGCCAGCAAGGAGGCCAACATACCCAGAAAGGCTGCCTGCTCCCCATGAATAGCTAGAGTACATCTGCTGGATGTCCCAGGCGAGGTCAGTCGCATTGGCAGGGATGCCGTCGGACCAGGTCATCCCCGGCGTAACGCGGAAGTACCAGACGGTGCCGTTTGGACTGGACCAGTACGATTCAACAGGTTCGTGATAAACCCCGGCCACCGTAGGAATTCCAGGCTCGGGGTACAACACAGACAGATAGTACCATGGCGGGCTGCACGTCGTGGTGAACTGGCTGAAACTGTCGATACAGTTAGGTTCGGCGAGGGTAAGAGTCCCGCTCTGACTGACGGTCGAACCTGTTGCGGTAGCAACTGCGGGAACAATCAACACTCCGACGGCCCCTAACAGCAAAACAGTAAACACAGCGCCGAGTCTCTTTGAAAAGGACCGCAACGCAGCATTTTTTACACTCTGGACGGGTTATAAGGGTTTGCGAAAAAGAGGCGGAGGCAGAAAGATGTTGGACGTATTCTAGGAAAGCTTCAGGGGGACGTTGGGGCTGACAACCTGACCCTCCGTCTACATTGGTCCGGAACCAAACTGAAATAGCAAGGCAGTCGTCGTCCAGTCTTATGCCCGTCAGATGGGACGACAGTACGCGCGAGGGGGAGTGCCGGGCAGTCGTGGTGGAAAACGAGTTCATTCGGCTGACTGTCCTTCCAGAACTCGGTACGAAAATCTACGACATCGTCCACAAAGGGACAGGAAGAAACGTACTCTGGCACAACCCACGAATCCGTCCGAGGAAGGTTCCTTTTGGTTCGAGGTTCGACGATGTCTGGAGCGGGGGATGGGACGAGATATTCCCCAACGACGCAGAATCTGTGGTGGGCTCCGAGCACTTTCCAGACATGGGGGAAGCCTGGGCCCTCGAGTGGGAATACGGCGTTGAGAAACAGGGGGACATCGTTGCCCTGACGACGAAAGTTATGACGCCTATTTCGCCCGTGGAGATCACGAGGAAGATCACGCTGAAGAGCGGAGAGTCCGGCTTCGTCTGCGACTACCAAATGAGGAACCTATCGAACAACAAAGTCAAGTTTCTCTGGAAGATACATCCGGCTTTTGAGATAAACGAAGGTTGCAGAATCGAGATTCCAGGCAAGATCGGTATTGTTGACCCCAGGTATGCGAGATACTTCTCGCAGGCAAGGTACCCATGGCCAGTGGTCCGATCGAAGACCGGGAAGAGAGTCGACATCAGCGAGGTCGACCCTTCCAGGAACGACTGCACGCTTCACTACGTTACGGGCCTCAGCAAGGGAGTCGTCAGTTTCGTTGACGAGCGCAATGACCTTCGTTCGACGATTCGCTTCGACCAAGAAAAAATGAACAGCGTCTGGCTCTTCCTTGCCTACGGCGGATGGAGGGGGCACAGAACCGCTGTCATAGAACCCAGCACAAGCTACCCCTTCGACCTGGCCACCGCCATTAGACAGGGCCACTGCTCTAGTCTACCTGGGAACGGCAGATTCGAATCCTCCGTGGAGTTCCATCTTCAGACAATCGGAGCAAGCCCGCACTAGAAAGGAAGTGCGACGGATGAAGGCGGCTAGATCGAACGAGGCCGAGTCGGAGACCTTCGTCTTGTTCACGACATCTGTCACAATATGCTTATTGACACTTCTGGCGAATGGCTTGTCGGTATGAGTGGGATAGACGAAGCCAAGCTGAGGGACGACCTCGTCACAGTCACGAGGAAGGTTGCCGAAAGAGGTTGGGCCCCCGGTAGCAGTGGCAACACCAGCGTTAGAATCCCGGGCGCCAATACTTTCCTCATCAAAGCTACCGGTGAGAGTATGACATGGACACAGCCCGAAGAGATCCTGAAGATGGATCAAAGTGGAAATGTCCTCTTAGGTACGGGAAAACCATCGAAGGAGTTTCGTTTTCATCTGGGAATATACGCTAAGCGACCAGAAGTCGGAGGTATCATCCACGCCCACCCGCCTTTTGCCACTTCGTGGGCCATAGCAGGGACCGTCTTTCCTCTGGTCACTTCGCCCTCGAAGGTTTGGTTGAAGAAGGTCCTGATGGTTCCGGCTCTGCCGTCGGGTTCGGTGGAGCTTGCGAACGCGGTGATCGAGGCGTTCTCAGATGAATCGATTAGGGTGGTGCTCATGCAGGGGCACGGCCTCGTCGCTGCCGGCAAGACGATATACCAGGCGTTCAATCTGGTAGACTGGGCGGAGGACGCAGCGAGAGCCGCAGTCTACACCGGCCTGATAGCCAACGCGTCGAAGAGCTAGAATTTGTCAAGACAGCTGCTGTTGAGCGTCGACATTGGCTCAACACGGATGAAAGCGGGGGTCTTCGACACGGAGGGTCGACGAGTCGCCCTGAGGTATTCTGAGTACCCAATCCTGCATCCTGCACCGTTAGCAGCAGAACATGACGTGAGGAACTGGCTCGTCTCGTTCAGGATGCTGATTCGATCCATTCTGAAATCGCGAGAAGTCGCTTCGGCCGACGTAGCAGCAATCTCGGTCGACAATCTGTGCCCGTCAGTGATCCCTGTCAATCGAAACAATGTCCCCCTCATGAACTCGATCTTCTTCATGGATCGAAGGAGCGTGGGTGAAGCGAAACTGATGGAAGAGAATATCGGGACCAGGAAGTTCTTCTCGATCGCTGGCAACCGGATCGCCCACTCTGCCTTCTCGGCACCGATAATGCTATGGATAAAGCGGAAGCACCCCAGGGTCTTCAACGAGACGTTCAAGTTCCTGCATGGGAACGGGTTCATCGAACGCTACCTGACCGGCCAGTTCAGCATGGACTGGACGAACGCCTCCTTCACGCTGCTCTTTGAGACAAGAAACCGAAGGCGTTGGTCGTCTAAGCTTTGTGATGAAGTTGGAATTCCGATCGATAAGCTTCCAGACCTGAAGGCGCCCTGGGATATCGTTGGGGAAGTCACCCAAGAAGCTTCGCGAGAGACTGGTCTGGCCAGGGGTACTCCCGTTGTTGCTGGCGGGGCAGATACTCCTTGTGCTGCACTAGGGGTTGGCGCTGTTGAGAGTGGCGAAGCGATGGAAGACGGAGGGACGGCCACTAAGCTCGCTGTAGTGACAGACAAACCGGATTTCCCGATGGAGACGTTGAACAGATGCCACGTCGTCCCAGACCGTTGGTTGCTCGTCGCTGCTTCCAGTACCACCGGGGCTTTGCTGCGATGGCTCAAGGATCTGCTCGGCACATATCAAGTGGAAGCAAAACGGCGCGGCGTAGACGTCTACGAGCTCATGGACAAAGATGCTGCGAGGTCCCCACCCGGAGCAAACGGCGTGATCGTCTTGCCATACTTCGCCCCAGGAGGAGAGCGGTCCCCTATCTGGGACCCCTACGCCCGCGGCGTAATCTTCGGACTAACTCTAGCAAATAGTAGAAGAGACCTGGTGAGGGCGGTCCTGGAAGCTTCTGCCTACGCTCTCAAAGACAACATCGTGATGATAGAAAGCCACGGGATCAGAATAGGGACGCTCCGCCTCTCGGGGGGGCAAGCGAGCTCCAGCCTCTGGAGGGGAATCAAGGCCGATGTGACAGGAAAATCAGTCGCCCTCACCACGCACGTAGAGGCAACGGCATTCGGAACGGCTCTACTGGCGGGGTACGGTGCTGGACTGTACTCCAATCTTGGTCGAACGGCCAAAGAACTCGGATCTGTTAGAGAGACGAGGCGTCCTAGAAGCGCTGGGGCTCAACGCTACAGAGAGAATTTCAACGCCTTCAAGGACACTTACAATCTACTAAGACCCAAGTTCGAGGAACTTTATTCCTGAGCGCCTCGTGCAATTACCACGCGGGAGGCTCCAGCGTGTAATGCGCCCAACTCTCTTCGACCTTCGGTGTACTCTAGCCAGAGTGCGTGCGAGATTACGAACCTGCCGTTCCTGGTGACGCTGGCGAGGGTGGCAGAGGAGATGTACCAAAAACCCCTCGGACCCGATGACGGAACGGAGGCGGCGCCAGTTCCCCCACATTAGGCTCTATCATCCGTTCGAGTTGAAGATTGGCGCTCTGGTCTTGGGGAAGAACTACAACGCTTAACGCATTTCTGCCGTATTTGTCATATCAGAATTGAGTGACAAGCGGCGAAGGGATTCAACTGAAATCAAGTACGAGATCCTTATGGCGTCCATTTCTGGGAATAGGAAGACGCATATCATGTATGGGACAGGGCTCAACCTGAGGCAGTTGAACCTGTACTTGGAGGAGCTGATGTCTCATGGGGCCTTGGAGTTCAAGCCGCCCGAGCGCAAATACTTCATCACGAACAAGGGAAGGGCTTTCGTGACTGCATTTGACCACTATCGGGAGACGGTCAGCTCGCTAGACAAACAGGAGGCGGCTTTGGCTCAGTTCTTCACCACCGAAATGGGCCGGCCACTTGTCGCCCCTAGAGACACGCTACGCGATCCCCAGTCACGAAGGTTCGACTTCTAGGACGCGACAGTTCACCTTTTCATCATGGAACCATCAACTTGCCAGTTTCCTTTTCACACCCGTAGACCCTCTTGTGCCCGTCACTCGAATGCTGACGCAACAAACTTGGTCAATTCGGCCTTGGATTCGGGGTTCTCCATTCTGTCGACCACTATCTGGTCTTTGATTGCTACCAAGGTGGGCCACAGTCTTATGTGAAACCGGTTCATCGTCTTTGGATTCTCATCTGTGTTCAACTTCGCGAAGGCGATCCTGCCTCGGAATGTGGCAGAAACCGCTGCAAATCTTGGTTCCAGCATTATGCAGGGATGACACCAGGGCGCCCAGAAGTCCACGACTACTCTGGGATGCTCTCGGAGGAACTGCTCGAATGTGGCGTCGGTGAGCTGTCTCAACACCATCGCCTACATAACCAATCCTGCTACTTGCCCTCGACCACTCTTCGAATCTTCTCCTGGAGAGCCCCGTATCTCGGGTCGATTCTGGCCTTGGCGAAAAGCGGGCTGTAGATCACATACGCGTACCTCAGCGTATGCTGGTCTGTAGCCCTGTTAACGTATGCAAAGTAGGAATCAAGGTCGTCAAGCGCGTAATAGACAAAAGCTATGTCGTTGAGGTTGGTGGCGCCAAGCCATTTCGCTTCGATGACCTTTATGGCGGCGTGCGCGCCGTCTCTGTCGCCAGTCCGGGCCGCGATGAATCCCTTCATCCATGCGACCCAACGGTTGGTGGGTTCCAGATTAGCTGCCTTCGAGTAGTATTCTTTGGCCTGGGCCATGTCACCCTTGAGGAGGTAGTACTCGGTCAAGTTCCTGTATGTATCCGCTGGTGCCAGCTGGGCAGTCCTCTCCCAATGCCTGAGAGCGTCGCTCTCCCGCCCCGTGTTGAAATAGATACGCCCCAGTCGCCCCACAACTCGAGGCACTACGGGGTCCAGCCTGTAGGCAGCCTCAAGAGCCCTGACACCTTCCTCAACGTTTCCCTTCATTAGAGCCACATCGCTCAAGACGTCATGAGCCTCCGGGAGGCTTGGATTCAATTCGATGGCCCGGCGGGCCTCCTCCTCACTGCCTGGGAGGTTATCCTCAAGAAAGTCGACGTTTGCGAGGGTCGCGTGAGCTTCTGCTAGCTCCGGGTTCAGACTAAGCGCCTTCTTCGCCGAGATTTCGGCTTTGGGAGCGGCCCGTTCGTAGGCCTCGTAGCCGTCACTAACCAGGAACACCCAGCATCGAGAGATTCCAGCGTAGGCCTTGGCGAAAGAAGGGTCCAAGTCGATTGCCTTCTCCAGCGCTTCGAGGGCCTGCCTGTAGGCGAGTTCTGTTCTCTCGCCGAGTAGTCTTATCCCGCGGAGGTAGAATGTGTATGCCTCCGTACTCTCGGTGGGCTTCTGCTCAATCACTCGTTTCTCGTCTTCCACGAGCCTAACCTTCAGCTCCCCCGCCACCTTTTCAGCGATTTCTGACTGGATGGCAAAGATGTCCTCCAGCTGCCTGTCGTAGTTCTGGGCCCAGAGGTGTCCCTCGGTGCCCACGTCGATGAGCTGAGCTGTTATCCTCACCCTGCTCCCCGCCTTCCTGACGCTGCCTTCGAGGATCGTCCCCACCTCCAGCTCCTTTCCTATCTCCTTGACCTTCTTCGTCGTGCCCTTGTAGCCCATGACGGAGGTCCTCGCTATCACGGTAAGCTGTCTCACACCTGAGATGGAGGTGATCAGCTCCTCTGTCACGCCGTCGGCGAAATATCCCTCCTCGGGGTCGGAGCTGAGGTTTGTAAAGGGAAGGACGGCGATTCGTTTCTTCTCCAGGACCGCCCCCGCGGCCTCTTGCCTCTCCCAGGGGAACACCACCCTAAACACTTCGACCGGTTCTCCCACGTTCTTGAGTTCCTTGTGCCCCAGACTCGCAAGCTGGAAATCCGTTTTGTTCCTGATGTGATCGTACACCTGAGCAGAAATGCAGACACCTCCCGGAGGTGCGAGGGGCTCGATCCTAGAGGCGACGTTGACTGCGTCCCCGTAGACGTCGTTCTGACTGTGGATGACGTCCCCCAGGTGCACCCCAACGCGGAGCATGATTCTTCTGTCTATGTCCAGTCCAGAGTTCTGCTCGTGCAGGGACTGTTGTATGTCGAAGGCACACCTCACAGCTTCAAGGGCGCTCTCGAACTCTATTAGGAAGGCGTCGCCTATGGTCTTGATTTCCCTTCCCCCGTGCCTGGGGAGGAGTGACCTGACCAGCGCTCGCTGCTCCTCCAGAAGCTTCATGGCTAGCGCCTCGTTTTTTTGTGTCAGAGTAGTGTAACCGACGACGTCTGTGAACATCACTGCGGCGAGTCTACGCTGCCCTTCTGACAAGCTGTTGAGTGGCCCACGCGGCGCCGGCGATAAATCCGTTGTGGGAGATTGGTTCAAGGGAGCGGACCACAAAGTCCGGCAATCTGGGGAAGGTTATAGGGTTCATGTAGTCTAGTCGGTTTTGTTAGCCGTTTAATCCCAAGCCTTGACCAGAGCTTCTTCGATCCGTCTATCCAATCTGGCCGTCACGAATCGCTCCCGAGTCCCGAAAGCTCAAGACTGGATCTCCAGAGCCTCTGAGCGCTGGTTTCGTCGTTACACTCTGGTGATGTGGCTTTCTCTTTCTTGTTGGCAAAGTACTTTCCCGAAACGCCTGCCACCTCGGGTGAGGAGGCGAGGTAGACGACGGTTTCCGCGCCCTTCTGCGGACTCTTCATGAAAGGGCTTGCCAGCCTGACGATTATACTCATCGCACCGGCTGAATGGCGCCCCCAATTTGTAGCAACCGCTCCAGGGTGAACGCAATTCGAAGTCACGGCTGTTCCCTGCAGCTTCATTGCAAGTTCATTGGTGAAAAGGACTTGCGCAAGCTTGGACTGACCATATGATCTAGTGGCACTATAACCGCGCTCCAGTTGAAGGTCGTCGAAATGGATTCTGGCGGACTGACTGGCGTCAGAAGTGACGTTGATTACCCGAGACGGCGCCGCCGACTTCAGGTTGCCCAGTAACAGGTTCGTGAGCAGGAAATGGGAAAGGTAGTTGACCACGAAGGTGGTTTCAAGCCCGTCCTTTGTGACCTGCCTTTCTCCAAGAATCAGACCGGCGTTATTGATCAACACGTGTAGACTGCGGCCCGTCTTCAAGAAGTCGGCTGCCAAGGACCGCACTGAGTCGAGTGAAGAAAGGTCGGCGAAGGCAAGCTCCAGGTCAGCCTCGGATGCGCCGCTCTTTTCGATAACCTCCCGCCTTGCTGCTTCGCCCCTGGCCCCGTCCCTGCAGACCATGACTACCTTGGCTCCCATTCTCGCCAGTTCCGTGGACGTTGCCTTTCCGATCCCAGAACTGCTGCCCGTGATCATGCAGGTCTTCCCATTGATCCATTCCTGAGTCCTGTCACCCAAGGTTGTTTCACGAGCAGCATGCAACGGATGTAATTATCGTTGTCGTATTCGTTCAGTCTTCGGGCAGATTCCGAATTGCGGTGCGGCGGTCCTGGCAGGCTTAAATCAGATTTGCCACGCGAACATGCCCCCATGAGGATCCTCTACATCAACCCCGTCGGCACGACTGAGAACGACGCTGCAATCGCCCGGGAACTGAGGAAATCGGCGGCGGAGGGGACCAGGGTGGACTTGGTGTCACTCCAGAGGGGACCTTGGCATGTCGAGTATCATTACTATGAGTCACTTGTCCTTGCCGACGTGTTGCACAAGGTCAAGGAGGCAGAGAACGATGGATACGACGCGGTGGTCCTTGGGTGCTTTTACGACCTTGGACTCCAGGAAGCACGTGAGATATCCGAGCGGACCGTCATCACCGCGCCTGCAGAGTCGGCCATGCTCCTGGCGTGCAGCCTGGGCTACAGGTTCTCGGTGATCGTCGGTAGAAGAAAGTGGATTCCGCAGATGACGGACACCGTCGTGAAGTACGGCCTGAAAGACAGGCTCGCGTCTTTCAGGGTGATCAACATGGGCGTCCTCGACTTCCAACGGAACCCGTCAAAGACGAGCAGGGCACAGATCGAAGAAGGGAGGAAGGCGGTCGACGATGACGGTGCCGAGGTCCTCATCCTCGGGTGCACGGTCGAGTTCGGCTTCTGGAAAGCGCTGCAGAAGAAACTGGGGGTGCCCGTCCTCGATCCGGTCATAGTCCCTCTGAAATACGCAGAGTATCTGGTGAACCTCAGGAACAGCTATGGCTGGTCGCACAGTAAGGTCGGGAGCTACGAGTCCCCGCCTCTGAAAGAGATCCGCGCGTGGGAACTGGGGAAACAGTACGGAACAGA
>Ga0187771_10000228_pt1 | contig 31926 bp, 19 predicted proteins | sample 0116_SJ02_MP15_1_FD_133139 | JGI IMG/M metagenome (GOLD analysis project Ga0187771, IMG submission 133139) | Tropical peat soil microbial communities from peatlands in Department of Meta, Colombia - 0116_SJ02_MP15_10_MG | ecosystem: Environmental > Terrestrial > Soil > Wetlands > Peat | place...
AGAAAGTTTGTAGTTTGCGTCGCGGTACTCGCCCTCCCAGATCGGGTCGAGGAGTTCCGCCACGGCCTTGTTGTACCGGATCATGCCTTCCCGGTATTCCGGATCGGCGGCGGCCTCCGCCGCACTCTCGTCGAGGGGCTTGAGGCCGTACTTTTCGATCCACGGATGGAACTCGGCGTAATGGTCGCGGATAGGGCAGGGCATGATCCAGTTCCGGATTTCGCCTTTCTGGTCGTAGTCCTTGTCGTAGCCGTAGGAGTGCTGCCAGCTGCGGAGGTTCGCGAAGAAGGGATTCGCCCAGATGTCCACGAGATTCTTCCCCTGGGCGTAGGCGTCGTTGACGTTGACCGGCGAATACGGCATGAAGACGCAGGGGATGACGTCCCCGTTCCAGCAGACGACCATGTATCCGCCCGACCGTCCCGCGGCGATGCAGCCCTGGGCCGCCGTCCCCCCGTTCCAGAAATCGGCGATGAACAGCCGGCGGTCCTTGATGAGCTCGAGCGAGCGCTTGTAGAGCCAGACGCGCTGCTCGGGCGTCGGCATGAGCTCGAGGGTGATGGCCCGGCCGATGGGCATGTAGTGGAAGACCCAGGCGAAGAGGGCCCCCATCTCCCGGAAATAGAAGTCGATGACCTTGTCCGAGAGCGACTCCTCGGCGTTGTCCTTGGTGACCGTCATGGACACGCCGAAGAAGACCTTCTCGCGCCGCAGCCGCCCCATGGCCTCGACGATCTTGTCGAAGACGCCCGCGCCGCGCCGCTCGTCGGTCCGCTCGCGGAGGCCCTCGATGGAGACCGCGGGCATGACGTTCCCCAGCTTGGCCATCCGGCGGGCGGTTGCGTCGTTGATGAGCGTCCCGTTCGTATACATCATGAAATAGACGTCCGGGTGCTTCTCGGCCAGGTCCAGGACCCCGTGGCCCGCGTCCCGGTACATCAGCGGCTCGCCGCCGCTGAAGACGATGAACCGGCCTCCCCAGAGGTCGTGGACCTCAGAGACCACTCGGTCCAGAACGGGCCAGCTCAGCTTTTCCAGGGCGGAGGTCGAATCGGCGTAACATCCCTTGCAGCGGAGGTTGCACACCTTCGTCGGGCTGATGAGCAGGACCTCGGGCGGGTTGAGCTTCATGCTCTGACGGAACTGCTCCCGGACCGACGGCTGGCCCTTGTGCATGAGGGCGTCGTGAGCCAGGTTCTTGAGCAGCCGCTGGATGGACGACCGGCTGATCCGCCTCTCGGCGACGGCCTTCTCGATCGTGCGGAGGATGGTCACGGCGATCTGCATCCTGTCCTCGACGACCCGGGGCAGCTTCTTCCCCGTTTCCGCGACGCGCAGGCTGCTCTCCCGGACATGCTTCTCCAGGGACCGGGCCAGCGGCCTGCGGATGAAGCCGATCCTGGTGAGGCCCGGCGCCAGCCCCGAGATCGAGGTCAGGGCGACCGACCCGAGGACCTTCCTGATGTCGAGCCGCGTCGGCTCCGGCGGATGGGTATAACTCTCGACTTTGAGAGGAAGGCTCTCGCCGTTTTGCGACATCCTAGATACCCCTGCATAACTTCGACATGATCATTCTCCACGCCCCTGGCTATGATAGCATGGGAGGGAGAAAAAAATCAAAGCGGGATTGTCCCGGAAGGCCGAACTTGAGATTTGGCGCCTTTTCTGCTATTTTTCAAAACACGGAGAGAACGATCCTGTACGGAAAAGAATTTCGACAAGGAGTACGGTTTATGAAAAAGCTGACCTTCCTCATGATCCTCCTGACGGCCGTCGCCGGGATGTCTTACGCGCAGACCGGCCACCAGGGAGGCAACACGGGGATCGGGCTGATCTTCGGCGAGCCGACCGGCCTGAGCCTGAAATACTGGACGACGAGCACCATCGCTCTTGACGGCGCTGCCGCTTGGTCCTTCGTCAACGGCGGCTCCTTCGAGGTCCACGCCGATTTGCTCTTCCACAGCTTCCAGCTTTTTCATGTGGACCGGGGCCGGGTGGCCCTCTTTTACGGGTTCGGCGGGCGCTTCAAGACCGCCACCGACACCGAAAAGGCGCGCGTGAGTTTCCGCGTCCCGATCGGGATCGCCTACGAGTTCGAGGGCGTTCCGATCGAGTTGTTCTTCGAGGTCGCCCCCATGCTTGACATCGTCCCGTCCACGGAAGCCGCCATCGGCGGAGGCATGGGGTTCCGTTATTATTTCTGAGGCGAAGGCGGGAAACCCACGGACTCTCCGCTCCCAAAGGACGGCGCCAGTTCCCTCCGGCCGCGAAGATTCGCGCTTGGAGGGGCCGGGCTGGCGCTCCTTCTTATAATCGGGGTGACATCGTCCGCCGCCCGACCGGGTGACCGCACCGTCGCAGCGGCGGGCGGGGATGAGCGCTCCCCGTCCGTCGGCCTTCTCGTTTCTCCCCGAGTCATCAAGCCGGGCGATTCCCTTCGCGTGCTGGCGGCTTTCGAGACGGCCCCCCGCGACGCCGAGATCTTGCTGGGCGGGCCGGAGGGGACGCTCCGGCCGGAGAGAACGAGGAGAGGAGGGGGGCCGCCGTTCTGGCTGTGCGCGGAGTTCCCGCGCCTTCCGTCGGGACGATATGCCGTCGCCGTGAGGGATGCGGGGCGGACCGTCGGGCGCGGTGCCGTGGACGTCCCCTTGCCCGGCTCGGCCTGGAGAGCCGCGGCGGGCGTCTGGGAGAGCGCGGCCGGCTGGACGAGGGACTCGGAAAACCTCTATTCGGCCTGGCTGGACGCGCTTTTCGAGGACGCCGACGAGCGGACCTCCTGGAACGCGCTCCATGAGGTCGTGCGCGACGCCGCGAGGAACATCTTCTTCGACAGCCTGGGGCTCGGGGAGGACGACGGCGCGGGACCGAACGCGATCGAGATGACTCCCGACTGCGCCGACAACCCGTTTTTCCTCAGGGCCTACTTCGCCTGGAAGGCGGGCCTGCCGTTCGGCTTCCACAGCTGCACCTGGGGGACGCTCGAGGCCGCCCCGCACGTCCTGAAGTTGTGGACGAACGATGCCATGAACCTGGGCGGGGCCAACACGGCCCAGGCGTTCGCCCGGCTGATGCCGATCCTCAAGGACACCGTCCACGCCGGCAACGGCCGCACGAAGTTCGCGGACGACACGTCCGATTATTACCCGCTCCCCCTGACCCGGAGGGACCTCCGGCCGGGTTCGGTCTTCGCCGACCCCTACGGCCACACCCTGACCATCGTGCGCTGGGTGCCGCAGTCGGGCAAGCGCCCCGGGCTGCTCCTCGCCGTCGACGCCCAGCCCGACGGCACGATCGGCATCAAGCGCTTCTGGCGCGGGAACTTCCTCTTCAACACCCAGGAGGTCGTCGGCGAGCCCGGGTTCAAGGCCTTCCGTCCGATCGTCCTCGACGGCGGACGGCCGCGGCTCCTCGCGAACCGCGAGATCGCCGCGAGTCCCGACTACGGGAACTTCTCCCTCGAGCAGGAACACATGGCGAGCGACGCGTTTTACGCGGTCATGGAAAAGCTCATCAACCCGGAGCCGCTCGACGCTGAGAGCGCTTTCCACGACCTGTTTCGGGCCTTCCACGAACAGCTGCTCGTCCGGGTTGAGTCCGTGGCCAAGGGGGAGGAATACATGAAGTCGCGTCCCGGCGTCGTCATTCCCATGCCGGCCGGCGGCGAGGCCGTCTTCCAGACGACCGGCCCCTGGGAGGACTATTCGACGCCGAATCGGGACCTGCGCCTGCTCATCGCGATGGACACGATCCTGGGCTTTCCCGAAAAGGTGGCCGCGAACCCGGAGGCCTTCGGGATCCCGGCGCGCAGGCCGGCCGACGCCGTCGTCCGGGAAATGGCGGCGCTCGAGAAGAAGTGGGCGGCCGAGATGTCCATCACGTACACGCGGTCAGACGGGTCGCTGCAGGTCCTGACTCTCACGGACGTGCTCGGCCGCGAGGGAGCGTTCGAGATGGGCTACAACCCGAACGACGGCCCGGAGATCCGCTGGGGGGCGCCGGAAGGGAGCGCGGAGATGGCGACATGCAGGCGGAGGGCTCCCGCCTATCAGCTCACGCGCATGAGGGCCATGAGGGTCTGGTTCAAAAGGCGGCTGCATCCCGCGGCTTGACGAGATTTCCGCCCTGCCGGCCTTAAGTCCTCGTTTTCGTGGCCGAAAAGAGGGAGTTAAGGCTCTTTTGGATACTGTATTTTCACGTATTTATTTTATATTCAATAAGTTTTCGTGGTCCGACCTCAAATCTAATGTTTTGACATCCGCAGCCGGAAGTGCTAATTTTTTTATTATCCGATGATATCTCGCGTCATCCCGCCAAACAGGAGATGGGCATGAATCAGACCATCCGATTCACTCTGAACGGGAAACCCGTGAGCCTGGCCGTCGACGGGGAGCGCATGCTCCTCTGGATCCTGCGCACGGAGCTCGGGCTGATCGGCACCAAGTTCGGCTGCGGCGAGGGCTACTGCGGAGCCTGCACGGTCGCCGTCGACGGCCAGGCCGTCCGTTCCTGCCAGACCCCCGTCAAGACCGTCGCGGGCAAGACGGTCCTGACCATCGAGGGCTTGGAGAAAAACGGGCGTCTTCACCCCCTCCAGGAAGCCTTCATGAAACACGACGCCCTGCAGTGCGGCTATTGCACGCCGGGCATGATCCTCACGGCCTACACCCTGCTCCGGTCGAACCCGAGGCCCCGGACGCAGGACATCCTCGACGCCCTGGAGAACAATCTCTGCCGGTGCGGCGCCCACAATCGCATCGTCGAAGCCGTCCAGGAAGCGGCCGCCGTCATGCAAGGAGCCGGAAGCCATGAAAAATGACGAACGCGACGAATACATCCCCGAAAACACTCTGAGCCGCCGCGATTTCCTCAAGCTGACCGGCGGAGGGATCCTCATCTGCGTGACGTTCGGCGAAGCCGCCCTCCTCCAGGAGGGCCAGCGCCGGATGGGCGGCCAGGGCTATCCCGAGGACTTCAATGCTTACCTCCTCGTCCACCCCGACGGCCGGGTCACGGGCTACACCGGCAAGATCGAGATGGGGGAGGGCATCATCAACTCCCTGCCGATGGAGCTGGCCGACGAGCTCGACGTCAGGCTCGATGCCGTCGACATGGTCATGGGAGACACCGAGCTCTGCCCCTGGGACATGGGCACGTTCGGCTCGCTCGCGACCCGCATGTTCGGACCCGCGCTGCGCGCGGCCGCGGCCGAGGCCCGCGCGGTCCTGGTGGAGCTCGCCTCCGAAAAGCTCAAGGTCCCGGCGGCCCGGCTCGCGACCCGGGACGGGGTCGTCTTCGACCGGGATCATCCGTCCGTCAAGGCCACATACGGGGAGCTCGCCTCCGGCAAAAAGATCGAGCGCCACATCACGCCGAAGCCGTCGCCCAAGAAGGCCTCGGAGTGGACCATCATGGGCAAGCCCGTCTTCCGGCGCGACGCCCGCGCGAAGGTCACGGGCGGGGCGCTTTTCGCGGGCGACGTCCGCGTGCCCGGGATGCTCTACGCCAAGATCCTGCGGCCCCCGGCTCACGGCGCAACGCTGAAATCACTCGACACGTCGGCGGCCGAGAAGGTGGCCGGCGTCCGGATCGTCCATGACGGCGAGCTCGTGGCCGCCCTCCACGAGCTGCCCGATGTCGCTGCGGCGGCCCTCGGCAAGATCAAGGCGGAGTACGAGCCGTCGCCCTCGACGCTCGACGACAAGAACATCTTCGACCACCTCCTCAAGGTCGCGCCGCAGGGACAGGTCGTCGCCCACGGCGGGGACCTCGAGGCGGGGAAGGCCGCCTCGGCCGCGACGTTCGACGAGACCTACCTCAACAGCTACGTCGCCCATTCCCCGATAGAGACCCACACGACCCTCGTCCGGATCGAAGGCGGGAAGGCCACGGTCTGGCCCTCGTCCCAGACGCCCTTCCGGCTCAAGGAGGAGATCGCCCCGCTGCTGGGCCTGTCCGCCGCGAACGTCCGCGTCATTTCGCCGTTCGTGGGCGGCGGCTTCGGCGGCAAGTCCGCCGGGGGGCAATCCGTCCAAGCCGCGCGCCTGGCCAAAATCACCGGCCGTCCCGTCCAGGTCGCCTGGACCCGGCCCGACGAATTCTTCAACGACACGTTCCGCCCGGCGGCCATCGTGAAGATCAAGTCGGGGATCGACGCAGCCGGGAAGATCGTCCTCTGGGACTATGCCGTCTATTACGCCGGCGACCGGAGCGCAGCCCATTTCTACGATATTCCGAACCACCGGACGGTCGCCGCCGGGGAGTGGGGCCTGGGAGGGGGCAACTCGCACGCGCACCCGTTCGCGGTCGGCCCGTGGCGGGGGCCCGGCTCGAACACGAACGTCTACGCCCGGGAATCCCAGATCGATATTATGGCCGCCAAAGCCGAAATGGACCCTCTCGAGTTCCGGATGGCAAACCTCAACGACGAGCGGATGAAACGCCTCCTGCGGGTCGCCGCCGACAAGTTCGGCTGGACGGCCGCCGCCACGCCGAGCGGCCGGGGGTTCGGGCTCTCCTGCACGGACTACAACGGAACCTACGTCGTGACCATGGCCGAGGTCGGCCTCGACAAGGCGACGGGGGCCGTCCAGCCCAAGCGGATCGTCTGCGCCCAGGACATGGGCCAGTGCGTCAACCCCGAGGGCGCGGCCATCCAGGTCGAGGGCTGCTGCATGATGGGCCTCGGCTACGCCCTGAGCGAAGAAGTCCATTTCAGGAATGGCGAGATCCTCGACCTCAACTTCGACACCTACGAGCTGCCGCGCTTCTCGCGGATGCCCCGGATCGAGGCCGTGATCGTCCGGGACGACGAGCATCCCCCTTCGGGCGGCGGCGAGCCGGCCATCACCAACATGGGCGCCGTCATGGCTAATGCCGTCTTCGACGCCTCGGGCGCGCGCCTCTTCCAGCTGCCCATGACCCGGGAGCGGATCAAGACGGCTCTCGAGGCCGCGGCGCGGACATAGCATCGGCCGGGCGGTCAGGAGCCCGGCAGGATCCTGAGGAGCTTCCGCAGCCGCCTCGCCTTCTCGCCCGCATCGAGGTCCTCGACCAGCGGCAGGACCATATCTCTCGCGTCCTTCCGCAGCGTGTTATCGAGCCATTCGACGGCGCTGTTGAGGGCGTCCCTGTTGCCGCCGACGATGTTCTGGTAGGCGGTGCGGATGCCCTTCTGGGGGTAGGACAGTCCCAGCAACTTGAAGATGTCCGCGAGGCAGACCGCGAGCTCGAGCGAGAGGTGATTCCGGAGGGCCGCGGAGCCGGAACCGGGGCCCCGCTCCTGGAACTCAAGGAAGATCCGGCAGTACCTGCGCGCGAGGGAACGGATTTTCGCCGTCGCCGCCGCGCGCGGCACGGGGACCTCCGCGTTGTCCGCGCGGACGCGGTCCAGCGCGTCGATGATGCCGCGGTCGAGTTCCCCCGAGCCGCATTCGAGCTCTTCGGCCAGGGCCCCGACGGCGAGGGGGGTCCCGATCCGAGCCAGGACGTCGGCCGCAGCGCGTCTCAGTTCCGTGGCCCCGGAGGGGTCCTTCAGGCTCTTGCGGAGCGTCGCGACCGCGGCATCGCCGTAGCGGCAGAGGGCATCGGCGGCGTCTTCGTGCGTCAGATAGTCCCCCAGCTTCCGGACGATCGCGGGCAGGTCGGACTTCCTCCTCAGCTGGGCCGCGCTCTTCAGGGCGAGGCAGGACACCTGGGGCGACTCGTCCTCGATCAGATCTCCGAGCTCGGCAGCCAGCGGGGAGTCCGGCTTCATCAGCCCGATCGCCTTTGCCAGCTCCATTCTCTCGATCTTCGGAAGCCCGCCGTCCTTCCGGAGGGCTGCTAGGCGGGAGGACATTACCTGCTGATATTCGTCGGACGACATGATCAGGGGGATCTCCTTCAAGATGTCCTGGCGCGGGAACTCGTCGAAATACTCCGGGAACCGGGCCGCGCCCTCAGCCTCGAACCGCCCGCTCAGGGCCGCCGCTTCGATTTCCCCCGACTTCTCCGCGAGGATGTTTTTGATCTCGGGGCTGAGCTCGTTCCGCGCCAGCAGGTCGAAGAGGTGGAGGGCGTAGAGGACGGAGCTGTAGTTTTGGCTGTCGATCGTGTCGAAGACGAGCTTGGCGTGCTGGAGGTCCAGCGCATCGGCGAGGTCCTTCTCGACGCGGTTCCGCATGGGCTTGATATTCTTTTGGAGGGTCGCCAGATACTCCCGCCCGGCCTTGAGGCCCAACAGGCTCCAGGGGACGAGGAGGGCGATGACGACCCAGCTCAGCTCCTTGGCGAACCGGGGTTGGATACCGGAGTGAGGCCCTGGACCTCCTTGTTGAGGAGGACCGCGAACGCGAGGAGTACGACGGCTCCCGCGACCTTGGCGATCTGGCTGGTGAACATGTCGATGAAGGGCTTGGCCCGGTGCTTCAGGCTCGCGGGGACGGGGATGTAGAGGATTTCGCAGACCGGCTGGTTGACGGCGAAGGTCAGGCCCTCGTCGCCCGCCCGGATCAGCATTCCGGTGAGCAGGGCGAACGGTGCGAGGAGGATGCCGAGCGAGCAGGCCAGCAGGACCGCCGGGGTGAGCAGCAGGGCGCGGGTGATGTCGAGTTTCTTAAGAACGCAGCCCGCCATCAGGATGTTCAGGAAAAAGACGAAGATGGTCAGAGCGGGATCGAAGATCCCGAGGAAGGCCTGGAGGTTGTCCGGCCGGCCGAAGTAATGCGCTTCCGCGGCCGAAAGGAACTGGAATTCGATGCACGTCGAGACGACGACGGCGGTGAACACGATGCCCGCGATGAGGGCGAGGAACGAATTCCCGCGGACCGTGGCGAAGCTTGTCCGGAAGCCCGGCTTGGGCCCCCCGCCGCCGGCTTCCGCGGGCTTGGCCCGTCCGTCCCCGGCCGGCGGCCTCCGTCCGGCCTCGAAGATTGCTCTGCTGACGAAGATGCAGACGAAAAGCATCAGGCAGGCCAAAGGCATCAGCCACGATCCCCGGCCGGCCCTGGTCAGGAACGCCACCAGGGCGCCGCCCAGGACCGCGCCCAGGATCCCGCCGGAGTTGAGGAACCCGATCAGCCGCTTGGCTTGCCTCGGATTGAACATCTCGTTCAGCGTGATCCAGAAATGGGTGATGAGCGTGATGATCAGGACGCTCGACCAGACCCAGAAGATATAGGGGAGGACGGCACTCGTCCGTCCGGCCTCCGTCTGGAGGAGCCAATAGAAGACGAGACCGGTGAGGCCGAAAAAGCCGAGAGCGGCGGTGATCAGGGCCCGGATGCTCGCCCGCAGCTCGACGCGCGAATGGAGGAAGACGACGAGTCCCGTGGCCGCGGCGGCGAAGAGGTAAGCGACCGGGAGCGCCCCGGCTCCAAGCTTCACGAGAAAGTCGGCCGTGCGGAGCGTCCGGATGATCGTCTGGGGAGCGGCGAGGAAAAAGAAGTACGAGAAGAAAAGGAAGGCGATTTTTCCCTCGCCGGGTTGGACGTTGAGAACGTGCCGCAGAGCCTCCGACGAGCGTCGTATGCCCATGCCCGGTCCCCCTCGCCGTTGGGGCCAAGATTAGCAACAAACGCGAGGCGAGTCAATATGCAGCCTCATGAGAGCGGTTGAATAATGGCCGGCAAATTGCGATAATAGCTGAACGATGTCCGATCGTATCCTGCGTCTCAAGGGACAAGCGAGCGGGAAGGACGCCGCCGGTCCGGCCGCCCCCTGAGCTGGGAGGTTCAGTATGACCGCGAACTCGGGACTCGAACCTGCACGTCTTGCGGACGGGCTCCTTCGCCGCCTCGGGCTCGGGGCGAAAGCCGCCGTGGCCGTCTTCGCCGTCGCCGCGCTCTCCGCATGCTCCACGATGGGCGGGCGGACGGCGGATTCTCCCGCTCAACCGTGGGTCCATCCGGCTCAGGCCGGCAAACCGCAGGCCCTCCCGGCGCCTTCGCCCGCCCCCGTGGTTTCCGCCGAGCTCCAGTCGTCGGGCCGGGCCTGGACGCTGAGCGACATCGTCGACGTGGGCCTGTCCAACAACCCGCAGACCCGCGCGGCCTGGAACGCCGCGCGCGCCGCCCAGGCCGCCGTCGGCATCTCCCTGGGCGAGTATTTTCCCGAGGTCGACCTGAACGTCACCGGCATCAAGGAGAAGATGGCCTACCTGGGCGGCCTTTACGTCGTCAAGCTGAGGATGTTGCAGCCCACGGCCACCCTGACCTTCTTGATCTTCAATTTCGGGGGGCGGGAGGCCGACGTTCAGACGGCCCGCCGGACCCTCGAGGCCGCCAACTGGACCCAGAACGCCGTCTACCAGAACGTCATCCTCCAGATCGAAGACGCCTATTATCAAAACCTGTCAGCCCGCGCCCTGCTCGAGGCTCAGGAAGCGAACCGCAAGGAGGCCCAGGCCAACTACGACGCCGCGAACGAGCGGCACCGGTCGGGCGTCGCCACCATCGCCGACGTCCTCCAGGCCAAGACCGCGCTCTCGACGATCGACCTCCAGATCGTGACGACGCGCGGGATGATCCAGACGCTTCACGGCGCCCTGGCCAGCGCGATGGGGCTCCGGGCCGACACGGCCTTCGAGATCGCCGATTCGCTTCCCGAAAGCATCCCCTTCGACGTTGTGAGCAAGCAAGTGGACCTCTGCATCAAGGAAGCGGAGGCCAGCCGGCCGGACCTCGCGGCCGCGCGGGCCCAGGTCCTCGCTGCCGAGGCGGGCGTCCGGAAGGCCCGGTCGACGTTTTTCCCGACCTTCTCGCTGACGGAACAGGTCGGCCGGATGTATTACGAGGGCAATCCGCGGTCGAACCCCTTTTATGTGCTTTCCCTTTCCGTCGACCTGCCCTTCCTCTTCGGCCTGCAGCAATTCGCGGTCAACGAGGCCAAGGCCAAAGCCGAGGCGGCCCGGGACGAGATGACCGGGCTCAACCGGGCCATCGAGCTCCAGGTCTGGACGAGTTACTACGGCCTGAAGACCTCGGAGCAGCAGATCAGGACGTCGCGGGACCTGCTGGAGAGCGCCCAGGCCTCCTATGACGTGGCCCTTGGGCGCTACAAGGAGGGTGTCGGCAGCATCCTCGACCTGCTGGCGGCCGAGGCGGCTCTTGAAAACGCGCGGGTCCAGCTCGTCCAAGCTAAATCCAGCTGGTTCCTCGCCCTCGTCCAGTTCACGCATGATACCGGGGCCCTCCAGCCGCCTGAGGCGTCCCTCAAGTCCGGTCCCGCTTCAAGTCCGGAGAAAGGAGATCGCAGGCCATGAAGGCTTCCCACTTCAGATTCATCGGACTCGCTGCCGTTTTCGCCCTGATCGGAACGTCAGCCTGCTCGCCGTCGGGCGGGAAGGCCGCGGGCCGGGCCATGGCCGGTGTCCCCGTGAACGCGGCCGAGACCATTCAGAAGGACGAGCCGCTCGAGATTCCGACGGTCGGCCGGGTCGAGGCCATCCAGAGCGTGTCGGTGAAGGCCCTGGTCGGGGGAGAGGTCACCCGCGTGTATTTCAAGGAAGGGCAGGACGTCAAGAAGGGCGCCCGGCTGTTCACGATCGACCCGCGGCCCTTCGAGATCGCCTTGAAGCAGGCCGAGGCCCTGCTCGAAAAGGACCGCGCCCTCCTCGAGAACGCCCAATCCGACATGGCCCGCTATGGCGGCCTGGTCAAAAAGGACTACGTGACCAAGGAGCAATACGACGCGCTTGTCGCGAACCGGGACGTATTGGCCGCCACGGTCAAGGCCGACGAGGCCAACGTCGCCAACGCTCGCCTGCAGCTCGGCTACACGGTCGTCTCTTCGCCGCTCGACGGCCGGACGGGGAGCCTCCTCATCGACGCGGGAAACATCATCAAGGCCAACGACGTCAATTCGGCCGTCGTCATCTACCAGATGTCGCCCATTTATGTCACGTTCTCCGTCCCCGAGCAGAACCTGCCGTCGATCCGCAAGTATATGGCCGAGGCGCCGCTGCGGACGGATGTCACGCCGGCCGGAAGCTCGCAGGCTCCGGTTTCAGGGATCCTGACCTTCGTCGACAACGCCATCGACCAGGCCACTGGGACGATCACGCTCAAGGCGACTTTTGAAAATACAGACGAGTCCCTGTGGCCCGGCGAGTTCCTGAACGTCCGCCTGGTGCTGACCACCGAAAAGGGGGTCACGGTCGTCCCGTCGCAGGCCGTCCAGACCGGCCAGAATGGCCTCTACGTCTATGTCATCAAGCCGGACATGACCGTCGACATGAAAGCGGTCACCGTCAGCCGGACGTTCGGCCAGGACTCCATCATCTCCGGGGGTTTGAAGCCGGGGGAGAGGGTTGTGACCGACGGCCAGCTGCGTCTCGTGCCCGGGGCCAAGGTCGAGATCAAGTCCGGCCTCTAGGAGGGCAGGCGCCATGAACTTCTCGGAAATTTTCGTCCGCCGCCCGGTGATGACGACGCTGCTGATGTCGGCGCTCCTCATCTTCGGGATCATGGGCTTCCGGCTCCTCCCCGTGAGCGACTTGCCGAACGTCGACTTCCCCACGATCATGGTCACGGCCGGCATCCCCGGGGCGAGCCCCGAGACCATGGCCGCCACCGTGGCGACGCCTCTGGAGAAACAGTTCTCGACGATCCAGGGCCTCGATTCCATGACCTCGACCAACATGCTCGGCGTGACACAGATCACCCTCCAGTTTTCCCTGAGCCGGAACCTGGACGCGGCGGCCCAGGACGTCCAGGAGATGATCAACTACGCCGGGCGCTACCTGCCCCAGAACATGCCCCTGCCGCCGTATTATCAGAAAGTCAACCCGGCCAATACGCCGATCCTCTTCATCCTCCTGAGCTCGGACACCATGCCGCTGTACACCCTGGACGACTACGCCGAGACGATGATGGCCCAGCGGATCTCTATGGTCCCCGGCGTCGCCCAGGTGGCGGTCTACGGCTCCCAGACTTACGCCGTCCGCATCCAGCTCAACCCCGATGCCCTGGCCTCGCGCGGCATCGGGCTCGACCAGGTCAGCACGGCGGTCCAGGCGGGGAACGTCAATCTCCCGACCGGCACCCTCTACGGGCCCGACCAGTCCTTCACGCTCGAGTCCAACGGCCAGCTCAATAACGCCGCGGAATACCGCGAGCTCATCGTGACCTACCGGAACGGCTCCCCGGTCCGGCTGAAGGACCTGGGCCGGGTCATCGACAGCGTCCAGAACGACAAGATCGCCGCCTGGGCCTATGCGCCCAAGTCCCATCAGCGGACCGTCTTCCTCGCCATCCAGCGCCAGCCGGGAACGAACACGGTTGAAGTGGCCGCGGAGGTCAAGAAGCTCCTGCCGATGTTCCGCAACCAGCTCCCGGCCTCTGTCAACTTCAACGTCCTTTTCGACCGCTCCGAGTCCATCAACGCCTCGGTCCATGATGTCGAGGCCACCCTCATCATCGCTCTCGTCCTGGTCGTCGGCGTGATCTTCGTCTTCTTGAGGAGCGTCCGGGCGACGATCATTCCCAGCCTGGCCCTGCCCTTCTCGATCGTCGGCACGTTCGCCGTCATGTATGTCCTTGGATACAGCCTGGACAACCTGTCGCTCATGGCCCTGACCCTCTCAATCGGCTTCCTGGTCGACGACGCCATCGTCATGCTGGAGAATATCGTCCGCCATCAGGAGATGGGGGAAAATGTCATGGAGGCCACTCTCAAGGGCTCGAAGGAGATCGGCTTCACGATCGTGTCCATGACCCTGTCGCTGGCCGCGGTCTTCATCCCCATCCTGTTCATGGGCGGGATCCTGGGACGGCTCTTCCATGAGTTCGCCGTGACCATCGCCGCGGCCGTCCTGTTCTCCGGCTTCGTCTCCCTGACCCTGACCCCGGCCATGGCCAGCCGCGTCCTTCGGGCGCCTGGGGAGGAAAGGCACGGCGCCCTCTACCGCATCTCCGAAAAAGGCCTCCAGGGCATGCTCAACTTCTATCGCCAGACGCTGGCCTGGGTCATCAAGCGACGGCGGGCCACCCTGGTCTTTTCCGCAGTCATCCTGTTCGTGACCGTCATCCTCTTCATGAAGCTGCCCAAGGGCTTCCTCCCGAGCGAGGACACCGGCCTTCTCATCGGCGTCACCGAGGCCGCCCAGGGCATCAGTTACGACGCGATGATCGCCCACCAGCGGGCTGTGGCCGAGATCGTCCAAGCCGACCCGAGCGTCGACTCTTTCGTTTCGGCCATCGGCGGCATCGGGGCCAGCAATCAGGGCCGTCTGTTCATCCGCCTCAAACCCCGGAACGAGCGACGGCTCTCGGCCGACGACGTTGCCCAGGAGCTCCGGGCGAAGCTCTTCCGTATCACCGGCATCAACAGCTTCATCCAGAACCCCCCGCCCATCACCATCGGCTCGCGCTTCACCAAGAGCCTCTACCAGTTCACCCTGCAGAGCCCGGAAGTCAAGACGTTGTACAGCAACGCGTCGGCTTTCGAAGCCCAGATGCGCGCCCTTCCGCTCGTCCAGGACGTGACGACCGACATGCAGCTCCAGAACCCCCAGGTCAACATCGATGTCGACCGGGACAAGGCCCTGGCCCTCGGAGTCTCGCCCTACCAGGTCGAGGACGCGCTGTATTACAGCTACGGCGACCGCCAGATCTCGACGATCTACTCCACGACCAACCAGTATTACGTCATCATGGAGCTCGAGCCCCAATATCAGAGGGATCCCGCGCAGCTCAGCAAGCTCTACATCCTGTCGTCGAACGGGAAGCTCGTGCCCCTCGATGCCGTCTCGCGCCTCATCCCGACGATCGGGCCGCTGACCGTCAACCACCAGGGCCAGATCCCGGCGGTCACGATTTCCTTCAACCTCCGGCCGGGCGTCTCGCTCGGCCCGGCGGTTGACGATATCACGCTTATGGCCCGGCGGACGCTTTCGACCTCCGTCAGCACGAGCTTCCAGGGCTCGGCGGCGGCTTTCCAGTCTTCGATGAGCGGGCTCGGCTTCCTCCTCCTGATGACGATCCTCGTCATCTACATGATCCTGGGCATCCTCTACGAGAGCTTCATCCACCCGCTGACGATCCTCTCGGCCCTGCCGTTCGCCGGCTTCGGGGCTTTCGTGACGCTCTTCCTCTTCAGGACCGAGCTCAGCATCTACGCCTTCGTCGGCGTCATCATGCTCGTCGGCCTGGTCAAGAAAAACGGCATCATGATGGTCGACTTCGCCCTGGCCGCCGAACGCGGCGAGGGGAAGAAGGCCGAGGACGCGATCTTCGAGGCCTGCCTCATCCGGTTCCGCCCGATCATGATGACGACCATGGCCGCCCTGCTCGGGACGCTGCCCATCGCCATCGGCTTCGGAGCCGGGGCCGAATCGCGGCGGCCGCTCGGCCTGGCCGTTGTCGGCGGGCTGCTGTTCTCCCAGCTCGTCACGCTCTACGTCACGCCGGTCATCTACGTCGTCTTCGACAACCTCATGAAGCGGCGGGCCGCGAAAAAGGCCGGGGCCGCGGCGGCCGGGCCCGCGTTGACAGAGGGGCGCTGACGCTGATATAGTGCTCCGGAGCCGCGGGGCGCGCCGCGGAACCGCCCGGAAGCGGCTCACGCGCTTTCGAGGAGGAGCACATGAAGAGACAATTCCCCGGGCGCCCGCTCGCCGTCGCGGTCCTCGTCCTCCTGGTCGCCGTCCAAGTCGGCGCCCAGGAGAGGCTCAATCTCGGCGTCGTCCAGCGCATCCGCCGGGAAGGGCTCGAAAACTCCAAAGTGATGGGATGCCTGAGCTATCTCAGCGACGTCTACGGGCCTCGCCTCGCGGAATCGCCGCAGTACCGGAAGGCGGCGGAGTGGGCGGTCGGCCAGCTCAAGACGATCGGCCTCGCCGATGCCAAGATGGAAGCCTACGGCCCGTTCGGCCGGGGCTGGGAGCTCCAGAAATTCTACGGCGCTATGACCGCCCCTCAATACATGCCGCTCATCGCCTATCCCAAGGCGTGGACGCCGGGGACGAACGGCCTCGTCAAGGGGACCCCCGTCCTGGTCGCCGTGGGCAAGGTCGAAGAGCTGGAGAAGTTCAAAGGCAAGCTCAAGGACGCCATCGTCCTCACCCAGGGCGAGCAGCCGCTCGAGATCTCGTTTGATCCGGCCGCGACGCGGCTCTCGGACGAGGACCTGAAGAAGCTCGAAACGGCCCCCGTGCCGGGCGCCCGCTCTCCCTTCGCCAACCGCATGCAGGAATTAATGGCCCGCCGGCAGCTCCAGCAGGCCGTGAGCAAGTTCCTCAAGGACGAAGGCGCGGCCGTCCTCCTCGAGCCGAGCCGGGGGAAGGATGGGACGATATTCGTCCAGAGCGGCGGCTCCCAAGCGAAGGACGCGGCCATGCCCCTGCCGTCGGTCGTCGTCTCGGTCGAGCAGTACAACCGGATCGTCCGCATCCTGGAGAAGCAAATCCCGGTGACCCTCGAGATCGAGATCCAGGCCCGCTTTACAGACGACGACCTCCAGGGCTACAACGTCATCGGCGAGTGGCCCGGCGTCGACAAGAAGCTCAAGGACGAGCTCGTCATGCTGGGCGGCCATCTGGATTCATGGCACGCGGCGACGGGCGCCACGGACAACGGCGCGGGCTGCGTCGTGGCCATGGAGGCGATGAGGATCCTGAAGGCGGTCGGCGTCCAGCCCCGCCGCACTATCCGCATCGCCCTGTGGGGCGGCGAGGAGCTGGGCCTCTTCGGCTCGCGGGGTTACGTCAAGAACCACTTCTTCGACCGCGAGAAGAAGGAGAAGAAGCCGGAATACGACAAGTTCTCGGTCTACTTCAACCTCGACAACGGCACCGGCAAGATCAGGGGCATCTACGCCCAGGGGAACAACGCGGCCGGGCCCGTCCTCGAGCAGTGGCTGATGCCGTTCCACGACCTCGGCGCGACGACGGTGACGATCCGCAACACGGGAGGGACGGACCACCAGTCCTTCGACGGCGTCGGCCTGCCGGGCTTCCAGTTCATCCAGGACGAGCTCGAATACGATACGCTGACCCACCACTCGAACATGGACGTCTACGACCACGCCTCGGCCGGCGACTTGATGCAGGCCTCGACGGTCATGGCCTGGTTCGTCTACAATGCGGCCATGCGCGACGAGAAGATGCCGCGGAAGTATTTCGACCAGAACGCGCCGGTGCGCGGCCCGTTCGGATTCTGAGCCGCCGGCTACCTCGGCAGGTTCATCCGGCGCAGGAGATCCTGGAACCCGGGTGCGCTCCGCAGGCCGTCGAAGATCGGGTCCACGCTGATGTAGGGCATGTTCGGGTCGTGCGCCCGGTAGGCCTTCTCCAACCATTCGAGGGCTTCCTTGGGCATTCCGGCCCGGGTGTAGAGCGTTCCGATCTGCCAGGGCGTAACATAGGACGTCCGGGAGCGCGCGATCAGGGTCTCCGCAACCCGACGCAGGGCTCCCTGGTAGCCGGCTTCCACAAAGCCGCGTGCGAGGGCCTCCTCGGCTTTGAGGTCATTCCTCTCGGCGTACGACTTTTTCCAGATTTCCAGCGCCTCCGGATACATCTTTTTCATGTGATAGGCGGACCGCAGCGTCGACAGCGCAACGAGATCGTGCGGTGAACCCTCAAGTGTTTTACGAAGGAGGGCAATCGCTTCGTCATACCGGCGGGCATACATCAGGTCCATGGCATAAATCGCCTCGAACAACGAATTGAGCGGATCCAGCGCCAAGGCCTGCTTGATCTCGTCCATCGCTTCTTCGGGCCGCTTCAGGATCATGAGCAAGTGCGAGTAATAGGCCCGCGGATCGGCGTAGTTCGGGTTCAGCTCGATGGCCCGCCGATACTCCGCCTCTCCCGACGCCCAATTCCAATCCATCCAGCTCTGGATGCCCGCCAACGTATAGTGGCCTTCCGCAAGCGTGTCGTCCAGCTCCAAGGCTTTGGCGGCCGCCGCCTTCGCCTTTGGCACCGCCTCGACCGCGGGCACGAGCCCCTGTTGCAGGCGCCCGGCCCAGACTTCGGCGATGCCCGCGTAAGCGCCGGCGTAGCTGGGATCTTTCTCAAGGGCTATCTCGAAATAGTGCTCGGCGCTTTCGAGGTCGACCTGCGTGAGCTTATACCAGTAGAACATGCCCCTCAGATAGGCCTGGTAAGCCTCGGCATTGACCTGGCGCCCGCTTGTCAGCCGCGTTTGTTCCTTTGGGGACAGCTTGACCCCAATCTTGCCGGCGATGGACCGAGCCATTTCACCGTACATGATGAGCACGTTCGTCATCGCTCGGTCGTACGTCTCCGTCCAAAGGTTGCGCTCTTCGGGGAGGGCATCGATCAATTCCAGCCGGATACGCACGTTGTCGCCGACGTGATGAACGGCTCCCTCGACGACAGCCTTCACCTTGAGCTCGCGGGCAATCTCCGGCACGGGCTTATTCGAACCCTTGTATTTCATTACGGAGGTTCGTGAAATCACCCGCAAGGCCTCGATTTGGGACAGTTGCCCGATCAGATCGTCGGTGACCCCGTCCACAAAAAATTCCTGCGCGGGGTCTCCTGTGAGGTTCTCAATCGGCAGCACGGCGATGGCGTCCATGGCTCTGGCATGCCCCGAGAATAGGCGAAGCGCAATCAGGGACGCAATGATGAGCACAGCGGCCGCGCCGGCATAGGCGATCCCCATCCGCCACCTTCGAATTTTCTCCCTCCGACGCCGCATCCTGATGCCCTCCGGTTCGATGCCCTCGGAGAGCAACCTCATGTCGTCGAGCATCTCGTCCATCGAATGATATCTTCTGTCCGGGTTCTTCTCCAGGGCCTTGGCAACGACCTGTTCCAGGGGCTCGGGGATGCCCGGTCTCAGGCCAGACATCGGCCGGGGCGGCTCTTTTAAAATGGCGTGGATGACGGCTTGGTCGTGCTCGCCCTGGAAAGGCAGCCGGCCGGTGAGCATTTCATAGAGGACAACCCCGAAGGACCAGATGTCGGTTCGCTCGTCGACCTCCCCGCCGCGCGCCTGCTCGGGCGACATGTAGGCCACGGTTCCGATCGTCGCGCCCTCTCTTGTCAGCAAGGCGCTCCCCTTGACCCGGGCCAGGCCGAAGTCCATGATTTTCGCCTGGCCTTTCCCCGTCACCATGATGTTGGCGCTCTTGATGTCCCGGTGGATGACGCCCCTGGCGTGCGCTTCCCTGAGACCTTCCGCTACCTGCAGGCCGAGGCCCAGGGCGTCCTCGACCGTGAGGGGTCCCCGGCGGAGCCTCGTTCTCAGGTCCTCGCCGTCGACAAAGGCCATGGAGATGAACATCCGGCCTTGGGCTTCGTCGATTTCGTGGACCGTGCAGATGTTCGGGTGGTCCAGGGCGGCCGCGGCCTGAGCCTCCCGGACGAAACGGTCCTTGGCCTCCGGGTCGGAGGTCCACTCCAGAGGAAGGAACTTGAGGGCCACGGCGCGCTTGAGTTTTTCGTCCTGCGCCTGATAGACGATTCCCATGCCTCCCCGGCCCAGCTCCTTCCGGATTTCGTAACGACCCGCGAAGACCGAACCTACGGCGAGCGCCTGTTGCGACGCTCCGAGCGTCCGGGTGACGGGGGATGGCTGAATTCCGGCCGGAGTCAGAGGCGCTCCGCACTCGCGGCAGAACCGGGAGTCGGAGGTATTGTCAAGACCGCACTGGGTGCATGTCACAGCCATCGCGGTCCCCTGCCTTGCCTCCAGCGCGAAGATAGCACCAACAGGAGGGAGAGTCAAACGGCGGGGTTGAGAACATGGGCCAGGACCACGAGGACGGCGCAGCCGATGACGTTGAACCAGAGGTAGGGAATGGCGGTGAAAAAATAGCAGGCCAGAACGGTCAGCTCGGCGACGACCGCGGCGATGAAGGTGGCGTTTCCGCCGATCTTCCTGAAATAAAAGGCGATCAGAAACATCCCCAGGATCGTGCCGTAAAATAAGGAGCCCATGACGTTCACGGCCTCGATCAGCGAGCCGAGGTGGTTGGCGAACTGCGCGAAGGCGATGGCGTAGATGCCCCAAAAGACGGTGGCGGTCTTGGACGCGGCCAGATAATGGCGTTCCGAGGCGCTCCGCTTCCAGAGCCGTTTGTACAAATCGATCACCGTGACCGAAGCCAAGGCATTGAGCTCGGCGGCCGACGCCGACATGGACGCCGAGAGGATAGCCGCCAGGATCAGCCCGACGAGGCCGACCGGAAGGAACTTGGTCACGAAGGCCAGGAAGATGTAGTTGGTGTCGTTCGTCTCGGCCAGGGGGTTGGCCTTCTTGATGAGCGAGATGGCTTCGCGGCGGAGGCCGGACTCTGAGTCCCCCGTCCGCCGGATCTTTTCGAGAACGCCGGCCGCGTCCGTGTCGCGGCGGTTTTCCATAAGCGCCAGCAGGCGCCGGAGATCGCCCTGTTTCTCCTCGTCCAGGCGCCGGTATTCCGTCTCGAGCTCCGCGTAGGCCGCGGCGTAGGGGCTCTTCTTGACCTTCGCCGTCTCGACCGGGTTGAAGAACAGGGGCGGCGTCACGAACTGATAGAAGACGAAGATCATGGCCCCGATGAACAGGATCGCGAACTGCATCGGGACCTTGACGATGCCGTTGGCCAGGAGCCCCATGCGGCTCTGGCCGACGGACCGGCCGGTGAGGTAGCGCTGGACCTGGGACTGGTCCGTCCCGAAATAGGACAGGGCCAAGAAGGCGCCGCCGATGAGACCGGACCAGATGTTGTAGCGGTCCTTCCAGTCGAAGGCGAGGTTCACGACGTTCAGCCGGCCGAGCTTTCCGGCCACGTGAACGGCGCTCGGGAAGGAGATGCCGGCCGGGAGACGGCGGAAGACCATGAACGCCGCGGCGGCCATTCCGGCGGTGACGATGATCATCTGCAGCAGGTGCGTTTTTTGGACGGCCTCCGTCCCGCCGGCCGCCGTGTAGAGGATGACCAGGCCGCCGATCATGAAGATCGTCAGCCGGAAATCCCATCCGAGCATGACGGAGATGATGAGGGCCGGAGCCAGAATCGTGAAGCCGGCCGCGAGGCCGCGCTGAACGAGGAAGAGCAGGCTGCCCAAGGCCCGGTTCTTCAGGTCGAAGCGCTGCTCCAGGAACTCGTAGGCCGTGAAAACCTTGAGCCTGTGGAACAGCGGAACGGCCGTAATCGACAGGAGGACCATGGCGATGGGGAGGCCGAAATAAAACTGCACGAAGCGCATGCCGTCCACGTAGGCCTGGCCGGGCATGGAGAGGAACGTGATGGCGCTGGCCTGGGTGGCCATGATCGAGAGCATGACGCCGTACCAGGGGGTCGATTGATTGGCGAGGAAATAGTCCTGGATGTCCTTTTTGCCGCGGGTTTTCCAGATCCCGTAGGCGGACACGAAGAGCAGGAACGAGGAGAGGATAATCCAGTCCAGCGCGCGCATGAGTCAGGAATTCAGAACTTCCCCGTAGAACGCCTCATAGAGGGGAATGATCTTGTCTCCGCTGAAAAGGTCCGCGGCGCGCTCGCGGGCCCGGGCCCCGAAGAGTTCGCGGCGGGCCGGGTCGTTCAGGAGGGAGACGGCGGCCGCGGCCATGCCGGCGATGTCGCCGATGGGGAAGAGAAATCCCGTCTCCCCGTGCGTGATGACTTCGGGCAGGCCGCCGATGTCGGTGGCGATGACCGGAACGCCGCAGTTCAGGGCTTCGAGGGCGGTCAGGCCGAAGCTCTCCTGCTCGCTCGGCAGGAGAAACACGTCCGCGCAGAGAAACAGCGGCTCCAGCTGGTCTTGTTCGCCCATGAAGTGCACGTCCGGAGTGAGCTTCAGCTCCCGAACCAGCTGCTGGATGAACAGGCGCTCCGGGCCATCGCCGACCAGGATGAGCTTGGCGGGGACCGTTTCGCGGACCTTGGCGAAGATCCGGACGACGTCCGCGATCCGCTTCACCGGCCGGAAGTTCGAGGCGTGCATCAGGATCCTCTCTCCCCGCGGCGCCCAGGCCTTACGCGAGCACAGGCCGAGGTTCTGCGCCGGACGGGCGATATCCACGAAATTGGGGATGACCCTGATCTCGCACCGGATGTCGAACTCCTCCACCGTGCGCTGCATCAGGTACCGGGAGACCGCCGTCACGCCGTCGGATTTCTCGATGGCGAACTTGACGACCCTCTGGAAGGACGGGTCGGCCCCGACCAGCGTGATGTCCGTGCCGTGGAGGGTCGTGACCGTCTTCAGGCGGGCGGAGTTGAGGATCTGTTTCGCCAGGAAGGCGCTGGCGGCGTGCGGGACCGCGTAATGGGCGTGGATGATGTCGAGCTTGTGCGCTTCGGCGAGTTCGACCAGCTTGGCCACCAGGCCGAGCTCGTACGGGGGGTACTTGAACAGGGGATAGGTCGTCACCTCGATCTCGTGGATGAAGATGTTCTGATAGAACGCGCGCAGGCGGAACGGCGGGGCGTAGCTCACGATATGGACCTCGTGGCCTTTCCTGGAGAGCCCGATCGCCAGTTCCGAGGCCACGACGCCGCTGCCGCCGTGCGTCGGGTAGCAGACGATTCCGATCTTCATGCCGGTCCTCACGGGATGGTCCAGAGATACTCGGGGCCGAAAAACTCCACCGGGTCGGCGACCTGGAGGGCCTCCCGGACCAGGAAAGGCTCCCCGTACCGGACCCCGATCCGGGCGCCGTTGTGCCGGTCCCGGGCCTCGATCATTTCCAGGAATTCGGGCCTGCCGACGAGCGTTTCCTCATTCCCGGAAGCGCGCCGGCCGGGATGATGGAACTGGGATCCGTAGGCCCTGACGGCCTTCATCTTCCGGTCGTGCGTGCCGGACACGTCGACGATGAACGAGGGCCTAAAGTCGAACCGGGTTTGATAATAAATGATCTTGTAGGGCCGGAACGGCGGAGCTCCCGTTTCGATCTTCTTCAGACCGGCCAGGTAGGCCGCCTCGCGGACCAGACGGGACGTCTGCTCGTGGTCCGGGTGCCGGTCGACCCAATAGGGGGCCAGGACGATCCGCGGCCGATGGGCGCGCAGGACCCGGATGATCTTGATCTTGTTCTCCCAGGTCACTTCCACCCGTCCGTCGGGAATGTCCAGCATCTCGCGGGCCGCCAGCCCCAGAATCTTCGCCGCGGCGGCGAACTCCCGGGCGCGGATGGCCGCGCTGCCGCGCGTGGCCGCTTCCCCGCGGGTCAGGACGACGATGCCCGTTCGATGTCCGAGCTCCGCCAGCTTGGCGAGCGTGCCGCCGCACGAGAGCTCGGCGTCGTCGGCGTGGGCTGCGAATGCCAGGGCTTCCAAGTCCATGCCCGTCTCTCCTTGACGCGAGGCTCCCTCAGACCAGCAGAAACTGGTGGTCGGCCTCGCCGATATCGATGGCCTCGTAAAGCCTGTCCATGAGGGCCGTGCCGTATTTTATCAGATAAGGCGCGATATTGAAGACCCTCTCCTGGAGGTGGCGGTTCGGGAAGAGGTTGTCGACGGCCTTCCGAAGCTGCCGGACCGCGACCTCGTTCCGCCGGACCGCCGCCTGCCGCATTTTCTTTTCCAGGAAATTCATCTGCTGGCTCAGCTTGCCCTTGGCCAGGTCGAGCGAATCGCTCAGCCCGGGTTCGAAGCCCAGCATCTCCGCTTTCAGCGCGGAAAAATCGACCTCCAGGTGCTCGCGCGCCCGGCCCAGGGCCGCCCGCACGGAAGCGGGAATCTCGTCCCCGACGATTTCCGAGGGGATCGCGGCGGCGTCGCGCCAGATGTCGGGCACCGTCAGGCGGAACTTTTTCAGAATGCGGTCGATCGTCTTTTCGACGATGGTCCCGCTCGCGCGCGGGTAGATCACGGGCATGGGCAGGCCGAAAGCTTCATAAACGCCCTTCAATTGGGCGAAATAGGCGATCTCGCCCGGGCCGCCGACATAGGCGACCGTAGGCAGGAAAGCGTCCTGAAAGATCGGCCGCAACAGCACGTTCGGGCTGAAGAGGAACGGCTTCTCCTCAGCCAGGGCGAGAAGGGCGTCCCGGGACATCGGCGACGGTCCGTCCCGCACGAAGAAGGCCTCGTTATTCCACTGGACGGCCTGCCGTTCCCTCTCGGCATAAAAAAGGTTGAGGATCCCGTCGTGAAGCGGTATCGGGGCCCCGTAACCGGCGCGTTCCAGCCGGCCGGACGCGGCCGCGGCCTGCCGGGTCGAGGGGGAGGCCTCGGCGATCTCGCGGCGGAAAACATCCCTTCCCATCTCTTTGAGAAGGGGGTGGCTGGCGTCGACGAAGATCAACCCGCGGGACTTGAACAGCCGGGTCATCCAGCGGCCGAACGCCTCTGGGAAGGAGCGGCCCGCCGCGTAGTCCTCCCGCAGCGCCCGGACGATCTCCGTCTTGAATTCGGTCTCCAGCGTGAGGTCGCTCAGGGCCTGCAGGCAGTCGCCGATCTCCGGGGGGAGCGGGACCTTCGAGACGGGGATCCGCGATTCGTGCGACGGCCGGCCGCAGCGGATCTCCCGGATCCGGTTCTCCCTGTCCGCGAGCGCGATGTGGTCGATCTCCGCGAGGTCGTGATCATCCGACGCCAGCCAGAAGACCGGCGCGACCGGCCCAAAGCCCTTCCGCTCGAGCTCGATCGCGAGCTTGACGGCGGTCAAGGCTTTATAGATCGTGTAGAGGGGGCCGGAAAACAGCCCGACCTGCTGACCCGTGACGACGGCGCAGGCCCCGCGGCTGGCGATCCTCGCGATCCCGTCGAGCGTCTCGGGCCCGCAGCCGAAGTTCTTGTTCTGTTCGGCCAGGACGGCGGCCAGGGCCTCCCGGGGGATCCGGCGCGTCCGGACGGCTTCGACCTGGCGGCCGAAGGCCGCCGGTTCGCGGAAATCGCCGTTGAAAAATTCGCGGACCCTGGCGTAGCGGTGAATGTAGTCGTCGGCGATCGGGGGGAGACGCGGGGGCACGCTCGAATCCGTCATTTACTTAAAGGCGATGGTGAGCAGGTAGAAAAGCACGATCTGGAGCGCCAGGATCAGCAGGACGACGGCGTACAAGCGGCCCCACGTCGAAAAGAACGGAGGCCGCCCCTCCCCGTCCTCATTTTTTTTCGTCGGGTCGTTGTTCAGCTGCTTTCCCCGCGGAGATGATATTGGCGAAGAGCCGGAACGCTCCCGGCACGCCCGCCGGCAGCTGCCGGAACCACGAGTAGGCCGTATAGATGAAAACCCCCTTTCCGTATCGGGCAAAGAGCAGTCCGCCCGGCTTGTCCGGCTCGCCGGGGTCGTGGCACGAGAGGATGGTTTCGTATCTTCCGTCCCATTGGGCCGCAAAATACAGCCCCCGCTCCTGGATCCAGCCCTTAAAGTCGTCGGCCGTGATCCGGTTCGGGACGCTCAGAAGCTGGTGCCCGGGGGCCAGGAACGTCACCGGCGCCGTTTCCACGCTCACGCGGTCCCGGCCGATCGTGAAGGGATACGGCCCGATGAGGCCGGTCAGCTGGGGCGAGGCCACGTTGTACTGGACGACGAGGGTCCCGCCGCCGGCCACGTACTCGAGAAGCCGGTCCTTCGCGTGCTTGAGGCTGTCCCGCGTGTTATAGGCCCTGACGCCGGTGATGACCGTATCGAACGGGGAAAGGTCCGCGTTTTCGATGCTCTCGTCATCCAGCAGGACGACGTCATATCCGAGATTCTGGAGGGCGCCCGGGATCTCGTCGCCCGCCCCCATGATATAGCCGATCTTTTTCCCGTCGGTCCTGACGTCGAGCTTGACGGCCCTGATCCGGCTCTCGGGAAAATAGACCTGACGATGGATATGAGGGTAGGAGATCTCCACGAGCTCGCGAGCGATCTTCTCCCCGGCGACCTCGGCCTCGGCCGTCAGATCGGCGACCCCCGCGGCCTGCGGCGGGACGACGTCGAACGCGACCGCGCATTCGTCGAATTTTCCGGGCAGCGAGAATGGGACGGACGACGGGGAGATTCTCCATGACGCCGGGCCCAGGAGGCGTACGCTCCCCGAGACACCGGCCGAATGGCTCTTCAGCCTGAGCTTGATGGTTTTGGGGCGGTCGCCGGCGAAGATGCAGACCGTGTCGTCGATCTGGAACGTCACCCGAGGTCTGATCTCGAGGGGCCGCAGAAGTTCGCCGTTCACCGGGTCGGTCCAGCGGAAGAGAACAGGAACGGCGCATTCCAGGAGATGTCCGTCGAGGCTCAGGGTCATCCGGGCGCTGACGGACGAAGGGTTTTCGGCGAGACCGATGAGGTTCTGATCGCTGACGGTATACAGGCCCTCCGTGTGCGGCGCGACCAGCCAATACGGCTGGGAGATGGGGAAATCGGCCGGAATGTGGAGGGTGGATTCGATGGAGAAGGGCTCGTTGTTCTTGAGCGGCGCGTCCGGGACCGAGCCGGTGGCCAATTGGGGAAAGCTCAGACCGTGAAAGACGAACGGAAGGTCGCAGCGGTTGAGCACCGTCGTCCGGACCGAGACCGCGTCCCCGGGGGCCGCCGCATAATCGTCGGCTATGGCCTCGAGCCAGATCCCCGCGCAGGCGCGGATGACGCGCGCCATTTCCTCCCTTTTCAGCCGGACCCAGGGCCCGTCCGGCAGCCGGCCCATCTCTTCGTAGGCGGCCAGCAGGCGGCAGACGGATTTCCATGGCTCAGCCGGGTCGAATGACTTGATCGTCCCGGCCAGAAGGAGCCCCACGCAACGCCCGCCCGGGAGACGTTCCCACGAGGTGTCGATCCCTTCGAACACGTCCCGGGAGGCCGCCTGCCCGGCCAGGAGTTCGAAGTTCTCGTACTGCGCGCCGCGCCTTCCGGCTGAGCCGAAGCCCTGGCTCTTGTGCTGGGAGCGGCCCTCCGCCGCGATCTCCGTATATGATTTTCCCAGCAGGGGATTATATTCCCCCGTATCGATGTGCAGCGGGCTTCGGGTCGGCTCCTGTTGGGGCGAGCGCCAGCTGTTCCAGAGCAGTCTCTTGGCTTTCCAGGGAGTCACATACTTGAGCTGTTCAGGGAATTGGTTCGGGTCGGCCGCGGCGGAGAACGCTTCCTGGGCCAGTATCGCCGAGGCCCTGTGGTGGCCGTGCCCTCCGAAATTGTCGGGCGTGAAGCGCGTGATGATGACGTCGGGACGGAATTTCCTGATGACCCAGACAACGTCCGCCAGGACTTTGTCCTTCCCCCAGAAGTCGAATGTCTCCTCCGCGGCTTTGGAATAGCCGAAGTCGATGGCCCGCGTGAAATACTGTTCGGCCCCGTCGATGCGGCGGGCGGAGAGCAGCTCCTGCGTCCGGATGAGTCCGATCTCGAGGCCCTGTTCCGGGCCGATCAGGTTCTGCCCCCCCTCGCCTCGCGTGAGGGACAGGTACGCCGTCCGGAACTTGCGGCCCTTTGAAAAATAGGACAACAGGGCCGTGTTCTCGTCGTCCGGGTGAGCGGCCACATAAAGGACAGACCCGAGGACATTGAGCTTCTGGAGGGCGATCTCCAGGTCCCCGGAACCCTTGATGCCGTCCTGTTGGGCGCGGAGAAAGACGGCGGGGAAGAGGGCCAGCCCGATGACCGCTCCCGCGATCTTTTTGAAAAACGATCCTCTCTCAGGCCGCAAAGAGCCGCCCCTCCTGGAACTCCGTCCCGGAAACTCCGTTCTCCGGTTATTTGGCCAGCTGGATTCTGAACGGCACTTTCAACTGTTCCCAGCGGAGGTAGACGGTGGCCGCGGTCCCCGCGAGGTCGTCAAAACCGAACATCAGCCATTCTTCGTGCGGGGCCTTGACCGGCGTGACCGTGACCCGCAGGGCGTCGTCCGCCGGGTCGTAGGAAAAGCTCCCCCAGGCGTCGTTCTTCTTGCTGAAGATGATCGTCCATTCCTTTTCGCCCGGGATCATGTGGATGCCGTACTTGCCCGCCGCGAGCGGTTTGCCCTCGATAAGGAGGTCCTTATTGGACTCGATCGTGGTGTTCTCGTTGGCCCCGGCCCGCCAGGGAAAGGGCTTGTTCTTCGAATACTTGTTTCCGGGGTTCATGCCGTAGGGAACCAGCCCTCCCCAGATCTTCCTTCCTTTGACGCCCGGCCGGCTGTAATCGATCGTGATGACCGCGTCGGTTCCGAGCTTTTGCGTCACCGTCGCTCTCAGACTCGCGGGGATCTTATTCCCCTGGGCGAGCGAAATCGACGGCACAGTCATGAGAAGGGCCAGGACCGGGACAAGACCCCATGCCAGGTTGAAGCGTTTCACATTCTCCTCCTTCGATGGTTTTGACGAGACACCTATTTATTATAACCCAATCGGGGCTCCGAAAGAACCGGCACGGGAGAGGCCCCGGCTTTCGGGCTCACCGGCTCCGGAGGAAGCGGCTCAATGACGTTTTTCAAGGACGGTTCCCCGGCGTATGTGGTAGTATGGGATAAGGACGAGCAGGACGGCGACGAGCATGAGGGCATAGGGCCTGTTGATGCCCGTTCCGATCCCCCGGGAGAGGAGGATCAGGCTGGTCTGGAGATGGATAAAGATCAGGTTGATAAAGATCAGGGCCAAGGAGACGGCCTCCTCCTTGAGATCCCGGAGGCGCCCGGCCCTATCCGGGTCCACGGGCGTCGTCTCGCTTCCCTCTTCCGGCGCGCCGACGAAATAGAGCTCGGCCAGAACGAGGAAGGCGGCGAAGAAAGCGACCTGGGCGGCCGGATAAAGGAAAAAGGCCGGAGACTTGTCCACGGCGGCCAGGCCCGCCGCCCAGAGGCTCCTCCACGAGGCGATCTTCGCCGGCAGCCGGCCGTATTCGACCCCCGAGATCATCCATGTGACAGCGATGAGAAGGCCGTTGGCGCCGAGGAGCCAGCGGACAGTCGCCGGCGTCTTCCGTCTTCGCGGCGTCCCCTGGGGACGATTCATGGCTCTTATTATATGCCAATATCCGCCGCTTTCACCTGGGATACGCGCTTTTTTCGCGGCGCCGGCGGACCATTCCGGAAGCGGCGGTGGCCGATGAAGGCCCGGGCGGAGAGGAGTTGGGGATGAACAAAGGATTTCCGAAGCGGCCGGCCGTCGCAGCCGTCCTGTGGCTGGCGGCCGTGGCTCTTGTCCGGACCGGGCCGCTCCTCCGGGCCGATCTCCAGAGGGGGGCGGCGAGCCAGAGCCTCGAATATACCAAGGCGCACTATACGAAATACGATTACCGCATCCCGATGAGGGACGGCGTGAAGCTCTTCACCTCGGTCTACGCGCCCAAGGATTCGAGTCGCACCTACCCGATCCTCCTCGAGCGCACGCCCTACTCTGTGGCGCCCTACGGGATCGACAAATACAGGGCCGTCGTCGGCCCCTCCGAGGCCTGCGAAAAGGAAGGGTTCATTGTCGCCTACCAGGATGTCCGCGGCCGCGGGCTGTCGGAAGGCGAGTTCGTCGACATCCCGTATCACAAGACGCGCTTCTCGGGGCCGACCGACACTGACGAGAGCACGGACACGTACGACACGATCGACTGGCTCGTCAAGCACGTCCCCGGCAACAGCGGAGCGGTCGGCATGTGGGGAATCTCGTACCCCGGCTTCTACGCCGCGTTCGGCCTGATCGGCTCCCACCCGGCGCTCAAGGCGGTCTCGCCGCAGGCGCCGATGGCCGACGTCGGCAACGGCGACGACGCCTATCACAACGGGGCCCTGTTTCTGGCGGCCAACTTCGGCTTCTATGCGATGTTCCGCCCGCGCCCAGACGGGCAGGCCGTGCCCAAGAGGTCCGGCGGATTCAGCTTCGGCACGCCCGACCAATACGATTATTATTTGAGGATGGGGCCCCTCTCCAACGCCAGGGCGCTCCTCGGGGACGGGGGGAACCCCTACTGGGACGAGCTCGTCTCGCATCCGACGTACGACGAGTACTGGCGGCTCCGGGCGCTGACGAGCCACATGCAAAACGTCAAACCGGCCGTGCTGGTCGTGGGCGGCTGGTTCGACGCCGAGGACCTCGGCGGCACGCCGAAGCTGTTCCGCGCCCTGAACGACGGCCATCCGGCCTCGTCCGTCATCCTGGTCATGGGGCCATGGACCCACGGCGGCTGGGCCGACCGGGAGAGCGACCGGGTCGGCGACGTGAGCTTCGGGTCCAATACCGGGGAGTATTTCCAGGAGCGCATCGAGCTGCCCTTCTTCGTCTACTGCCTCAAAGGGCGGGGGGAGGGCCCGGCTTCTGCGGCGAACGGCCGGGTTCCGAAAGCCTGGATCTTCGAGACGGGAACGAACGTGTGGCGCCCGGAGGAAGTCTGGCCGCCGAAGGGAGCCCGGGAAAAGGTCCTCTATCTGGGCTCGCGAGGCCGGCTGTCCTTCGAACCGGAGTCGTCGGGCGCGGACTTCGACGAATACCTCAGCGACCCCGCCCGTCCCGTGCCCGTCATCGGCCGCATCGGCCCGGGCATGCCGTACGACTACATGACCGGGGACCAGCGGTTCGCGTCCGAGAGGCCGGACGTGCTCGTCTATGAGACTGAGCCGCTCGACCGGGACCTCACGATCGCCGGCCCCGTCACGGCGAGCCTGAAGGTCTCCACCTCGGGAACGGACTCCGACTTCGACGTCAAGCTCATCGACGTCTACCCCGATGACTATCCGGACCCGGAGCCGAACCCCTCGGGCGTGCATATGGGGGGATACCAGCAGCTGCTCCGCGGCGAGCCGTTCCGGGGCAAGTTCCGCGAGGACAGGGCAAAGCCGGAGCCGTTCGTCCCCGGCCGGCCCGCGCGGGCCGAATTCGTGATGCCGGACGTGTGCCACACCTTCCGTCCGGGCCACAGGATCATGGTCCAGATCCAGAGCACCTGGTTTCCGCTGACGGACCGGAACCCCCAGAAGTTCCTTGACATCCCGTCGGCCACGGCGGCGGATTTCGTGAAGGTCCTCGAACGCGTCTACCGCGGCGGCGCGGACGGATCGCGGCTCAAGGTCCTGGCGCTTGACTGACGGCCGGGCCCGGGACGACGCCGCGGCCGCCCGCCGCCGGGCCGGGGCGGTTTCCGGTCAGAGCTCCTTGTCCTTCTTTTTCGGCTGCTCCTTCATGAGGAATTTCCCCGGGTTCTCCTTGACTTCCTTCTTCAGCCACTCTGCCGGGTAGCCGACCTCGTGGGGGCGGCCCTGGTCGTCCTGGATGTAGCCGTCGTTGTATTTCGTGACCAGCCGGTCGGCCAGCTTCCACCATTCGTCCAAACCCGTCTGGGCGTTCGAAAGGCAGTAGCGGGTCAGGAAGACCGGGACGAGCTCGGGTTGCGTGCCCAGCAGATTCTTGGCCGTCTGCTCGATCGCAGGCTGGAGGCCGAATTCGAGGTCCTCGATCTCCGTCTGGACCTTCCGGATGTCCTGGATCATGTCGCTGTAGCGGAGGTTCGCGTAGTTGGCGACGAAGTTGAACGTCCACCAGGCGGAGTCGCGGCTGAAGGCGCCCAAGTCGCCCTTCGTGTAGGCCGGGGGGAGTTCCGTGATGCTGGTGTAAAGCGGGATGAAGACGTTCGTGTAGGGATTGTCCATGCCGAACCAGAAGACCCCGCCCACGACGTCGGGGACGAAGGACCTCGCCTGAGAGACGAAGACGAACCCGACCTGCTGGGCCGAGATCGGCCGCTCCCATGAGTACGTCTTGCCGTCGACTGTCCACTCCAGGGGACGCCAGCGGTCCGGGGCCCCGAAGGGCCCGGCCGTGAGGTCCTTGGTCATGTCGAAGGGCGTCCCCTCGTAGTGATCCCGGTGAAGGGCCATGACGTCGCGGACGGAGAGCTTCTTGTCCGGCTTGATCCAGAGCGGGTAGGGCTTGGCGCCCTTGACGAAACTGCTGAAATCGGGGGAGAGGTTGAGCGAGGGCGCGGCCCGTCGGAAGATGCTCCAGACCCGGCGGAGGGAATACTTCACCTGGCCTTCTTCGGGCGGGTTGTAGACGCGGGAGAAATTGAACGGTCCGCTCTTCGGGTCGTAATAGCCCTTCTCCTCGGCCAGGGAGATGACATTCTTCGAGTACAGGCAGTTCTCGGGATCATTCAGCGGG